>Ga0307509_10001415_pt1 | contig 40491 bp, 41 predicted proteins | sample 10_EM_MG_FD_202245 | JGI IMG/M metagenome (GOLD analysis project Ga0307509, IMG submission 202245) | Populus trichocarpa ectomycorrhiza microbial communities from riparian zone in the Pacific Northwest, United States - 10_EM | ecosystem: Host-associated > Plants > Roots > Unclassified | place...
TTCAACAATTTGATCGATCATTCGATCATGGGGTCCCCTCGATCATGATCGTGGCCATCACTAGCCAGAAACGAAAAGCACATATCTGGAATACCCAACAACAGACCACGAAGTCTGCGAGTCCTTCGCATCCTACCTCTAGCATAGTTCCACAGGGAGAGGCAGGGGTGGTGGGTGGAGTAATAAAGAACAAGTGCTGTAGTGAGCTTGGGGATCTCACTGCCAGGAAAGGTGGTTGCTATAGGACTTGTTGGTGGAACGCTATGTCCTCTGCGAAGCCATCCTGCTGCTGCACCTTTTTCCTACCGCCTCCGGGATATTACCTCCACCCCCGAGTAATACCCCTTGCGCTGTGCCCGATTGGCACTCAATTATCCCCACCCTACACCCTCCCGATTGCATACATTCTTTTTCCTCTAAGTTCTTGTTTTACAAGGTTGGTTTCCTCTTTGTTTTTCCAGTTTTGTTTCGATTCCTAACCTTTCTACCATTCTGCCTTGCCATTTGCCCCTCACCCCATATGATGAATGATGATGATTATAAATAAGCCCACGAAATTCTGATGGTTCAGGAAGTTTTTTGCATTTTTTGATTTTAAAGTTTTAAGATTTGGGTGTTGTGGCGGTTTTGGTCGCTATAGGCCGCCGTACTCCCTGCTGAGACAGCTTGTTAGCCGGGAAGGGAAAATTCCGGAAGCAATAGCACGAGAGTTTGGAAAGGAAAAAAGGGTCATTGGGGGTAGGGGGCTACAAATTTCGGGAATTTTGAAGATGCTCCAGACAATCGTAGCTACGAGGCGCACATTTATATGTATTGACGCTCTTGATGAATGTGTGCCAGAGTATCGAATGGTAATCCTTGAATCTTTAAGTCAGATTCTGCAAGGGTCTCGGAATACGCGAATATTTATGACCGGAAGACCACATGTGCGGAGTGAAGTAGAGAAGGAATTGGGTGGAGCAGCGACCTTTTTGCTTATACAGGCTACGGAAGATGGGGTCCTTAGGTTTCTGCGCGAGAAACTCAGGAAGGACACGGCCCCGGCTATAATGAGCAGCACATTGGAGGGCGATGTTATGAAGAGTATTCTGGCGATAAGTTCAGAAACGTATGTATGAGCGGGGTTAGGGAGAACTCTATCCTAAGTTAATCGCTGACGTATATTTGAACTTAGATTCCTGTTAGCCTCTCTCCATATTGAAGCAATCCTCAGGGGTACCACGGTTGCACAGCGGAGGAAGACACTAAAGTCAATAAAAGACGTGTTAGGGTTAGGGGATGCATATAGTGCAACAATGGAGCGCATAAAGGCTCAAAACGAGGAAAGGGAAAATCTCGCGACGGCCGCTCTGACCTGGATCTGTCATTCTGAACGTCCATTGCATGTGGACGAGCTCTGCCATGCTCTAGCAGTGGAGATAGGAGAAACAGATTTTGATGAGGAAAATGTTCCTTCGATAGACACATTGCTAGACTGCCGCCAAGGCCTGATCACCCTGGACGTGGAGACTTCGACTGTACGATTAGTCGACCATACAGTCAAAGAGTACCTTTGTAATTATCCAGGCCTCTTCAAAAAACCTCACTCGGTACTTGCGGAAACCTGCTCAGCCTATCTAAATTCACAACAATTCAAGAACCTCACATCCCATTCTCTCACTGATAGTGGAAGGATGCCATTCCTCAAATATTCAGCGAGATATTCGGGAACACATACGAAGAAGGATATTCCGCTCGGGATCTTGAAAAAGTACGAAGACCACATATCCGCTGTATCACTTCCGGAGCAAGTACGGCAGCCTGGATATATCGGTGGCATCACTACTTCTCCGCTCCCCCCTCCGCTGCGCCGCGCATTGCTCTCCAGGATTGTTGAACCTGTGGCTGAATTGATTAGTGCTGAAATTTGCCAGCTTAACCAACGAGATTGTAGAGGTAGTACGTCACTGGTATGGGCTGCGAGGAATGGACATGAGGAAGTGGTCAGGATACTTCTGGAGAGGAAGAATATCGACCCCAATTGCCCTGATATGCATGATAGAACTCCCCTCGGGTGGGCTGCTATGATGGGACACCGAGGAGTGGTCAGGCTATTGCTGGAACATGGAAATGTGGACCCCAACCGCACAGACGAGCATGGTGAAGGGCCACTGGGGTGGGCTGCTATTAAAGGACATGAAGGAGTGGTAAAGCTACTGCTGGAACGAGAAGATGTCGACCTCAATCGCCCCGATAAGAATGGCCGAACACCACTCGGATGTGCTGCGCTTCAGGGACACGAATGTGTGGTCAGGCTATTGCTGGAACGGGAAGATGTCGACCCCAATCTCCCTGATAATGGTGGTTATGGGCCACTCACGTGCGCTGTATTCAAGGGACATGAGCGAGTGGTGAAGATACCGCTGGAACGGGTAGATGTCGACCCTAATCGCCCGGGGAAGGATGACCTAACACCACTCCGATGCGCTGCTCTGCAGGGACTCGAACATATGGTCAAGTTATTGCTGGAACGGGAAGATATCGACCCCAATCCCCCTGATATTGATGGCTATGGACCACTCGGGTGCGCTGTATTCAAAGGATACGAGGGAGTGGTAAAGGCTTTGCTAGAACGGGAAGATGTCGACCCTAATCGCCCTCATAAGAATGGTCGAACGCCGCTCGGATGTGCCGCTCTTCAGGGACGCGAACGTGTGGTCAAGCTATTGTTGGAACGGGAAGATGTCGACCTCAATCGCCCCGATAAGGATGGTTATGTGCCACTTGGGAGCGCTGCATTCAGAGGATATGCGGGAGTGGTGAAAATACTGCTGGGACGGCAAGGTGTCGACCCCAATCTCCATAATTGTAATGACCAAACAGCACTCGCATGTGCTGCAATTGCGGGGCACGAAGATGTGGTCAAGCTCTTGCTTGCCCACGAAGATATCGACCCCAATCGCCCCGATAAGAATGGCCGAACACCACTCGGGTGGGCTGCTATCAACGGACACGAAAGAGTGGTTAAATTACTTGTAGAGCGGGAGGATACCGACCTTAATCGCCCAGATAAGTTTGGTCAGACTCGGCTCATGCTTGCCACTTTCAATGGCCACACAGGAGTGGCCAGGTTGTTGCTAGAACGAGGAAACGTCAATCCCAATCACCCTAATACACACAGTGGTAGACCACGCTTCTATACAGCTAAACAAGGACATGGAGTCGTGCAGCCAGTGCAAGCCCGAAAATCGCCGAAAACTTCAACTCCTCCTGCCATGAGAGAAGGAAGGTGGCATGTGTGGAAGAGTCGTTTGTTTTTTTTAAAGAAAAAACGCAGCTAATTTATCACTTAACACATGTTTGAACAAGATCTTGTTCATAGTGGAGGAACGGTAGTATTTTTGTTGGTTTCATCTTGAGCGACTTCAATCACATTAAATAACATAAACTCTAGAATTTAAGGTATTGGTTGAACATATATAGGAAACACGGGTGACATCATCCATTATAAGAAACCCGTTTCGCGCCTCTAGCTGATAGCGCGTTATTAGCTCAGTGCTAATGCGAACCTCCAAACCCGACGAGCATAAGAATATCCGACCTTTATAAAACAGCTTCCTGTTATTTCTAGTCTCATGATCCAAACCAATCTGCCTGATTCCTTAAATGGATTCTGTACAATTTACAACCATCGTATGGGCAACATGGAGCAAAGGTTCCATTTCTAGGCAACGAAAGACGATATATCTAACAATTAATGTCCGCTGCCTAGTTGAGTGAGAGATTGTGAAGCTGCAGGCCAGAGTTAAAATGGTTGAAACAAGAGTTTAGCCCACTTCCTTTTTAGGTGCTTTTAAGCAACAGCCACTGAAGCTAGTGCTGGCTAGGTTGCTGCCCGTGGCAATGTAGCCCCATCCGGCCTGGTCTGTCTTGCCGGTTCAGCTATGTTACATTCTAACCCTCCCATTACCCGAGTACTTCCTCTTAGTAGTATAAGTCTTCACCTCCCCTACTGTAGCCGGGGACGCTCAGGCTATTCTCGTACTAATTGTGGCAACTGTACCTCCGCAGGGCGCCACAAACACAGAAATATTTGCCGGGCTCAGAGTTGAGTAATAGGTCTGCCTGCTCTTGGCGATGGGAGTTGCAGTGCTCACCGCCAAAATTCATTATAAATGTTTCCCGATTACCAAATGACATTGAAAATACAACAATTAGGCTTGTTAGCAAAAAATACTAGGGATTCAAACCAAGCGGGGAAAAAGAGTCCCTGCTGTAATGGGGCGACAGTGCTGTACTGTTCCAGGAAGGGGGTCACCACACAAAAGGTACCAATCCAGTGGGAATTAACTGTAAATGTTTACCAATTACAAAATAACATTAAAAATACAGGCAACAGTATGAATTTATTAGCTCGGGAATTTAATGAAATTCCTGTTAAGGAAGGATAATCGGAGTGAAGAATGGTGACATAGGACCGTGCCGGTGACCCTTGCTGTTAAGCGCCGGCAATCTCCTAGAGACAATGCCCACACTCCCGTCTATTGGGATATGCGAGAAGAGGGGTCGGTTCATGGGAGTCAGGTACTGAGTGACGCACGCGACCAGAGGGATCAAAGGGACACCAAAGTGGGGTAAGAAGGAGGGGGATGAGGGGTAAGGCAAATGGGGTGAGAAAAAGTATGAAAATGGCGTGATTATGTTCACAAGACTCCCGGAAGAGTTGGTATTGCTTTCTGTACTTAAAGTGTCTCCTCCGGCCACATCTGTAGGTAGAGTTGGCTCTCAAACATTTCTAGCAATATTATATGAGGGCACAGGGGTGATCGTAATTACAGATATGATTCTAGAACTGGCACGCCGGGGGGATATGAGATGTCTAGACATGCAACGCCATACTGATCGTGATCAGGACCACGAGTAGTTGCGACCAAGCAGACAGCATTGTATGCATCTGGCGAAAATGTGGTGTTTAACTCAAAAGAAGTAAAAAAAAATTGAAACTGGCTCATGATCGCACTCCACTTGTCTACTGACAAAAAACTCATTAGTCTACAGAGAGAAAAGTGATTTATAATACTCATTGCGACAAATTGATTTACCAACCTGGTCTCCCAATTGGGGTGTGGGGTGTCACCCATTTCGGACACAATGCACCAAAAATACGCCGCCGGCTCACAGCTTTGGGATAAATAGGGAAGTTTGCTCGTTCTTATCTCATAACCATCCAAACAATATATACAGGAGTTTATATAAACAATGATGAAATCCTACAAGGCCCTTCCGTCGATCACCAGACATATCGATCTACCTCCTTACATGTCCCCCTCCCCTAATGGACTCCCGCGGTAGAAAAAGAAAGACGTGCTCTACAACGAATCCTGCTATCCATACTTCTGTGCAGTCTTTTTAACTTCGGCATATCTTCCGGTGAATGGATCAATCCAAAAGCGCATCTCCGAAACCTTTTGCCATAAAAATGGGAACAATAACTCGAGTACGCCGAGCAGATTCCCACATCCCCCTCTCGGTTTGTCCTATCAACAACCTCCCCAACCTCCACTCCCTAGCGCCCCCTAATCTCGGCAATACATACCTTAGAATGATCACTCGTAACACCCGAGACCTCACCCGCCCACCGGATCGACTTCGGCGTACCGGTGGCTGCTCCAACAGCACTCTCGATCGACTGCAACTACCCAGGTAGCATCGTTAGTGCGAGAAAATCTCCCGGGCTTAAAAAGCCCAACTTCCACAGTCTATCTAGAAGCCCTCCTCACGCACCTCCGAGAGTGATACCATTCCAGCATGTGCTTGGGAATCCACCCTGCCCCCATTTTCTCCATCTTTATTGCGATCGAACATGACAATGATATGCAGAGCCCGCTGCCAAACGAGCTTTGCCTCTAGCTAGCCGAGAGTCTTACGGTATGCGTGTGAGGTTCGCCATGAGGACGAGGCTCCTCATCAGATACCTCCACACGAGACCTCCTATGTCCTCCTGGGGTGTATGAGGGCCTTAGTTACACAAGAGGCCGCAGACCTCCGATGCTCACTAGCCGCAGCTCTAACACCAGCCAGGACTACGTTCTGCGCACGGGTTAGGGCTGCGCAGAGATGGCGGCTCGGCATGTTGATGCCCTGCTCAGGTAGGGCCTGCCCAATCAATTCTCGAGTACGGCTAGGGACAGTACTGCCGGAGGAGGCGAAAGGCGGATGTTTGGTGTGCGGGGGGTAAAGTGTAGGGCGCTGCGCTGGAGCGTGGTAGTGCGGGAGCAGCAAGCGGGGGGGTGTCGCGACGGCGGGTTCTCGTAGTGGGGGTTTTGCGCTGCTCAACGGGGGAGGGACTGCGGTCGTGGCGCCACACCCAGCCGGGTACTCCGTTGTTATACAGAGCGGAGACAGGGAAGGGGAAGGGAGGGGCGACGGAGGAGATAAAGCCCTGTGGTCGGGAGCTTGCCGACGACGAAGAGGAGAGTGTTCGATCCGAAGTATGAACTGCCTTCACCTAGCAGTGTTGCGAAGGTGCCCTTCGGTAATCGAAGCCGGGTTAGAAGGGGGGGTTGCATCGGGGCTCCCGAAAATGGAGATTGAAGGGGGGTTCTTAAATGTCTTAGTAAGCAAAATAGAGAAACTTTCTCTTATGGGAATCCCCACCATCAACCCGGCTACATGAGTGTATATCTTATCCCCCCGGCTCCAAAAAAAAACGGGTTCCTGGTCCTTCGATCATTTTTAATCAAGCCCCGTATGCCGGATAGGTGGTGTCTCCATATTAGTAATAAATATTTGAACCCTTCGTTGCAACATTATCACCGAGGAATGCGCCGGGGGTACCCAGTGAGAGCGATGGAGTAGTTTAGCGAGGCGTTGTGAGAGAGGTCTTAGTGGGGCATGGATGGGGGATATGGAGGCTAGCGTTAGGCCGCTGGAATCCCTGCATGTTCTACAGGTTAGGGTTCTAGAGTGACTACAACTGAGGGGCCTTCTGGGCCCCCGGTGACAGAAGGAAGAGGTAATTTAAGTCGCGCTGTTCTTGCTGTTCATGTCGTATGTATCATACCGAGTTGGGATGGTTGTCGCGGTCGCCGGGCTGTTAGTGCTGTGAAAACCTTTAAATATTTCTCCTATGGACCCTTTTACGTGGGGTCTAGCTCGAAAACTCGGGTGATTAAACCGGGGGGTGGCGCCTCAGGGATTGTTTCCTGGTAGGGTGTGCAAAAGTGTCTACTATATCAAATTTTTATGATACAACGCTGAATTCTTGTGACTATGGTCGGATCGTGGCGTTGCCCCGGAAGCGAGTTTGCAAATTCCACCAGATGCCAGACGATACAACGGTATGATAGGTAAAACCATACTTGCCTGCACACCTCAGTCCGTCACAGGCTGCTATACAGCCGTCTGTCTACGAAGGTACAGCGCCTAAGTTTTGAATATTTTACTAGCAGGGGGTGTTACGCTAGCAGGGGCCAAAGCCGCATATCGGGTATAAGGACAGCGAATTGGGTATAGTGGTTACCTAATTGACCTCCTCACCCCTGTTAGTCGAACATCCCCTGCTAGTAAAATATTCAAAACTTAGGCGCTGTACCTTCGTACTTTAGTATTGGTAAGCGGGCCCTAGGTTTACTCGTGCTAGGCCTTAAGCACATCGAAATTCGTTGCTCCCCCGCAACGCCACGGTCTATCGGCTCAGGCGTCCAAAAGAATGCTCAGTAGTTAATACCGTATAATCTGGCGAAAGCCGGATTGGAGCTAAAGCGAACTGAGGCAACCGAGCCAACAGGAGCGCACGAAGAACGCAAATTCGCCACAGCTTAAACACATAGCCAGCGCTGGTTGGACAGGTTCAAGAAAATCCTCACTAGCGTCGATCCGACTTTCACCAGATTATCCCTTGAACCGCTGAGACTTTCCAGTCCGGATTGCAATCTGGAATACTAGCCTATTATAGTAATCAGGATAGGGTGAACTCTAGGTCCTTTAATGGCGGTAGTGCTCAGAACACCGCAACAGGCATACCGCTCATCATGGCCATGACAGGAATGACTTAAGGTTGGGTTGCCGTAGTAGATGTAGTCACGATTACTTGAATAGGCTAGTATTCCAGATTGCAATCTGGACTGGAAAGTCTCAGCGGTTCAAGGGATACGGTAGTTCCTGTTTTCTCATAATTCGATTAAGTTACCTGCGGATCACTAAAGTACTCGAGTACGGTAGGCACCAAAGAGTGCGCTGGTGCCTTCGGTTTCCCCACAATATGATGCCTCATGAGTTTCTTGGCCCCAGCCCGCTTAATCAGCGGCTCCGAGTATTGGCAAAAAGTACCCTGGAGTAAGAAAACAGTTTTGAACAATACTGGATTTCTGCTTCCTAGGAGTGTACCGTATACTCGAGTACAGGTAATCTGGCAAAAGTCGGGTTGAGGCTAAAGCGAAACTAAGGCAACCGAGCCTACAGGAGGGCGCGAAGAAGGCGAATTCTCCACAGTTTAAGCATAGGCAGCGGTGGTTGGATAGGTTCAACAAAACCCGCACAAGCGTCGATCCGACATTTACCAGATTATGGTATCAAAGAAGAAAAAGGGCTAGGGCTAGAGTGACTCAACATAAGGCTACTGCCTGTGCTGGTGCTTGTGAATTTCCCCAGCGCCCTGGATAAAGTCAGTTGCCGAGTCTTTGTGTAACGAGCCTCGGGTCCCGTGATTTGAAACAGGGCTGTTATGTACTCGAGTAGGTGCAAGGCTTTATCCACCCCGCTTTTCCTCATCTTCGGGCGATCTTCTTGACCAACTCCAAGTTAATCAACACCTTGTTTTCAACAACATTCAAAGCGGTGAAAGTGAAAAATGACACACGCCTTCAGCAACAACAATAACTCTTTCAACATTACAAACACCAACATTACAAACACCTTTAATTCCACCACCCCTGATGGCCGATCTGAAATATTGGCATGGCTATCTCCGTTGGAACCACGGGTGCGGCATCGAGACATCGGAGCCCGGAGGGTCGATAGTATAGGCGCCTGGGTGCTGGAATCCGAAGAGTTTTGTCGCTGGCGGAATGGGAGCAGGGAGGATGGATCCTACCATCCAACCTTATTTTGTGACGGTAACCCGGGAGTGGGAAAGAGCTATATCGTGTATGAGATCATATATTGTTGCGGGGAGTTAAAGAATACAATTTCTAACGAGTTGTGATGGCAGTTCACTTGTTATAGACGGGTTGTGCGACGAAGCCGTCGAGGGGGATCCTATCGTTACGTGTTTTTACTTCGACTTTGCTGCTCGGAATGAGCAGTCGCCGGTCAATATGCTCGGTTCCCTGCTGAGACAGCTTGTTAGCGGGGAGGGGGAAATTCCGCAAGTGATAGACAGGGATTTTAGAAAGGAGAAAAGGGTTATTGGGGGTCGAGGCCTGCAAGTTTCGGGAATTTTGGAGATGTTCCGGACGATTGCAGCCATGAGGCGCACATTCATATGTGTTGATGCACTTGACGAATGTGTGCCAGAGTATCGAATGGTGGTACTTGAATCATTAGGCCAGATTCTGCGAGGGTCCCCGAATACCCGCTTATTTATGACGGGAAGACCACATGTGCGGAGTGAGGTAGAGAAGGAATTGGGTGGAGCGGCGGCCTTTCTGTTTATACGGGCTACGGAAGATGGGGTCATTAGGTTTCTACGCGAAAAACTTCGGAAGGATACAGCCCCAACCAGAATGAGCAGCACATTGGAGGGGGATATTATGAAAACCATTCCGGCGATAAGTTCAGAAACGTACGTAGGAACAAGGCCAAGTGGAACGCTACCTTAAATTAATGGCTGACACATTTGAATCTAGATTCCTGCTGGCCTCTCTCCACATCGAAGCAATCCTGCGAGGTACCACGGTTGCACGGCGGAGGAAGACTCTCAAGTCAATAAAAGATGGGGTAGGGTTAGGGGATGCATATGGTGCAACACTGGAACGCATAAAGGCCCAGGACGAGGAACAGGCAAATCTTGCGATGGCTGCCCTGACATGGATCTGTCATTCGGAGCGGCCATTACACGTGGACGAGCTGTGCGATGCCCTAGCAGTGGAGATAGGGGAAATGGATTTTGATGAGGAAAATATTCCTTCGATAGGCACATTACTAGACTGCTGCCAAGGCCTGATCACCGTGGACGCGGAGGCTTCGACTGTACGGTTAATCCACTATACCGTCAAAGAGTACCTTTGTAATTATCCATGTCTCTTCAGCAAACCCCACCCGCTACTTGCAGAAACCTGCTTAACCTACCTGAATTTGCAACAAGTCACATCTCATTCCCTCCGAGATCGTGGAAGAATGCCATTCCTCAAATACTCCTCGAGATACTGGGGAACACATGCGAACAAGGATCTCTCGGATCATGCGAGGGCACTTGCACTGCAACTCTTGAATCGGTACGAAGACCACATCTCCGCTGTATCACTTCTGGAGCAGGCACCCCACTCTTGGTATACTGGAGGCATCACGAATTCCACGCTCTTCTCCGGCCTGCACTGCGCATCCTTCTTCGGGATTGTTGAACTTGTCACTGTATTAATAAATGGTGAAGGTTACAAGGCCGACCAACAAGATTCTGGAGGTAGCACACCACTCGCATGGGCGGCGCGGAGTGGACATGAGGAAGTGGTCAAGATACTGCTGGAGGGGAAGAATGTCGACCCCAATCGCCCTGATGAGGAGGATCGAACACCACTCGGGTGGGCTGCCCTTGAGGGGCACGAACATGTGATCAAGTTATTGCTTGAGCGAGAAAATATTGACCCCAATCGCTCTGATAAGTATGATCGGACACCACTCGGGTGGGCTGCTCTTAAGGGACACGATCATGTGGTCAACTTAATGCTAGAACGGGAAGATGTCGACCTTAATCGCCCGGATGTTGATGGTGATGGACCACTCGGGTGCGCTGCATTCAATGGACACGAAGGAGTGGTCAAGTTATTGCTGGAACAGCAAGATGTCGACCCTAATCGCCCTAATATCCATGATCGAACACCACTCGGATGTGCTGCTCTTAAGGGACACGAAGGTGTGGTCAAGTTATTGCTGGAGCGCGAAGGTGTCGACCCCAATCGCCCAGATGTTGATGGTGATGGACCACTCGGGTGCGCTGCATTCAATGGACACCAAGGAGTAGTCAAGTTATTGCTGGAACAGCAAGATGTCGACCCTAATCGCCCTAATAACCATAACCGAACACCACTCGGATGTGCTGCTCTTAAGGGACACGAACATGTGATCAAGTTATTGCTTGAGCGAGAAAATATTGACCCCAATCGCTCTGATCAGTATGATCGGACACCACTCGGGTGGGCTGCTCTTAATGGACACGAAGGGGTGGTCAAGCTATTGCTGGAACGGGAAGATGTCGACCTTAATCGCCCGGATGTTGATGGTGATGGACCACTCGGGTGCGCTGCATTCAATGGACACGAAAGAGTGGTCAAGTTATTGCTGGAACAGCAAGATGTCGACCCTAATCGCCCTAATAACCATGATCGAACACCACTCGGATGTGCTGCTCTTAAGGGACACGAAGGTGTGGTCAAGTTATTGCTGGAGCGCGAAGCTGTCGACCCCAATCGCCCAGATGTTGATGGTGATGGACCACTCGGGTGCGCTGCATTCAATGGACACCAAGGAGTGGTCAAGTTATTGCTGGAACAGCAAGATGTCGACCCTAATCTCCCTAATATCCATGATCGAACACCACTCGGATGTGCTGCTCTTAAGGGACACGAAGGTGTGGTCAAGTTATTGCTGGAACGCGAAGGTGTCGACCCCAATCGCCCAGATGTTGATGGTGATGGACCACTCGGGTGCGCTGCATTCAATGGACACAAAGGAGTGGTCAAGTTATTGCTGGAACGGCAAGATGTCGACCCTAATCGCCCTAATAACCATGATCGAACACCACTCGGATGTGCTGCTCTTAATGGACACGAAGGTGTGGTCAAGTTATTGCTGGAGCGGGAAGATGTCGACCCCAATCGCCCAGATGAGGATGATCGAATACCACTCGGGTGGGCCGCTATGAAGGGACACGAAAGAGTGGTTAATTTACTGCGGAAACGGGAGAATGCCGCTCCTAACCCTCCAGATGACCGTAGCTGAACACTACTCCGTTGGGCTACCGCCCGTGGACATGAACGAACTATTCCTGGGACCGGACCGTGTCGACCCCATAGTCCAGATCAACACTGCGGTACACCATTCTTTCACCCTTCTGGGAGGGGACATGGAGGAGCAGCGAGGCTACCAAACGACTTGGTGTCGAGGCAAACCTCCAACGCGCAGCAGACCACCCCCTGCTAGCGACCTCTCCTGCAGTGCCGTCATGTGAAATTTAATTGGCTACTCTTATATCTCTGGGGTTCCTCCTTCTCTAGTGCTACCCTATCTCAGCTTCGGCCGGCCTGCTCTGGGCTGTCGCAACTATCATCATTTTCCCCGGGCCCTTCACATCAGTCCTATATCACGAATTCGAGATTCCCCACCGCTGTCATCGGCCGGGACACCACACGTATGCAGACATACCCATTTAAAACCTTCCGATCTTTGCTAGCGTTTAGAAATGAAAGCCCCTTGTGTTCACCGTACAACCACCTTGCAAAAATTTCGTTTTTTTGGCTGGCATTAGTTATCCTGATTACAATTCCCCTATTAAATAGACCCAATTACAGAATGTCCCCCTTTTCAACTCTCCTGCATGTATCCTTTCCTCTTTGTCTTCCCCGGCTAGCGATAGATAGATCCACTACACATAGACTTCTCTCTCCAATACAGGAGGACCTAGTGTAAGCGTTCCCTGAGCCGCCATGAACAAGAGAATTGGCCATAAACCTTGTGATTTCGAGACGGTATTATTCCAGGCATTAATCAGCGCTCTAATCCCCTACCCGCACCCAAAAATGCTTCAATTCTATCGAATCCCTTCCGAATTCCTCACAGGAGAATTAAGGTATTGAACCTACTGGACTCATCTCGTAGGTTATTCCCTGCCATGCAGCGCCCAAACAGGAGTATTACATTAGCGCAAGCAAAGCAGCTTTATTGACCGTATGCCCACACCAGCTCCTCAAATCCATTACACCAGGTGTGCCGGAAATTTGAGTTTCCTCCATATTCAGACGATACAGCGGTGATCTGTGATGCGCTATATTGCGACAGTATTCTTTCGGGAAGGCCGCAAAAATCCAAATCCATCAGCAACCCACAGGGCTCCAATATAGACCCTGGTTGGCTGTAGAAGTATAGAGTGTAGAAGTGGAGGGGTTTTTGTTAAAATACCACCAAGGTTCCATACCTTGGACAGTCGGACCACTGATAAGACATAGCTGAGAGAAATTCGGTTTGATGACGGTTGCACGATTGAGTAGTATCATAGTATCAGAAAAGTGATGGTACATTCGGTTGAGGAGTTAGCAGAAGCAGAAATATTCAGGATATTTTAGGAATTAGTAGAGACGACAGGAGGTTTGAGATTAAGGTTTGCTCGGAGTTGGAATATAACAGTGTCACTCTATGACGGCTAGGAAACAGAAGACGGTGTCAGGACTGTGACGGATGTAGGAAGCTGAGGAAACCAGTATAGGAGGACGAAACCGGTCAAAGGCAATTAGAGAAAAGGAGTTTCGGGAAAGCTCGAAGATGGTGTGTGGACGGAGAGATGGAATGAAGATACGAGAAACTGTGGAGGATGTTCTAGCTGAAGAGTTTTTTTGTAAAGTCGAGTTTGTGTATATATAGGACACCACTTACGACATAGAAACAATCAAGGACCCTGATACCGTAAAAAACGAAATAATTGGGGGCATCACGCTAAGCCGTTGGAGTTGCCTCTCCTAGTAAGGTCTGTCGTCTCAAGTGAGGTCTAGAAGAGAATTCCTGGGGTGTTTCTCCCTTTAATCCAAACGGGAAATTCTGGACGTCCCAATTATTTCGGTTTTTACAGTACACTCTCTACCGATCATAGCCTAATTTTTGGCTTTTGTGGTCATTACAATAGCTTTACTAGTTATACACCCAGGGCAGCCGTGTCTATGACGCCCATAGCGCAACGACTACCACCCCATGTCGGGATAAACGCAAACGAATAGTGTGTCTCCAGCCGTAAATTATTTGTTTGCTCTGTCACGATGTCCCCTACCGGCACCAATCCCTATACCTACCCGCAAATTCCCGCCTCGCGCTAACCGCTTTCCACCGACTGCTGATGTTTCTACTAGCTAGGCCGATATACACCTCCACACCTGATGGGGACAGTGGGACCCGACTTATGCAAAAGAGCCACAGAATGACCTAGACCAAACCGGGGCGACCTCAAAACGCGGAAATAAATCTAGCTTAACAAGGAGGAGATGGGATGAACAACACATCAGACAGAAATCTTTGTGAAAAACGGAAGGCGTATATCCAATGATTCGTGTTGAATTTCTGATTATTTCCTGAGTCTTCCATTGTCCTCAAACAACGGCTTTGTCTAAAGCATTTCTTTCCTATATCCTTGCGCTCTATTGGGTTGCATCTTTTGTGCTGGTGGTGAGACATCACCGGTTGGGTCTTGATTATTGAGCGGCTATTTAGTATCGGCTAGGCTTCATTGCGCTCTCCAGGTTTGGAGGCGTACACTCGGTTGGGACTCATGATGCGTTCGGGGCTGAAGACAGGAAACCGGTTACTTTTCATGACGGATGAGGTCACTTACGTTCCCTATATATGTTTGGCCTTTTGGCCCCTCTCTTTGGATAATAAGTAAGAATTATACGGCGAGCAGATGTTGTGCAAAGTCTTTACGGTTCCGCGTTCACATATTGAGGCACAATTACAACATTTTCGAGCCTTGTCCAGAATCGAGTGAGAAGGTGTGAAGTTGGGAAATGGCAAGTATGACAAGCGCAAGACCCCAGAAGTAAGATTTGGGAGGTTGTATGATGACCGGCCTGGATGTGAGGCTCGTCCTATCTCTTTGTAGTTTTAATAGTTGAGAGGTGACACCAACATGGGCAAGGGTTAGGGCTGATGATAATGAGATTGTTTCTCCTCGGGAGTTGCGTATCTCATCAAAGATGAAGCTTCCCAATCATGAACTTGGGCTTAGAAGGTTTGGATTGATCAGTTTTGGATCGAAAGCTATTCCAGCACTGCCCGCAATATCATATGACGGAATAGGGATGATTGTAATTACATTCATGATCCTAGAACAGGCATACTGGGGGACATGCCGTGGCATACTAGTAGTGATCTGCACCGGTAGGGCCTTGTCGAGTTTTTCTGCTATAGCTTTTCCGCTGATACACCTAGCTACTTCTAGTTCACAATTTCATTCCTTCTATTCTGCTGAGTCAGCTTCTGTAGTATTAGTATGATATCATATCATGGCTTTTGACCCGACACCACCAATATATTGAAAGCGAAAGATCTGTACAAGTATCCTAAAAATAAAATAAGGCTTGCAGAGGAATAATTTGGTTCAGTCCGATCTCCATACCGGGGCACTTGACGATCCATCGAACCTTCTTCTCTTTCTTGCAGGAACATCCTTTGCGGTGGGTGGCTACCTGGCATCATAATATATCACTCATTTTGCTTGCCTGCACCCAGCCGCCATCCCTGATGCTTGCCTTCTGCGGCCACCTAATCAACTTTGCCATACCAGTAGACGCTGAAATAGCACTCTCGATACACTGCATCTACCTAGGTAGCATCAATAGTGCGAGAAAATCCCCCGAGCCCAAAAATCCCAACTTCCACAGTCCATCCAGCAGCCCTCTTCACCCACCTCCGAGAGTGAGATTATTCAAGCATGTACTTGGGTATCCATCCCGCCACGATTCCCATTATGATCGGGCATGGCAATGGTATGTAGGGCCCACTTCCAAACAAGCTTTGTAGCCTCCGGCTAGCTGAGAGTCTTACAGTACCTGGGTGTGAGGTTCGCCATGAGGACGAGACTCATCGGATACCTCTACGCGAGGCCGCCTACGCCCCCCTAGAGTGCATGAGGGCCTCAGTTTCCCAAGTGGCTGAAGACCACTTGTTCTCATTAGTGACGGCTTTGATAAGCCAGGACTACGTCATGCTCACAAGTTAGGGCTGAGCAGGCGAGCCTTCCCAAGCAATTTTCGAGTACGGCTAGGGACAGGACTGGGAGGGGAGGGGAAAGGCGGATGTTTGGTGTGCCCGGGGTAAAGTGTAGGGCGTTGGGGGAGGGTGTGGTATTTTCGGTAAGGCAAGCAAGGGGAGTGTCCCGACGGCGGGTTCTCGTAGTGGGCGTCCTGCGCTGCTCAACGGGGGTGGGGGTTGCCTGCCGTGGTGGCTGCACATCCAACCGGGTACTACGTTGCTATATGGAGCGGAGCAGGGGCAGGGCAAGGGAGGGGCGAAGGAGGAGGTGAAGCCGTGTGATTGGGAGTCTGCCGAGGGTGGAGATGCAAGCGTTTGATCTGAAGTAGGGACTGCCTTCACCTAGTAGTATTGCAAAGACCCCCGGTAATCGCAGCCAGGTTAGAAGGGGGGGTTGAATCTGGGCTTCTGACAATGGGGATCGAAGGGGGGTCCTTCAATGTCTTAATAAGCAAGATAGCAGGAACTTTTATGGGGATTTCCACCATCAACCCGACCGCATGGGTGTTTATCTAATAACCCCGGTTCGAAAAAGCACGTTCCCGGCAGTTGTAGGAAAAAGTAGAGTTCACAGTGGCTGTTCGGCAATCACCACCACCGACCCACTTTTTCTTTCTAAGAGAGAATGACTGCACCTTACCCATGAAACTTGTTACAATACATGTTTACATACTCTCCGGAGTGGCAAACTCCCGCCTTCTACTATTATCAGAGAAAGGCATTCTATCACTGGGGCGGAATGGGTTGGTGAAGCGGTGGTGTTACTATTTCACTATATGCCAAGCCATGAGCGTGAACTCCACTTTTTCCAATGGTTGCTGGTCCTTCGATCATTTTTGATTCAACTCCCCCTTCGTTTGGTGGCCGTATAATGCGGGGGGTCAAAATAACGCAAACACCTGTACCTCGCAACCCAGTACCTCAGCTCTATCTATACCAGCAGTAATAATTTGGGCAACCTCAACAACCAAAAATAAAATACACTTAGCCTTACCCCAGAGTCAAAGGGTGCTGCTGTGGGGGTGGTGAATTAGCCATATGATTTGGGTCTGGTGGCTATCGAAGGACCGATTTTCAGGTGTGGTACTTGGTTGCGAGGAACAAGTATTCGCGTTATTTTGGCGCCCAGCGGTACCTGGATAGGTGGTGTCTCCGTAGTATGATAGTAATAAATATTTGAGCCCTTCGTTGTGACATTATCCCACAGGGGTGCACCGGGGGTGTTCAGTTTTAGTGAGGGAGTAGGTTTAGCGAGGTGTTGTGAGAGAGTTAGCGCGTGGAGGGCTTGGTGGGGGCTAGATGGGGGATGTGGGGCCTCCCAAACTCCTGGTGACAGAAGGGCGAGGGAAGTGGCGCTATTTGCTGTTCATGTCGCGTGTACTAAATTTAGTAGAGTAGTGGGGATGGCTGTTGCTGTCGCCGGGACGCCGGTGCTATGAAAGGTTTTGAATATTTTTCCTATGGTCCTGTCTACTTACTGCCCAGTTCTAAAATTTTGGTGATAAAACTTACTCGAGTAGATGGTGGCGTCTCAACCGGCAGCGCTTCCGATCGGATGGTGCAAGAGTAATCATCAGATTTCTGCCAGGCTGAATTCTTGTGGCTAAACTGTCGCAATGTGGCGTCAGGCGTTGCCACGGAAGCGAGTTTGCGAAATCCACCAGGCCGCGAATGGCGTATCATACAAGGGTAGGGAACTACCATACTTGCCTGTACTAGTACCGGTACACCTCGAATGGTCAGGCCCGTCGGTGCCGCCTCTGACTGCCGGACGCCAAAGAGGGGAAATGGAAGTCGCACAGGAGTAGCGGATGGGCTGGGGGAATTCACTTGGGACTAAGGCACTGTTGACGAAGGATATGGGACGTAAGTTTCACTGCTCGTGCTTCGTTCGTTCGTTCGCTCGCTCTCGCTCTCTCCAAAATTCACTCACCAAAAATCAAACTAACGGTAAAAATAGATGAATAAGTAAAACACAAATACCACATCCTGACCCTCCCATAGATCACCACACCTATCTCTGTGTTTCCCGCACGCCCTTGTTCCTATGTAGAGTACACTTCCGCGACAGCAAACAAAAGATGCATTCACGGGGGTCATGATTACGCTACAGGGGGTAGGTATCATAGCCAGCATTGTAATTGATGTACCCTAGGGTACTCAACTCTACATAGCTAATTCATCACCGCCAAAACTGTCACTACATTAATCGTCTGGGCTATTACGCTCTGATTTCTTCTGCAGTCTAGCCCGGGGCATGCCTGAGATGAAAAAGACTGGCTAGTGGTGAGCCACTTATTTACTTCTACTCGGGCGCAAAGATCCGGAAAGACTGACCTCAATATCTATCTTGTAACCATAGATTTTGTTTGTCACTTCTTCCGAATCTTTAATTTGCGCCCCGGTAACTTGTGCCCAGTAGCGATTTTATTATTATTTTTATATCTGTATTGTTATTATTATTTCTTGTCTTAAGTCGAGGTACATGCGTTGCAAGGCCGGGTACCTACCCTCGGTCGCGTGATTATGACCCCCGTGGATAGTGAGTAAAAGCTATTGTTGAACATCCTCTTGTATCCACCCCGCCTGCATGGCTCCTCCACGCTCCTCCACACCCCCGTAACAAAACCAAGCACACTCGTCCAACATCGGACGGCCGTCTACAGGTACAGTACTTGAGTATAGGTAAAATGGCCCTAAGTTGACTGGTATTATTTTACGCCTCGGGTACATCAAAATTCTTAGCTCCTAGGCCCCAACTCCACTATCACTCGGCTCACATGTCAAAAAAAAACAGCTCTAAAATGGTTACTGCTTCCTCATCATTGTTAAGTATGGGGGGGGTAAGGAACATGTGGATCATCGTAGAGTTTTGAAGGGATTAGTTGCCGGGGTTTGTGTAATGAGTTTCGGGTTCGGTGATTGAGAACAGTGTTGCCAACCACGGCGCAAGGGTTTATCTACCCCGCTTTTTCCCGATTCCAAGTAATTCCCTTGGACAAACTCCAACTTAACCAACACCTCACTTTCCTCTCGAAATTCGCACCGGTGGAAATTTGAGAATGCAGCGAGTCTCGAAGGAAAACGATGGCTCTTTCAAAACCATACACTCTTTCAAGAATAACGAGAACTCTTTGAACAATAACGAGAACTCTTTCATCACAAACTCGTTCAACACAGCTACTTTTAACCACACCACCGTCAACGATAGATCTGAAATACTGACGTGGCTATCTCCGCTAGAGCCACGGGTGCGGCATCGAGACATCGGAGCCCGGAGGGTCGACAGTATAGGTGCCTGGGTGCTGGAAACTGAAGAGTTTAGGCGCTGGCACAATGGAAGTAGGGAGGATGGGTCCTACCACCCAACCTTATTTTGCGACGGTAATCCAGGAGTGGGAAAGAGCTATATCTGGTACGAGAGCATGAATTGCTGCCGGGGATTAAAGGATAGAGTTGCTAACGAGTTGCAATGGCAGTTCACTAGTTATAGACAAGTTGTGCGACGAAGCCGCCGAGGGGGATCCTATCGTTGTGTGTTTTTACTTCGACTTTGCTGCTCGGAATGAGCAGTCACCGGTCAATATGCTTGGCTCTCTGCTGAGACAGATGGTTAGCGGGGAGGGCGAAATTCCGGAAGTGATAGACAGGGGTTTTCGAAAGGAGAAAAAGGTGATTGGGGGTAGGGGGCTACAAATTTCGGGAGTTTTGAACATGTTCCGGGCAATCGCAGCCACGAGGCGCACATTCATATGCGTTGACGCTCTTGATGAATGTGTGCCACAGCATCGGATAGTGCTCCTTGAGTCATTAGGCCAGATTCTGCAAGGGTCTCCGAACACTAGCTTATTTATGACCGGAAGACCACAGGTACGGAGTGAGGTGGAGGTAGGGTTGGGTGGGGCGGCGACCTTTCTGTTTATACGGGCTAGGGAAGATGGTGTGGTTAGATTTCTGCACGAGAAACTTAGGGACACGGATCGAACCATAATGAGCAGTGCATTGGAGGGGGATATTATGAAGAGCATTCCCGCAATAAGTTTAGAAACGTATGTAGGAACGAGGTCAAGGGCAGCGCTACCCTAAATTAATAGCTGACATAATATTTAAACCTAGATTCCTGCCGGCCTCTCTCCACATCGAAGCGATCCCGCGAGGTATCACCATTGCTCAGCGGAGGAAGGCACTAAAGGCAATAAAAGATGGAGTAGGGTCAGGGGATGCATATAGAGCAACACTGGAGCGCATACATGCTCAGAACAAGGAAAAGGCAAATCTTGCGATAGCCGCTCTGACCTGGATCTGTCATTCGGAACGGCCGCTACACGTGGACGAGCTGGTCCATGCTCTGGCAGTGCAGATAGGGGAAACGGATTTTGACCAGGAGAATGTTCCTTCGATAGGTACATTGTTAGACTGCTGCCAAGGCCTGATCACTGTGGATGCGGAGGCTTCGACTGTACGGTTAATTCACTACACAGTCCAAGAGTACCTTTGCAATTATCCGGGCCTCTTCATCAAACCTGACTCGGTACTTTCTGAAACCTGCTTAACCTATCTAAATTCACAACAATTCAAGAACCTCACATCCCATTGTCTCGCAGACCGTGAAAGCATGCCATTCCTCAAATATTCAGCGAGATATTGGGGAACACATACGAGGAAGGATCTCTCAGAAATTGCGAAGACACTTGCGCTCGAACTTTTGAACGAGTACGAAGATCACATATCGGCTGTATCACTTCTGGAGCAGGTACCGCATTCCAGATTCATCCGTGGCATCACTACTTCCCCACTATTCACTGGGCTGCACTGCGCATCGTTCTTCGGGATTGTTGAGCTTGTCACTGTACTGATAAATGCTGAAGATCGCAATGCCGACCAACAAGACTGCGCAGGTGTAACACCACTCGCATGGGCGGCGAGGAATGGACATGAGGAGGCGGTCAGGATATTGCTGGAGCGGAAGAATGTCGATCCAAATCAAACGGATGCGGATGATCGAACACCACTCGTGTGGGCTGCTATTGAGGGACACGAAGGAGTGGTCAAAGTATTGCTGGAACAGGGAAATATCAACCCCAGCTGCCCTGACAAGAATCATGAAGGGCCACTCGGGTGGGCTGCTACCAAAGGACACGCAGGAGTGGTCAAGTTATTGCTGGAACGGGAGGATGTCGACCCCAACCACCCTGACCAGTATTACCGAACACCGCTAGGGAGTGCTGCCATGGAGGGACACGAAAGCGTGGTTAAGTTATTGCTGGGACACGAAGATGTCGACCGTAATCGCTCAGATGAGGATGGTGATGGACCACTCGGGTGCGCCGCTATCAAAGGACATGAGGGAGTGGTGAAGATTCTGCTGGAACAGAAAGATGTTGACCCCAATCACCCTAATAATAATGATCGAACACCAATTGGGTGGGCTGCTCTGAAGGGACACGAAAGAGTTGTCAAGTTATTGCTGGAACGGGAAGATGTCGACCCTAATCGCCCGAATAAGTATGATCGAACACCACTCGGATGTGCTGCTCTTAAGGGACACGAAGGCGTGGTTAAGTTATTGCTGGGACACGAAGATGTCGACCCCAATCCCCCGAATAAGTATGATCGAACACCACTCGGGTCGGCTGCTCTTAAGGGACACGAAGGAGTGGTCAAGTTATTGCTGGAACGGGAAGATGTCGACCCCAATCCCCCGAATAAGTATGATCGAACACCACTCGGGTCGGCTGCTCTTAAGGGACACGAAGGAGTGGTCAAGTTATTGCTGGAACGGGAAGATGTCGACCCTAATCGCTCAGATGAGGATGGTGACGGACCACTCGGGTGCGCTGCTATCTGGGGACATGATGGAGTGGTGAAGATGCTGCTGGAACGGAAAGGTGTCGACCCTAATCTCCCTAACAAGAATGACCGGACACCACTCGGATGTGCTGCAATTGAGGGACACAAACATGTGGTCAAGTTATTACTTGAGCGAGAAGATATCGACCCCAATCGCCCTGACAAGTATGGTCGAACACCACTCGGGTGGGCTGTGATGGAGGGACACGAAGCGGTTGCCAATTTATTGCGGAAGCGGGAGAATGTTGATCCTAACCTCTTGATGAGCGTGGTTGAACACCACCCCGTTGGGCTACTTCCCGTGGATATGAGCGATCTATCGCTGGGATAGGACCTTGTCAACCCCACAGTCCAGATAATCACTGCGGTACGCCGCTTCTTTATTCTTCTGGGAGGGGACATGGAGGGGCAGTGAGGTTACCAAAAGCCCCGATGTTTGTGCAAATCTCCAATCTGCAGAGGCCTATCTCCTGTCAAAGACCTTAGGTTCAGCACAGTCGTTGGATATTAAATTGGCTACCCTTAAATCATGTGGCGTTCCTCCTTCCCTGGCACTAGCCTAGCTTAGCCTCGGGTGGTCTGGTATTGGCTGTCGCAATCATTGTCACCTTCCCTTGGTCCTTTATATCGGTCGTCCTACACAACTTTGTGATTCCCCACCGCCACCCATCTGCCGGAATACCACACGATGTAGACATACCCCTCCGCAACCTTCCGAAATTTGCTGACATTCATAAATGAAGGCTTCCTGTCTTTCCCGTTCAGCTACCTTGCAATTATCCCCTTTTTCGACTGGCATTATTTATCTCGATTGCAATTCTCATATCGGATAGACCCCTTGTTACAAAATCTCATCTTTTCAACTCTCCTTTATGTCTTTGTTTCGGCTTTGTTTCGGTCGCTAGGGATTGATAGATAAACTATACATAGATTTCTCTCTTTCATACCTAAGGACCGAGCGCAGGCGTCCCCGGATCTACCATCGGCAAGGGGATTGACCACAGACATTGTGACTTCCAAGCGGCATTATTCCAGACATTAATCAGCGCCCTAATCCCTCTTCTACACCCAAAAATACCCCTATTCTATTGAACCCCCCCCCCGAATTCCCCCCAGGAGAACCAAGATGGGACCTACTTGGTCCATCTCGTAGGTTATTCCTAGCCATGCGGCGCTCAAACAGAAGCATTACATTAGAGCAAGGCAGGAAATCCGATAGACTGTAAATTCATACCAGCTCCTCAAACCTATTGTGAATCACCGGCGCTCACCTTGAATTCCTCACCGCCAACACCCCCACACTAGAAGCAAGAAGATGCTAGAAGAATCCCGGTGAATTGTCCGTTGAGTCTGGAACTCGGTGAAGGAAGCGAAAAGACGGGTAAGACACGTAGCAAAGCGGGGAAGCAAAGAGGGGTATGAGGGGTAACTGGATGGCGTGAGAAGAAGCAGAAATCGTATGATGCTTATGCATGAGGGGTTTATATGTTTTGTATTTAAGAAGATTGGTTCACACCCGATTGTTGGAATAGAAGTCACCGAACAGTCTCTCTCCCTCATACACTTTATTCTTCTTGAACTAGCATTCACGAATACGATCGGTATATATCCACAACAAAAAATAAGAAAACCCACCACTGCATATGTGCCAGAAATTTGAGTTTTCCCCATATTCATATACTCCAACAGTTATCTACAATAAGCTATATTGCGATGGTATTTTCCGGGAAGGCTCCAAAAATCAAAATCAGCAACTCCCAGGGTCTGAAGATAGGCACTGGTTGGCGGTAGAAGTATGGACAGTAGAAGTGGAGAGGTTTTGTGGTTATCACAATAGCCTTATGAATTATATATCCTTGGCAGCCGGGGCTAGGGTAACCACTGCAGAGCAACACCCAGGCCATGTCGGGATAAACTCACACTGATGGTATATGTCCAGCTGTAAATTATTTGCTTATTCTACCACGATGTCCCCTACAGGCAGCAATCCTTATACTTACCAACCAATCCCCGCCTCGTACTAACCGCTTATCACCAACTAGCAATTTTTCTATTACTACTAGCTAGGCCGATACACACCTTCACACCTGAAGGGAATAGAGACCCAACTTATAAATGTCAATTTAGGGAAATGAGGGGCGCACGGAAGTAGCCAATAGACTAAGAGATTTCGCCTGGGACTTAGGCACTTTGGAGGAAGGATATGAAACGTAGGTTTTCCCCCTGTAATGCTTCCTTCATTCGCTCTCGCTCTCAACTCTACTCCCTTAACTAAAATCAACCTATCGGTCGAGACAGGTGGATCAGTAAAACATAATACGACTTCCTGATTCTCCCAAAGATCACCAAACCTATCTCCGTGTCCGCCACAGGCCCCCTATTCCTCCGTACACAACCGTGATACCAAAGAAAAGAACATTGCGGATAAAGACTTTCATAGAACATTCTCCCGTATCCGTTCCGTAGGTATATCTCCTGAACTATCCGTCCCACTCCCGTGACAAACCCGGGCATATCCGTCAAACAACAATAAAAACGAGCTACAGAATACCCTGGACCAAACCAAATCCGCCCCGTGAGGGAAATGAGTGTAGCTTAATATGGCGGACTAAGGTGGGGCGGTGGGCAACACATTGGACAGAAATCTTGTTTGTGGAAAGTGGAAGACCATATAGGCAATAATCCATGCCGTATTCCAAATCGAGTGAGATATTGTGAAGTTGAAGAATGGCAGGTGTGATAAGGGCAAGCACCAAAACTAAAAACTTGGGAAGTTGGATGATGACAGGCTTGGATATGATGCTGGCCCCATCACTTGGAATCTTGCCCTTTGTAGTTTTAATAGTTGAGGGGTTACACCAACATTGGTAAGGGTTAGGGTTGATGATAATAAGAGTGTTCCGAACCGCCTAGTCCGTTTGTCTTGGAGGTAGGACCGGATGAACCGCAGGTGGTATGATGGTCCGTCCGTTTTGTATTGTGCTCCGTAGACGGACTAGGGCAGGCGGAGGTAAGAAGGGACTCCCTATCGAGTTTTACAGTCACATCTTTTGCGCCGATACACCTAGCCACTTGTTCACAATTTCAGCCCGGCAAGTCTCCCAAAAAATTACATCTACTGTATTCTGCTGAGAGTCAGCTTCGGTAGTTTTGGTACCATGGCTTTGTCCCGATATCACCAATGTGTCGAAAGCGAAAGATCTATCCAAGTATCCGAACGAGAAAATCAGGCTTGCAGAGGAATGAAGCGGCTCAGTCCAGCCTTCATAATCAGAGCACTTGATGATCTATTGCACCTTCTCCTTTTTCCTGCAGGAATATCCTTTCCTGTGTTGGCTACCTGGCATCATAATATATCACTCATTCTTTGCTCACCTGAACTAGGGGGTCACCCCTAATACCTGCCGTCTGTGGCTACCCCCCGTAGTCCTTCCCCACACACCACGATCTTTTTATACCCCCTATAGTCCCCCGCACGATCCCGACCATCCCGTCCTCTTGGTGTTATCCCGGCCGTCCCTATGGACCCCCGGACGGTTCGGCACACTGCGACCAAGCGGACAGCATTGTATGTATCTGGTGAAAATGTGGTATATATAACTCAAGAGAAGTGAATTTCGGAACCGGTTCATGATCGCACTTCGCTTCCATACAAGTACCGACTAAAAACTCACTAGAGAAGGGAAGAGCGATTTTTACAAAACTCATTGCGATAAATCGATTTCACTAACCTTCCCGGTTGGTGTGGGGGTATCGCCCCTTTGGACACAATGCGACAAAAATTCAACTTTGATGGTACGACTTTGGGATGAGTGGGGAAGTTGGCTCGGTCCTGTCTTGTCTTGTCACTATCGCAACGGTGGAGGCGGGGGTATATATAAAACATAATGAGCTCCTTCAGGGTCCTTGCATCGAACACCAGGCATATGGATCTACCGCTTTCTATGTACTCTTCCTTGGTGCACTCGTGGGATGGCGGGAGACGTGCTCTACAAAGACTCCGGTTATCCGTGCTCCCGCGCAGTCCTTCTAACCACGTATTTCCTCTGGTGAATTGTTCAAACCAAAAGGGCTCCCCGAAACCTTTTACAGTAACTCTGGGAACAATAACTTGAGTGTGCCGAGCGGCTTCCAACACCCTGTTCTCAATCCGTCCCATCAACAACCTCCTCAACCTTCCCTAATCTCGGCAATACATGCCTTAGCATTATCGCTCGTAACACCCCGCCTGGCGCAGCCACCCTATCAACTTTGCCATACCCGTCGCTGGTCCAACTGCACTCTTGATCCACCGCGTCTACCCAGGTAGCGTCGCCAGTGCGAGAAAATCCCCCGAGGCTAAAAGGGCCAACTTCCACAGCACCGAGAGTGAGATTATTCCAGCATATGCCTGGGTATTTGTCCCGCGCCTCTTTCCTCTGTCCCCCATTGCGATCGCACATGGCAAAGATATACAGGGCCCACTTCCAAACAAGCTTTGTAGCCTCCAGCTAGCCGAGGGTGTCACGGTATGTGGGTGTGAGGTTCGCCATGAGGGTGAGACTCCTGATCGGATATCTCCACGCGGGGATGCCTACTCCCTCCTAGGGTGCATGAGGGCCTCAGTTACCCAAGAAGCTGCAGATATCTTGTTCTCATCAGCGGGAGGCCAGGACTACGTCCTGCGCACGGCTTCGGGTTGCGCGGAGATGGCGGCTCCGCATGCTGACACCCTGCGCAGGCGAGGCCTTCCCAACCATTTTCGAGCGCAGCTAGGGACTGGGCTGGGAGGGGAGAGGAAAGGCGGATGTTCATTGTGTCGGCGGCAAAGTGTAGGACGCTGCGCTAGAACGTAGTATTGTGGGCGCGGGTGTTTGAAATCGTGAGATGCTGCTCGGCATGGTCACCATATCGCGATAGTCGTTTCACTATTTGGATAGCTTTGGGCATGCGCTCTGTTTTTAGGAACGCGTCCCGGCTTCGGAGATGTGCTTTGACTTTCGGGAGGGTATTTCTGGGGCAGGAATGCGCTTGAGTTTTGGATCCATGCGTTCGTCGGGAAATCCGTAAGGGAAGCGGGAGAGAGCCGGACGCATGAAGACTGTATATCGGGAGGGTGTGAACAGTGGGATTTTGTCTTTCCTTTGTTAGCACGGGAGTGAGCAAGGGGAATGGGAGACATACGTGCAATAGTATCGCCATGTGCGGTGGCCAATGGAAGGATAGGAGGACTTTATTGTGGTTGTATCTACCGTGCTCCTATCCTTACCGTTAGCTGCGATGTTGTTAATGAAGAGAATTCCCCCACTTTCCAGATGTACTGCGGGATAGGCGATTTGAGTTGGCTTACCTCGGGATTGTAATGCCGTTGGGTTGCGCAAGCTTGGACGGGTGGTTTCTCCCTAGCTCCGGGAAATTATTCAACTCCCCACCCATAAGTTGCGCGATCGCGTTTCGTTGAGTGAACCCTTGGCGTTTCGTTTTGCTGTAACCGTTCAACCGTTTGGCCATTTCGTCGCCCGCCGTCGTCATTGCGCCCTCGCCGATTCTAAAAGCGGGGAGCGTCGCGATGGGGGGTTCCCGCAGTCTTGCGCTGTTCAACGGGGGGTGGGGCTGCGGTTGTGGCGGCACATCTAGTTCGCGACTAAGCCGTACGGAGCGGAGACAAGAGAAGGGGAAAGGAAGGGCTACGGAGATGAAGCCGCGTGTCGGGGGTTTACCCAGGGTGGAGAAGAGAGTGCTTGATCAGAAATAGGGACTGCCTTCATCTAGGAATGCGCCGGGGGTGTCTAGTGTTAGTGGTGAAGTTCCCGGATTTCTGAGGGAACAGGATGGGGAAGCGGAGGGTAGCGTTAGGCTACAGGAATCTCTGCATCTGCGACGACGGTAGAGGTTTAGATGTTCCAGAATGGCCACAATTGAGGAGCATCTGGAACTGGAGGCGACAGAAGGAAGAGGGAAGTGGCGCTATTCTTGCTGTGAATGTCGTATGGCTAAATTCAGTAAAGTAGTGGCCGCCGGTGCTATGAAATGCTTTGAATATTTCTCCTACAGGTTGTGGTCCCGTTTACCCATGATACCGCGTAGTTCTAAAATTTGGGCGATAAAACTAAAAGGTGGCGTCTCAACCAGTTGCAATTAAGGGGGGGTTCGATCAAAAAATAATGGAAGGCTAGAAACGCGCTTTTTCGAACCGGGGGGATAAGGTAGAACCCCTTCTAACAAATCGGTAAACCATGATATTTGAGGGCAGTTGGAAGCGAAGAAACAAATGAAATGATAGGAAAAGAGGGCAGAATGTAACAGAAAAAGCAAATAAACTAGCACTGGCACTCCACTTCCCTGGCTTCTGAGCAATAAATACTCGCACATCTGGGTCAAAGATAGAAATTCCCATCAGAGTTCCTGCTATTTTTGCTTACTGAGACATTAAAGAACCCCCCCTTCAACCCCCCCTTCAACCCCCATTTTCAGAAGCCCCGATTGAAAGCCCCCCTGGGTTCGATCATCAAAGGCCTTCTTTGCAACACTGGTCTCAAATGGCATCGCTACCGATAGGGTGGTGCAAAATTATTTATCCGATTTTCTGCCATGGCTGAATACTGTGGCTAAACGGTCGAAACGTGGCGTTGCGTCGGAAGCGAGTTTGCGAATTCCACCAGACCCCGGATGGTGTATCATACTGGTGCAGGTAGCTACTATACTTGCCTGCCCACCTCGAAAGGTCAACCCCCCTGGGCAGTCGGTGCCGCCTCGGCTGCTGAACGGCAGTCTGCTCGCGTAGGTATGATACTCGAGTTAACGAGCCCTAAGTTTTCAGGTGTTAAGCCCTAAGTGCATTAAACTTCGTCGCTTTCGCTCAGTCACGCGTGTAAAGAATGCTCCAAAATGCTTCCTGTCTCCCCGTGGTTCTGTCTTATGTTTCCTTACCATAATAATATGATACCGGATAAGTTTCTTGGCGCCCACCCAGTTAATCGGCCACTTTCAGTACTCGTCAAGTACCAGAGAGTAGAACTGATTCTCGGGTAAAAGTTTATGGCTTCACGGATAGATAATGGAAACAGTTTTGGACTATACCACTAGTACCATTGTCCCGGATTTCTGCTTCCTGGGAATGTATCAAAAGAAGAAGAAAAAGGCAAAGATTAGAGAGGTTCGACATAGGGTTACTACCTGTACAGTACCAGTACTTGTGAATCTCCCCAGCGCCGCGGAAAAAATTAGTTCCCGATCCTTTGTGTAACGAGTTTCCGGTCCCGTGATTGTGAGCAGGGTTATCAATGGGCGCAAGGCTTTATATTTATCGACCCCGCTCTTCCTTGTTTTCTGGAGATTTCGTTCACGCACCCCAAGTTAATCAACATCTTGTTTCCAGCAGCATTCAAAGAGGCGAAAAGTGAAATGGCACAAGCGTTCAACAATAACAATAACTCTTTCAATATTGGGAACACCGTTAATTACACTACCGCCGATGATAGATCCGAAATACTAGCATGGCTATCTCCGTTAGAACCACGGATGCGGCATCGAGACATCGGAGCCCGGAGGGTCGATAGTATAGGCGCCTGGGTGCTGGAATCCGAAGAATTTTGTCGCTGGCGGAATGGGAGCAGGGAGGATGGATCCTACCATCCAACCTTATTTTGTGACGGTAACCCCGGAGTGGGAAAGAGCTATATCGTGTACGAGATCATTTATTGTTGCGGGGAGTTAAAGAATACAATTGCTGACGAGTTGCAATGACAGTTCACTAGTTATAGACAAGTTGTGCGACGAAGCCGTCGAGGGGGACCCTACTGTTGTGTGTTTTTACTTCGACTTTGCTGCTCGGAATGAGCAGTCGCCGGTAAATATGCTCGGCTCCCTGCTGAGACAGATGGTTAGCGGGGAGGGGGAAATTCTGGAGGAGATAGACAGGGGTTTCCGAAAGGAGAAGAAGGTGATTGGGGGTAGGGGGCTACAAGTTTCGGGAATTTTGGAGATGTTCCGGACAATCGCAGCTACGAGGCGCACATTCATATGTGTTGATGCACTTGATGAATGTGTGCCAGAGTATCGAATAGTGGTCCTTGAATCATTAGGCCAGATTCTGCAAGGGTCTCCGAACACCAGCTTATTTATGACCGGAAGACCACATGTGCGGAGTGAAGTGGAGAACGAGTTGGGTGGGGTGGCGACCTTTCTGTTTATACGGGCTACGGAAGATGGGGTGCTTGGGTTTCTGCGCGAGAAACTTAGGAAGGACACTGCCCCAACTAGAATGAGTAGTACATTGGAGGGCGACATAATGAAGAGCATTCCCGCTCTAAGTTCAGAAACGTATGTAGGAGCAAGGCCAAAGGCAGCGCTGCCCTAAATCAATGGCTGACATATTTAAACCTAGATTCCTGCTGGCCTCTCTCCACATCGAAGCAATCCTCAGAGGTACCACCCTTGCCCGGCGGAGGAAGACACTCAAGTCAATAAAAGATGGTGTAGGGTTAGGGGATGCATATAGTGCAACACTGGAGCGGATAAAGGCTCAGGACGAAGAAAAGGCAAATCTTGCGATAGCCACCCTGACCTGGATCTGTCATTCGGACCGGCCGCTACACGTGAACGAGCTGTGCCATGCGCTGGCGGTAGAGATAGGGGAAATGGATTTTGATCAGGAAAATGTTCCTTCCATAGGCACATTGCTAGACTGCTGCCAAGGCCTGATCACTGTGGATGCAGAGGCTTCGACTGTACGGTTAATCCACTATACGGTCCAAGAGTACCTTTGTAATTATCCAGGTCTCTTCAACAAACCCCACTCGCTACTTGCAGAAACCTGCCTAACCTACCTGAATTCGCAACAAGTCACGTCCCATTCTCTCCGAGATCGTGGAAGAATGCCATTCCTCAAATACTCCTCCAGATATTGGGGAACACATGCGAACAAGGATCTCTCAGATCATGCGAGGGCACTTGCACTGCAACTCTTGAATCAGTACGAAGACCACATCTCCGCTGTATCATTTCTGGAGCAGGAACCGCGCTTTGGGTATATTGGAGGCATCACGAATTCCACACTCTTCTCCGGCCTGCACTGCGCCTCGTTCTTCGGGGTTGTTGAACTTGTCACCGTACTGGTAAATGGTGAAGGTTACAAGGTCGACCAACAAGATTGTGGAGGTAGAACACCACTCGCATGGGCGGCACGGAGTGGGCATGAGGAAGTGGTCAATATACTGCTGGAGGGGAAGAATGTCGACCCCAATCGCCCTGATAAGTATGATCGAACACCACTCGGGTGGGCTGCTCTTGAGGGACATGAACGTGTGGTCAAGTTAATGCTAGAACGGGAAGGTGTCGACCTCAATCGCCCAGACAAGACCGGCCAAGGACCACTCGGGTGCGCTGCATTCAAAGGACACGAAGGGGTGGTCAAGCTATTGCTGGAACGCGAAGGTGTCGACCCCAATCGCCCTAATAATAATGATCGAACACCACTCGTGTGGGCTGCCCTTGAGGGACACGAACGTGTGGTCAAGTTAATGCTAGAACGGGGAGATGTCGACCTTAATCGCTCAGATAAGACCGGTTATGGACCACTCGGGTGCGCTGCATTCAAAGGACACGAAGGGGTGGTCAAGCTATTGCTGGAACGCGGAGGTGTCGACCCCAATCGCCCTAATGGTGATGATCGAACACCACTCGGGTGGGCTGCCCTTGAGGGACACGAAGGTGTGGTCAAGTTAATGCTAAAACGGGGAGATGTCGACCTCAATCGCCCAGATAAGGATGGTGATGGACCACTCGGGTGCGCTGCATTCAAAGGACACGAAGGGGTAGTCGAGTTATTGCTGGGACGCGAAGGTGTCGACCCCAATCGCCCTAATAATGATGATCGAACACCACTCGGGTGGGCTGCTCTTAAGGGACACGAACGTGTGGTCAAGTTAATGCTAGAACGGGGGGATGTCGACCTCAATCGCCCTGATAAGTATCAGCGAACACCACTCGGGTGGGCTTCTATGAAAGGACACGAGAGAGTGGTCAATCTATTGCGGAAACGGGATAATTTTGATCCAAACCCACTAGATGAGCGTAGCTAAGCACTACTCCGTTGGGCTACCACCCGTGGACATAAACGAACTATTGCTGGGACCGGACCGTGTCGAGCCCATAGCCCAGATCAACACTGCGGTACACCACTCTTTCACCCTTCTTGCAGGGGACATGGAGGAGCAGTGAGGCTACCAAATATTGTGGATCACCGGCACCTCCTACGCCCACATCCCTATCCATGCGTCCCTATTAGAATATGCTAGAAGTATATGGAAGCTTCACGGATGAGCTTTTGATATTCGGTGAAAGGTGTGAGGTGCGGGGTAGATTCGGTGAAGAAAAGAGGGGTTGATGTGGTGAAGAAAAGAGGGGTAGTTGCGGTGAGGGAAATGAGGGGTAACAAGACCATACGATAAATGGTGGAAATGGCCCGACGACAAGGAACCACCCCCGGGCGAGCAGCCCCAGCCCCCCGCACCCAAGGGCCCCGTTCACGCACAGCCGTAGAGGAGAAAAGTCGTGGGAGGCTTCTGCCCCTCATACAGTTTTGGTTCCTTGTCTCCCGCACCTCGTTTATGCAGTTCGCAGTGACCCCAATTTATAATATCAAAGGCCTTGGTGTCGGGGTAAATCTCCAACGTGCAGCAGACTACTTCCTGTTAAAGACCTTTCCTGCAGTGCAGTCGTCTGATATTTAATTGGCTATTCTTATATCTTCTGGTGTTCCTCCTTCTCTAGTGCTACCCTATCTCAGCCTCGCCCGGCCTGGTATGGGCTGTCGCAACTATCATGATTTTCCCAGGGCCCTCCACATCAGTCCTATATCACGAACTTGAGATTCCCCACCGCTGCCACCGGCCGGGACACCACTCGTATGCAGACATACCCACTTAAAACCTTCCCATCTTTGCTAATGTTTAGAACTAAAGACCCCTTGTGTCCACCGTACAACCACCTTGCAACAATTTCGTTTTTTTGGCTGGCATTATTTATCTTAATTACAATTCCCCTATTGAATAGACCCCATATTAAAAAGACCCCATATTTAAAAAATGTCCCCCCTTTCAACTCTCCTTTATGTATCCTTTCCTTTATGTCTTCCCTCGCTAGCGATAGATGGATGAACTACACATAGACTTTCTCTCTCCAATACAGGAGGACCTAGCGTAAGCATTCCCGGAGCCGCAATGAAGAAGAGAATTGGCCATAGACCTTCTGATTTCGAGACGGTATTATTCCAGCCATTAGTTAGAGCTCTAATCCCCTGACCACACCCAAAAATGCTTCAATCTTATCGAATCCCTTCTGAATTCCTCACAGGGGAATTAATGTATTGAACCTACTTGACTCATCTCGTAGGTTATTCCCTGCCATGCAGCGCCCAAACAGGAGTATTACATTAGCACAAGCAAAGCAGCTTGATGGACTGTATGTTCATACCAGCTCCTCAAATCCACTAGCCCAGGGGTGCCGGAAATTTGAGTTTCCTCCATATTCATACCATACAGCAGAAACCCATGATGCGTTATATTGCGACAATACTTTTTTCGGGAAGGCTGCAAAAATCCAAATCCATCAGCAACCCACAGGGCTCCAATATAGGCCCTGGTTGGCTGCAGAAGTATAGAGGGCAGAAGTGGAGGGGGTTTTGTTGAAATTGCACGAAGGTTCCTACCTTGGATAGTCCGATCACTGATGGGACATGGCTGAGAGAAATTCGGTTCGATGAGGGTTGCACGATTGAGTAGTATGGTATCAGAAGCAGTGATCAGAAGAGTCATGGTACATTCGGTTGAGGAGTTAGACGAAGCAGAAATATTTGCGATGTTTTGGGAATTGGCATCAGAGACGATTAAGGTTTGCTCGCAGGTGGAACACAACAGTGTCACACCATGATGGTTAGGAAACAGAAGGCGGTGTCAGGACTATGACGGATCAAGGAAGCTGAGAAAAACAGTATAGCAGGACGAAACCGGTCAAAGGGAATTAGGGAAAAGGAGTTTCGGGAAAGCTCGAAGATGGTGTGTTGATGGAGAGATGGAACGAAGATACGAGAGACTGTGGAGGATATTCTAGATGAAGTGCTTTTTTTGTAAAGTGGAGTTTGTGTATCTATAGAACACCTCTGGCGACATAGAAACAATCAAGGACCCTAATATGCTCTCTACCGATCATAGCCTAATTTTGTGGCTTTTGTGGTTATCACAATAGCTTTACTAATTATACATCCCAGGCAGCCGTGGCTAGGGTGACCACGGCGCAATGACTACCACCCCATGTCGGGATAAACGCAAATGAATTGTGCCCAGCTGTAAATTATTTGTTTACTCTACCACGATATCCCCTACCAGCACCAATCCCTATGCCTACCCGCCAATTTCTGTCTCGCTCTGACCACTTTCCACCAACTACTAATTTTTCTACTACTATTAGTCGGCAAATATACACCTCCACACCTGAAGTGGAAATAGAGATCCCACCTATACTCGGGGGCGAATTAAATACTCGTACACGGTATATGACAACCGCCGTGCCTCAGTGACCGTGCCTCAAAGACAATGCCTCAACGGTGATACCTTAGCAATAATCAACTATCAACGATCTATAATCTATAAGCAGATAGTTTAAGACATTTGTCACTTTAAAGCCTTGTCATTGGCTGAGTTTCAGATTTGCTATTGAGGGCTAGGTATCGGCCTGTAACATGTGTACATGTTCCGGTAACGGTACACAGGAGCGGGCAGTGCAAGATCTCCTATGTTTAGTTGATTTATATTTGGTTTATTTGATTTGATTTCAGCTCCGCCACTGCCTCTGAGTCAGATAGGCTATGCTATCGTATTGCTATATTTAGTTTGCTTTATTGGAAGTTTATATTTACGATTGCGGGTATGGAATGGTCATGTAACCCTGGTGAAGGCTGAGCGCTGTTTGTGTGTTTGTTTGTTTCTTTCTTTGGTCTTGCAGGATTACAGGATTCCAGTATGTGCGCAGCTACTGGTAATAATCGTGATTGCAGGAAGGCTATCGCTCTTGGGTTTTGTATTAAAACCAGTCTCCTAGCTAGCAGGAGACAGCAGACTTCGACAGACCTTCAGTCTAAGAATACACTTGGTTGAACGGCAATCCCTGAGTTCTATTTGTCCTTCAACTATTATCTCTTACCTCCGGTCCCTTGAAGTGTCCCTTAGCACCAACGCTAGCAGGTCTATCGCCGGTCCTATTGTATTTTTGTTAGACAGGAATAAACCTGTTACATTTTTTTGCCTACAGCAGGTGAAACCCCTTTGTTCTCCGGATTGGGAACAGCCTCGTAGGATGGATCACCCTTCCAGTATCTTGATAACTAGTTAGAAGCAGGAGCAGCAGGGAAAGGAACTCCCGGCTCAGGTGCTACATTCACCATAGCAGAACGCTGGAGCTGAAGGGTTACCAGGTCCTGTAGGGCCTACAATCGTCCTTCAGAAGAGCCTACAGACGATACTGGAGAACCAACCACACAGGAACCGACCCCTGGACCCACGCCAGGCCCAGCACATACACCAGCATGAACGACTCACCTCCTCCCAGGAGACCTAGTTACAGATTCAGACGAAGACCACAACCTCACAGCTGAGGAACTCATACAAAGAGAAGCCCGGCAGCTTGAGGAAAGAGCAGCAGCAAGAGCAGCAGCCCAGCAAACTTCGGAAACTGAAGGCCCACCAGAACGCCCCACTACAAGCAAGTGGCGAGCACCCAGCATTCTAGGAGTTTTTGGAAGTTAGACACTAACCAGAGCGCCCTCCCGAGAGCATAGAGAGCAACAACTACCTGGTACATTCATCCCAGACACACCAGAAAGACCCTCAAGATCCAGGAGCGCCAGAGAGCCCCCTGAACGACCAGATCCACGACCTCCAGCCCCGGACCCACCTACAGGCACCATGGCAGTCCCAGGTCCGGTCAGGTTGCCCCCTCAGAAGCCCCCTAAGCTGCATTTCTTTAGCGGTGAAGGAGAAGACCTCAAACCAGACAAACTCAAGCGATGGCTCAGAACAGTCAAGAAGTACCTGGCGAGATCTGGACTGAATGATGACTCTCGTGGAGTGGCAGACTACTATGGCTTCTACACAGAAGGGAAAGCGAATAACGCATTCCAGACACTAGACACAGAGGAAGAGAACCTCACCCTACCGCAGATGGCACACCGCTTTCAGCAGCTCTTCGAAGCCTCTACCAACACTGATGACACCTATCACAAGTGGCAGAATGTCCGCCAGACAGCAGGTGGACAGCCAGCATGCATAACGAAGATAGCTGGAAAGCTAGAGGACCTTAAAGGATCTCTCCCAAATGGATCCATCTCAGATTATGCACAGAAACAGCGATTTCTCGAAGCTATGGACTCTAGATTACGCCGCAATGTTGAGCCCCAGCTCAGACCAGAAGATACCTGAGACCAGATGGTGGCTGTAGCAGAAGGGTATGACGCTACAATGTATAGAACTAGCGGCTACAAAGGCATCGATAGAAGCCAGGCTTCTAGCAGCAAAACCCATACACCAATGAAAGAGAGTACCTACCGCAAGCCCTCTACCACATGAACGCCCAGGAGCACAGGCAAAGGAAAGGCCCCGGCCAAGAAGAGGATCTATACCAAGTCCAACAAGCCAAGTAAGGCAGAGATGGACCGCCGCAAGGCAGAAGGAGCCTGTTTCTACTGTAGTGAAAGCGGACACATGGCAAATGAATGCCCAAAGAAAGAAGTTAACACCAACCATATTTGCCTCTCTGAGGAAAGCCGAGATAGCAGCGAAGGAGAATATGAGCTGGATACAGACAGCACAGAGGAGCTAGATGGCAGTGGCTCTGTCAGGACCTACAAGACTACAGTAAGCACGCCTAAGAATAGGCCATTCCAAGCACTCGAATTCACTATCAACATCAATGGAAAGCCCGCCAGAGCCCTCCTAGATACAGGTACCATTGGCGGCACCCTTATATCCAACAAATTCGTTGCAACAAACAACATCCCCTACACAGCTAGTGTAACATGTTTATTCCTGTCTAACGAAAATACAGTAGGACCGGCGATAGACCTGCTAGCACTGGTACTAAGGGAGGCTTCAAAGGGACTGGAGGTCAGAGATAATAGTTGAAGGACATATAGAACTCAGGGATTGCCGTTCAACCAAGTGTATTCTTAGACTGAAGGTCTGTCGAAGTCTGCTGTCTCCTGCTAGCTAGGAGACTGGTTTAAATACAAAACCCAAGAGCGATAAGCTTCCTGCAATCACGATCATTACCAGTAGTTGCGCACATACCGGAATCCTGTAATCCTGCAAGACCAAAGAAAGAAACAAACAAACGGTGCTCAGCCTTCGCTACTGTCACATGACCCTTCCATACCTGGAATCCTAAATATAAACTTCCAATAAAGCAAACTAAATATAGCAATACGATAGCATAGCCTATCTGACTCAGAGGCAGTGGCGGAGCTGAAATCAAATCAAATAAACCAAATATAAATCAACTAAACATAGGAGATCCTGCACTGCCCACTTCTGTGTACCGTTACCGGAACATGTACACATGTTACATTCCCTTATTCTGAAAAATCAACAATCATTCCAAAGTCTTCGCTGTCCGCAGCGCTCTCGTCGGTGTGCCATAGGAGGCTGTCGTCATCTGTGGGGAAATAGTCCTGCTCAGAGCTGCTAGAATCATATTCCTCACGATCATAGGATTCCCAGAAGTCGTCTGGGCAATCGTTTGCGGTACAGGGTGTGGAGGAAACTTCCATAGGTTCCCAGGAAGCTTTAATGTAGTGGGAGGTGATCTGGGACGTTGGTTCTGCAGGGTGGCTAGTGTCCCAGTATTCCTGTATGAGTTCCAGGGAGTGCACGACGTTCTCCATGGGTTCCCAGGAGTCATCAGCTCACTCATAGCCTTTCCAGTGGACCAGGAATTCGTGCCTGTTGTTCTGGCGGCAGTAGTCGAGTATCTGCTCTGCGTCCCATTGTTCTGCATCGTCGATTAGAATGGGTGCTGGTTTGTCCATTCTGCGGGACTTGAATATATCGGGATCGTTTTCTCTGTATGCCTTAAGGGGCGAGACGTGGAAGTAGGGTTTCTGGCGGGCCATTCTGGGCGGGAGGTGTAGTTTGTAGTTATCTGTGTCAGGTAGATGTTCTAGGACCTTGAAGGGTCTGAACCAGGGTGGTTCTAGCTTCTTAGATAGTCCAGGTGAGGAGGTATAAGGGCGGCCCCTAACGAGAACTCTGCTGCCATTCTTGCAGGGTTCCGTTAGGGGTTTGCGGCGTTTGTCTGCCTGGACAGTCTGGCGGAAGGTAGCATGCTTTCTGGCCATGTCTACTTCCATTCTTGTTGCTTCATGGGTGTTTAGGATATCGTCCACAGCTGGTACCTTGCTGGCGGATCTCTGGACACGGTTGAATATCTTCCAGGGGCGTCCATAGAGGACATAGTATGGCGAGATGCCTAGAGATTCAGGGGGGGCGCCGTTCATGGCTGCTGCGATGGCGGGAGGGCGCCAGACAAGTTGTTTTGTCTGGGGTTAACGAAGTTCCTCATTAGCTGTTTGAGGCTACGGATCCTTCGTTCAACCTGGCCATTCGTTTGGTGGTGGTATTGGGTCGCCATCCAGACCTGGATACCAAGGGACTGCATCATTTGTAACAAGATCTTAGAGGTAAAGCGAGAGTCCTGGTCAAGGACAATGCGAAGAGGAAGGTCATGGACGTCGAAGATACTACTGTTGAGTTTCTTGAAGATCTTCTCAGAGGTAGCAGCGTCCTTGAGTGGGATGAGATGTGTGTAGGATGTAAAGTGGTCCATTATGAGCATGATAGATGTATGGCCATCGGATTTGTTAAAAGGGCCGGCGAAGTCTATGGCTAGGGATTGGTAGGCTTCGTCGGGGTCAGGGAGGGTAAGGGATCATCCGTAGGATAGGGTGGCGGGCTCGTTGTTAATGTGGCACTTATCGCATGACCGACGGTAGAGGACAAAGTCCTGGCGCATCTGTGGCCACCAGAAGAAGCAAGCCACATAGGAGTAGCATTTGTAGGCTGAGAAATGTCCGAGGCCTTGATGGATAGTCTTGAGGATCAAATGCCGTAGGGATACCCCCATCTCAAGAGGTCCTACCGGTATATCAAGGTTTTCCTACCCATTGGTGTTCTGGGCAAGTAGAAGGCCATCGCGGATAGAATAGTGCAATTTGTTTTCGGTTTCCATGACCCTGGTGTAGAGGGCGTCGGTCTTAAGGGCTTCTCTAACACGCTGGGCGCGGATACCCATATGGCATGAGTTTAGGGTGCTTAGGAATTGGTTGGCATTGGTTGCCTCATCGGAGTCATAGCCTGCTTGGCTGTAAAGGGGACTAAAAGCTGGCGAGACCATACATCAGCAAAAATAATACCTTGCGTTCCGTGGGTTCCGTGCGTCTGACGCACCTGACGCCGGAACGCTAATCGCGAATCAGGACGCAACGTCGGATCGACGTTGCGTCCTGACTTTGCGTTACTTGGCGCCATCCGTCCTGACGCTATCCGGACTTGGACCCCTACGTCCTGGGCGTCCTGACTGCGTCTGGTGCTCCGCCACTCCGTCCTGATGCCGCCTCATCCAGGACTCTCCCGTCCTGACGTCGCCTGATCTACCACTCTCCCGCCCTGACGACGTCTGATCTACGACTCTCCCGCCCTGACGACCTCTGATCTAAGACTCTCGCGCCCAGATGCCGGTTCCTTCTCACCGAATGTCAGGGCTCGTGGATCTTACCACATCTCGTCCCGATTGTTTCTTCTCCTGCGTCCCTCGTCCGGATCCCACCATCCTGATCTCTCCCTTCCTGACGTCTGGTCTGTTCTTCCTGATCTGACCCCCTATACATGCCGCGTCCTGATCCAATCGTGACTCTATCAGACGTCGCCTTGTGATCTCTGACGCATCGTGCACTAAGTCTAATGCTATCCTGATCCTACGCCTAGAGGCTTTGCCTAACGCTGTCACCATGAGTTTTACCGTATCCTGATCGCGTGTCACTAATTCTACTCTGAATCCTTGATTTTGCTTGATGTACTCATATTAATACTAAGCTCCTCCAGGTACCCTTCCCCCATGTGAGAGCGACGACCGCATCCAAATATTTATTACAGCTATGCTACACTTTCTCAATCTCCTAACTGCACGCATCATTACTCCCACCTTGCCCCTGCTCCATATCCGACGGCTCAGTATGCACAGCAGCCTCCTCTTGCGACTCTAGATCTTCAATGCTGAGCGCGAGTTGTCGCAAAGTAGTAGGAGTCACGGTATTGTCCAAAGTTAGCCCCATGGCCACCTCTTGTGAGCCGTCCGGGGTCTGTGGATCGGAATCGAGAAAGCTCAGGAGTCGCGTTGCTGTCTGGCTGAAATCGAAAGACGAGACCGTTTCTTGTGAATCGAATTGGTTACCCGGGGGGGCCGCCAGGG
>Ga0307509_10001416_pt1 | contig 40483 bp, 37 predicted proteins | sample 10_EM_MG_FD_202245 | JGI IMG/M metagenome (GOLD analysis project Ga0307509, IMG submission 202245) | Populus trichocarpa ectomycorrhiza microbial communities from riparian zone in the Pacific Northwest, United States - 10_EM | ecosystem: Host-associated > Plants > Roots > Unclassified | place...
AAACTCGTGACTCATAATGTGAGTCACGCGCGAAAGTCATTACATCATTATGACTCACAATCGTGAGTCATAGAACATCAACCAATCATAACATAACGATGACTCGCAAGTGCGAGTCATGTGAGAACTATGAGTCAACTGACTGCATAGCGTGAAACATAAACATATATGACTCACGATCGTGAGTCATACAAACATAAACATACCTTATGACTAATAACTATTAGTCATGTGAAATCAGCCTTGCTTAGTCACGATTTGTGACAGTAGGTTCTAACAAAACTACACTTATATACTTATATAATAGTAAATATTGAATATTCTAATCTTCTTTTACTCCAATTTTAATTATATTATACTAATTGGCACTTAAGAGAATTAGATCATAATTATACTTATAACTATACTACTATTCTAATTAATCAATTAAAATCTGGGTATTGGACTAGTTGCTTATATCATATAGTATATACATTAAATAAAGCAAATTCAATCAACTTACAGTTTTTAATATAATCACAAAATATTATAATCAATTAAAGTTACTATTTCTAAAATAATTAATTTGACTATTAATCTTTCTATAAAATATTAGAATCAGAATAGAAGAACATAAATCCTATTAGTAAAGTATCTTTAAATTTTCGAATTCTATAATTTGATGCTATAAGTATGGTGCTTGGACAAAATTAATGATACACCAATAGTTACTAGAAATACAGTACTTCTTATTATTCTTTACTTTCAACTCCATCTAAAAAAATCACTCTAAATCAAATATTAGTTTCTACTATATATTCTACTAAGAATTTACATTCTTGCTCCATTGCTTTGGTTTTCATAATATTGGGATTCGTGTGAGAGAGCTGTTATTAAAGCAGGAGTTTGTCATATTGGTTGAAACACGATTAATTTTGTCTATAAACAATTTATAGAACCTTTCCTACCCATAATATGTTTTTTCTTATATCTTCTATGCCAATTAAGTTAAATATACATGAATAGTCTTAGCTTGCAAGATTCAGAGTTTCTAAATCTAGGTTCTAACTTTAATTCCAGATAGATTTTACTAGCTAAAGAGTCTAAGAATAAAGAATTTCGTAATTGGAACGAGTAGTACAAACGTCTTCCATAAGTTTCTTACCTTAGTAAGAAATATTTTAACTCAACTTCTTACACTAACTACAAAGAATTGAAACCTCAAACAGTACAGTTCCTCACTAGTGCTTATAGGAAGAGCGGAGACGACGAGAGCTACACTAACTTACTCAAGTACAGACCCGTCTCCCCACCATTCTACTGTACTAATAGTCAGACTCTTGCCTTAGAGAGTGCTAAAGAGAAGTGGGTGCTAAACGACGCATCCAGGATCCGATTCATAACAATTTGTCAAAAAAAAAAAAGCCACTACTGCAAATGTACAGCCTACTGTTGGGCAATGTAATGCCAGTGTTTTTCAAACCATCTAGTTAGGGTATACAGTGCTGTGCCAGGAATTTTAACCAAAACCAACATCAACAACCCGCCTCCCCTGCACTCCCTAGTAGAGTGCCAGTTCCTTACACCTAACTCTTGTACATAGATCTATTGGCCTACACCCGAGTATCATAACTTAAAACGTGTACTATGGGACCTTACCTCTCACTTAATCTTTAAAGAATGCTAAACTATTACCCGCAAACAAAACCACAACCAAGAACCTCACAGCACGAAAGGATTTCCCCTACCAATTTGAAATATAGAAAGATGTTTTTTCTTCCCCAGAACCAATCCTCCCCCTCCTCCTCCTCCCCTAAAACACCCCCCATCTCCTCCAATCCACCCATCATACCCCTCCAGAATTACACCCCGTTATCATTATCCTCTTCCAACCCCCACAACCTATGATACTAGTCTCCGGATAGATACATCCCCACTATACTAAAAAGCAAATTACTTCTCTTCCTCTCTTTTCTTTTTTTCCCCTAGGTAGCCTCGCATCGCCCCCCCCCCTTCCTCCCCCCTCCAAAAAACAAAGCCTATACTGTACCTGACCGAAAGGAGTAGGTCAGCCAAGAAACCTGGCGTCCGTCGGCTTGGAAGGTAGGGGTGACGGGAAGTTTAGTACGATAGTTAGTTGTTGTCGCAGTGGCAGAAAAAGGGCACAAAAGAAAAAGGAAAATATAAAAAAAAGCAAAGCACACCATGAATCCCGAGGGCCCCGGGGTTGAAGGGAAGGAGGGAGATTTTGGTAAGTTTGTGCGCTTGATGTGATACCGGTATAGTCTTGGTTGTGAAAGGGGGGTGGCAAGTATCGTCATTTTGGCTAAGGGTGAAGAATGGAAGAAGAGAGAGGAGTGATGATTTGACGAGAATTTATGATAGTACTTGTACAGGAGGAATAAATCAAGTAACTTATCTCTAAAACCGGGAAATGAAGAGAATGGAAGAGAAGAGAAGGAACTAGTAATTACAGTAACCATAGAAAGTCCCAATTAAGACTCTTCAAAAACGTTGGAGCAATCATTGCACACGGACACAAATCATTTTTCAATTCCCAATATCAATTACCTCCCACCATCAGCACTAGTACTCCCCAATCTCTATACTTCGCCATCAGCTAAAAAAAATTAAGCAGCCCTGAACAATCGCACTTTGCTACCCACATTTCAAGTCTCTTTTCTCTCCCGGCAGTAATCCAGCCACGGTAGATAGGCAGATAAAATCCAACTTCTAAAACAAAGAAAAAACACATGCAATATTGCACCATTTTTTTGTTTTATTTTTCCGCCATCTTGCCTCACTCACTCACTCTTGCCTCCCCCACAATAGCTAGCGCGGCCTCTCCGATATGGCCAGTATGATGTGTGCTCAGAAACGTTAGAAATCTCACCACTCCCTGCCTGCACGCCTCCCAGCTACCAGGCGCTTTCCAGTGTTTTGAAAACTAGCTGCCTTCATCCCTCGTCATGTGCAAGGTGGATAAGAATGCCCAGAAATAAACGCAAAAGATAAACAATCCTAAGACCATACGGAAATGGTAAGTGGGAATGAAATGGGACCAAAACCATACTAGCAATGACCGTGGGGTAATCTTCATTCTCCTTTTGTTGGAGATGAAAAGTTGGGTGAATCAAAAACCGCCGGCAAATCTAATAAGGGGGATATGGGGTGAGAAGGAAAGATATAAAATTAAATAACACCATTGGACCCAAACTAAAAGCAAAGGCAAGATATAATGCACGAAGCAGAAAGAAATGGAGATAGAAATATTGTGAGAAACTGTTCGAATTGACCTAACAACTGTGCGCGAAGGGATCGTCTCTATTTTTGAGTGACGAGGGTGAATTCCTCACTAAAGTTATCGCTATTCCCGTCATTGTTTCCGCCATTGTTTCCACAGAACTGCCAGCAGTCTTCCCCAAGAGATTCTAGTCCCTCGTCTTCGCTATTGTAGAGCGTTTGAGAGGTCCCGTTGTGTGGGAAGGAAGAGTAACAATTGGAATAGTCCACTTGTTGCGCAGCCTCTGTGCTAGTGGCTTGGGCGAGTAACATGCGCTCTTCGTTAGCGTATATAGCAGCTAGCCCAGGGTCTTGATCGTTGAAGATGTGTATCCCGCCAGGCTGAGTATCTGGCTCTTCTCTTTTAAAAAAGCCTTCAGGGAGGGTAGAAGAATCTATTGAATCTTGTTCACGGTCCTTCCGCGATTCGCTGACAGGGTGCTCAGCCATTAGGCCGGTCGATATAGATGGAGAGGGGGAGGAGGCAGACTTTGAGGCAGCTCCTTTCCTGGTCGACTTGCGTCTGCGCTTGACGGTGGATCCTCGCGAGTAGAATTCGTCCGTGGCTCGCTTCTTAGCGTTGGGTGGAGACTTTCTGTATCTGGTTGTCGATTTGACACCATCCATCTCTGCTTCTTTGGAAAGGACCCAAATGTAGCCTTTCCCTGGATCCTCAGGTGGACGGTCTTCCTTCAAAAATGCCTAATCCAAAACACCTTGGTCAGCGAATGTGATCAAGCAGTGGACAGTAAACAAACAGCAGTGAAGATGGATGAGCAGAAGTTAGCAAACTCACCCCATTCATGGACAGATTGTGACGAATACTATTCATCCATCCACGGCCCTTGATCCTCCTGAACTTTGGGATCCTCTCACGAAAGTAATCGTAAATCTGAGAGAGGACCATCCTGCGGGTAGGGGTACTCATCAAGGCCCGATAGATCAGAACAGCGTAAGGGGCGTCATCGTCTTGATTCTCTTCTGCCAGGTTCAAGGAATTATGTTGGCAGTTCAATTCCTCCCGCTGATGCTGACGGTGTTTCACGTTTTGGGAATCCATCTTTCCGACATCCTCCCTAGAATCTGGAAGATAGTCGTCATCTCCAACATGGGAGCTAGGTGCGAGGTCTGGCGTCTGAAGAGGAGATAAAAAAGGCTCCTCGTCGTCTTCAGTAAGCTCGTCCCCTTCGCGTTCCATTCCGTTAGGCATGTCGATTGTGTGGGTGTTGGGGAGAGAATTTTCAACAGGAAAAAAAGTTCCGTGTGTTGAAATAGGAGAGAGAAGGAAGGAGTTAGGGGGAAGATAAGCGGGTGTAGGGTGGTGGAGCTGGGAAAAGTTGCCCTCGTCTTCGAGCTTCGTAGGCACATCTTCGTAATCCGAAATTGGCGAGGGCCGCTGGTAAATACTCTCTAGGGTACTCTCAAATCGATGAACTGAAGGGCATGCCCCTCTTGTATTAGGGAATTGGGAAGGAAGTAGATCCTGCCCGGGTACATAAGGGTTTTGATACTGGCCCGAGGATGATAGAGCACTATAGTCGAAATTTGAGTAGATATTCGAGTGATTGGGGGTAAGATCGGGAGCGGAGTCCAGTCCATGAAGTCCATTAGAGGTCAGCACTACCTCAATCCCAGCGGTACATGCAGGCGCCAAACGTTCTTGAGCAGGAGGGCCACTGTGGGCCGGTGGGAAATTTCCCAGGTCTATCCGATCTCCTAAAAACTCTTCACCTTCCCACTCCATAGGGAATGGTAGGCCTGGGTAACTAAGGTGCTGACCCCTGTAGATGCTCATGCTACGTATAATGAGTAGGAAATGGTAGATATTTGAGGGGGGGAAAGGTGGTAAAGTATAGCACCCTTCCAACCAAAAAGTTCAACCAAATCCTAGGAAGCAGAGTAAAGGATTAAAGAGGAAATATCAGGTGAGATAGGGGAATTCGGCCCGCAAGAGAGGCAAGTAGGAATGGCCAGGGAAGAGAGGGCAGAAAAAATGAACGCGGACTGGGCACTGGGTTCCTCCGAGGTATGTCAAGATAGATATGTGAGATCAAGATCCAATGAGTGTTCTAGCAGAATGAGTCCCCTGCTCAGAAGTCGTCTCTATTTGAGGGGAATCGAAGGTTCTTTAAGTCAGCTGCGTTCTGCGGCCTGCCAACTCAGACTCTCTGCCACCTCTCGAACGGAAACGAACATCATCACAGATGACCGACAAGTGGGGATCTTTGGGCACTACTATAATTTTTGAAAACTGTTTAACTGTGAATGCCCTACATCACGTAACATATCCTTGTTGGAAATGCGGATTCAAAGGTGAAGACGTGGTCTCCAAGGGCGGTAGGGCGTTTTCACCATATGGATATAGTGAACTGTCTCGCAATTCTCAGGGCGTGCAGAGCGAGGGGTGGGATGAAATGTTACTGCTCAGCAGGAGCGGAGAGCACAGGGCAGCGGGAAGGCAGAATCTCGGGCAGTTGCAGCGATGGGGCACCAAAACGAAAGATATCAATTGGGAGTGTAGAAGTGGTGGAGCAAGCCTTCCGGCGAAGTAATAGCATCGTGGTGGATATAGCAATTGGCGGAAAATGATGTGCGAGTTGTAGAAGCCGTATGAGATATCAGCTTTCTCATCTCGACAATAATAATCGCCCTCAAACTTCCTGGGACACTCATCATCTCCACCGACAATCCTTCAAGCACATCACACAAAGTAGACAAATTTCTTGAGTATCCAGGTATTTGGTTAATGGAAAGCCAAGCAGAACGTATCGCAGCACGGGGTGCTTCCCGCTGCTGTAACCATTAAGAATTCCACGCAAAGACCACACTTAAACAGTGTATGGGACAGAAAAACCGAAAGAAGTCTAGCGTTCGAGAGCGTTTTTTTCTCTAACACATACTATACCGATACCGCGCAACTAAAAGAAAGGAAGGAAAAAAGTAAGAGAAAAAATGGACATATCCTACCCCTCAGCGCACGAACAAGCCGATAGCCCCTCTGAACACCCTTGCCGTAGATCCCAAGCTGCAGGACTGTTCTGTACTGCAGGTGCTCCACTAGGTTAGAACCTACATCGTTGTATTTTTTAGAACAAAGAAACAACTGAGCCACGGGAGCCAGCAGGTGTAGGTAGCTTCCGCAACTGTGGCTCGGCCTCCGTCATTGGATAAGATTTCAATTCCTCGTGGGGGAAGAACCGTGCAAACGGATGCAATCGCCAAGGCTCGCGGATAGTTGCGTACGAGTGATGCGGAAAGGCACCCTAGTGAGAGTCTCTCCCCCACCATCAACGCCATCAGCAGCTGTTATTTATTTTTCCCTGCTTCCCAAGCCTGTCACTTTATCAAGATGCTGTGCCCTGGCATTCTGCCCTCGCCGGTTCCTCGAATGGGGAAACATGTGGTTAAAATTCTATGATCGGGAGCCTGAGTGCATCGTCCGTGCAACGGCCACATCTATCAGTGCGCTGGGTAGAAAACCTGAACTGTCTACAGATGTTCTCTCAGACCTGATTTTTTCTTTTCTTCCCTTCTTTTTTTCTTCTTCCTGAAACGTTGCCTAAAAAACACTCCCAATCATTTGTTTAGACTACTAGCCCATCACGCCTCCCAACCCCCTACAACATTTGCTATTCGTCAGCGAGTTAGGCTAGAATAATCGCTAGGAGAGCCCTGACCTAGCTCTAACGACAGATCACTGACCGTCAAAGTTGTTGCAGCCGGAAACTCCTTCCATTCATACCCTTTTTCAAACGATTTTCAACGCTGAGCGTGAAGACCGTAAAGTCATTTAAATCTTTGCTTCGAAGCTTGTACCACCCGAGCCCAACCCATGCTAAAGCCATGCCGGGCAAACAGATATCCTGTGAAATAAAAGAATGCCGGGCATCACGCCTGCTACGTTGTAATGAGTCCCCCTAGATGATGTGTCCCACATTCAGGACATTAGGAATGAGATTTTCTAAGGGAGTACTGTAAGATGTAAGACGCGAAGTCTCATGGGGGTTTGCCCACCGATCCAGCGGCCCGGCACTGCACCTAGGAGTACAACCTGCGAACATGAAGCCCAGCACTTTCCCACAAGCGAAGGGCTGCAGGCCCGCCCCCAATTTGATTATGCTAACTGCTCAGTCCTCACTCGGGTTGTAAGAATCTGGGAACTGCAGGGTCAGTTTTCTTTTCAAAACTCTTGATTGGCAAACAGCGGCTTTGGCCAGAAGTGCATACTCAGTGCATGAGCCCAGTTAAAACAACCCCCCAGGTCCGCTGAGGATTGGAAGATCGACGTACCCATTATTGATTTATCCAATCTCGCAACACATCTTGCACCCACCCAAATGGATCCTCAGTTCAGATAAGCTAGTACCGGTAACCATTATCGTAGAGTGGGCTACAGGGAAGCTGGAAGAAAAGTTGGTAAAGGCGGATATTTCTAGGGCTGGAAGCTGGGGGAGATCACCCGATTCATTGTCATGTCTAAGCCTAGGAAAATGCAGACCGCTAGAACCAAGAAAATCACATTGCGCACTGAAAATTTGAGAATGCAAGTGACTGGCTTGAAATACGGGAACACAACAGAATTAATATAGTCGAGTGTATCATGGTGGAGAGCGCAGCAGGCATACCCTTGAACTGTATCCCTAACGGGTAATGCGCAATTCCACACCTTAGTAGTAAAGTACTCATTGTCCGGATGCTGGCCTCCTGCCGTCCGAAGCTAGGTATCCCTTCCAATAGCAGGTAGGATCTAAAACTGCAGAGAAGGGTGCTTTCAAACGCCGGAAACACGACTCTAGGACAATTCCATCCCCCCCCCGTTCCTGCGAAAGCCCTATTCCGAAGTGAGCCATCATTTCAGAACCGAAATGCTTTCAAAACAACGCACACGAGGGAGACTCCACCAATCAAACGAATTGGCCTCCGAAGAAAAAAAATATTACGCTGGTAGAAAATCACAGAGGAAAAGATCACTTGAGTAAATTCTCGGTAATGCCGCACCATCTGGAGAGAGATTGGTTTCTTATTTTGTTTCGGAATTGCTTAATTGATACAGGAGCCAAGGAGAAGAGGAGTAAGAAAATCCCCAGACACCGGCAGAGTGCTTGCAGGAGTGTTAGTTGGCTCTTATATTCATTCCCAAGGAGATTAAGCGAATGCCCATCAAATCAGGAGTCTGTGACAAGGCCCGATGGGGCAGTGGACCATAAGTCGAGATACACACAGCGGCGACCATAGCACTAAGCCACCAAGGACTGAGCCACCAAACACTCACGCCAAAATAAGACGATCTATTGAAATCCAACAATATCGAGGGATAAAGCCTTTGCGTGGCACGCCGGGCCATACCGATTAATATATTTGTCTCCGGAGTTCTCGGTCCAAATATTCCAAATTAGTGGAACCATCGATCCTACAACGCCCCAACGGTCCCGGAATTGGTGAGCTTGAGATAAGTTGACATGAGGGAAGCAAATTCCCAGAAGAGAAGGAAATTTAGAATGGTACTCACGCCTCAATATTCTCGTTGAAGATTGAATATGCGCTCTTTTCACCCTCAGCCCTTTTCCCGGTATTAACGTAACACATCCAAAGAATTCCTAGGAAGACGTGCCCGCCAAGTGATTAGCTTCACTCAAACACATCACTTGCTAAGCGCATGAGAGGATAAAAAATAAGGGGGGTGGGTGATCAGTGAGAAAATTCTCTAGACGAACCTATACAAAGTGCGAGCTGTCCATACCCGATGGCTGCAGCAAGAGCTTGGATCAAGAGGTACAGATGGAACTGCCGGGATGTGCGAAGGGAAGTCACCGCACGGTTGAAAAGATGGGCGGGTGATCTGTCCTGGAGGTCTTTTTTGTAGCCAGCAAGGTCCAAGTCTCCTCGTTTGATATGGAAGGGCTTCTTCTGCTTTTTCTGTCTCGTCTTAGCCGTTTCCATAGTGTCGGCGTGTATGATATAAACGTTGACAGGGAAAGATCAAAAGGGTGAGGTCAGAACAAGCCTCTCGGAATATTGATGACTAATCAATGTTGATCAACCCACTCACTGTCACTCGCAAACCAACACGCCCTTTCAAATTACGGTAAGGGATTTAGTGTTATTATACCATAATTTGGAATCGAATAAAGAACAACTAGTTGAGATGAGAGAGAATATTTCAAGTAGGCAAATAACCGCACACACTTTCAGAACGTGTTGTTCATTTTTTTAATTTTATCTTCCATCTTTCTTATTTCTTTTCCAGCCCTAGGTTAACCGCATACACCACCACGCATGTCCCCCTTTTTTTCCCTTTTTTTCCTTTTTTTTTTTTGCTGAAGCAGCTTCCCTAATTTTTGCTTCCTGCTTCCAGCTAAACATTGACAACGAACACTCATCAGTGTTCATCCGAAACTTTAGTCCTAACACCCGGAACTAGGATTTTGTCCACGATGTTTAGTTCTAGAAGGTCTCTCGGATAATCTCCATTCGCCCCAACTAGTGCCCCTCGAAATTCAAGCGTTGTCCCCCCAGTTTTGAGAGAAGGGGGGTTACTCGGCATTTTCCTCTGGCCTTTCGGTACATCTATATGCAGATTTCCATATATGACACGAAAACATGTTTTTTCTCGAGACTTGCGTGGCATACTCACAAGGAGTCTAGGACCACACTGAGAAAATAAAAGGCCCCCAGGACAAGAAGCCAACTCAGAGACTACACTTTTAGTGCTTCGAGTCCGTTAAATAGTGATTTTTTTCAGGAACCTACAAAGGATCACGTGGAATTCAGGAGTTAAGGCAGAAACTTATGTAAGGCTTATCTGCGAGCCCAGCAAGATGAAATAGAGCTAGGTTACTAAGGAGGGGTCCAGAATCTCCTGCAATCACATTTCTACTCTACCAACTAGCAGGCCCCCTGAACTTTGCGCGTTAGGAAGCGAACCCGAAAGATACTATTCCCAGACCCAATAACAGGGGGCGGCCTTGCGTCTTGAAGCCGGCTTAAAGGGGAGCCGAAACCCGAAGCAAGCCATACCTTCCTCACGAGCCCTGCCTACCTACCGGTAGATACAGATCCCAACGGGCCAAGAATAGGTCCAAGCGGTAGTCCCGATCATCCAGAGGGTGCCTAACCAAAGCCTATCAGGCTGAGGACTGGCAGAACGAATGAGAGGCTCCTGCGGCTATCCTTCGAGCCCAATCACCTACGGTCACTTATTGCTCTAGTATGTATCAGACAAGTGAAGCACTAGTGGGAGCAAGGTGGGGTTAAACAAGCACCTCACCATCGCAAGAAACCTTAGTTCTATTTTGCAAAGAATACCATGATCAAGAAATCTACGAAGCGGGAAAATTGCATAAAAACGACTGTTTTTATTAACTCAATTTCATAAACAGAGCTATAGCCTTACTAGCGATCTGGTCTCAGTGTCCGACCGCAGGGTGATAGTTGGCGGAATAGCTAGTCCCCCAAACCTATCACTTAGGGGCAGCGGATATTACTAAAGAGTCCGAAATAATTAACAAAACAAGATGCCGAAGCGCCAACAATAAGGGCAAATCACAATCTATCACTCAGGGCACCACTGAGCATAACTGCTGTAAATGAAATAATGATTGGGCTATGTACCGGAGCCATCAAGATAGCGAGAGGGGCCGAAGAGCCCAATTCTATCAGAGAGGCCCACTATTTATGGAGCGAAACAGCGACTATGATAGCAGTAGAAATGAGATTGAAGCGAAAAATCTGGAAGATGGGGGGAATGAATGAGAACAGAATTGCATATTCCATCAGTTAGCCGAGCAGCGGCACCGGAGGAAAAGTGGCCAAGGTGAGTCAAACTCGGACAGCTTTAAACCAAGACTAAAGCATACAGGCAGGCTCCGGCCTACCCGTAGAGTGTGGATATCAGAAAGCGCCATTTCAAAAATAACCTCGGTACCAAGGTCACCGAAGAGCTCTCAAATTGGTCATTCACTCGCTTCATTCTTCCTTCATTGGAGTCCTATTCAGGCCCGGCAGATTTTATCGAACTTCCCCTTTGAATAGTTATCATCTTTATTCTTCCAGTTGTTACTGTTCCTTCACCAGCGCCCGACCTCGGTCTGGTGCTTCATTAATGGAGGTGTTTGGGACAGTGTTGGCGATGACCAGGGCTGATGTATTGACCGGTCCATGACTATGGTCAGTGGCCAGTGGTCAGCCATGGAAGGTGATGAGGGGTGATGAGTGGTCAGGATTTCCTTGGCAAGTCCACAATTAGAGAACTGGTTTTTGTGCGTGATTCAGTAATACTAATTTTTATAGATGTTACCGGGCCGGTAGCGGACAGAGGTTATTTCAGAATTGTATGCTTCCTGACGAGATTGTATACTCTGGTAATATTCATCCCCTAAGTTTCCTGTTCAAAAGCACCGTGATTCGCCACTCCACTCTGACTTTTTTGTCTTTCCTCCTTTTCACTCTCCTAGTACCTAGTACCAAGTTATGATCCAGCTTTCATTCTTGGATTTCTTGCTTGTTTATGATTATTGTTTGTTTTTGGAATTCTACCTTCTCCTCTATCAAAACTTTTAAACAGTAGCCTACCATTCCTGACCCCTGCTCTGATCGGTCCTGACCACTGGTCATGGCATAGGGGGGTGACCGGTGACTACCAGCTTTTCCAGGTGACCAGTGGTCACCGCCAACACTGGTTTGGGAGGTGCGTGCGTAGACAGCAAGTTCAGCCGTACTTCGCCTTACCGTTTCCACCAGCAGATAGCTATCTCCCCCTAAGCCATCACTCATCTTATCATCACCACCATGTCACCTGAATGAGGCTTTGCCAAACAATTGTCAAAGGGTTCTTCTAGTATCTTCTGCTGGGAGTTGCCAGAGTGCGCTTGATATACCCAGAGCTTATAAAAATTTATACCCTAGACAAGCAATCGGTAAGCACAACTAGTTCCAAGGCTCTAGGTATAATTGGATGTCTAGGTTACATATTATAAAATCACACTTGATCCTCACCAAAGATCCCGGGAGGAGAGAAAACAGAAAGAAAAACCCGCTCTCAGCTAATGGCGACTCCAGAGATCTCGAGGTGAACCTTCCCTGCATACCCTACCGCTTCTCAAAATGTGCGATCCTTATCATCTAGTGATCCACCCAATCGAATCTCTTTCTTCCTTCCGCCGCTCGCCGCCGGCCGGGCAGCATCAATGCATTCCTCCCAGGCTTAGGGTTCGGATCCTAAATCCTCACGAGTGACCATACGTGATCCCGTTCTCACTGCTTTAAAGAATTAAGATATGGCGATTTCTCTGACTAAACACTCGATATCTACAATCAATTCCTTGTGAGAGTACACAGTGTGGCACTCGCAATGGAGCAACCTTTGCCGACACGACTACTGTTGCGTCACAAAAGAGGTGAAATTAGACGGTATGTTGTAGAAGCTATGTCTCGTCGTTTAATGAAGGGTAAGGTCGCGGCTCATTTCCTGCCTCAACTCCGCCCCCGAGCCCCTTCCACAGTCTCCAACCCGATTCTCCGCAGGCAGGTCCAACATCCCCCCCCCGCAATGATTTTCCTCTCCAAGTATACACTTACACTGAGCGTACCAGGTATAGCCCCCCTCCTGCGAAGATTCCGCCGTCAAGCAATCCTCTTGACACCAACCTTCCACACCGAGATACCAAAACACCGCAGTAACAGATACTGCAAGAGAGCCCTCCACAACCCCCCTAATGCCACTGTCAGGTCACTACTAGGAAATAGAAGTACCAAGTGCCAGTAGCAACTATCGAATACCTCTTACCATCGCAGAATGTACTCTAAACCAAGAGGGGCTCACAACACTGTTTGCTTGTGGTGCGGACGCGAACACGCTCAACTTGAGAGAACGCACCTCGATTATATATGCGCTATAGCCGGAAAGTTCACGTTGCGGCAAGAGGGCTATTAGGCGATGCTATGGGAGAAGTTAACCTCCCGTTGCGACCAATTTCACAGCCTTGCATTAGCTATTGGAGGGGATTCCATGACACTGTGTAACTGCTACCGGAATGCCCTAGCATAGCGGTGGATAACACGGACGGCCCTCAGCCGATAGTATTAGAGACCAAGACATGTGGCACTAATAGCCCGACTCTCGGGACCTTATCCGGGGGCAGGCACCGCCACATGGAGCAATTGCTCCGAATAACTCCAACATACTTAGGATCTCGCTTCGGGATGAAAGGGACGACATCGACGTTTTTGTCCAATGAAGGGGAGACACCGTTGAGTATGGCAGCATTCCATGATGTGTCCCGGACGCGCCTATCCCTAGCTTGCCCTAAAGCCCACACCTCTTTAGGGACTGAATCGAACCTATCATGCATTCCGCTACCTCCTACTCAGTAGGGTCAGTGCGGATAACCGATGCCCTACCGGAGTAGACAAGGATAGCTCTTAATTCGCTTGATCGAAATAAAAGACCTACTTTCAATATCGCAGCATCCATATGGAAGGCAGACGCCATCCAATTGCGGCTATGTCAGAACGATATTCATGTTGGAAAGTCGGGCTGGAGGAGAACAGTCAGCAAGAGATTTGATCCTTCCTGGTTCCCAAGAGCTTACGAGGTGCTTCACCGTCACGAAGATAGCAGATAAGAACGGGGTCGAACATCTTAATAGAGCAATAAAGTCCGGAATGGATGGAAGACAGAGGAGTCGTAGAACAGGGGTTAGAATGAGTGATGCTCTGCTTCCCCGGAGGTCTCAGAGAAGAACCTAATTTTGGTAAGATTTTTGGCACCGTCAACTCACAAATTTGGCAGTTTTGGTGATCCCCTGCGGGCGAGATCTGCATGCTAATCCACGACTACCAAACCCCCTCATAAATCTTGTACGACAGTCTAATGACATAATATTCATGCCTCACGATAACCCCAAGAGCTAGTATTGTGCACCAGTCAAGGAGTCCCCAAGATACGTTCGATATCCAGCAAGATTCCAGAGCCAATCCCTTACCCCCCCCCCCCATATATAACCCAATCCAAGCCAGAAACACCAATGCCAAATGAGAACCGAAATAACTTACACAGAAAGTATGAATTTGAGTGTACGAAGCAGAATCCCTAGCAGATAGGCCCCCCTAGAAACAGTACCAAAATTGAAAGCCAGAACCCTCGAGAACCCAGTACAACCGATTCCGACAGGCACAAAGCTCAGCAACCATACATTCCAGAAATCCCGTTTGACCCCTTATCCAAATTAGTCTGCTTTAATTATTCGGTCCTACAGTGGCTGCGCTGCAGGTATCAACGGTCAGACTACAGAAACCATTGTCCTCGGTTGCGAGTGAGAATCCGTGAATATTCCAGGCCTCTTCAATCCGTCAGCAGCACCAGTGAAGGAAAAAAAAAAAATTCTTCAAATACAAGTACAGTAGCCATCTCATCTCTTCCATAGCGTGAATAGGAACAACTTCACACTAAGCCCCCTAAGACCCCTAGTTCCGATATTATCCTAGCCTGGAAAGAGCCATCATACCTACGAGTATACTATAGTATAATACGATACCCTTCCCTTCAACCCCTCCCAACGATCCTAGAACTTTGCGGTTCCTCTATCCCTTATATACTCCCAATTTCTACCCGACAACTCCCTCCCAAACCCCAAACCTCCACGTCCCGCACCGCTCCCATCAGCCACACACACCACCCATAAAACAAACCTTATCGAAAACAAGTGTATTATACTATGATATAGTCTCTACCACCTCGAACAAGCGAGAGAGAGAGAGAGAGAGAAATCACAAACCAAGGAGGTACACACACCACCGTTCCAGGACACAAAACGCTTGTTAGTCCAGCAGCAGCACATTCACGCCGAGAGTCCCCCCAGCTTCACCTGGCTCCCTCCCTCCCTGGCAGCGAAAGCCGGGAGATACCGTGGGGGATATTGCATCATTACATGTGATTTTTTAAATTCGATAGACTAATGGAGTTGAGAAAGTGTCATTCGGCTACAGGTATGTCTTCAACCGCTAGGCTCAGAGGGAGGGGGATTTTTTAGTTTGTCCAAGCATCATTCATCCCCAATTATTATTACTGTATTCCAGTTTTTTTCCGGGACTAGCGTCTACCTCGCCCAGTTATTGGCTCTCTCTTCGGAAATCAGGAGGGCTGCTGGCCCTGTCAGTCCACAAAGGACAAGGGCAGATTCTCAACTAGTAGGTGAGGGTACCGGTTGCCAGTGACTTATATGCTCTTTTACATGCAGCCCCCCCCAATGGAAAAATTTGGGCTGTCTTCAGATCGGTCTACACAGTTGTATATAGAACAATGACCACAGCTCTGATCCCCTCCACTTCTGCTTTTGAAGGTTTAGATGTGTGGTAATTGTGTTGTGGATGAAAGTGTTTTCGTATTATCATAGTAGCATTGGGGATCGTCCGTCTGAAAGTGTCCATTTTTCACTAAATTTGGCGTGGAGCCCGGTGTTGGGCAAAACATTCTCATGGCATCATACTTTAGTTGCATATACCCACCCTCACACATTCTCGCTCGCGGAGGGCCTCAGGCCGGGGATTCTGATGGGAGGGTTAGGGATAGGCGCCTTGAGCGGCGATATCACAACCGATGAAGGAGATGATCGGAGATGGATATATGGATGAAGTAGTCCGGGGAAATTCCTGATCATCGGGGGGCTGTGGCGGTGGGTGCAACTCATGGCATCGAGTTGGAGGGAGCTCTTATCAAGTCCCATGTTTCCCGCATATCACATCACGACAGTAAATGGCTTTGGTGTTATTATCGAGTTACTTAAGGACTATTATCTCCCTCCACAAATCACATCGATCCTCAAGAACCACTCAAGACAACGCACCCCTTCTCCGAGCTATCTCCGCAACAGCACGACCACCCCCGTTCACCTCAATGCAAAGCACAATTCACATTATCACTCCCAACCCCCACTTCACCTCCCTCCCATACCTCCTTCCCTTGCCTCTCCACTCATAACCACTCCCACAGTGCACAACCCCAACATTACAACACGCAACCCTATAATCACATTCACAAGCACACGCACACACACACATATACATACTAATAAAAAAATAGACATCGAAAAGTTTGAAAAAAGAATCCAAGGAAAGATATCCCACCGACTGCAGTTGAGTAATTTTTTAGAAAAAAAGGTAGAGGGAAGAAATGAGAACACAAAAAAACAAGCTATGACGAAACATGTCGCATATGTATATATATATGTATATAGACTAATGCAACAACTCTCCATCTCATCGTTTCCTCCACACCTCAGAACAAAACCCAGAGCGCAGAAATGGAAATAAAGATAGCCATTCACCCGAGACCCACAAATAATGTTAAAAACAGACAAACCCAAGGAGACCCGTCGCATAGTTCATTCCCAGTTAGTTGGCTGGCTGGCTTGCAATGTAGACGCAAGAAAATAAAGATACAAAAAGGAAAAATGAGCAAAAGGAAATTCTCTTTGATTTCATTTCGTTTCCTTTTACAAGACAATGACCGCGACGACAGCAATCACTACTGCGAGCATGCTGCCCCTGATGACCTTTTGTCCGGTAGCCTCGCTAGGGTTGCTAGACTGGGTATTAGTGTTACCCTGAGAGAATCCGCTCCCACTCCCACTTCCACTGCTGGAGCTTCCAGATCCACTTGATGAACCGCCGGAGCCAGAGCCGCCAGAGCTTGAACCAGAGCCATCACCACGCTGGCCGTTGACACCTGTACCTGCGCCAGTAAGACCAGGGATGGTCTCAACGTCAGAGGATGACGGCGAAGAACCTCCGGTTGCAGAAGACCCTTTAGAGCTAGTCTTAGCGGGTTCGATAGTCATGTTGGTTCCAGTTCCAAGGAAAGACTTAAGAACGGTATCCTTGTCGGTCAGAACGACGTTGGACTCGAAACCCGCGCGATCATCGTATATATAAGACTTGGATCCGGAACCTTGTTTCTTAGCACCGCTTGGAGGGTCGTAGCACTGAACCTTGACCTCCTTAAAGGTAACATAGTAGTATCCAACATCTCTAGCATCGCCTGCTTTCCAATCAATCTCACCACCAGCCCAGTCGATCGTTCCCTTGGCATTGGTGGGGAGACCACCGGGCCAGAGAGAGAGCTGCACGCGAGATGGTGTTGATGGGTAGTCATACCCCTTAGCTGTCTCGTTCCAGGTGTCGGATTTCTTGAGCACACGACCAACTTGACCGTCGACGGACCAGGTGATAGAATCGGGCTTCCAATCAAGCTCATAAGTGACAAAATCCTTGTAAGTGTCCTTATCCAGAGTAATGTTACCGCCGTGGGTGTCTGGGGCGGGAGGTACGGTATTAGCCAATCGGTAACTAATGTTCCAAATGCGGTAAATACAGGGAATGGTGTGGACTTACAATTTGGAATACCTTGGAAATACCAATTGGTTTGGGTGGTATGCAAGTCAACACCGACCCACTCATAATCAATCTCATCCTTCATGTCGCTCAACAAGATGAACGCAGAAACAACACCCTTGCCGTAACTGGTCTTCAACGTTGCTGAGATCTTCCCGTACCAGACGTAGTTTGTACTAGCTATTACAGTGCCGACGGTCCCTGGCGCCATAGTGATGAGAAGGTTACCATCCTTGATAGCTGGCTCACCATCAGAGACCCAATCGGCCTTACTGGAATCGCCAAGGTACTTTGTCTTGTCGGCGATTCTGTCTAGATTGGGGAAAGTGCTGTCAATGTTCTTGCAAATAGGAGCAGGAACGCAAGATTCGAGAGAGTTGGAGTGTTTGGGATCGCAACCACCAAGGCAGTAAGCCCCAACACCGCAAACACCATATTCTACAATAGGTGAAGAATGTTAGCTTCAACAAGAGGGAAAAAATGCCTTCCTAAGTGCAAAACCAGGTAGGATTCCAACAGTAGCTCGACATGGAAAAATAAGGGAAAGCAACGTACGCGAGCAACAAGGCTTGTTACTGGGACAATTCCCCAGCCCAGAACCACACTCCGCTACAATCTTCTGAGCGTATGATGCAGTTCCCAACACGGCGGCGGCTACAAGGGCAGTGTCCAAAAGTCTAACCATCTTGTCTAATACCCGTCCACAACGAGCAATTGATCTTCGGGGGGGGGTTTTAATGTCCTGTTTCTCCCTCCTTTTTTTTCGTTTTGCCAAATAAAAAAATCTGGAATGTTTCCAAACAAAACAAAAAGCGAGAAAAGGATCCAACTAAAATTAAACCCTTTTTTAAAATAATTAGAAAAGGAATGAAAAACGAGAGTGGTTGTGAGCGAGAGGGGTGATAACGAAAGAATAAGGCTTTTGCAAGGGGTGGAGGCGAACAAAGATAAAGGAAGGAAAGGAAGAGATAGATGAGGGCAGGAAGAAACCCTCGATCACTGGCTACGGTGACAAGAACATAAAAAGGTAAAACAGGCGAAAAGGGGGGGGGGATGTCAAGTTTACCGGTATCAATACCTAGAGAATGAGATTTCGACAAAAAGTGACCTGGGGGAAGGGAGGTGCAGCACACAGCAAGGGTTATGACGATTATTTCGACAACGGAGGCGACCAGACGTGATAAAAAAAGAGTGACTATTTGAATTAAATAATATTGTATCCTTCTATCCGTTATTGAAGCTACGCTTTCCTATCTTCTTGTAAAAGAGTGAACAAGAATGATCAGAAAGCCCAAAAAAGAGGGTGAGAAGCACGATGAAAGGAAAAAGAAAGGGCAATTGCTGAGGTTGGTCAAAGGGAATGGAGGGGAGGGGAGAAGACGAGGAAGAAGGGGGAGGAAAGGAAGGAAAGGAGGAGGAAAAGCAGAGGAGGAGAAAAGAAAGGAGAAGTAAAAAAAAAAAAGTAAAAACAAGGAGGAAGGAAAGACAGAAAGTACTAAGAACAGAAAGGTCGAGCGAGACACGCAAGACATGGCAGGATTTTCCATCCCAAGACTCGCGACGGGCTACGGAGGCGCTCAAGCCTACCGTACCGTAGAAAGTCGAGGGTGAGTAAAATGAAAATACAATTGTTCCTGCGCGATGAGGAAAGTATCAAAACCCACAACTTTAGAATGGCTACAGTACGACAGGCCCGGGAAGATGAACGGAGGGAGTGATACCAAGGAGAGACCAGACGAGAGCCAAAACGTCGAAACCTGAGGAAAATAACTCACATTCCCGGGACCCAATTTCCAAGTTTCCCGGTTTCTCTTTAGCAGCCCCTCCAAGAAATCTGGGCAGTGCGGCACCGTACTAGAGTACAATACCGTACTTCATCAATCACCAAAGATCACTTTATCATCAACACCATGTTCAATCGAGCCAATCCTCAAGCTTCCTGGCCTGGTACTGCATAGTGTAGTACGAAGTGCTCTTTTCTGCAGAAAAAGACCGGAAACAGTGATGCCATTCTGCACCTTGGCTTCCCACACCAAGCATCCTGTGCAGATGATCTGACATGTCTCAACCAGCACCCGCCCGTAACTCAGTCTGCTCAAGACTCCACACTTCTGTCACACAGACACCTGCTCTCTCTCTCTCCAAGCCGGCACCCTGCTTGCATTTCACCTGCCCAAGCACAAATGCTGGTAACTTATCTCTACTTGTACTAGTACAGTGATAACAATTTAACTTAATCTCCTTGCATCACCCCTCCTCACATATACTCGAGTATAACGATTAAATAAAAGGTACAACTTGTCCATATCCGGAACCCAAATCTCGGTATCCCAGCCCGTTACCCAGGCCAATCCAATCCCATGTTCTCCATGTCGCAACCCACCCACAAGACCCTGACCCCCTCATCGGATCATACCGTGGGGCCAAAGCTTATATCATAATACCGGTATGGCCAAAACCTATCGTCTAGCCCTTATGAAGGAGTCTTTCCGAGCCGTTGGGGGTCAAAGTCAAAGTGCAGAAATTGTATGATATCTCGGATACTGGCAGGGCAGCCAAACGCGAAATTTACGCGACGTGGAAGTTGTAAGTCATTTATCTGGTGGGAAGAACAAGCAAGGCAAGGTACGAGTTCGGTTGGGCACCTGTGGGAAGGTGAGGGAGGGAGGCAGGGGGGGAGGGCCTGGAGGTAGCATTCCGAGTGACTCTGAGTGGAGGGTGGGTGGTGTTGTGGAGGGGAGAGTAATTTATTGTGCATTGTGCACCAGCGCGGTATTGCCCGGCGCTTCCGGCACTGGATGTGCTCGCACTCAGTACTAGCTGATTTTTTTAATATCCGGACACCTTGGCGCAGATTTGTATGTGTCTTGGCGCCAAGGTGTCCGGATACTTTTGAAAACGGCTAGTACTCGAGTACTCGAGTACTAGTACAGCATCCCTTGTTTAGCTCCTTCGAATTCGAGAGCTACTACGGTAGTACTTGGTGGAATTCTCTCTGCGCCCTCCCCAGTTTGCAGTCTTCCAGCACGCCTCGGCCATTAAAGTATGAGTCCAACGCCATCAGTCCAGTACTAGTATAGAAATAGTACGGGTGCTTCTGATACTGGTTTAGTGTACCAATACGGGATTACGCTCACACCACAAGGCTCTACAAGTAGCAAAATCCTCATGGCAATAATAATATCGCTTTGGCCCCAAATTTGTTGCCTCTTCAAATTCGGATTCGAGGCTCCGTAGGTGGAACAAGTGATAATCTACCGCCGGATACCCGATATCACGACCACTAAAACCCTTTGCTGCATTGTAAAATGAGGGGAACGCGCAGAGAAAAGCAAAATAGAATGCTGAGTGCTTTCCACTCCATCACTGTGGGCAGGCTAGTGTCCGACTAGCGTGGCCTGGGGTCCGAATTTGAAGAGACAACAAATTCGAGGGCGACGCGACGGCACAGTACTAGTACAGTTTTGTCCTCACGATGCTGGCTCCGTATGATACTCGTTTGGCAATATCGTGGTTTTGAATCCCGATAGTCAATCAAATTTTTGTTCTGGTGATGCCAACAGATAGGAAGTATAGGCCGCGGTAACCGCGCTCCAGTGCCGGTGCCCCCCCACTAGGGTTCGAACGGTAAGGTACGGTAAGTTACCATTCGATACGATACCGTAACGTACCGTAAACTTACCAGACGCCGTTTGCCGACTGTCATAAAGCTTCAGGTTGAGACCTTGGATCTCATGCCATTGCCAAGAATGCCTAGCCTAGCTGATATTTTGTCAGCTAGATTACTTCAACTTGACAAACACATAAGATGGAAGGCAAGATTGCCTAACATCAGAATTTAAGGTGAGAGAGGCCGTTTTCCGGTATTTTATCCCCTTAGTGTAATTTACGGTAATTTCCTGTATAGTATCGATCCTGTAAAGTACGGTAACGTACCGTATTATTCGAACACTACCCCCCACAACACTGTGCAACCGCTCCTCCTGGGAACTGTGCTGCGAGCAAGTGCGAGTATGATACTGGTACTCGAGTACACTGGGAGGTCTTCGGCATTCGGGGTTTTTGGTACGGTAAAAAAAGAAAAGAGAGAGAGAGAGAGAGAGAAAAGTCACCCCTGTCTCTTTAAGGGTCAGTACTCGAGTATTTGCATGAGATCGACGAGAATGTTTTTTTTTTGTTTTTATAGAACTCCAGGAGTTCAAGTACTATATGATGATGATGATGCTGTCAAGCTACGGTATCCCGGATACTCCAAACCCTCACCCTCCGCGCCCCGCCTCCAAACTGCGGTCACATGTACTGTGGATAGAGACCGTTGCGAAGCGGGAAGGTCACTAGGGTTCGCATTGAGCCGTACCGACCATGCGGAGGAAAAGACGAAGGGGATCGGGCAATCAAACGGGATTTCTCTCGCTGACTGGCCAGAGAGAGCAGAGTTGCACTGTTCGCGTGATCCAAACCGGCTCCGAAAGTGGTATTAGACTCGACCATCTCCTCCCCGTTGGCAACGGTCTCTGCTCGACCTGTCTGATAGTCTACGGTACGGTAAATTTACTGGTGCTCGCGCCTCATGTGGCAGTCAAAGTCGGTAGCGATCGCCGGGCCAATGGGGATTAGTATGATATGACGCTATCATTTGAATGAGGAATTGAATCTATGAATGAACATATCCTGCGAGCGGGAGGCAGTCACAACGCGCCCCCAATTCGAGGATACGTTGCGGCATATTGTAAGGTTTTGTTTTTAGTAAGGGTATTCAAAAAATCTAGTAACGGTAAATTTGCATCCAAAACGGTGTTAAGAATCAGGGTGCAATAGGCCTATTATCAACGAGGTGTATTTAGTATTTTGTCTCAATTATAATGTATGATAGCTTAGGGAGGTTTGATGAGTTTTGTTGTAAGGATTTATGGAAGTGATTGTGCAGGTTGTAAATTCTGAAGAAGGGTCAAAATGACAGTAATTGAGGTAAAATAAGAGAATGAACAGATCTTACATTTTAATTGAGTCAGAAAACTAAATACATATAGTTAATAATAGAGTAAGATATGAGAGCTGGTGGAGCTGTAAACCCTAGTATTTCAAAACATGAAGTATTACTGCAATATCTATTTTCTTAATATTTTATTGGCATTTGAAAGGCAGGGTAATTATGCCAAGAAAGCATTACACTTGGCGTCACCACCAAAATTGTCACACTTTTAGTGAGAAAGTTAGTGCAGAGTTTAGTCTTCCATAATCATACTATAAATTATTATGAAGACACCGTCAATCCAGATATACTGCTATCACAGCATTACAGTATATCAGGTAAGCCAATGTTAGACGGAAACTAATCTCAGAGTCTTGAGAGATAGCTCAAGCTGGTAATCTTTATCGTAGATAGAGATTGTCAAGAAAGGCTCAAGTAAAGCCTGTGCGTGAAGTAGATAAAGTGATTAAAGATTTTTCTAGAGTAAAACCTATAATATTGATAAGATCTCTTCTCTGGTGCTTGATTATTTTTTGCTAAAGTGTGAGATTTTTTATTAATTTTTATTTTATTTATCATATATTCTTTGCTTAAGGTAAAAAGCTCCATCCTCAATCTCCTCTACACACCCGGCGATTGAAATCTCAACACCACGAGATTATCACCACTTTTCCCAACTCTACTCCCCGCTATGGGTTCGCCCTAGGGGGTGGAGAGCATCTCCCCTCATCTTCTCCTGCCCTTAGGTTTATCCCTTTGGGCTTTCTTCACTCTGCGTTGATGGATTTCGTCTTCTTTTGATGATGTGTCCTCTTCCTATCCCGCTTTTGCTCTGCCTCGCTTAGAGCATTTGCACGGTCGGCAACACTATCCTCACCGCCCATGTTACAGATGGCCAGGTGCATGGTTTGCAGTAAGAGAAAAACTTTCAACAGGCTATGGTCAATTTCTCTGCTCTCTTTATCTTTAAGAGGCTGCCTAGTCAAGACACGAACGCGTTTCCGATAGTTTCTACAGCACAGAGTTGGGTCTACCCCTCTTTCTCCTCCTCCTGCTATGTTCGGATCGGCTGGCACCCTACTGCTTCTCCACCTTTTTGGCTGGTACCCACAACTACCTGGCTGGTATGCATAACTACTTCTTCACCATTGGGACTATGACCATGGTCCATCACGGCTTGCCTCTGGGAGGATGTTATTGCACTATCTCCTTCATCTTTGCGAGTGTTTTGCCAACACAGTTGGCCCGTTCGGCCTCCCCGGGACTTCGATTATGCCGAGTCTGCTCTTCCCCGCACTCTATTCTTGCGGGATCTTTTTGAGTGGTCACTGCTTTGTTTGCTTTTTGTTTTTCTTTTGTTCGGATGATCGTGCAATGGGTTTTCCTGACTCTTCCTGCTTGTTCTTTGATTTGATTCCTTTCGTCTATCTTCTTAGCTAGGGTTAGGCATACCAGAAGGCTTAGCCTTCCCTTAGTGAATAAAGACCTATAGTTACCCTACCTTAGGATTCTGAGTTCAAAAGGAAAAAGCCAACACCCCCCTCCCACACCAGCGTTGGGACGGCGCTACACCAGCAGACGCCGCTGTAGTTGCGTCCCATCACCAAGGACCTGCTCATTAGAGCCCTCCTCGTAACCCCGTATACGTCGCGGCCGTCCGTCCGACCGGATCCCGTTCGCAGGATATATGAGGGAAGACCTTTGGCGAGCCTATGCAAGTGGTTCAAGCCAGATTGGTCGACCTGGCATAAGGTTACTAGGCACTGAAGCCAAGAGTGTTGAAAGTGGTCACTAGGTAACGGGACGTTTTTATGGACAATAGTTAAGCAACACATTCTATACTCCACGCTCTCGCGATGAAAGTCGCAGAAGTGAATGGTATTGTTGGAAGAGGTAGTTTGAGAAATCAGACATACCCGTACTCACATACGTCAATAGTATTTTCCGATACTGATGGAACCATACGATAATGATACGACTATGGAGGGATAATGGCTATTGGTGTGATTATCGTGACAAGTCTATCTTATGCCTTGCAGATGTCGGTTGCAGAATATGTCTGCAACGCTGAGAGGTTCGATAACAAAGCTGGCCCCTTTGTTGGTTCGATCATGGAGACCATTCTGCGTATGCAAATGGTAAGCAAGACTCTATGTCGACGAAGATGGATCGTAACCAATTGACTGATGTGTGGGAGCACCGTCAAGTAATTTCATGGTGTTGCGATTTGGAAGTCGAAGTGAGATAACAGAATTGTCAGGGTCAAATGGTGTTCGCACTTCTAAAAAAGAAGCTGGAGTTGTTAGTAGGTACTTAGTGAGTATGAGAACTAGATGTAGCCCGCGACCACCCAGACGCGGCATATAAATATTGAGGTGCCTCTTGAGCTATTTGAACATTATCAAGCAACGGAGAAGAGATCTTATCAATATAAGTTTTTACGCTAGAAAAATCTTTATCACTTTACCTACCTCTATTTTGAATCATTGAGCCTTCCTAGACAATCTCCGTCTACGATTAAGATTCTCGGCCTGAGCTATCTCGCAAGACTTTGAGATAGGCTCCCGCCTAACAGCTAGTCAGGAGTTTCTTGTTGGGGGTGAGATGTGCGGTTGGTTCCACACCAAAGGGACTTGGGACGTCGGCCTTTTCCCAGGGGTAGTTGGAGGGTTTTTTTTTGCCATAGCGTAAGCTGCATGCAAGATTTTGTACCTTAAAACAATAATCATATGATTCAAAAAAAAAATAAGGTAAAAAGCTCGCATGAATCGTTAGATAAGACATTGAAAAACCTACCCACCCCTGCCCAAGGAAAAAACTATTATCCCAAGTCCTTCTAGTCTGGAACCAACAGTACTGTTAGGCGGGAGCCTATCTCAAAGACTTGCGAGATAACTCAGGCCGATAATCTTTCGTAGATGGAGATTGTCTAGGAAGGCTCAATAACTAAAGTAGAGGTCGGTAGAATGATAAAAGATTTTCTAGTGTAAACTTATTATATTGATAAGATCTCTTCTACATTGCTTGATAATATTCAAATAGCTCAAGAGGCACCTCAATATTTATATGCCGTGTTTGGGTGGTCGCGGGCTACATCTAGTTCTCATACTAACTAAGTATCTACTATTAAAATCCAGCTTTTTCCTAAAGTGCGAACACCTTTTGATCCTGACAATTCTGTTATCCCACTTCAACTTCTGAATCGTAACACCATGAGTTTTCCTGACAGTGCTCCCACACATCAATCCATTGGTTACGATCCATCTTCGTCGGCAGGGAGTCTTGCTTACCATTGCATATGCAGAATGGTCTCCATGATCGAATCAACAAGGGGGCCAGCTCTGTTATCGAACCTCTTAGCATTGCAGGTGTTTCCTGAACTCGACAGCTGCGAGGCATAAGATAGACTTGTTCTGATAATAGCACCAATAGCCATTATCTCTCCATAGTCATATCGTTATTGTTTGGTTCCGTCAGTGTTCAAAGAATACTATTGACGTATGTGAGTGCGGGTATGCTTGATTTCTCAAACTACCTCATCCAACAACACCATTCACTTCTGCGACTTTCATCGCGGGAGTGTGGAGTATAGAATGTGTTGCTTAACCATTGTCTGTAAAAACGTCCCGTTACCTAGTAACCACCTTTGCGACCCTTGTCTTTAGTGCTCAGTAACATTATGCGACATCAACTGACCTGGCTTGAACTACTTGCATAAGCTCGTCAAAGGTCTTCCCTCATATATCCTGTGAACGGGATCCGGTCGGACAGACGGCCGTGACGTATACAGGGTTTTGAGGAGGGCTCCAATGACCATGACCTTGGTGAGGGGACACAACTACGGCGGTGTCTGCCGATGTAGCGCCGTCCCAACGCTGGTGCGGGAGGGGGGTGTTGGCTTGTCCTTTTTGAACTCAGACTCCTAAAGTAGAGTAACTATAGGTCTTTATTTACTAAGGGAAGGCTGAGCCTTCCTGTATGCCTAACAACCAAATCCTATGCCCCAAGAGAAACTTCCAACTCGCTAGCTAACATGGGCAGAAGAAAGAAATCAAAACAAACACAAGTAGGAAACAGCAGGAAAACCTTTGTCGTAGACCGAAAGTAAATACAAAAGAAATAAACCAACACAAAAAAAGAAAAGGGCCTGCAAGCAGGGCCAGCCAAACCCAAAAGTCCCAATAGTTAAACCTGAAGGCTGAATATTACATCTTTCCCAAAGTATTAACAACAGCCAAGGAGATAGTGCAATACCATGGCAGAGTCTAACCGAGAGGGGCTGCCGTGATAGTGAGGCAGTGGAAGTGGATAGGGCAGTAACATGCCAGCTAGGAGTGGAAAGAGATATAGGGTACCAGCTGATCCGACCGTAGAAAATGACAAAAGGAAGGGTAAACACAACCCTCGACTATAGAAACTATCTGTAACTATGTTCGTGTCTGACGAGGCAGTCTTATAAAGAAAGAAAGAGAATAGAGAAATCAACTGTGGCTTGTTGAAGTGTTCTCTTTTACTGCAAACTGTGTGCCCGGCTGTCTGTAACATGGGCATGCAAGGAGTGTTGCTAACCGTGCTGATGCTCTAAGTGAGGCTTAAGTAAAAGCAGGGTAGGAAGAGGAAACATGAACAGATGAAGACGAATCCAACAGCCAACAGGATAGAAGACGCAGAGGATAAACCTAAGAGCAGGAGAAGGATAAAGGAGGAGTACCAATACCCCCAAGGGCAAGCCGATGATGAAGGGTAAAGGAGGACAGTACTGATAATCCTATAGTGTTGAGATTGCAATCACTGAAGGTGTAGCGGAGACTGAGGATGTTGCTAAAGTGTGGAAGATATTTTGATATTTAAATACCGCGTCTCAGTGTTTGTGGGCTACACCTAACTTTCATACTAACTAAGTATCTACTATCTAAATCCTATCTTATCAAAAAACTGCTAACACCTTTTGACCCTATGAACTGATTACTCCATCAACTGTGCTCTGCCCTAGAGCACTGTTCTTTCTGGTTTTTGGTAGACTCAACCAGTGACAGATGCATGGTCCCATGCATGGTCAGTAAGAAGATAGTTCAATGTATATGAATTCTGGCTTCTTGTTTGAACCAATGAAGTGGCCAACTTTGTTCATCAAACATATTATAGCTTGCAGTAAAAGATGGCATCGACATATACAAGGCATAGGATAGACTAGTATTTGCGATCATATCAATAGTACAGCTTCTAGTCAGAAGTGTTTGTGAAGGCTGACTAAGCACCTTGCCAAATGACAGGTCACTGAGTTGGTTGCAACGCTACCTGTGGTGATTGCGACAGGACATTTACACAATTTCCCAATTACTTCCTTCTTTTAAATAATTTATCTCTTTCCACTGGTTTACCAATCCGGATATTCAAATTCTGCCTCAAAAAAACAAAAGGAAAACCACAAAACAACTCAAAAAGAAATAACCAATGTAGAAAAAGGCATGATTATCGCGTTTTTCTACTGCCTCTGGAACATTGCACTTGTTGCTCAAACTATTGGACGGCCATTGAGCACAATTAAAAGTTTTCTTGCTTGCGCATGTGAGTGTTAATTGCTGGATAATATTCCTCACCCCGGTCGGCCGCCTGTGCTCAGCCAGCGACAGCATCACACAATCATTTGGGCAGCCAAATCCAACCAGAAAATAACCAGATCTGACTTTTGGGATAAATATACACTCGGTATATCAGTTTCTACAGGTAACAAAAAAAGGCCTGGAGCTTCTGTATGACCATAAGTGACAAAATGTGATTCTTTATATGTGTAGCTAACCTCTAGATGAATAAATAGTGGATAGAATACTCAGAGAAGCCAATGTCAAGAAATGGCTAGCCAAATCCAGGCTCAGACTCAAGCCTGATCATATTCCTAAGAGATTGAAGTAGGCAATTGCTCATAAGGATTGGACAGTTGAGGATTTTGAGAGAGTTATCTGAAGTGATGAGTGCAGTATGGAGAAATCCAAGGATCCAAGACAGCAATGGGTTTTCAGAGAACCTGGGGAGAAGTGGCTGGCAGATTGTATTCAGCCAAAGAAGAAGGATAAAGGAATTTCGCTCATGGTTTGGGGTTGCTTGTAGAGTAAGAGAAAAGGGCCTTTAGTTCCTATTACTCAAGACATCAACAAAACCTGGTATATCAGACTCTTGAGAAGGAATCTTTTTCCTGTTATTGACCAAATGTTTTCTTTTGGTATGTAAGATATTCTCTTTCAGCAAGACAATGCCCCTGTTCACAAGGCTTATAATGTTATGTATTGGTTGGAGAGAAATTCTATTGAAGTAGTGGAACAGTCCCCTTACTCCCATGATTTAAATCCTACTGAGCATGCATGGGTAGAGCTTAAAAAGCGATTGCACCAGCAGTATCCAAGGATTGTAGATACCCTAGGAGGAAAAGAAGATGTTAAGAAGCAAGTTGCAGAAGTATTGCCTTTGGTTTAGAAGACAATTTCTAAGGAATTTTTTGAAAAGTTGTGGAAATCAATGCCTCATAAAGCAGCTGCAGTTGTTGAGGCAAAGGGAGGGTACAGAAGGTATTAGCTAGTATTCATAACTTTAATTTCTATTTTTATTATTTAATTTATATACACAGATGGTTGATCTGGGACAATTCATTCTCGTTGTTCAAGTACGTGAGCACCTTGCTACTGAGTACCAGCAACTCCACTACCCCGCCATGGGCCTGATAGGGCAACCGCAATTAAACATATCTCAGATTGCGAACAGTTCTGACTAGGAGCTGTAAATATCGCTTACTATGTCTAGTTTTATCAATTGATTCTTATTGATAGTTCTAACGAACATATCAATAGGTGTGGGTGTTCAGATATTCTCTTTTCAGGCAGGTGGAATAGTTACTTCAAAATGATCCTGTTACCATTGGCCTATGTTCTAGACTATCATAGAACAAAAGCCATAACTTTATGTGACCTGATCTGATTCTGTCTGAAACACCTGCATATGCTCGCCAAAGGTCCTGACTCATATATCCTGGGAACGGAATCCAGTTGGACAGATGGCCAAAACGTATATGATGTTATGAGAGGAGCTTTAATGACAGTGTTTTTGGTGATACAACACAACTACAATAGCATCTGCTGGTGTAGTGCCGTCCTAAAGCTGGTGCCCGATGGGGGTGTTAGCTTGACACACTTGAACACAGAATCTAAGGTAGGGTAACTCTGGGTCTTTATTCACTAAGAGAAGGCTAAGTCTTCCAGTATACCTAACAGCCAACCAGAAATAAACCCCAAGCTATACCAGAGTCACTTTGTTATGTGACCAACTATAGAATCTATGGTGCGACAACACTATCACCAATTAATACTTGATAAGCAGTGACCTGTCCTGTATGCTGAATGGCTTCAGGTTGGCAAGACAGCCTGAGGGGAAACACGTACTCCACATGACAGAAGGTCTTATCTATATATAAGGACAATTATAATCAAATATGAAAAGCTTTCCTGCGGCCTAGAGCCCCAGAATAAAGTAAATTCACCTCTGTAGCCATCTATCAAGCACTACCAGGAACAACCTGCTAGTTAACATGAAGTCTGAAATCTGGCAAACCAGTCTTTCTTTTTTATTTTTAGTATCATTTTAGTATTGTTTAAGGTACAAACTCCCGTATGCAGATCGCTCTAAGACAGGAAAAGCCTCCACCTACAGTCCATCCTGCATCCCTCGTGCTAAAACCCTCTGACATTGCCTGACACCAAAGCACCTGGTACTATGGGTAGAAACCACACAAGAGCGTACAGGCCTGAATACAACAAACCAAAAAACCTCGACAGAGGTGCAGCCCATAAGAAAACCCCCTAACCCAACAGTGAACAACCAAGGAAAGTACAGAAACCTCAACAAACTCAAGGAAGAAAAATCTCAGCCGAACCCTTAAGCAACCAACCCATAGCCCAACGACTGACCCCATTCTGCCGCAGCAGGGGAGGGACCAAGGAGCCAGCAGGACAATGCCGTAGGCCAAACATCCTTGCACAAAGAGGTAAATTTACCTGGGGCACATACGGCCCGGACGAAGGGCAGATAAGACTACCAAGAGAAAGATCGGTAACCGAAACCACCATAACAGAAGTGTGTGGCAGGGCAGATCAGTGACTGTAGGCCCACCGGAAACGAGACCGGGAGGGAGTGCATGTCACCCGGAGGCAACAGAGGCGGCAGGCATGAAACCCCTACCCCAAGCGCAGGTAAAAGCCACGCACTCAGCCATGACAATCACCCAAACCAAGAGATCAGAAGGGAACCGAGGCCCAGGGTGTAGAAGCAGTAGGGTGCCAGCAAAATGCGAAGTAGTAGGGTGCAAGCCGATCCGACCATGAGGAGAAGAGGAGAAGGAGGGGTAGACCCAACTCTATGCCGTGGAAACTATCAGTAACTGCGTTCGTGTCTGGACTAGGCAGCCTCTCAAAGAAAAGAGAGAACAGAGAAATCGACCATGGCCTGTTGAAGGGTTTTCTCTTACTGCAAACCGTGTTCCTGGCCGTCTGTAACATGGGGGTTGAGGGGAGTGTTGCCGACCATGCAAGTACTGTGAGCAAGGCCTAAAGCAAAAGCTGCACGGGAAGAGGAAACATCATCAAAAGAAGACGAAATCCATCAATGCAGGGAGAAGAAAGCCTAAAGGGATAAGCCTATAGGCGGGAGAAGATGAGGGGAGATGCACTCCACCCCCTGGGGCGAACCCCTCGCGGGGGGTGGAGTTTGGAAAAGTGGTGATAATCTTGTGGTGTTGAGATTTTAAGCGCCGGGTGTGTAGAGGAGACTGAGGATGTGGCAAACCAGTCTTGCAAACCCACAAAAGAAATCCCAATAATACCAACAACTTTAGTATACTAGCCAGGTCTCTTAACCAAAGTACCAGCCAGGTTCATGACGGGCAGAACCCTAGCTGAACATATTTTAACCAAACATGGAAGATCAATATCCTAGGCTGCAATGACCCTAGCACTACTGTGAAAGTTGTCAGCCTGGGTACATCTTGTCAGTTTATTCCCAGTAAGTAAATTTCAAACATGGTTCATACTCCACATCTCTTTGCCACACACGTCCTTCAATAGCTGACTATACCAACTAGCTGGTCCAATAGGACACAAATGCAGGACTACTACTGGCTGACCCCTACTGGCTGAAGGAGAAGGCTTCCTGCTCTCCCATGCAACTAAGTTTATAGTTGACTCTTGCGCAATCATGACCTCGTGCGCAGTTGGGAAACTCAAACTGTAACCGCTTCCTGGAGGTAGCGGTCTTTCAAAGGGATATCGCTATTGACTCTTACCCAAACCAGTTGTTAGGCATACCGGAAGGCATAGCCTTTCTTTAGTGAATAAAGACCTATAGTTACCCTACCTTAGGATTCTGAGTTCAAAAAGGACACGCCAACACCCCCCTCCCGCACCAGCGTTGGGACGGCGCTACATCGGCAGACGCCGCCGTAATTGCGTCCCCTCACCAAAGACATGGTCATTAGAGCCCTCCTCGTAACCCCGTATACGTCGCGGCCGTCCGTCCGACCGGATCCCGTTCGCAGGATATATGAGGGAAGACCTTTGGCGAGCTTATGCAAGGGGTTCGAGCCAAATCGGTCAACATCGCATAAAGTTACTGAACACTAAAGATGAGAGTCGCGAAGGGGGTCACTAGGTAACGGGACGTTTTTACGGACAATGGTTAAGCAACACATTCTATACTCCACGCTCCCGCGATGAAAGTCGCAGAAGTGAATGGTGTTGTTGGATGAGGTAGTTTGAGAAATCAGACATACCCACACTCACACACGTCAATGGTATTTTCCGATACTGAGGAACCATACGATAACGATACAACTATGGAGGGATAATGGCTATTGGTGCGATTATCGTGACAAGTCTATCTTATGCCTTGCAGATGTCGGTTGCAGAATATGTCTGCAATGCTGAGAGGTTCGATAACAAAGCTGGCCCCTTTGTTGGTTCGATCATGGAGACCATTCTGCGTATGCAAATGGTAAGCAAGACTCCATGCCGACGAAGATGGATCGTAACCAATGGACTGATGTGTGGGAGCACCGTCAGGAAATTTCATGGTGTTGCGATTCGGAAGTCGAAGTGAGATAACAGAATTGTCAGGGTCAAATGGTGTTCGCACTTTAGAACAAAAGCTGGAGTTTGTTAGCAGGTACTTAGTTAGTATGAGAACTAGATGTAGCCCGCGACCACCCAGACGCGGCATATAAATATCGAGGTGCCTCCCGAGCTATTTGAACATTATCAAGCAACGGAGAAGAGATCTTATCAATATAAGTTTTTACGCTAGAAAAATCTTTATCACTTTGCCTACCTCTATTTTTGAATCATTGAGCCTTCCTAGACAATCTCCATCTACGATTAAGCTTATCGGCCTGAGTTATCTCGTGAGAGTTTGAGATAGGCTCCCGCCTAACACCAGTGGTATAGACAAGATCAAGTACCGGAGACACCATCAAGTAATTGAATAGACTCTATTACTTTATCCAAACTACTAAGAGAAGGCCAAGTGCTGTTGGCCTGTGTGAAGCTCAAAGATTCTCGAATCGAACTGAATAGAAGATAACTGTTCAACCAAGTAGATCAAAAACTCTGTCTGTCGAAGTCTGATCTCTCTAAGTCCGGAGAGATACAGGTCTTTAAATACACTTGCAAGAATACATCTCGCATCAATCAAAATACAAATCCTAAGATATCAAATAATACCTAACCCATAAACAATCAAACAATAAACAAGGCTTACAAACTTCCGGAGTTCGTATCCTGAAACAATACAAGTAACAAATAACAAGACTTACAAGTCTTCTGAACTCGTATCCTAAAACAAAACATAATAGAAACTAATAAGAGATACAAGTTCCCTGAACTCGTATCCTGAAACAATACATAAAACAAATCCATATCTAAACTCGTAACCTGTACCGGTTACACAAACCTTCCTGCGCCAATATTAGTTCCACATCCCTTACCCACCTCTGACCAACATAGTCCGTTGATATGATGCCATTCCTTCTCACCTCCGACAGCCAGGTAGCAGCATCCACCCGTTCAGCCAGTAGTACAGCAGACCCAATGACGAAATTGTTGTCTCAGTCCATCTTCTCATCAACACGCTCCCTACTTGGACATGGTAACAATCAAATAACAAGGTTCGATTACCTGCCCTCAATCCTTCTTGCCGGAGTAACCCTGAGCAGGTGACCGGAGCCGCACAATGTCACTTAGGATGCTAAAGAACGACCAGTATTAATCCTCTGAGAAGGTAGGCACACCACTGCCAGAACACAAGCTATCCCCTCATCTGAAGGTGGTGGCAAAATACTATTGTCCCTTAAAAATGGGAAGTTGTATCACAAATTGTGACTAAACAAGGCAGATTTTGCATGTCTGAGATTTATTAGTCATATGTATTTAAGGCTTTTTTATGCTATGATAACACTTTGACTCATAGATCTTACATGACTTGCACTTGTGTATTATTATTATATTATAATTGCTTAATATTTCTTTTACTTAAGATTGTGAGTCATACCGATGCAATGACTTTTGCACATGACTCATATTATGAGTTCTGAGTTTCACTCATGTGACACAATTTGAACTAATGATTCATTTATGACTTATGATTGGTTTAAGTTATGTTGTGCAGCAACTAATAGGAGTTAGCCGATGGATTTTGGGTCTGACTCAAATAGGAGTCAGAGGACTGTGTGAGTTATAGAGTATGAGTCACCAGGGTTGGGGTTGTAGGAAGGCGTTTATTTAAGAGAGGTCTCAGACCTAGTAGTTACAGCACGTACCTTCTCCTCTACACCTCTGGCGATTGAAATCTCAACACCATGGGAAATTATTACGGACAGTCCCTCTCACCGTCTTTGATGGCCTAGTTGCCTAGAAGGGTGAAGCTACTCCCCTCCGCCTCTCCCCTCTGATTTCCTCCTCATGACATTGTCTACAGGCTGTCTTTGTCTCGGGGTTTCATGGTTACTCTCCTCCCCTCTCTCTGTCCTTTGTTTTGCTGCTCTTGCTTAATACTCTGCACGGTCGGCAACTCCGTCACCTCATCAATTCGTCGGTCACAGACATGGGTTATCGGTGAAGTAGTGGCCCCAGTGGCTCTGCTCCCTGGTATTGCACTATCTCCTGAGAGTTTTGTCTGGTACGGTTAGCATCATCGAAAAATCGTGATCTCGCATCGGTCGCCTTCCCTCATATATCTTTGTTTAGGTCTACTCTTCCTCTCCTCACTCCTATAGTCTCGTCGGCTTACACCCTACTGCCTACTTTCTCTGGCTGGCACCCTACTGCTCACTCCGCTTTGCCTCTGTTCCCTGATAATGGTCTCGAGTTGGGATCTGGCATGGCTGTGTGCATGCTGGAGAAATTCTCCTGTTTCTAGGGCCTTCATGCTGCCGCCTCTGTCCCTCGCGAGATATGCAATTCCCCCTGTCTGGTTACTGGTGGGCCTATGGTCTTTACTCTGTCCGGCCACATACTTCCTATATGTTGGTTTGGATTCGGATCTCCCTCTGGGGTTCGCTTGCCCCTTCGGCTCGGTTTTATGCCCCAGGTACTTTGCCCCTTCATGTATGCTGTCCAGTCCAGGACTTTTTCCGGCTGGCTTCTTGATCCTTCCCCTGACTCCTCAGAATGGGGTCTATCACTGGGCTAAGGGTGGGTTGTCTATGGGTTTTGGGTTCTGGGTGTTCCTTTCTAGAAGGGCATGAGGTTTCCTTACTTTTTATTGGTTGTTCACTTTTCAGATAGGGTTTTTTCTTATGGGCTGCACGTCTGCGGACATTTTTGGTTTGATGTTTTCAGGCCTGTACTTTCTCTTGTACTTTTCTACCCATAACACCAGGTACTTCCTCAGACCTGAGGGTATCGGGCAAGATAAGAGGGTTTTTAGCAGGAGAGGGGCGGGATGGAATATAGTAGAAGGTTGTCGGCTACATACTGCGAGGTGATCAGGCCCTTGTACTTAGTTAGCTTCTCAGCTCAATAAACAAGTTCAAACAGAAAAAAGAAATAACCTAATAGTTAAAGTTTTTCACACAACTATCTATGTACTTTCTTACACTATACCCGTAATAAAAACTTGTTACCTCTTACTTATAGGCAAGCAATATAGTTCAATAACAATAGAACCCCCATACCTCTCCCCATTATTGGTTCATAGGATACAATACGAAAGGCTATAGGATAGTCTTTACCTCAGGACAATATACAATTATCGTAACAGAATGTAAAGGCTATAGGATAGCCTTAAAGATCAAGGAATATTGTCCACAAGTCCTATTCGCATAAAGGCTATATGAGAGCCTGATAATGAATATAAGAAAGTTGTTACTTATAGGATCTTAACTATAGAGTAGGATTGTTACAAGTTAGAATTAAGGCCAGCAGAAGTAGCCTTGTGAAATATGTCTCACTCTTTTTCAGATATGTGTAAATGTAGCAATCTCGGCTAGAGGGGTTGGTAAACAACAAGTAACGACCTAATTGTGTTCTTATTTAAGATCAACACAATCTTAAATATCTTCGTAGAGCTTTCTTATCGCTCTTCTTTATCTTCTCTGCTGTCTTAATAGCGAAGATATATGTGTAGTGTAACCGGTACAGGTTACCAGTTTAGGTATGGATTTGTTTTATGTATTGTTTCAGGATACGAGTTCAGGAGACTTGTATGCCTTGTTAGTTTGTGTTATGTTTTGTTTTAGGATACGAGTTCAGAAGACTTGTAAGCCTTGTTATTTGGTACTTGTATTGTTTCAGGATACGAACTCCGGAACTTTGTAAGCCTTGTTTATTGTTTGATTGTTTATGGGTTAGGTATCATTTGATGCCTTAGGATTTGGATTTGATTGATACGAGATGGATTATCCCAAGTGTATTTAAAAGACCTGAATCTCTTCAGACATAGAGAGGTCAGACTTCAACAGACAGAGTTTTCAATATACTTAGTTGAACAGTTATCTTCTATTAAGTTCGATTCGAGAATCTTTGAGCTTCGCACAGGCCTACAGCACTTGGCCTTGTCTTAGTAGTTTCGATAAAGTAATAGAGTCTATTCAATTACTTGTTGGCGTCTCCGGTACTTGATCTTGTTTATACCACTGGTTTGGTTAGAGTCAATACCGATATCCCTTTGCAAGACCGCTACCCCTAGGGAGCGGTTACATATAGCTTAATACTGGTTGAGACCTATGTCTTAGATATGATAATACGTTCGGGGTAATAATATTTAATTTATAACCATATGTAATCTTAAAGAAAGTACTTAAATGGTTGTGTGAAGAGCTCTAACTATGATAAATTCTTTTTTTTTAAATCATGTATTTCGTTGTTAAAGTACAAGAACTCACATGCAGCGTGAGCTATGGCGTAAACAAAACTATACTACAGGGGCCAGGGAAAAGCCATCATCCCAAGTCCCTCTGGTGTGCAACCAACCGCACATCTCGCCTCAAGAATCCTCACCCCTCCTTCACACAGACACAGAGAAGATTAGAAAACAACAGAAAAGCAGAAAACAACAGAAAAACCCTTGCCATAGACTCCAGGACCAGAACAAAATAAATCTAGCCTCAACGCTAGAAGGAAAGGATTACCACTGAGAAATGAAAGCAAACAGAGGAAGAAAAACAACACTCCAAAGGGGCCGGCCTGAAATAGTACAGATGAGAGCTGGCGACCGAAGAAATTACTCCGAGCCAAAGGCATTGACATTGAGCAAGGAAGTAGTACAATACCATGAAAGAGCGTAACCAAGGATGCAACCATGATAGCTGCGGGGGAAAGAGGAGCCACCTAGTAGTAAGATAGCAGCTGAGGGAGGGGACTGTAGCTGTAACCGAGCAACGGGACTAATACCGGGGAGGAGAGCCGAGGGGTAGACCCAAAGGCTAGAAACGACCAACTAGAGCAAATGCGGCCAATGCTTTTCCGACACCGAGGCAAGAGATGAGGCCATGAGTTTACTAACTGAAGTGTTTCCCGACATGACCACATAATCGAAATGGTGAAGTACTTCGCATGGGGCTTGGAAGACAGCAGCGCCGGCCGTAAATGAAGTGAGAGGGGTTTCCGACTGTGCAAAACCTAAGTGAGGCGCAAAGATAATGCAGGGAAAAGGGAGAGCAACGAACTTCATGAGCGGGGGTCAACGACGAACGAAGGCAAGATCCCCAAAGAGGGGGGCCCAATGGGCCAGAAGGGAAAGAGGAAGAGGTAGTGTCACTGCCCTAGGCAGAGGCCATGAAGGGGGGGCAGAGGGGAGGTGGGTGCACGACGATGCTATCCCTAGTGTTGAGATTTCAATCGCTGGAGGTGTAGAGGAAATGGTTTGTCACTCTAACTATCGTAATTTTTTTTATTTTTTACTTTTTTTATTTATATCATTTAAATTTGTTTGCTAAGCCAAGAAGCTAACTAGGTACAAAGGCCATCCACCTTGCGGTATGTGGCCAACAACCTCCAACTACAGTCCATCCCGTCTCCCTCCTGCTAAAAGCCCTCTGACTCTGCCAAATACCCTCTAATCTGAGGAAGTATCCGGTGCCATGGGTAGAAAACTACAAGCGAAAGTACAGGGCTGAAATCAACAAACCAAAAACCTCCGCACAGGTGCAGCCCATAAGAAAAAACCCGCTCCCGACAGTGAACAACCAAGGAAAAGTAAGGAAACCTCAAGCCCATCTAGAAAGGAACACCAAAACCCAAGAACCGTAGACAACCCACCCTTAGCCCAATGATAGACCCTATTCTGATGGGTGAGGGAGGGATCAAGGAGCTAGCAGGACAAAGTCATGGCCTCAACAGCACATGTAAGGGGGTAGAAATACCCGGGGCATAAAGTCCGGCCGAAGGGGCAAGCGAACCCCAGAGGGAGATCCAAATCCAAACCAACACATAGGAGGTGTGTGGCAGGAAAGAGTAAAGACTGTAGGCCCATTGGAAACCAGACCGGGGGAGGTGCGTGTCCCGCGAGGGACAGAGGCGGTAGCATGATACCTCTAGGAACAAGAGAAGTTCACCAGCAGACACACAGCCATGCCAGATCCCAACCCGAGACCATCATGAGGCAACAGAGCCCAGGCGGTGTGGGCAGTAGTGTCCCAGCCAAGGCGAGAAGGCAGTAGGATGCGATCTGACGAAACCGTAGGAGTGGAAGGAGGAGGGGTAGACCCAAACCGAGAGGTATGATGGAAGGTGACCGAAGTGATATGCCGATTTTTTGTTGATGCCGACTGTACGGGACAGGACTCTCAGGAGATAGTGTAATACCAGAGAGCAGAGGCACCTGGGCCACTGCTTCACCGATAGCCCAAGACTGCGACCAACCCGTTGATGAGGTGAGGGGGTTGCCGACAGTGCAAAGTGTTAAGTCAGGGCAGCGAAACACAGTGCGAAGAAAGGAGGAGCGAGTAACAGTGACACATCTAGACAAAGACCGCCCATAGACAATGCCATCAGGAGGGAATCAGAGGGGAGAGGTGGAGGGGAGTAGGTTCCCCTTCTAGGCAACTAGACCATCAAAGAAGGGGAGAGGGACCATCAGTGATGATTTGCCATGGTGTTGAGATTTCGATCGCCGGAGGTGTAGGGGAGAAGGTTCGTAGTCTAGCTAGGGTGACTTTCATTTTTTTGTATGTTTTGAATCTTGTTTATTAATTGTTTCTATCGGGGCCAGCAGGCCAAAATAGGCACATGCCGCAGTGTTAGGTACAACGGACATTCGGCCGGAATGAAGACCATGTCGTCCAAAACCTCCAACTACAGTCCATCCTGCGATCCCCAAGCTAAAACCCTCTGAGCCTGCCCGACAAAGAAAACTCCGCCCGGTACTATGGGTAGAAACTACAAGGAGATGAGAACACGGGCCTGAAAACAACGAACCAATAACCCCCGCGAAAGCCTAGCCAAAAAGAAAAACATCCCCAACCGACAGTAGACACAATCAATAAAGGAAAACAAACCCACTCCCACAAGTCAAACCACCTATATGCTAAACCGTAGTAAACCCCACCGGGCCCAGCTCGCCAGGGAACAGAGACTGCTGAATGATGGGTCTTGGAGACACTCAGGGGGAGAAAAGCTCCCGGAGGCATATAGCCCCACCAGCCGAGGCTCAGGAAGAGCAACTGAGTTCGAGAGAAAGCCGTCAGACGAAGGAAGGCTCGTGGCAGCCGGAGGACAATCTGGTCAGCTATTTCGCGAAACAGGACCCGGAAAGAAGGTTTAAACTTGTTCCGCTAGTCCGTGAACATCAGAAGGGAATAGAGGTCTGGTGGTGGCCGTAGAGCTGGAAGCAGTAGGGTGCCAGCCGATCCAAACATTGGAGATGAGGACGGCGGAGGGCTAACCGATACGAGAAGTGCGAGGAAGGCCGACAGAAGCGGGGTCACGATGTTTCGAAAAGTCCGACTGTACCAGCAGAGCACAAAGGAGATAGTGCAATACCAGAGAGCAGTGCCACATGGAACAACTACTTCATTGATCGACCGAGACTAAAGACCAACCGTTGACGGGTGAGGGGTTGCCGACTGTGGAGGGCTGCCTAAGCGAGCCTGGAGAAGAGGGGGTGAAGGCAAACTCAACCAACCCCTAGGAACAAGCTCGCTAGGCCTGACCATCAGAAGGGCAAGGAGGAGGGGAGGGAGACGGCTTCAACCAGAGAGAGGCAATGTGGCGTGTCTAATAAGAGGGGGGTGGATAGAAGTGACGAGATTTCTCGTGGTGTTGAGATTTCAATCACCGGAGGTGTAGAGGAGACGAAGGATGGTCTACCTACTCTGCCTTTTTTTTTTTT
>Ga0307509_10001417_pt1 | contig 40480 bp, 29 predicted proteins | sample 10_EM_MG_FD_202245 | JGI IMG/M metagenome (GOLD analysis project Ga0307509, IMG submission 202245) | Populus trichocarpa ectomycorrhiza microbial communities from riparian zone in the Pacific Northwest, United States - 10_EM | ecosystem: Host-associated > Plants > Roots > Unclassified | place...
TCTTAACTATATAAATATTTTCTGTTTTCTACATAAAAGATTTTTCCTGGATGTGTTTTGTTGTGGTAATGGGAACACCATTCGTGTTACCATGCTAGAATTCTTAACCTGATTTCCACCATAGAAGGCCGCGACGTATACGGGTTACGAGCAGGGCTCCAATGACCATGTCTTTGGTGAGGGGACGCAACTACGGCGGCGTCTGCCGATGTAGCGCTGTCCCAACGCTGATGCGGGAGGGGGGTGTTGGCTTGTCTTTTTGAACTGAGAATCCTAAGGTAGGGTAACTATAGGTCTCTATTCACTAATGGAAGGCTAAGCCTTCCGGTATGCCTAACACCGTCAAGCGTACTACAATTGTCTCCAATGGATTGCAGGAGGTTCTGCCAATCGGGCTCATGTTACCTGTCATCTTCTCGGTCTTCTACCCTTCAAGGAACATGCACAACACCTTTATTCTCGCTTTTATCTTCACCTCATGTCCATCGATGTCAACAACCCTTTACGTACCATCCTAGACAAGAATGAATAGTATCCCAAGTTGAATACCAGAGAGCCTGTTTACAAGCATGATCCTCTCCTATTTCAATTCCTCAATCCTCCTGCTATCTTCACACCACACCTCCCAAACCTTCAGCAAGCCTCAATCCCTATTCTCCGTCACGATATTCTCAAAGATCTCGAGCTTGAGAAATACAACTATATACGAGCTATTGACTCAAAATCTCCCAAACTCCTTCAAATTTGTCAACCTGGAATTACGGACCGCGTGCCTGGAGTAGACTGTGATGTGGTACTCATAGCTCCTGCTGCGGATCAGGCTATGTTCTTGGCTTGGCGTCGCGGTGTATTTGGCTGGGGTCGAAAGTGTGTCTGTGGTGAACACTTTGACAGAGGACATACTACTTGTATGCCCTACCCAGATCCAGGCCTTACAGAAGATCAACAATTCATTCTGAATATTGATCACTACATACTTGATAACGATATCAAATATCTTATTGTCGATTTCCTACTCAACAAACAGCTCTGGGACAAGGCACGAATCATACTCGACTTTTGGACAACAACCATGTCCAATGTACTAAGAGCTAGTACTACACCACCATAGCTCCTATTACATTTCAAACCTAAAAAATATTTTCTTCATCTTTTATACTTTCTTATTTGTTTTCTGTTATCTCCGTTATCCTGTCTTATCCCTTTACTTTCTGTTATATTTCTCTTCTATCTTTTTATCTTTTTATCGCGATTATTTCTAACTTGTTCTTTGATTATTTTGACTTCTTCCTTCTATTTTTCCCATATGTTTCCTGACTTTTTATATTTTCTTTTACATTCGACTATCTTATCTATTATTTATCTTATCCTCTATCAATTTTCAAAAGTTAGTTCTATATTTTTCTCATTTATCTCTCCTATATACGTACATTGTCTATCCTACTAAAGGTTTTTGCTTTTTCTTTCAGTTCTTTCACTTCTTTCTTCTCTTATATATTTCTCTCTTTTATTGGCCATCGGGTGGGGCCTTGTACCTCCGATCTCGGCACCTATACGTGGGTATTAAACACGTAGACGGGTTTCTGTTGAGTTTCAGACTCAGGTCTGTTATCTTAAAGAATACCTAAGAGTACTACTACACTGGTAGTAGTACCTACCTCTCTCGCTTCTCTTGTCTGACTACATGTTGCGAAGTGGCCTGGTTAATGGCTACCTTCATTTCAGATGTCACTGCCTAGGTAGTTGACTTCTCACTTGTTGAATCACCTCCCTGGGCCCTTCCAACTGTTGCTTAGCTGAGGTGGTAGTACTTGCCTCTCAGCCTGATGTAGGCCTTGTATACATCCTGTAAAGTATGCTGTCATGAGTTGCCTTCATCTCAGATGTCTCTACCTTGCTGTAGCTAGCTTCTCACTTGTTGTGTTTCTTGTTCAGGCTCTTTACTGCTGATCTCGTTTTGATAGTAGTTTAGCTTAGTTTAGCTCTTCTCCTATCCCTAGCTTCCAAATATACTTAACTCCTAACCCTATGGCACAGAGATATGGACGAAATTGATTATGAGGACTAGGAAAGATTATGGTTTTTCAGAATAAGGGAATGTAAGATGTATACATGTTCCAGTAACTGTATACAGGAGCGGAGTGCAGGATTTCCTATGTTTTGTTTGATTACTTTGCTTACTTTGATTAGTTTGATTGTTTTACAGCCCCAGAGCTATATTAAGGTCCGGTAGCTTGTGTTAAGTTTAGTTTTGTATGTTTGTTGTTTTATTTAGGAACACAAGTGAAGGAATGGTCATGTAAGCTGACGATAGCATTGAGGCAGTGTTATGACTCTTAGGTTTCATGTGGGATCACAGGACATGCAGGACAAGGCGCACTGCCCGGTAATGATCGTTGTTGCAAGATATCTGATTACTATCGCTCTGGGAGAACTCTTGTATTTAAACTCATCTCCTGGCTAGCACGAGAACGGCAGACTTCAGCAGACTCATGTTTTAAGAATATACTTGGTTGAACGGTGATCTCAGAGTTCCACTTGCCATTTAACTATTATCCCTCTTTACCTTCGAGTTCTCTGAAGCCTCCCTTAGACCTAGTGCTTGCCGGTCAACCGCTAACCCTCTATTGCACCTTTTCGTTAGACAGGAGTAAACCTGTTACAGTTACGGCCACTCGCTCTTCTTTGTCCTTGAGATGGCCTCTCTTCCTGGTGTAGGCATTGTATGCATCTCTTGGAGAATTTCTGTAGTTTGTTTCCTTCATCCCTGTAGCCTTCTGCTTAGATAGTTGTCTCCTTGCTTGTTGTGTTTCTTGCTCAGATACTTCGTTGTATTTCGTCCCGACAGTAGTTACGCTAGCTTAGATGCTGTCTCAAGTTCTCGAATATACTTAACTCCTAACCCTAAGAATATCACTCGGCTAGGCTCCCAATCCACTGTTGGAAAATGTGGCTTCTCAGGATCGAATTACTTATAGTTGACTGCATCCATCAGATACCTCTTGTATATCAATTTTAAGAATCGAGGTGTCATAGTGCGTCATGTTAGGAGAATGGCCTATAACTTACCATGCTCCTCCTCATCCCGTCCAACACAGAATAACACTTCACTTCCATTCTCTTACCCCCTATCCCTTCCCTTCCCTTCCCTTCCCTTCAATAACAAACTCCCATTACTCATACCCTCCGGACCTGATATATCCTCCATGTGTCCGGCTCTTTTGCGCTTCCTTTACAGCTTTCCCGGTGTAGGCGTCCATCCAAAACCTAAGCGCATTCCTACAGCCAAGTGCTTTCTCGAAAGTCAAACGCGCTCCCAAAGCTAAAGCTCGTTCCTAGATATATCCGAACAATGAAACCATCGAGAGCCCATGCCGAGCAGCATCTCGCGATTTCTAGCAGCACCCCCATTACCACCACAGGGGAGGTACCCGGAAGACAGATCAAGCAACTAAATAGTCATTCACTCATTTTGCCTAACATCTAGTGAAGGGCTCGTGCATCTAAGGCATGCACTGGTGTTCTCTTACCAATCCTGCGCTTAATAGCCTGTATATCTAAAGACAGTTCAAGAAACCAACTAACGTCACCCACCGGGAAGTGTCACAGCACCGGGAAGTGTCACACATGGCAACCATGATAACCATAACCGAAAAATGCAACCACTCAACCAATTCTTCACCAAATTGTACCATACAAGATGATACCAATTGAGAAAGAATAGGAGAGCTATTTAATGCCTGGAAAGTAAAAAAAGAAAATCCTCCATAGAGGAAAACCAGAAAAAAGAGAGAAAAACTAATAAAAACTGCAAGAAAGAAGAGAAAACCAACCAAGACAAAGGAGAATGCCAAACAATTTATCAAGTGAATCTATGTAATCTCCTATTGGTAGAACTAATATAGGAAATAATTGTTGGCAATCATTGAAATCTAAAGTGTACTCAAATCTTCAGACAGTAGGTCTATTTAGTGGTAAAGCAATTACAATGTTCCTAAGACTCTCAGATGTTGAGGGGGAGAGCTGAGGGAATAAGAAGTGAAATATAGGTCTGACTCAATTGCAGTGAACTCATGGTATGATAATTGGACAGGATTTGTTATAATTTAGTAGCATTTGAGCTATTGTTATGATATTTTTGATAGATTATAATCTAATATATTCTATTACAGATCTTAGAAGTACAGGTTATCTATATAGTATAAATCACTTTCTTATGATCAGGTAATACATGTCTGCCTTATAGACAAAAGAAACACTCATATAGTAGCTCTTTTTACAATATCTTCCACTAGTTTCACAATTTGCTAAAACCACATGGCAATTGCAACAAAATTACATATGAGAGGCTATTGTTTCTATCAAGAATTGATAGAGATGTAAAGAGTATATTATTAGGATCAGGATCAAGGTTAGTACCAGTTTCTGAAGTTTGAATGTAGGATAGCTAAGTGAAATAGAGTATATGTATAGTTTAAATAAATTGATAAAATAGTACAAAAAGAGTAAATGTTTAGATATTTCATATTAGCTGAACTCTTGAGAATTATAGATTTCTACAACAATATCACTTGGAAAAGGTATAGCCCTATTACAATGGTTTCACTCCTTCAATAACTGATTCTCTTATGAAAGCAAATGAATTTTGCATTATTATTTGAGCAAAGCTTTTGGTCATGAACTAGTACCAATAAATCAAGTATAAATGCATATTTCTTTGACTAGAATATTAAATAAGCATTATCTAACTATGCTTATATAATTTGCCACATATAGGCAATTTCCTGTTACAAGTCTTTCAAGAGAAGTTCCTATATTGTAATCTATTAAAAATATAATAACAATAGCTTAAATGCAACAAGAATATAACAAATCCTGCTCACTTATCATACACTGAGCCTAATTAACTTAAGGCAGACCTACATTTCACTTCCCATCCATTAAGCTCTCCCTGTCAACATCTACAAGTCTTACTAATATTGCAACTATTTTACTACTAAATCAGCCTACTTCCTGAATAGTTGAGTTTACTTTAGACTTCAATCGTTGCCAACAATTATTTCCTATATTACTTCTACCAATAGGAGATTACATAGATCTACTTTATAAATGGTTTAGCATCCTCCTGTATCTTAGTCTGTTCCCTCTTTTTACTCACAGTTTTCAGTAATCTTTCTCTTTTTTTCTAGTTTTCCTCAATAGAGAATTTTCTTTTATTACTTTCCAGGCATCAAATAGTTCTCCTATTCTTTCTCAATTGATATTATCTTGTATGGTCCAATTTGGTTAAGAATTGGTTAAGTTATTGCATTTTTTGGTTGTGGTTGTCACCGTTGCCCTGTGTGACACTTCCCGGTGCTGTGACACTTCCCGGTGCTGTGACACTTCCCGGTGTGTGACGTTAAAAAGGGACTTGGAAACGAAAAATATCACCTCTAAGCGGGCCTAAATAATTAAAAAACATATCCTTGAGTAATTTCTCATGTCAGTCACCGGTACTCACTCCATGGTAGGCTATCACACATTATTCTTACTACCCCGCTCTTATCACATCACTTAGAACAAGCTAGAAGGATATCGGACGAGTTCTCGGAGTCAGGCGCTGGGCAAAGGATGCGAGAAGAGCAGTTGATGAACCACCAAAGAGGGGAAGCAAAGAGGGTAATGAGTGGCAAGGAAGTAAAGAGTGTGAGAAAGTAAAGAAATTTTTAGAAAGAATTAGAATTGATTTTTGTATTTAAAAGAGTTCCCTCCGCCCATAATTTTTAGAAGTGCAGGTCACCCAATTATAAGTCTTCGTTTTAATAAACCATACTTTTCCCTTGACCACGCTCTTTTGTCACTAATGGCATTTCCACAAAGACCTATGTCAATTCAGATACCCAAACTGATCTATAATCTCAGACTTTAAATGGCGGCCAACTACAATCTGTGCACCCTGTAGCCCAGGATTTTAAGGCGATGATGTAGGGCGAGCCGTGTGCTGTGAGCCTGTTCGCTCGCCGCTTCGGAGCAGAGCCGAATGACATCGTCGAGTGATCCCTGGTGATTCTAAATTTTCAAAAAAAAAAAACTAAAAAAAAAACTATGCCAGCTAAGGGTGCGCTTCACAACGGTATGATCATGTGGATATCCTTGCCTAGAAAGAAATCTCATAATCTCACAACATGCTAGAGTCAATGAAAACGGACTGTCAGAAATTATCCGTGATGCGCCAAGTATTTTAAGCGGCGGATGGAATGAAGTGTTTGCAAGCCGCTTGATGGGTACAGACAGTGCGGAAAGAACTTTAAGAAATATGAGAACAAGAGAGAAATTAGAGGTTCAATGATGATTGTCTTGAGAACGGTTTCATTGACTTTATTTGTTGTGTAGAAAGAAGTGTTAGGCAGGAAGAACAGAAGCGAAACGAAAAGAGTACAAAGAAGACAAGCGGGCCCCGTAACCAATGACTAAGCTTCAGCGAATACCCATGATATCCAACACGGACAGTTGTCAGAGCTGACATAAGGGTAGATGTGAGAGGTGTCGGAAGTGGATTAGCGTTGGAAATGATGCTGCTCGTCGTACTCTTACTATACTTTCTTTGTTGTTTAGAGATAGCTTCGGGGGACGTACTTATTTGTGGCTTCGGAAATGCGCTGAGGATTTGGGTATATGTTTCGACTTTGGGTGTGCTCATGGGGAGCATTTCCAATGCAGGAATACGCGATAATTTTGAAGTAGTGCAGCTTTCGGGAAAGCGGGGGGGGACGGAAGTTCTGTAAGGCCAGCGTAGATGAACCCGGAAGCCCGGAGGCAAGAGAGTGTTTGTTTTCCTTTTGTTAGCCCAGGAGTCATGGCGGGGGAAGGAGAGACTAGCCTAGAGTAGCCTAGGAGTTCCTAGTGGCTCATGGGGGGATAGGATGTCATTGTTGAAATATACTCCTGTCTTCGCCAATTGGTTAGCTGTTGAGGGAGCCGTTTTTGAGCGTGAGACGATGGTTGTGAGTGAAAAGATTTTCCCCTCTCCTGAGGGTACGATCGTTTTAGTTGTGAGTTCCTTGGGGTTTCGTTTCGTTTCACCGCTCATCACTCGCCGTATTTCGCTGCCGTCGTCGCCGTCGATCAACGTTTATTAGGTAGCGTACTACGGTTAACCGTGGATGTTTGCAGAATGTCTTGAGCGACTTCATTTGTTTTTGGAGTTAGAATGATTTAGCGGGATGGCTCTATAGTCATGACTTTACTTTTCTATCATGGGGGTAAGTTAAGCGGAAGAATGGGGAGATACATAGAAGGGAATAGGGGGGTGTAGGAACAATCAAGGTGATTTAATAATATTTTATATATATTATAGTCGAGTTTTGACCAGCTGAGAACAAGAGAGCAAAGTTTGCGATTATTATACCTCTCCCACAGCAAAGCCCTGCTCTAGTTAGCCAACTTTACCACCCCGCAAGTTAACTTCCGACATAACAGCGTTTTCTCTCCCCCCCCATCCCCCACATGTCCACCCTGACGTCAGTAATCCGGCCATTCACGAAAAACATTGGTAGCTTAGAAAACGCGCCATTCAATAAGCAATTCTAGCTTCTAGAGATTCTGAATTTGAGTTCTTGTGAGAATTGAATAAGCCACTCTCGGTATATAGTGTAAAGGAACCACTCGATAATTGAGAGAAGGAAAACGAAGAAGTTCCCGTTAGGTTTACGACGCAACTCTCTTCCACTTTATCGCAATGCAATTGTCAAGACAGACAACCCCCACAAACTCAACAAGTTAATTTCTGCCCATCATACCGGTAGACAGGCGTTAATTCATTAAGGCCATCAAGCGGGACTACCGACACTGGTTAAACGACAATAAAAATGGAAAATGAGAACAATTTGGTAACATACATAGACATCAACGTGCTGATAAACTTAAAGAACAGATAAACGGAGAAACTATCGGTAGCGACAGCTTAAAAGGAAAATCCCCCCCCAAAATTGCATAAAACAAGAGAAAATATATGTGGAAATGTCTCAATCAAACCTAGAGGACCTTCTGTCCCCCACTCCAGCAACCTTAACTCTTGAGAAACATACAGTAAGTCGATTCATCCCACTCAAGTAACCCCCAGAACCTTGGGCTTTGACATGGAAAAACTCTGCACCCTCCGAACTATTGGTCATTATGGACCGGTTTCTCGGTAGTGGTAGCTTCTGTCCCGGACTTTTCATCAAGGACCGTTCCAGTAGTCGATACCTTCAGGGGAAGGGAGGATACGAATGGAATGACGCTTAAATCCGTGTGCTCCCAGTTGTTGTTTTGGTTTATCTTCTGGTCCAGTCTACCATATATTTGGGTGGCCGACAAAGCGACCGCATTTTTGACCGGCTTCTTGACAGGCTTTTTGTCCTCCTGCCCAAATATCGGAGGTTCCCCGAACTCGAAACGCTTGAGCGCACAATTCAAGAGCGTGTGGACGATTAAAAGGAACAAGAGAATAGCGGGGACAGCAATAAGGACCCGGACAGACAGGGTGACAACATCTCCGCTTTGAAGGACGAATTCTGCGGAACCAGCTTCCATCGAGCCACCTGGTCCTTTGGAGAGGAGGTTTACCATGCTGCCAGACCCGTACGTAGTTGTGTCTCGTACGACATTCCGACTGCTAACCCAACTGGCCAACACCAAACGCTCGAGGTCAGGGAGAATACCGGATGCGCCCGCATCCAGAATATAAGAAGGAGCTATAGCATAGGAAGCCGATTTGAGTGCACCTGTCCCCACGGCCCTGCCCAAGCTGACTATACGTGGGGCCCCAAACTCGTATGGGAAAACCTTGTGGCTCCAAATCTTCGCCAGTTTTAGACCAGGCAACGTCGGCAACCCAGAGTTATCCACCTCTTTGCCATTAAGGCGCCACTTTGTAACCTCCCAGCAACTGAGAACTGGTCGCCCCCGGCGCACCTGATATGCAATGGCTGCGTTTTCACTCTTGTCAGTAACATACCATGGGTCTCGACCAGCGGTGTAGCTATAGAGGCCGCCAGTGTTCACGATCATTGCGTACGAAATGTTGGATTTAGGAGACTTCGGGTCTATCTCAAAATGCACCATTGGAGGGAGATCCACCTCCGGTTGGTATTTGACCTGATATGTGCCATCTCCGCCAAAGAGCTTGTAGGTATCTCCTTCGTCGGTAGAGTTAACTAACCAAGTATCATCTGTGCGGCATGCACCTTTGATCAAAAGCCTCAGTGTGGGATCACTCTGCAGCCCCATATCCACTCCGGTAACATCATAGTCGTAGCTCAGGTACGCCGAACCACCAGAATTTGTGGTGTCTATATGTACTCGATTTCGGACTGAAACATCATCATCGGCAGCTTCGACAGACCCGAGTGCGCGAAGTGCTGAAGGGGCTTTCAATGAATCCAACTTGGCCTGTGCAGCGCCGTTGTCGTCAGTTCGAGCGTAAAGTGCGACATCGGGGTAGAAGATGGCTTTCTTGGACGGAGGGGCGACGTTTCCCATTGCGAGTTGTGCCGGTACTAAAATACCCGCGACGACATTTCCAACAGCCATAGCCATGGCAACAGACACAAACAGGAGGCCCCACAACAAATTGCTTACCCCGCATTTCCCGTTAGATGTGGAGGGACCCTCTGGAGTCCCGCTGGACTTCCCTTCGACGGGTCTTATATCTTCCGAGCCACCGTTCAGGTCCTGGGGGAGAGTCGCTCGATGGTTCTCGTTTCCCTTGGCTTCCAGGTCCGAGGCTGTCTCGTCAGGGTAGGGCTTAAGCATGCGGAACATCACTCTCTTGCAGTAAGCCGCCATTAACATCATCGCATTCATCGATTCTCCGGAGTTCCAAAGGGCAACCAAGACAATCTGACGGTTTGGCTCACGGCGCGTGGGCCAGAATGCCATGATAATGGCTAGGATCAAGTTCCATCCAATCATAAAAATCAGGATCATCAGGATGGTGTACGCCGAGGTGATGTAATAGGAAGTTTTTTTGCTAACGGCGACAGCCGGAATCCCGCCCGAGTCTGTCGGCATCATGAAAAGATTCGTGATGCTTAGGACATAGGTGTTCGTCGCGGCGGCGGTATAAATGTCCATGATGAGGGGCGGCGGTGTTGTTGCAAAGGGATCTTTGTTATTCTCATTAGCTTAGCAGGTACTTCCATTAAGGGGTGCCTGATACATACCAGGTTGTGCGCAGTATCGTTGACCAAATTCGCAGGGAGATCAATCTTCGAGCACAAGTGACTAATGCTCTTCGGTCCGGAGGATTGGCGGGGCCAATCTTCTCGCTCTAAGAGAGGGGCGGAAGGGGAGAATAACCGTGCGAAGGTTCCTGCCGATTATGTGACTGCGCGCAGTTCCAAAATCTTTGCAGTATAGTACGTCTCGCGATGTCTCTCTCAGCTCAACGTAAGATTTCAGCTCAGCGCCAGTTTCCAGCTAAACCGAAACCAAAGTTCCACCACATGAAAATAAAAGTCGTAAAAGAGCGGAAAGAAAATGGAAGACTTATTTCCAAAGACTTAAATCAATGTGTGAGAAAGTCAGAAGAACGTTTAAAGCATCAGGGAATGTTTTGCAGTGATTCCTGATTCTTAAATTCACATACAAATTGAAAGTTGCGCTGAGCTGAGATCTTGTGTTGAGCTGAAAGGCACGTCGTGAGAACGTGCTCCAATGATTTTGGAACTACGCACAGTTGCATAATTGGCAGGAATTTTGGCACGGTTACAACACCAATTCCTGGGAGACTCTTGTGTATGCTTGCTTTTTCCAGAAAACCTTTACGAGTATGATTGAATACCATGCGCTTGGCGGTCAACCCTTTCGGATACTATTGACTGGGAAATATGCCATCAAAAAAGTGAAACCTTCGCAGACAGCCCGCCCTCATCGCAATGAACAACAAAGCCTTTACACACTGGCATATCTTTTTATCCCTTAAACAATGCAAAAAAATGAGAGAAAAAATATAGAATTACTTTAACCCTTCTAGTTTTTTTCTAGAATTTACTTACAATTTTTTAGTCACTTTCTATGGATTTTTAGCTTAAAAAAACCATCCAGAAAACCATTCTGAGGGTGGAAAAATAACTACACGACATTGGCCGCATTTACTCAAGTACTCATTCCTTTTTCACTTTATTAGTTAATTTAAATTGACTACCGCAAGAACTCGAATACTCGAGTAATTGGAAGTCGTACAAAGCGGTTGGTTTAAGGTGTGTATTGCGAATAGAGGCATTCAGCCCCGCAGTCGAAAAAGAGTTTTCAAGTGCCAAGTTTCTAGTTGATCTGCAAGTTTTGTATGCAAAAAGGCGTTGCACACGCCAAAGTTTTTCGACTCTAAAAACCTGCATAATCTTTTTTCAACCCCGGGGCTGAATGCCTCTAATGATCATCCTGTCTCAATTAATATGGGTTTCGTTATTTCTTGGCAGCTAATCTTGCAGAGTTTTCTCTTTTGTTGGCATCGGCTACACCAACCCCATATTAATTGAGACGAGATGATCATTCGCAATACACACCTTAAATTAACCGCTCAGTACGGCCCCCAACCATTCGAGTTCTTGCAGTATGTAATAGTGGCCGAAGAGAATGATATTTCCCTGCAATGGTTTTATTTTTTCGATCGTATTTCTCGGCAGATGGTACCTGTATCCGAAAGGGTTGGCCGCCAAACGCATGGTATTCTAATAGTTTGCTCTTGCTTTTTCTTATTGCCGATTTTGGACCCCGATACGAAGGGTTAAACTTAACGTACGGTATCATACAGTCTCTGAAATGGGGTTCAGAAAAGCGATTCAGTTATTGAATAACTCCTACTAGATATTGCGTCAACTACAGTCATCTAGACTCAAGGGGTGCCGCAAGTTGCTCTTAACCAAATCACCTATCCGAACCCCCCCATTCCGGAGACTTAAAAAAGGGCTAGTGCAGGGGGTTGTCAGTCTGTCTGTCGAACTCTTGGCAGAGTTTCCGATAGCTTACCCCTGTTCGCTGGCGGACCCCAGTTTCGTCCGGACGACGGTGAAGACTGGACAGTACGGTACTAATACCAATTGTTCACATAATATTAATAGAGTGAAGGCGGTCCCGTGCATAAACCAAAGTAAAAAGTCAGAAGTTCGAAGGCCAGGTAGCCATGCCCACGTCAACGCCGGAAAAAAGAAAGAAAAAAAATACTCCATGACACAAACCTTGCTGTGAAGGGGTTTTCTTCCCTCTCAAATATCCGCCAAGGGTTCCATCATCCAACTTGGGGAAAGGCGATTCGAATTGGCTTGCCGTATGCTGTAATCCGGCAAAAGTCGGATTGAAGCTAGTGCGGATTTTCTTGAACTTGCCGAACCATCACCGCCTGCCTATTTTATGTTTAAACTGTTGCGAACCGTGCCTAGTTGGCGTTCTTCATGCCCCCGGTTGGCTCGGTTCCCTTAGTTTAATTTTAATTTGCTTTAGCTCCAATCCGACTTTTGCCAGATTATATGCTATCTCGGGATTGTAATGCTGTAGAGTTGTGCAAGCCTGGACGGGTAGTCGCTGCCTAACTTTTATAGTTTGAATGAGGGTGAAAGTCTTTAATGCTACAACCGGAGCGCGAATATATCGACAATGCCACAACAAATAGAACTAGTCTAGTGTAGTTCTAGGTTTATATTTGCCTCTGTTTCACTAAACTGGTATAAGACATAGTAGAATGGAAAAGAAAAAGACACCAAGTACAGGATCAATTGTGGGTTTTTTTTTTACTGGTTCGAGCATTACGGCCTTCCTGGACACAGGTAGAACAATGATGTCAAGTGCGATCTGGAACAGGAGGAAGACTACCGGTAAGTCAGTGGATGTGGGCACGATTTCTCACCTCGCCAGGCCACACCCGTTCCTTTATTGGGAGACCGCGGTGATCTCTGGTCAGTGTTGGAAATGGTGCTGCTCGCAATATACTCTCCTGATACTTCCTTTGTTGTATGGGTAGCTTCCTGGAGCGCACTTGTGTGGTTTCGGAAATGAGCTGAGGATCCGGGCATATGTCTCCAGCTTTGGGCATAGTTTGTCTTAGATATGCTCTAAGGATCCCAGCATGGGTTTGTCTTCGGGGACTCGTTTTGGATTCAGGCATACAGTTCGGTTTTGGGCATTTTGTTTGGACGTTGGGGAAAGTATTGCGAATGTAGGAATGTGCGATCGTTTTCGGGAAACCCGGGAGAAAAGCGGAAGTACTGTATGATCAGCCAGAAAGAGCCGAATGCCCGGGGGTGCAAAAATGTTTGTTTTCTTTTACTTAGCCCAGGTGTGCTGATGGGGGAAGGGGGGACTCATATGGAGGAGCATAGTACCTCATAGATGGATAGGATGTCTTCGTGTATGATATATACTCCTGTGATTGCCATTAATTGGTTAGTAGAGTGCCGAGCATAAAGCGCCGTGAAGTTCTTGAGCGTGAGCCTGTTGTGGTTAGTGAAAATATTTTCCCCGCACTTGAGTGTGCGATCGTTTTCGTCGTGAGTTGCTTGGCGTTTCGTTTTGTTTCACCACTGGTCACTTGTCGTGTATCGTATCGCCGCTGTTGAAGTTTGATAGTGAGCTGAGGAAAGATCATCCATAACTATTGTAGGTTTAGATATATCAATTGACAGAAATTTGGTGGCATAATAATTTTGGCCTAATAGGAGCCCAATTTTACAAAGCCGAACACATACATTGAGACAGTACCTAATATGACAGACAAATGAAAGACCAGAGAATGTAGAGAAATCTGAAAACCAAAACCATCCTAGCAATTCCTTTCCTCCTCCTGTATCCTGAGTCCACTGGCGGAGGCGTTGGGGGAATGTCACTGCCCTTGTCGTTCGAGATCGTTGCCACCGATATATCCCTAGATGACAATGAGGGCGCAGTGTGAGAGTTGTGGGTGGTGGGTGGGGAAACAAGGAACGCGAGCTGTAGCGAGCTTGGTGACGAGAACGCGAGTGGTAGCGAGCTTGGAGGTCTCCAACTCCCGGGGGCGTGAGGCTCCTATATATGCAGGTAGCTCCCGGGCCCCCGGGAGTGAGCTATGGCCCCCCGGGCAACAGAGCAATAGGCTAAACCATTTTCCCACCACTCCCGGGAGCGACTCGGCGCGCTTTGCCCAATTGGCGATAGGTTGTTCAAACCTGACATTTAATGAAGATTGGACAGGCAGATATGATGTATTCGGCTGATAATTTGACAATGGGGCAAAGAGGTGAAGGAATGGATAGTATGGGGATAAAATTCTCATTGACCGGCGATGGAGTTTGCCTGTATGGGCAAATTACCAGAGATAAACATAGACCAAGGATTATACTAAACTAGCCCTGGGTGCTGTGGTATTGAAGATATACTCGTCCTCTAGTAGTGGCATTGAAGACTTTTACCGTTCTAAATATTGAAACCTCCGGCCCCACAATAAAACCCACAGTGGGTCAAACAACTTTATGGTACCCAAACATGCACTAAAGTGAGAACAACACGATTGTGAATGTATGCAAGATTTGTGCATCAGTGGTACTCGTAATTTTCCGAAGTTTGTGAATACAACTGCTATTCCATATGAGCAGAAAATCTCCCAGATCCTCAGGACTTTGGTGGAATGCGATACGGTAGTAGCCGTGTTCGCAAACACCAGAAAATTACAAACTCTCGAGTACTAATACAGTAGCAAGTGTGGAGCCTGTTCTATGGGTTGTCTCTGTTGGTTACACTTCCCGTCCGGCAGGCTGGGACATCATGCACACACATTAGGAGCCCAATGACACGGGTAGAACCCCGCGAAAAAGCCCCGGTGCAAGAGCGACAGTGCGCCTACCTCCGCCACTGAACTTCCGAGACCAAGAGCGAACCAGCACCGAAAATTGTTGAGAGCCAGGGGTAGACACATGTATAAACTCATAGTACTAGCGCTCAATGCCAGACTTTTCTGTCAGTAGCTCTCTGGACAAACCAGCCATAGAATATTACTCGGTCTGGGCTCCCAATCCACAAAATAAAAACGATACTCCGGTGCGCCAACCTGATTTTTTCATTGAAAAGGTGGGCTGTCTTTACGCCAACTTGGAAGCTCATATCGGAGGAGGATATATTAATCTTAATTCTTATCGTGGCACTCATGGGGAAATAAGCGCCCCTCAATACATAATCAGAAAGCCTTCCATATTTCTTCTCCTTCCTTTCCCTCCCTTACCTCCCTCAAAATACCAAGTACCATGCTCCTCCTCCTCCCGTCCAACACAGATTAACGCTTCACTTCCATTCTCTTCTCCCCTATCTCTTCCCTTCCCTTCCCTTCAATAACAAACTCCCACTATTCATACCCTCCGGGCCTTATATATCCTCCATGTGTCTGACTCTTTCAAGCTTCCTTGACATCTTTCCCGGAATAGGCGTCGATTCAAAACTTAAGCGCATTCCTACAGCCAAAATGCTTTCTCGAAAGCTAAAAGCGCTCCCAAAGCTAAAGCTCGTTCCTAGATACATCCGAACAAAGAAACTATTGTGAGCGCTTGCCGAGCAGCATCTCGCGATTTCTAGTAGTACTCCCATTACCACCAGAGGGGGGCGCACTTGGAAGACGGATCAAGCAACCAAATGGTCATTCACTCATTTTGTCCAACATCCGGTGAAGAACTTGTGCATCTATGGTATACCCGGGTGTTCTCCTACCAATCCTGCGCTTAATAGCCTGTATATCGGAAGACGATTCAACGAAACCGACTAAAAAAACGGACCCGGCAACGAAAAATATCACCTCCAAAAGGCCCTAAATAATTGAGAAACATGTTCTTGAGTAATTTATCATGTCAGTCACCGGCACTCACTCCATGGCATGCCATCGGACATCATCCTTACTACCACGCTCTTATCACATCACCCAGAACATGCTAGAAGGATATCGGAGGATCCCCCGGAGTCAGGTACCCGGTCAAGAATACGAGAACGGCTCATGAACCACAAAAAAAATAGGGTAAGCAAAGAGGGTAATGAGGGGTAAGGAAATGGAGTGAGAAAGTAAGGAAACGATGTGAAGAATTGGCATTGATTTTTGTATTTCAAAGAGTTCCCTCCCTCCGCCCACAATTGTTAGAAGTGTGGGTCGTCGGATCATAAGTCCTCGCTTTGATATACTCTATTTTTTCTTTGACTACGCTCTTTTGTCAGTAATTGTTTTTCCACTCAGAATTATGTCAATTTAAACCCTCAAACTAATCTATAATCTCAGACTTTAAATGTCGGCTAATTATAATCCATGCTCCTTGTAGTGTAGCATTCTAAGACTATGATGTTGGGCCAGATGCCTGCTGTGAACCTGTTCGATTACAGCTTCCAGGGAGAGCATGATTGGCATAGTCGAGTGATCTCCGGTGATGCTACCATTTCACAAAAGAAAAACTCTGCCAGCCACAACGATATGATCATGTGGATAGCCTTGCCTAGAAAGCAATCTCATAATATCACAACACACTAGAGTTGACGGAAATGGACAGTTGCTAGAGCTGAGAGATAGGGGCTAGATGTAAGAGCTGTCAGGGGTGGATAGAGTTGGAAATGGTGCTGCTCGCCATACGCTTACCATACTTTATTTGTTGTTTTGATAGCTTCCGGGGGCGTGCTCTTTTTGTCACTTCGGAAATGCGCTGAATATTGGGGCATACGTTTCGGCTTCGGGGGTGTTCGTGGAAAGCATTTCGATGCAGGGATGCGCGGTAGTTTTGGAGTCGTACCGCTTTTGGGAAAGCCGGGAGAAAAGCCGAAGCTCTGTAAGGCCAGCGCGGGTGAACCGGAAGGCAGGAGGCAGGAGAGTGTTTGGTTTCCTTTAGGTTATCCAGGGAGTCATGGCGAGGGAAGGAGAGACTCACCTGGAGTAGCATGGGTGTGCCCGGTGGCTCATGGGGAGATAGGATGATATATATTCCCGTCTTCGCCAATTAGTCAGTTGTTGAAGTAGCCGTTGGTGAGCTTGAGACGGTGGCTGTTGGTGAGCGATGGTTTTCTCTGTGAGTTCCTTGGGGTTTCATTTCGTTTCACCGCTCGTCACTCGCCGTGTTTCACCGTCGATCCATGTTTATTAGGTAGCGCACTACGGTTGACCGTGGAGGTTTGGAGAATGTCTTGAGCGACTACATTTGTCTTAGAGTTAGAATGATTTACCGGGGTGGCTATAGTCATGGTTTTCCTTTTCTATCAAGAGGGTAAGCGGAGGAACAGGGACATACCCGGAGGTGCATAGGGCGGTGTAAGAACGATCAAGATGATTTAATAATATTTTATATATATTATAGTCGAATTTTGACTAGCTGAGAACAAGAGGGCAAAGTTTGCGATTATTATACTTTTCCCACAGCGAAACCCTACTCTAGTCAGCCCACTTTACCATCCCGCAAGTTATTAGATAAAGGTGTTTTCTCCTCCCCCCCCCCGCAGGTCTACCCTGCCGGTAGTAATCCGGCCGTTCACTAAAATCATTGGCAGCTTAGAAAACGAGTTATTCAACAAGCCATTTTAGCTTCGGGAGATTATGAATTTGAGCTCTTATGAGAATTGAATATGCCACTCTCAGTATATAGTGTAAAGGAACCACTCGATAATTGAAAGAGAAGGGAAGAAAAGGTTCCCGTTAGGTTGACGACGCAACTTTCTTCCACTTTATCACAAGGCTGTTGTCAAGACCGACAACCCCCACAAACTCAACAAGTTAATTTCTGCCCATCATCCGGTAGACACGAGTTAATTCATTAAGGCCATCAAGTGGGACCACCGACACTATTTGAACGACAATAGAAATGGAAAATGAGAACAATTTAGTAAAATACATTAGACATCAACGTGCTGATAAACCTAACCAAGACATAAACGGATAAACTACCGGTGGCAACAACTTAAAAGGAAAATCCCCCCGAAAAAGGCATAAAACTAGAGAAAACATATGCGGAAATATCTCAATCAAACCTAGAAGGCCTTCTCTCCCCCGCTCCTGCGACCTTAACTAAGTCGGTCATCCCACTCAAGTAACCCCAGATCCTCGGGCATTAACATAGGGAAATCCGCACCTCGGAACTATTTGCCATTATCGAGTGGTGCCGCGGCAATTCCTGCCTCAGACTTTTCATCAGGGCCCTGTCCAGTAGACGATCCCTCCTCCAGGGAAGGGGATACGGAGGATACGAATGGAAAAGCGGTTAAACCCGAGTGGTCCCAGGTGTGGTCTTTGTTTTTCTCCTTGTCCAGTCTAGCATATAATTCGATGGCCAACAAAGCGACCGCATTTTTGACCTTGTGTGTTTTTTCTTTGTCTTTGTAAAAGTCTTTAAATACCGAATCCTCCTCGAACCTGTCGCTATGCTTGAGTACAAAACGCAAGATCTCGTTGACGATTAAAAGGAACAAGAGAATAGCCGGGACAGCAATAAGGATCCGGACAGACAGGGTGACAATATCTCCACCTTGAAGGACAAATTCCTCGACGCCAGGTTTCAAGGAGCCCCCCGCTCCTGCTGCGAGGTTTACCAAAGAGCCCCTGTTGTATGTGGTTGTGTCCCGCACGACATTCCGACTGCTAACCCAACTAGCCAGCACCAAACGCTTGAGGTCATCGATAATATTGGATGCGCCGGCATCCAGAATATAATAAGGAGCTACAGCAAAAGAAGCCGATTTGAGTGCATTTGTCCCCGCGGCCTTGCCCACGCTGACCACACGTGGGACCCCAAACTCCCCCGAGAAAACCTCCGTGCTCCAAAACTTTGCCAGTTTTAGACCAGGCAACGTCGGCAACCCAGAGTTATCCACCTCTTTGCCATTAAGGCGCCACCTTGTAACCTCCCAGCAAATGAGAACTGGTCGCCGCCGGCGCACCTGATATGCAATGGCCGCGCCCTCGGTCTTGTTGGTAGCGTACCATGGGTCTTGGCCAGAGGTGTAGCTTAAGAGGCCGCCAGTGCTCACGATCATAGCGTACGAAATGTTGGATTTAGGAGACTTCGGGTCTAACTCAAAATGCACCATTGGAGGGAGATCCACCTGCGGTTGGTATTTGACCAGATATGTGTCATCTCCGCCGAAGAGCTTGTAAGTATCTCCTTCGTCGGTAGAGTTAACCAACCAAGTATCATCCGTGCGGCATGCACCTTTGATCAAAAGCGTCAGCGTGGGATCAGTCTGCAGCCCCATATCCACCCCGGTAACATTATAGTTGTAGCTCAGGTACGCCGAACCACCAGAATTTCTGTTCTCTATATGCACTCGATCTCGGACTGAAACATCATCATCGGCAGCTTCGACAGATCCGAGTGCGCGAAGCGCTGAAGGGGCTTTCAATGAATCCAACTTGGACTGTCCAGCGCCGTTGTCGTCAGTTCGAGAGTAAAGTGCGACGTCGGGGTAGAAGATGGCTTTCTTGGCCGGAGGGGCGACATTTCCCATCGATAGTTGCACGGGAACCAAAATACCCGCGAGGATATTTCCAAAAGTCAAAGAGAATGCGAGAAATAAAAACAGGAGGCCCCAGGACAAATTGCTTCCGTCCAAAATACTTCCTGGGGTTTTGGACGAAGGACGGCGTATCACCATCCCGCAATAAGATAGCATTGCCATCATCCCATTCATCGATTCGCTGGAGTTCCACAAGGCAACTAAGGCAACCACACGGTTTGGTTCACCCTTTGTGGGCCAGAACTTCAATATAAGGGCTAGGATCAATTTCCATCCAACCGAAACAATCAGGATCATCAGGATGGTATACGCCGAGTTGATGTAATTGGAAGTTCTTTTGCTAACGGCGACAGCCGGAATCCCGCCCGAGTCTGTCGGCATCATGAAACTACTCGTGATGCTTAGGACATAAGAATTCTTCGCGGGGTTGGTATAAATGTCCATGATGAGGGGGCGCGGTCTTGTTGCAAAGGGGTCTTTGTTATTCTCATTAGCTTAACAGGCACTTCCATCAAGGGGTAGCCTGATACATACCAGGTTGCGCGCAGTATCGTTGACCAAAGTTTCAGAGAGATCAATCTTCGAGCACGAGTGACTAATGCTCTTCTATCTAGAGGATTGCCGGGGCTAATCTTCTCGCTCTAGGAGAGGGAAGGGAGGGGAGAATATATTCTGACATCTCCAATGAGTGCTGCCAGAGAAATCCTCTATATACCAAATTAATTAGCGCATATCCAGGCTTCACACAAGCAGATTTAGGGTCTCCCGCGTGACTTGCTGTTCGAATAAGGGCGCCCAACCTCTGGCGCAACCTTCTCTTGCACGAAGGGATCACAGAAGGTAAAGTTATTGGAATGATTTTGCTGGTATCAATGTGGCTTTCATCCCAATTGGACAAACCCCGCACTGATTCTGCATGGATCCAAGTGAGCATCGCATTCATGCCACAGGAGAGGTGGGACACTTTCTTTTGAGTCAGACTTGGGGCTAGACATCAGCTCAGGGTGAAGGTAGGGTGCGAGTACAAGCACGAGCTGGAGCGTTAATGAACAGTTCATTTAGGTTAAGCTGCCAAATAATCCCTGTTGTGAAAAAAAAAATCTCCCAGTGCTCCGTACAATACAGATCCCCGGGAGACTCTTGTGTATGCTTGCTTTTTCTCACACCAGATTTTGGACACTAATGTTGACGGAGAAATCCCAGAGCCCACGGCCAATATCTCAACTACTGTAGCTCTAGCCCCACAAGGCTCATCCCCTCGGTCGCCGATTTATGAGACACAACCATCGGATAAGCCGGCGTTGGTGTAATGAACCAACCTCATGTCTAAAATTCATGACAACACCTAGAGGCTGGTGTTCGTCTGTTTCTCATTTTCCTTAGAGATCGACACTGTTGGGCTATGGAAATAACTCAAGCAAGGGCCCACCCACAAACCAGTAAGCTGCCTCCCATTTCGGTCCACGGAGCAGGGAATTCTCAGCTGATACATAGCAGCACCAAGATACCTAATCGGCTCTGATAGTGTCTTGCGGCTTACCGGGGGAACAACTGAAAGCCAACATGTAGCAGCAGGAAGATTTCTCAGCATTTGCGGATCGTAGGTTTAATTCACTTTTTTCGTGGCTCCATGAAATCCCTCACTTTTCAGCGCCCGAGGACAGGCAATGGATTGACTAAAAGGCATTATCGAAGGGGTTTCCCGGCTAACTACTCCTATTCGAACGACGTCTGTGAAAACGACCGATATTCGATGACACCAAGATCTGAGCAAAAGAAGCCGAATTTTGGCGATAAGCAATAGCAGCGGTGCCTAGGAAACGCCACTCGACTACGAATAGGCATGAACACTACAGTATTTTGCGTAATGATTCCTACATAATCGTGCCTAGCTGGAAAATCCTTTTCGCGTTGCGGTCGGAAGGTGCTAAGTCATTTTTGATAGTTGACAATCAGTTGCCTCCCCACCAAATGTCCTTCGAGGTAGTACCGTAGGCTAATGTCAACCGAGCTTGAGACTACCCCACATATGATACAATGTTTTTGTTTCCTGTTTCCTCACTCCAATATTCAATGACGCCTAGGAATGCACGAGCCAGGTGATAGTAGATACTTGCCCTAAGCCTGAGTGCCTAAAAGTAAGTGGGGATATATTTTGGATACGCACAGATCTTTGGCCATATATCCCACCAATCCGGTATTTCCGGTACTTATGGGGAGGTAAAATACCAAGCACCTTTACAGGGATCACGCACGAGCACCCCGCTAACACCACTTCGGCATGTAGCGAGCCACTAACAACGAGCAATGAGCGAACCCTACGAATACCAGATCGACAGAATTGTCACAGCAACTTTCCTGAAAATCATAATCCTGGTTGGGGATGAAATTGTGTCCAAGATTTATAATTTTTACGGGGACCCTCCCACCCATCAGGTGTCGAGTCAGGGGGCTCAGTAGAGAGGCGGCAGATGGGGAGAAAAGGTAGCTCCGCACAGAAAGAAAGAAAAATAAATGATGGCTGAATCAGAAGAAAAAAGGAAAGAAAAGCCATCACTACTCGAGTATTGTGCCTTTAGAGTACTCAATTGTGGTACTCGAGTAGATATGATATGGCGACACAACCCTGCTACAGCTCACATCCTGGAATTAAATTCAATGTGGGAAACACCAATTTGGCACTTAATATCAAGATGGTACCGGTAGGAGGTGGTTGATCTAGTGCGGATCCCTCCCGAACAAAGCACCAGGCCTGCGCACGCCAAGCATTCTTGTGCTTCAAGGATCTTCTCAGCTCGTTCTGGCCTAGCGAGCCCACTTGCAGATACTCGAGTACCCTAAAGTAGGCGCCCAGGCGCCAGCAAAACCCCTTCGCCGTGGTAAATAGTGAGTTTCAGATTTCGTATTTCGTGTGCGGTGGCAGAACCTTTGCTTTTTTTCCTTCAAATTTGAGCCAGATCAGCGGAATCAAGTCCCTTTACAGTACAGTACCCGACGGCAGAGAGAGCCCACTACTCACTCGAGTAGAGTACCCATGCAAATAATCCCTGCTTCATAAAAGTCCTTTGCGGTTTCTCGCCTCTCTGTGTTCTCGCTTGACTGAATACCTTGTGCGAAAACGGGGATATGAGAGAAATGCCCCGAGATTGGGGATCCATGAGATTGGGAATCCATGGGGTGCCAACAACCAGTAGTAAACTAGAGATTGCAGTCTCGCTTGTTTTCATTTTAACTTTTTTTTTGAATGTTTCTTAATTGGACAATACCATTGATATAAGCTTTCTAATAACAAAGGCTTAAAGTGGCATGCCTTGTGTGCAACTGAAAACTTAAAACTTGGGTGAAAAATCTTATTTTGCGTTCGCTTCGGCACGATCTCTGGGGTAGTTACTCCCAGAAGTGATCACCAAATCTCAGAGATTACGTATTTAACAGGGATTACGATCGCGGGGGAACGGACAGCTAAGCATGCCCAATATTAAAATTCTCAGAGGCTATCAAAAAACTCCGGCTGGGGGTTTAGCAAAACATCCTGACACCCAAACAGGCTCTAAAGTGACAACCGAGCGATGCTAGTGAAAGTATGAGAAATTTGAACATCAGTCATGTCGCAAGTGCTGTTGTCTCTTGCTTTGTCTCGGCTAGTTATCCTCCCCGCTCGGCGGGCTGAGACATCATGCGCAGACACCGAGGGATATGACATTGGTGGAACCCCTCGAAAAAGCCTCGGTGCGAGAGTGACATGTCTACGTCTGTCGCTGTGCTTCCAAGACAAGACCGAACTAACCCCAAAAAGGGTTGAGCGCCAGAAATAGAGACAACTGCACTGGTAACACCAATGCTAGAAGCCTGAGTTTTCTCTGCCAGTGCTCGAGTAGTTCTTCAACAAACCGGTCGTAGGACATTACCCGATCTGGGCTCTCGGTCCGCAAAATCGAACGATACTGAGGCATATCAACCGGATATCCTCCAGGAAAAAATAATATACACATTGACCCTATCCACATCCAACAGCTGTTTACCCCAATTGATAAATGTTTGGGAGTCCATTTCTCTCCGCCCCTCCCACCTAGGTACGAGTTGATGTTAACTCCGATACGCGCCAACATGTTAGACAATCATCACAGCAGGCAGACCAGATTCCTGCCTCTGCCAGGCTAAACCTCTTTCTTGTTCTCCTCAACAATTCCAAGAGCCCGTATCCCTTGCGCGGTCTAAGACAGTAAAATTCGCGACCAGCACGCTAAATATTACTTATGGCCAGATCAGTTGGGTAGCTAGCTATTTCAGGTTCGGAATTTGGCTTTTCAAGCCCAAAGTGACTCAGCATCTTAACCATTTTAATCCCCAACGAACCACGATCCTCCAAACCAGGGTTAGAGTGCTGGTTGCGAATATTACTGTCTTGGGCCGCCCAAGGGATACAAGTTGCTTTTCTAGTCCCCGGTGAGATAGTAACTTAGCTGATTACTCAATCCTCCCTAAAGCACCGCCGAAATCAAGGTTGGGGTTCCGGGAAGGTAAATCTGATACGCTGAACTCCCCAGCAAAGGAGTTTCCCGGGGGCTTCATTTAGCAGAGCATAATATGATATCCTTTCGTAAAAGTAGGATTCGAGCTAAGGATAACCAAACAAGCGAGATGGCACGAAAGGGCCCAAGTCGTCACACTTTAATCAAACAGCAAATTACCACTAGGCAGACCCCGCAAACGAATCATCTCTTAGGTCTAGTATGCACTAGATACTACGTTTTCATAATATTGTTGATAGAAGAGCCAGCGGCTGAAGAAGCACAATTCAACAAGCAATGGGATTTGAACTTGTACTAGCTGAAGAAAAACAAAACCCGAGCACATCGATCTCCTACCCGGATACCAGAGTCAGTCCGTAAGCATTGACAAAGAATGGTTTTTATTTTGATACCTGCTCGTAATTCTCTGACGTTTGTGAACACAACTGCTATTGCATACATGCAAAAAGGAGGCGGGAGCCTCAAAATTTTGGTGCATGCAATAGCAGTCGTGTTCACATACGTCAGAGAATTACGAGTAACTAGGCCTGTTGGTTGTGGAGGAGAAGAAATTCGTGAACGCTCTGCAATTTCTTATTCGCCAGAAGGTGTAACTAAGCTTTAGTAGCTCAACCAATACGCGGGAGTTCACGGATTAAACCCTCCACCCGAGTACGCCAGAAGTATTGGATCAAGTTATGATTAAGCCATTGCTTTTTTAGCAACATAGCATGACATCTGAGTGTGTACCCCGTACGTCCTTGTACCACATAGTACTTGTTCATAACTGTCCACTGCTCCACGATAAATAACCTTCGCTACCATCTCCCTCCTTCACACTCTCTCCCCCTTCGTGAGATCCCGAGTCAGAATTAAAACAATCAAATAATTGAGGGTCGCCACTACCGTCATTATCATCATCACTTTTATCTTACCTCCCCCGCTCAAAATGATTCTCCCAATTCCGCTGTTAGCGGCTATCTTTCTCTCTTTGGCCCCGTTTGTTTCTTGCCAGGCGCCTGCCTCCGACAAGACCCTTATGCAGGCTCTAGCAGATATACCGGAATGTAAGAAGTATTACGAGTTCCTCCAGCAACACCCAGAGGCCCAATCGCCCCCTTCTGGACAAGATTACGTTGTTTTCTGCCCATCAAACGAAGCGGTCGATAGCAAGCTTGCAGCCCCAAGAGGAGGCAAGATCAAGCGTGATGACTACGATGCGAGCCAGACCCTAGCAATGCAGACTGCCACCGGGGTCAAGGTCACCAAGGGTCTACCCACTACCCCTAGAACAAGCGCAGCCCCCAATCCGGGTGCCAACCCCAATCCTACAGCTCCTGCCCAACGGAAACGTCAAGTCGCCAGCGTCTTCACTAGTCTCGCTACAGTGGTGAACTCATCACCAACTGCCACCGGGGCGGCGGGCGCCTCAGTGGGTGGTTCCCCGAGGGGATCTGTAGCTACCTCTACTCCAGTTGCCACGAGTTTCACATCAGGTCCCGATCCAGTAGCTCTGGATCCCAACCAGCTCACACTCAAGACCCTTCTCACGAACCCGGCCTTCGTTAACCTTGGGCCTGGGGAGCCTGCTCGCATGGTTTCCTTCGCTTCACCGCCGACCAACGTAACTTCGAATTTGAAACTTTCCGGTGGTCTTGGAGACATCATCAGTGTTATCCGCGGGGATATCCCCTTCAATCTTGGCAAGATTAATGTCGTTGACAAGTAAGCGTCCCATGTATACTCGTTATCATGTACAAACAACTAATAACCGATCCAGATTCGTGACCCTCCCAAACAGCATCTCCCAATCTATTACCAACTTTGGCCAAAATATCTTCCTCGCGGCGCTCACACAGTTCAATCTCCTCCCCGTGTTCGAAACCACTCCACTCATCACGGTTTTCGTCCCCATCGACTCGTGTATTGCGAGAGAGCTCAGCGAGTGCGCATGCAAACAGCACGTCTTGGAGGGCCCACCCTTGTATACCCCTGACATTGTACCCGGGAAGTCATACACTACAAAGGCCGGCAGAAACATTACCATCGAGATCCAAAATGGGCAGTACACGCTTCCCGGTGGGGCCACAATCGTAAAGGCTAATGTAATTACCAAGAACGGAGTTGTGCACTTTATTAAGGGCGTTATCCCCGGAGATTGTGGTATCACGCCATTCACTGGAGGAAGCAGCAAGATGGGAGTTCGGATGAGCGGATTGGTTGGATTGGTCGGTGTCGTGGTTGGTCTTTTGGTCTAAGTGCCATATAGTAATGTTAATGATAGCGCGAGCGATGATTATGAATTGGAGGGTTTAATGGTTTTGTAAAGTTTTCTTCTTAATTTAGTCTGGTTCCAGTCCTTCCTCTCTTATTCTAGAGATTAATAAAATTATTTTGCTTCCTACTTCTATAAATCTAGTTATTTAAAAACATCACCTCAGTGAAGGTAGATGGGTGCCTCATCGTACAGTGCAGTGCCTACAGAATCGCAAAATCCTAGGCCACCGTAAACCTCGGCTTCCCCGCTTCATGCCAGGCGCATAATTGTCGGTGGTAATAATAATTACCAAGGCTAATTTGTTTCTAAATGCATTTCTTTTCAACTTTCTAATCTTCTTTTAAAACCTATTAAGCTAATATTCGCTTGTTGACCTATGGGTCGCCGGGGATGAGTTGGAGTGATTGGTTGTTATGATAAGTTACAAGGTTAACAATATCGAGCATGGACGAGAACTTGGCGATTCGGCAAGTCTGGCTCAAGTACTGCCGTGTGGTACAGCACTCGTACTAATACCATCATGAACATCAACCCTGTCAACTCGCCAATCCCACAAAAGCACAGCCTTTCATTTGCTGCATCATCCATCCCTGCCATTCTCTTGCGGAGCCATATTCCTAATCAACTCTCACCAACCTCGGGTACGGTATATAATCTACAAGCGAGCATTCGCGCATGCACCAATACTCGTACTTGTACAAGTACAAAGTTCTCCTGGGTTCATAATGGTCCGATAAGCGATCGAAGTTCAGTTGCTCGATTTATTAGATTTTGCCCCGCATTGTAAAAGTTAGGAATGAGTGGGAGGACAAAGTGTTTTGTGTTGCGTCTGCGACTTAGGAACCGGAAAGGGTGTGTCGGGAGTGTTGAGGCAGATTTACGGGTATAAGATTTGGTTTATAATAGGGTAGTGAGGGGGGGTTGTGCCTGAATAGGTATATTTCGGTTCGCAAAGTCTTTGCGCGGGGTGAAAGGTACCCTCGCAAGTTCTTAGCAATGGCGAAGGTGCTAGTACCAGAACAAGGCGCTATCAAACATTTGCTGTCTAAGATATGCACAACCAGCACTCTAATCCTGTCTTGGAGTTATTCGAGTTCAATCGAATATATTCGAGGACTGTGATTCATTGGCGATTAAGGGTTGTTGATATACTGAACCACCCAGACTCTGTGGAGGCCGAATTCCGAACCTAAAATGGTTAGCTACTCGACCGATCTGGACATAGCGTGCTGGTTCGCGTATTTATTGTTTCAGATCCAAGAGATACAATGACCTTTGTTGCCGCCAAGACATTGCAACATGCCCACACTTCCATGACGACTTTGAGAATACAAGCGCACACCAAGACACCACAGGAATCAATTTGGCCCGGCGGCCACGATCCAAAGCACATCTCTGGGGCCCTGCAGGGCTTTGCCATATGCCCAGCACCTTCTACTCGAGTACATTTGAAGGTTCATGTCACTACTACTCGAGTACCGTCACCTCTGTACTCCTCTTTAAACCGTAGAGCCACCAGCACCCAACAGGTATTGTCACCGATCAAAAAAAAACTGAACACGCCAAGGTAGCAACGGGAAAAACTTTTACCATCCTAACAGCCAATCCTAATGAGCAAGTAGCTTATCTAATTCTAACAGTTACCCGGGCGCGTTCGGTTTTTTTTGATATGGAAAAATGTATTCTTGGATTCCCCGCTGATGGCCGTCGGTTCTATCTAAATGCCGGCCCCCCCAGAAGAAGCAAAGATCCTACGGGCAACATACTCGAGTACATACCGAGTGACTATGCATGACCAAGTTAGGTCTCTAGCAGTAGCGCGTTTGTGCTGTCCGGCACGATTACCCCCAGCCTAACCTTATCTGGCGAACCCCCTGCGAAACCAACCCAACCGAACCCCTCCGCAAAAAGCACCCGAGCAATTCGGTGTCACCTCCAACAACACACAGACATCCGATTCAATCTGCATACCAAAAGGCAAATATCGTCCGCACCACCCAACCAGGGGAATGAAAAAAGTGCCTGGGGCGGGGAGGGTGGGGCAGCCCTTTTTCTTTCTTTTTTTCCCTTTCTCGTTCCTTTCTGTTCCAAGAGCCCCACTTTGTTCCGAATACTTGGAGGTGATTCGATTCTAATCCTGCCCCGGATTGGAGGGAGATGATTACTACTCCAATTTACTGTAGCACAGAGAGAGCTTTGCGTCGGCGATTCAGCACAGGTTGCGAGCCCTGGAGGTGGGATAACCTGGGTATCGGGCTCATGGTTCCCGAGTCCTGCCCAAGTGCGACTGCTCGGGCACTCGGGTGTTGTTATTTGTGCGCCAACCTCATCCGATAGTAAGTAATAAAATCTCTTCATTATACATTCCTCAAAGAGTCGCGGAGAACTCCGCCTCCAATCCAAGCGCAAAAAAGCGATCGAGGAGACACCACGCGACAATTTTTGCGAATAGGAACAAGAGGAGAACTTTTGCACTATCATTTAAAATATGCACCTTGTTCGTTTGGGGTAATTATAATTGGACTTGACAATGGTGGCCGACACTTTTGTCTTTGTGGCGTTTAATAGGCAAGGATCATCGGGCTATGTTGCACGAGTGGAGCTCAGCGCTCGGTCACAAAGCCTGTCACAGCCAAGTCCATCGCAACCGCACATCAAACGCTGCTGTCCCAATAAATCCAACGAAGGTTGTCAATATACTCGAGTAGATGTACTCAAGTATGATCCTATATAGACCTAATTTTTGGACTCAGGGGCCGCGGGCAGCTTTTGTCATAGGGGTTTATGGGGCCTATGACTAGCGAGAACTTTCCATCTCAGAGAGTAGAAGAGAAATATTGTAACTTTAAAAAGACATTGACAATCTCAGCGAAGTCGAGAAAAAAAAAGGCCACCTCCCAAACAGACGTAGATATTGACCGGCCAAATAAAAAGGAAAAACATCGCTCATTAGGTGAAACCTGCTCTGAAAGACACCCCCAGGCCCCAAAAAACCAACCCAGTACGGGTAATGGGGAAAATCAACTCAACACTCAGAGATTTTTACTTGATCATTTAAGATACGGCCTGATGTGTGTGTATAACAGGGAGGAAAGTTTTTTTTTTTTCCAGCTTCGCTTAGATCGCCTAGAGCCCTGGAGCTACAATAAGGAGGGAATAAAGGCAGGGGAAGAGGAGAAAAGAAGGGTGGGGAGAAGGGGGAGGAAAGGGAGGGAAAGAGTGAGGGCGAGGAATCTATCGAATGAATGGTGGCTCGTAGAAGCACACTATGCGGATGTGGTGCGCAGCATTATAAAAGCACTGGAGTACGACGCCAGTAGAATAATTGGAGGGAGGGTATGGCGCTTTGGAGGGGTTTTGTTTTTTGCTTCATTTCATAGAAGGATCCGGTCTCAGCTGGCCTGCGCTGGAAGGGACAGCGCTGCAAGATTATGTGCATCGAGAGAGGTGGGACGTATCCTATCATGTGCCACGACGAGGCCCCATATTACTTGGAAGATTGCGCGAGAGGAGGTAGGAGGTGGGCGTACGGCAGTATATTGGTAGATCCTGTTCGAGAGAGTGAATTGGCAATTGGATAACCAAATGTCCTCTTCGGAATAGACTTGTGGGGAGGAATCCAGCGCATTTGAGGGATCGAATTGAGAGGTAAAATGAGGAATTTCCAGGAGATTCTAGTCCAGGGGGATGGTCCAATTGGGAATCACAGCTGTTACGACTATTCTAGACATCTCGAGCTGGAGGTGCGCGGTATCATGTGTTCCATCCAGCTTTGGAAAATGGCCCATGCCGTCCAGTTGGTGGTAAAGAGAGTGTTACTCAATTATCGCAGTATTGTACTATATCAGTTAACTTAATGTTAATCTAAAAGCTTGTCTGAGTGTTTCCTGTGCGCCGGGGACCCCATTTTCCTTTAAACTACCGATTTACTTCGCTCCATTTGATACCCGTGGCTCGGATCTACACCCCCGATCTTACCCTCTAAGGCGATAGAGCCTAACTTAAGTGCTTACTCAAAAAATGCTTATATCTAGCGAAAAAATGACAAAAGCTGAATGGAGCAAATGAGATTCCTAATCGTGAGAGGGCTATCACAACTGCTTCGATTGTCAGCTCTTTTCCTCTTGGAGGTGGCTCCCCCTCCCCAAAAAATGAGTTGGCAAGGCAAAATAGCCTAGACCTGATCCTTCAGTTTTTACTGCGCATGATAGCCTTGTACGTCCCCAGGAGCTTTTAGTGTTTTTTGTTGAAGTTTCTTGTGCTCCGCGATTGGAGGGCAGACAGCTGCTCTGTTGTGTATGCGCTACTTTTTTGGTGAAACGAAGAGTCTGACACAAGGAAGGTTGGTATTTGATGGCTTTGGTAAACCGGCCTACTAAGGCAAAATATACCAACGCGGGGGGGCTTTTGTTCTTTTTTCCCCTCTTCTTTATTCCCCGCGCTTTAAACCACGTGTGCGTTGGGGCACGGAGATGGTGAACCATGCTGCACTGGAAACTTCCGGATCCCGAACGTGAGCGAAGAGTTTTTCCTGGGAACCCAGGGCACACGGCTTGAAATTGGTAGTTCAGGTAACATTTTGCTTCTTGGTAAACTACCATTGCATATTGGGCATTGCATTAGAAATTTGATATCCTCGAGCTATAGCTGACAGAAGGAACATGTACGATACTGCTGGTAAGTTGCCAGCGCCCCTGTGCTTCTACGAGGTCGGTGGCGGTGATACTCAGACTGTTTGCTAAGATACTACCGATCTTTACATCAGATCAGAAAATTGTAAATTAGTGAATCCCGAATAGTAATATGCCATACCTAGCCGAGTGCCAGGGTCTAGAATAACCCGTGCCAAATGTCATCGAGTCTCCGGTGCTGTAATCGGTATAAGTGTTCGCACTAAAGGATGGTAGTACTGTGCTTGTATCATGAACACTCACATGAGACGAGCTGACAAATTTTAAAGCCATCCACTACCAACCATTAACCGACATTCACTAGAACTCAAGACATCATCCTAGGTACGTGCTGGTACCTCTACCTGAGCCTTGCATGGACTAGGATTAAACCTGACTAGTTCGTGCACTAGTACTAGTACCGGTACTGGAGTACTTGTGTTGGAGTACAGTACTCGAGTACAACCGAGGATTTAACAAAAAAAAAAAGTTGGAGTACAGTATACAGTACAGCGTCCGAAAGGAAAGCTTGAAGGTGTTTGTCTTTGTCTTGCATATCGATGGAAAGAAAAAAAAGACGCATCCAAAGCTCCTTCGTTTCCCCTTTGGTACCGTTGTCACCCCGCCTCTATTTAAGGTGTGAAGTTAAGATAAGCTATGTTGCCTCAACTAAATGCTCGCATCACACCCAGTCACCAGCATCCCAACCCACTCTACCGTATGTACTCGAGTACTCGTACTAATTCCCGGCATATGCGCCGAACACACTTTAAATAGAACTCGATTACAGGAAGTGACTCAAAGTTTCGCTTGTGGCCCTCAAGACTTGAGCCACTAGGGTGCACAGTACCGGCACTCCCGGCAGGAGAGTCCTTTTACCCGATTACTCGTAAAGGCACTTGTACTGCTGGTGGGAGTCTCCTGGGGAAAACAGGCCAACTCCGGATGTAAAATAATTTTCCTCCTCCACCAACACGTGGGTTAAAACGACCCGTCTGCTCGAGATTGCTCTTTTAGGATAGTTAGGCTCGAGTATTGGAGGCTACGATACGGTACCGATACAACACTGCATTGGTGGCTTATTGGCGGGTGCCGGGACGTAATTTATTTTGGGAATGGAACCACTACCGTAGAGTACTCGAGTACAACAATGCGGCGAGTTGTGCTTCTAAGATCCAATTTCTTTGGCGAACCCTCTACCGGTACAAGAATATTTTCTTATCAATCAATTCTACCTCTAGCCTCAGGCTTCGATGGCTTTCAGCCCTTCTGAAGACATAAAAGAAGTAGCGCAAAGTGATCAGTGATCTCGCATGACGCGCCAATTGTGTACCTCGGAGTGTCTTAGTTCGGAGAAGGTGGGTTCACAACAGGGCCGAGGTGATGAAAGGGGTAGAATAGCCGAGGTTTGTAACTTCGCTTCAAGGAACATGCTTTTTTCAGCAACATACCGTACTCGAGTAGTCAACCACAATAATATCTTTATTTCTCTGAGCGAAAAGGTAAACAAATTATGATACCGGTAGAGACGAGTTTATGAGAGCAGCCTGTGGGAAGTTACTAAATGGAAAATTTGTTGATCTCTCGAGAAAACTTTTCTTGAGCCCCATTTTTAAGCGGGCAACGGTTCCACGCTCCTTGGCGAGCGGGAATTCCGTGCCTGCCTCTGTTGGTTTCAGCCAGGTGGCCAAACTTTAAACCTATCTCCACAAAAGATACGAAATAACTTCACATCCAGCAGCTCCTGTCAACTGCGCCAGAGACAATGTCTCATTTTTCTGGGGAACGGCTGCGGAGTGATCGTGAACTGATCAGATTGGCCGTTATCAGGGGCTGAAAACGTGAATTTGGAAAAAGCAATTCAGGCGGCTACAAAATTTGAGGCTATCTGAATGGGAGCCACGAACCATACAGGGCGGCGGCGGAAGAGCAATGTCCGTAGCGGGGCTCCAAAGCCCTCACACAGCCTTGTGAGGCGTAGTAGTCCGAACTGGGAAAAATCCTCCTCCATAGCGCCCGCCCGAAAGGAAACCAGCCATGATAACGGCTCGGTCATAGGTTATGACTCGGACACCAAGGCTGGGACTGTCGGGGGAGACACTGGAGAGGTAGACCTCGAAGGGTAAATTAATGGGACTGGTTGATTGAAGAAAGAGAGAAACCGCTGTCTTGCTCGCTAATCTATAGACACGCCTGAGACTGCCCTTCTTATAACAATTTGTAGCATGGATTGAATTCAACATGACTCCATTAATTCCCCAATCCCCATGTCCCAAGCGGTCTGGCCACCGGCCGAACATATCCGCTCCTGCTATTATATTGTAGTAATACTTCCGACAAGGAAAAATTCCTTCCCAAAGATGAACTATTCTCTGCCTACGCTCTAATTCCAATAGGTTTCCGGAAATCTTGGCGTTAAACTTCCTGGGTACCCCCCAGAATTTGCCTGCCTGCAGCACGATTCCCGGGTATCTTTGGCATTGGCGAGTGCCAAAACCGTAAACCCAAGACAGTATGGATGTCTTAGCCTAATCGGCTATGACATATTGCCATTCATTTCGGATTTTTTTTGATTCTCGGTAGAGCTTCCCCTAAAAAAAGCCTTTGAGCAGAGTTTCTGCGGTTGGAGCTACTACGGCGTTTCTACCGAGCGTGGCCATCGTAAACTAGTTATTCGCTTTATACAGTGCGTTAGTGATGATAGCAGAAGCTGCAGCAATAGCGATTATCGCCTTCCGGCTTACCAGCTGCTCAAGTCCCCAGTGGGTGGTGTGAGCAGTGATATTTTTCCATTAGCTCTCTTTCTCAACTTCTAATACTTCCAATGTTTGGAGTTTGTAGCTCGGATGCTAGCTTTCTCCTTCATTTGTACAGTCTCTAGTTTTCCATAGTTGCTTGTGAACTCTCTCGCCAATTTTCACCCCCGGTTGGCCCAGGATCCATAAACATATTTTCGTTTTCTTCAGCTTTTTATATTTCATCAAGCTGATCTGCCTCTAAAGGCATATCCAGCTAGTAGGGCGCATATACAATCACACAAAAACACCCGCTTGAACGTTTTTGCGTCATAGGCCTGCTTCCCGCGCCATATCCTTTCTTTTTTATTCGACCAATCGGGAAGGCTGATTCTGCATCATGATAGATCATTCGACATCACTATTCTATACCCTACAGAGGGCGAGTAGAGGTTTCCCCTCTATTGCGATATGTACCTTAATAGAAATAGCAGTAACCCTTTCTAGCAACGGGGGAAGGAATTCAAGTCTTGTATCATAGCTGCTGGGATCCTACTGACTCTTCAGCTCCTTGATCTTGTGGGAATACCGAGGACCTTTATTATGTGCTGGCAGGTTATAATACTACTTAAAATTGTGATCTAGGACTATGGTGACTTTAGGGCCTTCCGTGCGATTTGAAATCACCCAAGCGCTTTCTTGAGTTGAAACTAAAATCAAATGGGATCAATTAAGGTTTTCACAAATCTTAACCTAGAAAGCACCATACCTCACTCGACTCCCAATATCTCTCCGGAGTGCCAGCGGAATCTCACCTCATCCAATCCAACTCTTTTAGCACAAAACAAGCTCAAGAAATATTCTAGTCAACGGCACATGAAAATTAACCAACAAGTTAGCCAAAGCTTTACTGAGCTTTCTAAGCGATATTCAACCATCCTCCCGAGACCCTCCGGAAATTTGGCACCAATATATGAGGACAGAAGAACGGATAATCCTTGTGGAAAAGGGGGTGGTGCGCCAGCAGTTGAGAGGCTTTTATTTTATTTTTATTTTTCTCCCTTCGATGTCTGCTACATACACCTTCCAATGGGGGAGTCGAACTCCCTGCCTTTCCTTTAGCAGTCAGCATTGGTCAATATCTTAGAGGTCGAGAACTGGTAAATAATATCGCTGAGTTTTGGAAGTTGACACGCGAGTGAAACGCACACCCTTTCCTTTTGTTTCTATTTTTTTTCCTTCAAATTTAGTGAAGAACCGGAGATGTGGAAATTAGCTAGCTAGATCGTTCTCTCCATCTACTCGGATCCTCAGGTAAAGGGTAAAATTAGTATGCAAGGGACTGCCAGAGACAAGTCAAGATCTTGAGGGAGGTGGAAACATCCCACTTTATTCCACCCTGCTCCCTTTTAATCATGTTAAGTTGAATTTACTCTTTTTTTTCCACTTTCGTGCCAATTCCGTAGTAAGTTAGAGATACTGAGGTCTTGGGAAAATACCGTCATACTTTCCTCTCCCTCCGAGCCCCCCCCGCCCGTCCATATACCCTGCTTGCTAAAATAGTGGTAACGAGAGGAGTATATATGAAAAACATAACCTAATCATCCTGGTCTTTCCATATATCGCCCCACATGTCCGATTTCTTTCCCGTATATTCCCCAACCTCGTGGTAATCAAAGAAAACGAAATACTGTGTAATCCCTTGAGAAAAGAAATGTTTCACAAAGGCCCCGGCTTTTTTGTGCCTTTGATAGAAATGGTTGACCCTTGTTTTGTCTTGATTTCCTTTGACTGTCCTTACCCTTATCTGCCCATCAGGGGAAAAATCTTCCTAATCTTCGCTACTTTCATAAAAAAAAACCCCCCTTTAACTAGAGCATGCCGAGCAGCACCCACTAATTTCCAAGCTATGTGGAGTCATCTCCGATGATAAAATAGCCTAGAGCTTAGTAATATTCTATTTTACAGCAGGCGTTGAGTATCCAACTTTTGGACATACTGCCCTAAACAGCTCCTTGGCGGGGGTCTACGCCTGCAGTATTTCTCAAGTTATCGACAGTAGAGACCACAACAGCCGAGGGAAAACTGAGGTGCTGATGTGTCGCCTAGATCTGGAGCAATAGCTTGGATGACATTTCGTGATCCCAACACCCGGAAGTTGTATTTCCATGCATCTTGCCAAAGAGACCCTAGTGAAATTAGACTGTTTCTTTCCTTGATTGGCATATTCATCCTCAAATAGGTGTAATGCCGCTACACGACTCCGGATTTTGGTTAGTAAATATCAACGTGGAAAAAGATCCACATCATACCTTGACCTGAATTTTTTTTTGATATATCACTCGATTGACATTTCTGGAAAAAACACTTTTAAAAATCATCCAACTCTCCGATATCGACCAAGATGCCTTTTTTTCATTTTTCCTTGTCTTCTACCCCCATCCCCCGCAGGATCCCGCAGATCTCTGTTTGCGACTTCCGCGCCCCTCCCGAGCGCGCACCCTCCCGCCCTTATCCCAGTGCTTGCAGCGCAAAGTGGAGAGAGGGCTAAGTTAGGTTACTCATACGAGTGTAATAGATCGCCCGTAGCGTGCTTTTTGTGCTAGTTCCGGGATTTCTGGGGGCAACTACAAACACCCTAACATTGAATGCTTGTCCTCATGGGCATATCCGCTTATGGCGACGGAGCAATATCTCGGGCAGCCTTCACGAGAGGAGAATTATGCTCGTAGTTAACCCCCATCAATCGATATCTCTGGGACGCAGTAGGGAGCACTACTTGAGTTTGGGTTGTTTAAAGTGGTAGGCTTCCGATCCGGTTGGGTTTTGGTCCAGAAGGCTCTGAATATACGATACAGTGCTTGGCGATTTAAAAAGTCTCCGGACGATTTTGTGCCAAGATAGGTATTAATATGTGCAAGGCGTCTGGAGACTTTTTAAATGGACAAGTACAGCACAAGATTCCTCGGAGGAATAGTTCGGTTTGAAGGTACGGTATAATTACCCGTGACCGCCCGATCACAACCACCAACCCATCCTAACTTCACAAAGTACAAGTACAATCACTCTTACGGCATTTCTCTCTTCCTAAAAGAAAAAAAAACCCACTTAATCATTCGGTATTTATGGCAACGACCTCTTGCCCCTCTCCCGCTCTGCCCATCTCCGGTTCATACCTCACTTGACTTAAACCACTGTTATAACCCTACTAGCAATATACTCCACCGTGATACTCCGATCCGGGTTAACAAGCAACCTGCCCACGCCCACGTATATGTTCTCATCCAACCCGGCCAATTCCGGGGCCGCAACCTGTCATAGAAAACCCCATTAGCTCGACACTAGCACCGCTAAAATCCAGGCAACCACACACCGGAATCTCGAAAGTGTGGTGAGAAACAATGGTTCCAAAGCCATTGGAATGCGAACCCGGAGCATGGCTGAGGATCGCGTTAAATTCTTCATCGGGAGTAGCGACACCGGTGTAGCCGAAGCGGAAGATCTAGATATTTGTTAGGGTGAGCAGGGTATAGTCGATCGGCGAGGCGGGCTTACGGTTCCATTGGCGGTTCTGTGTGGTGTCGGTCAGCATTTGCTTGTTTGCCCATCTGTGGATATAGGGTGGGGTGGGGGGTTGTATTCTTTCGGGATGGGGGTTGCGTACTTTGCGACACCTCTGACGTCGAGTCTCAATCTTTTTCCGTCTGGGTCGGCGTGGATCATGTCATTTGCGGCTAGGATAGTGGCATTTACTGGTACCGCGGCTCCTGGGGCGCTGACGATAGTACCGTTCGGGCAGACCTAGCAAACCGGTCAATCTCGCCCCCCCCCCCAAGACGGCCAACAGCGATATAAAGTAGTGGAGACGCACTGTGTAGCTAAGGCCATATCCTTGGATGACTGGACCAGTCTGAATCGGGTTCTCGATACCAATCTACGTGGTGTTAGCCTCGCGCCCTGCCCAGTACGGCTCTATCTCAGAAATGAAAATCCATAAAAAATACCTGCAAAGTAAAAGCTGGCTCCAACCCTACCGAGCTCGCTAGAACACCAGTAAGAGCTGTGATAGCAAGCAGACAATAAGCAAACATTTTGTTCCTGTTGGGTGAGTCTCCCTGAGTACGGTAGTAGCAGTGAAAATTGAGCACTTTGACACCCAAGAGGGGAAGAGGATTAGCGGTACTTTATACTTGTCAAAAATAAAAAGTACCTGGGTATTGAAGGAACGGTATAATTTTGTCGGTGGGTTTAGACGCAGGGATTGTTAGCCCTATATTTCCCCCAGCGGCTGTGTTCAAGCACCTGTGCGGGAGAATCCTCGGTGCTTGGGACAAATACCCCGTCCACACGGCAGTCTCACGACCTGCAGGGGTCCCCCATTCGAATCCGAGGAAACTGTAACGTTAATTGCCCGTTCTCAAAGTGTCCGCAAATCATCGCCTCCACCAACCCTAAGCCGTGCCAAGATTTCCGGACACTTTCGGAATGGGCAAGTGGACGCAGGTACGAACTCTGATCTGGGCTCATTGTTTGCGTATGAGGTTAGATGGTGCCTGAACATGGTATGGGTACGAGTAGGCACGGGGGAGTTGCGGTAGCTAATTCTGCCATCGAGCCAAGGTGACGGTTCTTGTGCGGCACTCTGTCCCGGCAGAACCTGCTGCAGCGTCTGGGTGCACCAGTAAATACGGTTTGGGTTTGTTATCGCCGAAAAGGATATCCGTGGATGGATGAATTGAGTCGGGGATACCGATATCGTGACACCAGAGAACAGCATACGGGAGGTGGTACCGGCATTATCTGATGGGGGGTGTGGCCCTGCATTTTCCGGGCCCCGTCTGTCTCGGCAGGGCAGAGTGATCATATCCAAATTTGGAATAATTGCCCAAGTGACATTTCATGACAATGGCATTTGGTGAGGGGTACAGCAGAAAAATAAATGGTCGGGCCATGTGCTAGGCATTCCAATATACTTGCGAAAATTTCAGTAAAAGGTGTGACTTTCAGCCCCTCCGAAAAACAATTGAGTATCATAGGAAAAATAAAATAAAAACCCTAGACTTTATCGAAGGATGAAGCATGAACGACACATTATAGGAAACGGCCCAAAATTAGAGATCTTGCGGTAGGGATAATTGAAAGGCCCCAGGGTAGATAGAACTATTCCCTTCCCTTGGAGGACATGCAAGTAGTGGGCATAGAGGTGGGTGATCGGACAGACAGAGATTAGAAATCTTATGGGGATGAATACGGTACAAGTACTCGAGTAGGTTTCCTAATCCCTGTCTGTCCAACCACCCACTTCAATACCCTAGTACAAGCCTCTGGAGGAAAACGCAGATTCGTTCACACTCATACTACCATTCAAACTCCGTCGTGTTCATCCGCTCAACAAAGGTACGGTACTCTACTATATGTTTGATGGGTCTACGGCGCCATGAAATACCGGCACCACCCGAATACTAATCCCAAAGTTGGATAGGATCACCAAGCTCGCGGCTGACAAAATACTTGTACTCAGTAGGGGGGGACGGAAATGCAGCTCTCTCGACCCCGTGGGGTCTCCTCCCCGCTCACCCAATCATACCGGTCGCCCTATGTTATCCGGGGTTTCGCTTGGACAGGGTGTTGTGGAGGGGTGGACGGATGCTGCCGGTTTGACAACGGAAAAGTCTTCCAATACTCGTACAGTCATCCAGCGCCAACTTTTTCCCACATGAAAAATCCCAATCGCGAGATTTCTGGTTTCCTGGCGTTGACGGAGATATTTTTGAATGTTTTAAAAATGAAGGTGATTGAGGGTCTCATCGTAAAACTACCGCGAAAATTTCGCACGTAACGAACGCGACCAAGTTGATTACTATGTTTACCGTTTTTTTTTTGTTTTGTTAAATCCGTGGTATGATTTTAGGTACATGACTAGCACATCATCCTAGGGTACAACCGCTGCATTCGGGAAATATCCCATGGCAAATAAAAACCCAAATCAAAACAAAAACAAAAGAAATAATATCATAAACAAAACCAAAAATACCAAATGGTATAGCATCAATGTGAAAATTCCCCATATCATGGAGTTCCTTGCATTATCATCAGCCTCCCAGCCCATGACCTTTTGATTGTATTTCCCATCATACTTTGATGGGTCTTCGGTGTTGTCGGCTTGGCAGTGGTGCCAGAGCTGCAATCTTCATGTAACAGCAGTAGGGTGCCAGCTGGAAAGAAGCAGTCGGTGCCAGCCGGCAGAAGGATGCCAGCCAGAAGTAGGGTGCCGGCCCCGAAGGTGTATTGCCCGTCGTACTTCATGCACAAGTGCTTCTGGTAGGACTTGGTGTGAGGTATTCAATGGGTATGGTGATTTTCGACAAACGTAATAAAGCGCTGCTGGTATGATAGTATGTGTGGTATCAACCATGGTGTTTTATCTCACAAGGAGGCCATCTGTAACAAACCAGCCTTCCGCGAGGTGTTCGTAATGGGAAACGACTATCGTGACTATCATAGGCTATCGACATAGCCTACGTAGTTTGCTTCGTCTATCGTTATGGACTAACATCTTGTGTTCGTGGTAGGTATGGTGATCGTAGGAAGTCCTATCGTATAGGAATAGAGTTCTCGCATACAAGCGAGGTAGTATAGAGATAAGGGCATTAGGTTTATCGAACATATTGCACCTATGGAAGGTCACTGTCAATGGGCTTGGCCCGTGCCCCAGTATCTGAGTGGTGTATTACTTAGATGGTGGCGTTAAGAGCTCTAACTCCTGTGACCGTTTTTTTTTTTTTTTTTTGAATCATATGCATTTGTTTAAGGTACAAAGACAGCATTCAG
>Ga0307509_10001418_pt1 | contig 40467 bp, 64 predicted proteins | sample 10_EM_MG_FD_202245 | JGI IMG/M metagenome (GOLD analysis project Ga0307509, IMG submission 202245) | Populus trichocarpa ectomycorrhiza microbial communities from riparian zone in the Pacific Northwest, United States - 10_EM | ecosystem: Host-associated > Plants > Roots > Unclassified | place...
ACAAAAAAAAAAAAGAAAAAGGTATAAAGACAGCCACGCTCCGAGCCCTGTATTTTCCTCTCGCTTAAAATTCTTACCATATTTGGCCATCATAAACCTCAGGGTTTGGTCTTTATTTCTTCACGATACATCTATTTTGGTTTTTCACTTGGGCTTCATTTTCAAGTGAAATATATATTTCACGTTTGCTGAGAGGATTTTTATTCTTGGAAAGTCAAACTGGTAGTTTGACTTTACTTTCTCTCGCCCCCTCCTCCCTGTCCTCCGGCCTGGGCTGTTGGCCTTGTCCTTATGTCGTCTACGCCTCTCGCTTCCACTGGTGCAGGCCCGGCCTCGGCTGTTGGCCCTGCTCGCTCTGCCTCCTCCCGCCAGGATCGTAGGGCTGATCCCATCTCTCGTTCGTGGTCTTCGCAGTCCAGTCACGCCTCTCTCTCCGGGAAGGCTGACAATGTCGCCAATATCCTCGGGCATGCTGCCAGGCTCGCTCGCCTTGACCCGGCTTCGTTCCCCACTGACTACAATGCCTCCGCCGCCACCTTCCCCGATAGTCAACTGGCTATGGCCCCTCTTCTCGCCCAACTCATCGCCATGGTTAATGACCTTGGTCCTTCTTTTACCTTCTTGACTTCGCAGGTTGAGTCCCTCACCTCCCCTCACGCAGAGCGCTCAGCCACCCCCTCACCACCAGCCACATCCAACCTGGAGGTGTCCCTCAAGGACTTGTCCTCTTGTGTTGCTGCTCTCCCCTCACACTGCGCCACACAAGTGGCACCCCAACAACCACTAGCGCCACCCCCTTCCGCCCCTGCTGCCCAAGCTAAACCTGCTCAGCAGAAAAAGAAACTCGCCACCCATCTCACGTCTCATATGGTCGCCGCCCCAGACTTTCCCCTCCTCTTTGAGGGAAAGTGCTATGGCAACCCGGACACATACGCTAAACGCCACCTGGACTCACCCCAAGTGGCTATCCTCTTCGCCTCTCGCCACCCCCAATCAGAGGAAGCCAAACTTTACTCTGAGCGATACCCAGGTACTTCACTCTTCCATACCGGTCCCCCTCCCGGTTTCACCGTTTCTGATCCCCTGCAGCCTCAAGATCACACGTGGGCATAGGGTACCAGGAAGGGCGGTAAGGGCAAGAAAAGCGCCACTGCAGCACAAGTCGCGGCTCAAGCAAGAGTAGTGTCCCCAAAGGACCCCCGCCGCTCCCAGCTGCCCAACGTCGTTTCTTTCCCCCCCGCACCTCTCCAACCCTCCCAAATGATTCCTTCATCATGACTGCTACCCTCCCCGACATCATGGCCGCTGTCCTGAAAGAGGCCAACTGCTCTCTACCCCTCTCCCTTACTGCCTCCGTCAATCGCAATGGAGCTGTTACTCACACAGCCAATCCCTACACCCCGTCTTCCGCTTACTCCCCCTTCTTTAATGCAATGACTAAGAAACTCAATCAGAGTTTTCCGGTTGGGGACAATCCGTTCCAGGTTTTCAGGGAGGCACCTACAAGTGTCGAACTCCTCATCCATAATCTTCCTCTTTCTATTCTCCCGCACGAGCCTACTGCCCTCTTACCCTCACTCCTTGAATCAATCAGCAATGCTATTGACGTCCCCATATTTGGGGCTAGATTCCTACAGTCAGATCCGGTCAAAAGGGCTGAGAAGCGCACAACCTCGGTGGTTGTGGCAGTCGACCCACTCCATGTTTGCCGGTTCGGTGAATCCATCCGGCTTTTCTCTTGGGCCCGCACGGTCGCCCCCGCCTACTCTGCCTCCAAATCCACGCAGTGCCGAAAGTGCTGGCGTTTTGGTCACTCTGCTCCTCTATGCAAAGAGGAGGCACAAGCTTGCCCGATCTGCACTCTCCTCCATCATCGCTCCGCCCACAGATGCGCCAATCAAAGCTGTCCAAAAGGGGGCTTTGAGAAGTCGGTCGTGGGGTGCTGCAACGCCTCCCCTCCTCTCTGTATCAACTGTGGTGGTCAGCACGCCTCGTTTGATGGCACCTGTCCCATCCGCCGCGAAATCCTCTCCGCACTCCGTCCTCCTAGGGACCAAGACATTGCCGATGCCCCCAATGTGGGCCTCCCCCAAACCACCCCTCAGGGTCCAACTGTTCACCCAACTATACTAGTCACTCCAGCCAGACACGGTCCTCGTTTCGCTCCCATTAGCGAATCTACCCAACCTGAAACTGTTAAAATGGTTCGCAGCGCTTCCGCCCACTCTGGCCTTGCCGCCCCCCTCCCCTCCAGAAACCTCTTTGGTGCAGGGAGCACTCTCTTGAGAGCTAGCACCGGTGCCGAGTGGAGCGAGCCCGCACCGACCGACGTCCACATGGATCTTTAGATGTCAAGAATCCCCGCACCAACACAGAGTCCTTCACCATCCCAATCATTCCATTATCCTAGTTGTTTAAATCTTTCCATTGTTCTGCATAATTGTCTCGGAAGCAGTAATGTTTTTGAAACTCTTTTTAGTTTTTTTACCTCGGTAGAAAGTTCTCCTCATATTGTGGCTCTTCAGGACATTCCTCTTTGGAGGAACTGTCCTCCTGTTTTTCGCAACTATAAATGTTTTTTTCCTCCAGCAAATGACAGTTATAAGCCTCGGGTTGCAAACTATGTTCACGAGAGGCTATTAAGTGTTATTTCTATTCTTCCATTGTTTTTTGAAAGGGGAGACCTCATGGCAGTGAACTTTCTCTCCCCTGAGGGCCTTTTTGATACTTCTCAGAATTTTTTTCGCTTGTACAATGCTTACTCCATCCCTAGTGGTCACACTAGGTCAGTTTCTCCTCTTGATTTGTTTCCTCAGCATGATTTTCCTACACTTGTTCTTGGGGACGTCAACATTCATCACTCCGCTTCCGACCCGACTCGTTTGCTTTCCAACCACGATCAGTTTATAAGTTCTCCTTATTTTGACACAGTATCGGCGCAGTTGTTTTCTCTCCTCAATACACCCGGGGTCTACACTAGGTTCCCGTTCACCTCGAAACATCGCCCTGCAGTTCTTGACTTGTCCATTGCCAACACTGCTTTGCTACCATTCTTCTCGTCCTGGAACCCCTCCCTCCCGCCTACTGGGTCGGATCATACCCCCCTCACAATCATTCTCTCCACTCCACTCCTGAAGCCCCCGCCCAAGGGCCTCAACTGGAAGTACACAGATTGGAATCACATCTCCCCATTGCTCGCCGACCTTACGCTTGCAACTCCCCCTGCTCTCCCCACTCCGCACTCACTGGACCTATGGTGCGATGACTGCCTCGCCAAGATCACGCACCTCATCACCTCCAACACCCCAACCAAACGCCCATCCTTCTACTCTCAACCGTGGTGGACTCCTGAACTTACACAGCTACGACGCATCCATCACCATACCTCCTGTCTCAGGAGGAAGAATCAGACCTCACCTGCCCTGGCGCGTGTGGCTCGAAACACATACTTCAAGGCTATCCAATCTGCCAAAAGAGTGCACTAGTCGCAGTTTCTGGCCGATGTCGACGCGCCATCTGTCTGGGATGCCAGAAAGATTGCGGCCGGCAGAGCCCCTGATCGGTTCCCCACACTCGAGAACGCCTCCTCCCCCACCGAAATTAATACCACACTTCTACAACATTTTTTCCCTCCTAGACCCTCTCCTCCTCTTCCCCTAATCCTTCCCGCGTTTAAAGACGTCCCTCCAGTTCTACCAGCAGAAGTGTCCTCCGCACTTCGGAAATCCTCCAACACGTCGGCCCCTGGCCCAAGTGGCATTCCTTACTCTATCTGCAAGCAAGTCCATAATGCCAACGAGCGGCTCCTTCCATCTTTGTTCACTCCTGTCCTTACCCACGGGTACCACCCACTAGCTATGAAGAAGGCCAACGGTATTGTCCTGGACAAACCAGGCAAGCCGGATTACCGTGCACCATCTTCCTTTCGCATCCTTGTCCTGCTGGAAACGGTCTCCAAGATCCTCGAAACACTTTATGCTCTTCGTCTTGCCTCCGCCGCCCGTTCCCTGGGCCTCTTACATCCCAACCAGGGTGGGTCTCTAGCCGGTCTGGGCAGTTTCGAGGCTGTCGCTACTCTCACCCACGAAGTCCGCCTACTTCAGGCTGCTGCCTTCAAAGTTTCAACTCTCTCCCTGGATGTCCAAGGTAGATTTGACAACGTCTGCGCAAACAAGCTGGCTACCATCCTCAGCAGAGGAGGGGTCTCCGCTTACCTGGTTGCCTGGATCAAGTCTTTCCTCTCCAAACGCCAGTGCCAACTCATATTCCAAGGCGCACCTAATGTTTTCTGCCCGATGGCCGTTGGCACTCCTCAAGGCTCTCCGATTTCTCCTCTCCTGTTTGTGCTTTATATAGCCAGCCTCCACCCGACTCTCCCTCAAGGTCTGGCGATTTCATACGTCGACGACCTCACCATCACGCTTGGCTCGGACTCGATACGTTCAACTATCCGCGCTCTTCAATACTATTTCGGCACTATCCAAAGGCCGGGTGCCGACTTGGGGGTGGCTTTTTCTGTTCCCAAAACTGAACTCATTCACTGGAGAACCCCGAAGGACCGTTCGGATGTTTCCTTCACCCCCATTGTGATCAATGACATGCTTTTTCCACCCTCCCAAGTCGTAAGGTGGCTTGGCTATTGGCTCACCCCTACTCTACACTCCTCCGTTCATTTCCTGAGACGTCTGGCACTAGCCAAAGCCTCTTTCACTACAATCCGACAGCTCAGTGCAGCTGGGAAAGGCCTCTCCTCCTGGTGCAACAGAAAGCTAGTCTTCGGCGCCATTCTTCCTATCCTCACCTACGGCTGCGACCTGTTTGTTCCGGACACAGCCACTCCTAAAAAACTCAACTCGTTCTGGCATGTGGTGCTCCGATGGACAACTAATTACTTTTACATAACCACCCTCGGCGCTCTGTACCGTGAGGCCTCACTACCACCCATCTTCTCCATCTGCAAACACCGCCGGCGGTCAGCTGCCATCCGCTTGGTCTGCGCCCCTTCGGAATTCAACCCTGCCACCGCCCGAATACCCGAATCTGTGCCCACCTGGGACCAGGGCCGTTCTGCGGACAATCATCGATTTCTCCTTCGAGGCTCCCCCAAAGCCGTCCACCTTACTTCATGGCTTGGCCCGGCGGTGAACTCAGCCAAGCACCTACCACTAGACTCCCTATCTCACGAGGTTTCAGACCTCATTGAGGAAATCCCTATCCTCCCATTCGCCTCAACCGATGTCATAGCGCTCCCGCTGTCGAGGATACCTTCCGTCACCTACCAAGCCCTCAGAGCTCCTCTGTTACAGTCACTCCTCGCTGACTGGCTAGACTTGAGTCCGCCAGTGCCCCTCTAGTATCCTTATAGTGCCTGCCTTACTCCCCATGCCTTTACTGGCCTTCCTCGAGTTATCTGTGGCCGCATTCACCAGATGCGTTCGGGTGCCAGCTACCTTGCCGCACATGTATCCGGGAGGAGCAGGGACTCCAGCACACTCTGCCCGTTCTGTGAGAAAGGCGATGAGTCCTGCCAATACCCGATTCTCGACTCCACGGCCAAGGCCCACCCTCGCCTCACCCTTCTCTCAGGTGTGGACGACATTGGCCCTGACGGTCCCCTTTGGCTCTCGGTTCCACTCCTCACAGGGTTGGCTGAGTATCTCTACGCTACTCGCACGGGTTTTCCCCCAACCATGTTGCGCATTCGAGCCAATACGGCTACTCCTGAGCCGGGTTCGGGCTCAGATAGTCCTTAACACAAAAACTCCCTAGCTCGGCCCCAGCCTTCTAGGTGTTTCCTACTTCGAAAACTTCCCCGCTCGAGCTTCTCCTCTGGGTATTTTCTATACAGTTTATGAGTTTCCTTTGTTTCTATTTGACTGCGGCAGTGGGCAGGTAGGGCGGGGAGGTTTTTATTACCTGCGAGTGTTTTACTTGTTGGTATAAGGAGAATTTTACTTTACTTTTATTTTGTTAGTCATCGTTGGCGATGCGACAGGGTTCTGATGATCCGGCTTGGAGAGTTTTGCACGCGTTGTTTGAATTTTGTTTTTTCCTTTGTTAGTTTTTGGAATTAATGTTTTGTATATGCCATAGCGCTAGCTGCATGCAGGATTTTGTACCTAAATCAATAATCACATGATTCAAAAAAAAAAGCAAAAAAGGTACAAAGACAGCATTCAGCTTTAACGCTATGGCCAACAAAAACCCTATCCTCCTCACCCCAGGAAACATCCAAACCCCCAAGTCCCTCTGGTATGAGACCAACCGCACATCTCGCTTAGCGCCCAACCAAATCCTATGAACATACATGTACACTCGAAGGAAGTAGAAAGGAAAGAAGCAAGCAGGAAGAAGAGGAGAACCCTCAGCGACATGTACTACAAAAAGTATAAAAACATAAGGAATGAATGAACCCTGGACAAAGGAAATTTACGTCTGACCAGTGACATGGATCAGCCTGAGCTAGGAAGTGAGAGTATGGACCTGTACACCGGAGCAGTGCCGGGGGACGAAGCGGTGCCTGATGGCAGGAAAGGTGCCAGCTGAGGGGGTGGGAAGAGGGGGGTGGGTGTAGCTGTAACCGAGCAACGGGACGAAGACCAAGAAGGTGGAGGGAGGGGGATGTCAGGAGGAAGGACAGTCCGAACACTTGAGACAACCGACTAGAGTAACCGCGGCCGATGCTTTTCCTAATGCGAAACGAAGAAGTGGTGCTGAAGTTACTAACCGAAGTGTTCCCCGACAGGACCACACAATCGAGACGGAAAGGTACTTCGCAAAGGGCTTGGAAAGATCAGCGCCGACTGTGAGCGAAGGGGACAGAATGCCGACCGTGCAAAACCTAATCGAGGTGCAAAGGAAGTGCGGAGTAAAGGCGCGAACTGAACTTCATGAGCGGCAGTCAACGACGAACAAGAACAAGAACCCCATGGAGGAGGGGGTAGACCCCAGAGGGAGAGGAGGGGTTGTAGAATCGCTCCCCTAGGCAGAAGCCATCAAGGGGGAGGAGAGGGGGTGGTGGTGGATCCTAGAATGATTTCCCTGGTGTTGAGATTTCAATCGCCGGAGGTGTAGGGGAGATGGTTTGTGGCTAACTACTGTTACCGCTTTTTTCTCTTTTTCTCTCTTTTTTTTTTTTTTTTTTTAAATCATATGTTCATTGTTTCTACGGTACAAGAAATGACATGCATCTTTAACGATATGGCCAAAACAAAACCGAAAATAAATCTAACAATCAACAAAGGAAATAAACATAAACCAGTTCCCCCAACACGACCAATAATCGTCGCAGAGCAGCCATAGCTAATCAAGGAAAGTAACAAACCGCTAAACTAGTCTCGAGGGCCAGGGGCGGGTGGGGCAGTAGCTTGAAGGAGATGATTAGGAGGAGGGGCGAGAGGGAGGGGGCGAGAGGGGGCATCCCCAGGGGGAAACCGGTGGCAGTGATGCGGATCAACTCAGCCAGCGCAATGAGCAGCTGCTGGTCGGACCAGACAGGGGCCTCGAGGTCCAAGTCCGAGACCCCCTGGAGCAGGCGGGATCTCTGACGGGCGGAGGAGGGGCAGGACAGGATGTCGTGTTCGAAGGTCTGCGGGGCCTCCGAGCATAACGGGCAGGACGTGTTGGCGTCAGGATTGCCCCATGAGGGGTGAGCCGGGAGACAGCTTTTTCCAGAACGCCTCTGGTGTATCCTGCCTGCAATGAATTTGCCCAGGCCCATAAAGGGGTGGGGACGTGTCGAGGGCGGGTAGGGATAGTAAAGGGGGGCCGGGGTGGCAGACCAGTGGGAAAGGAGCAGTTGTTTCGCCCTCAGTTTGAGGCGCGAGTAAGATGGAACAATCCCCGGGACCGGGGGCAGGTAGTCTGTTAGGTGAAGGGACATGGGTGGCAGCGTAGAAACATCTTCTACTAAGGCGGCGGCTGCATTAGCCAATGCGGTGATAGCCTTGTGTCGGTATCTCGGGTTCTTGATCTGGTCTGGAGCAGCACGCCAGTCGAGGTTGAAGAAGAGATAGGGTTGGGAGGTAATCTTCCCACTCGCCGCTGAGGGGGCACGGTGGGGCGAGAAGGTGTGAACGGACTTAGGGAGGCGTGCTGTGGCCGGGTTTATTTCCGGGGGGGAGCAGATGAGCCTTAGGCCAGTAAGGCGGCGTTGGTGGTGTACAAGAACAGGTAGCGGGGTGAGACAGGCTTCCCTGTGCAAACACGTTAGGTTGGTGGAGGAGAAACAGTTGGTGATCCATCTACAAACCCGAAGCCAGAAAACGCACATCGGGCCCATGATGGACGGTGGAGGGGCCCAAATCGCGGACCCATACAGGAGAATCGGAGCGAGGAGCGAACGCGCCAAGGAGAGACAAAGGTAGGGTGGAAGGCCCATCCCAGGCGGGGAGAGGCGGCGGATCGTGGCTAGGGCGGCATTCGCCAGTGTATACCTCCTGGAGAAGTGGGACCTTGAGTCAAAGGTGGGGGTAAATATGAAACCCAGCCATTTCAGGTGGTATTGTGGGTAGAAGAGCTGGTCTTCCAGCTGCACCGGGAGGGAGCACGGTGGCTCATTGCTCCTGGCGGTTCTCCAGTGGATCAGCTCAGTTTTCGGGACGGAGAAGGAGATGTTGATTGGCGAGGCCTTCCTCTTAAGCGCCAAGAAGGACTTCTGAAGGAGGCGAACGTTGGTTCTGTAGGAGGGTGCGGCCACCGTGACAGCAAAGTCGTCGACGTAGAAGACAATCAGTGACCTGGGAACTTCCAGGTGGAGGGAGGAGACGTATATGACGAATAGGAGGGGGGAGATGGTGGATCCTTGAGGGACCCCAACCGAGACTCGGGCAAAAGAGCGGGGTGATCCTTGGAAGGTCAGGCAGCACGTGCGGTCCCTGAGGAAAGAACCGACCCATTGGACCAAGTACGGGCTGACCCCCTTTCTGGGGAGGAGAGAGAGGAGTGAGGGGGACTCCACGTTATTGAAACCCCCCTTCCCATCCAGGAAGAGAGTGGAAACCTTGTATCGGAGGCTGTGGAAGCACTCAACGTTGTGCTGTAGGACAAGGGCGGCATCGGCGGTGGATCTTCCAGGGAGGGACCCGCACTGAAGGGGGTGGATGAGGGATCATATCATTGCCTGGGCTGAGAGGCGGGACGCTACCACTCTCGTGAGAATTTTAGAGAGTGTACGAAGGAGGACAATGACTCTAAAGGAGGAGGGCGAGTCGTATAAGGGTTTACCCGGTTTGTCAAGGACAATACCGAGCGCTTTCTTGAGGGAGGGAGGGTGAAAACCGTGGGCCAACAGGGGGTCCAGGAGGGAAGGAAGAAGGGAAGGTTTGATCCAGTGTACTGTTTTCCACACTGAGTACGGGATGTGGTCGGGGCCAGGGGTGGAGGTGTTCGAGGACTTGGAAAGGGCCCTGAAGATCTCCTCAGAGGTTAGGGGAGTGTAGTCCTCATAGCGCTTGAGCCGGAGGAGCGGGGGAGGAGGGGGTTTGGTGGGAAAAAAGTGGTCGAGAAGCGTCTCCGTTACCTCGGCCGGATTAGAGGTCCCTGGAAGGTCCGGAAATCTCTGTGGTGGGCGGCCAAATGCGAACCTCTTGGCCGTCCAGAGGGAGCGTGGAGTGGCCGAGAACAAGAAGTCCGACCAGTGAGCTTTCTTGGCCGAGGCGATGGCCTTAAAGCATGTTCTCCTCGAGCTTCTTACGTTGCTCCAGTTGAGGGGGGAGGGATCGAGGCTGGACATCCTCGCGAACTTGTGGTACTCCGTTCTCAGAGACGATAGGCGGGGGGACCACCATGGCTTCGAGCGGGGGCAGGGGCGCTTGCTCGGGGCATGGGAGGTCAGGAGGGAGGTAAGGCGGGTTGAGGAGATATCGAACCACCTACTCATGGAGTTGGGTATGGGCCTCGTGGGGCAGGGTAGCATGGTGAAGGTATCCAGTGCTTTCCCTACCGCGTCTAGGTCCAGGAGGGCCCAGTGTGGCGTAGGGGGGGGTAGCATGATCGCGGGTGGTTTTAGTGTTATCACACATGGGACGTGGTCTGAGCCAGTGGAGGGGAGGGGGGTGTCCCACGAAGAGACGAAGGAGGAGAGGGCGGTATTCGCGAAGGCTAGGTCCAAAACAGAGGGTCGCGAGATGGTGTCAAAAGGGAATCGAGTGTAAACCCCGGGGGTGTTGAGGAGATGATACGGAGCTTCAAAAGCAGCATCAAAATAGCGTGTAGAGATGGTGAACTCCCGCTCGGAAAGGGAGCGACAGGGGTCTGCTAACGGGTGGTGTAGGTTAAAATCACCCAAAACCAGGTGAGGGTAAGAAAGAAAAGAAAACAACCGCTCAGGCAAAATGGAGCGGTAGGGAGGACTATTTGTGCGAAGAAGGTACACCGAGGTGACCCTAAGGGAGCGGTGGGGGGATTCAAACAGGCCTTCAGGGGAGAAAACTTCAACCCAAAGCATATCCGAGGATTCGTGAAAGTCAGTCGAGCAGGACAAGTGTTGGTTCAAAGTGCGAGAAACATGAATGGCCACACGTGGGCGGCCACGGGGGGGGGTGCGAAGGACATAAATCCCGGGAAAGTTGGCAGAACCGATCGTCTGGAGAGGGGGTCTTGAATGGCAACAAGCAAGGGAGGGTGAGGCAGCATGGTAAAGCAGTGAAAAAGTGAAAGAAAAACATCCCAGCTCCCAAGGCAGTTATGTTGAATGATTGGAAAGGACGGGAAGACAGCACTGCTGTCGGTGTAACGAGTGAAAAAATTGTCCATTATCGGGCAGAGCCCTCAGTGGAGTCGGAATCTAGAGATTCATCACCGCTCTCTCTTGGGGCGAGATCAGTGATGGTAATGGTCCGTTGGGCTCTCTGCCTAGGTGGAGGAGCATCGCAGGGGAGTACAGAGGTCTTCGGGGTTCGGGGAGCGGTACCTGACGTTGGGGGAAGGATCGTCGAAGGGCCAGCCTGGTCCTCAGCGAGATCCATGCTGTCCTGCTTCTGTCGAGATCGCACCTGTGGTGTCTCTGGAGTGGTTTTTGGGCGAGAGGGGCAATCCCTGCTGCGCGCAGAGTGCTCTTCTTGGCAGTTAGGACAGCATGCCACCGAGGATGGACAGCAGGCGAGGACAGGTCGGAGATTGCCACCCTTAGGGCAGGAAGGGTTAGGGCAGCGATGCTCCGCTTTGGTGTGGGAGAGCAAGCAGATGGGCCAAATGGGCAGGGTGCTGGGACAGCGGGTAGGCATGTTGCCGAAGTTCCAGCATTTCCTGCACTGGGAGCCTTTAGAGGAGGGAAACATCTGTTCGACTCTCCGGTTCCGGGAGAAGAGGTTGATGGAGGGGAGGATGGCGTAAGCGTCGGGCGGGGCCACCGTGACAACAACGGAGGTGGCGGTTTTCTGCTCACGAGATTCCGTGTCTGGGTTGAGGTAATGCGCCGAGAGAATGGAGACTCCCCTGGCATTGCAGGTGGAATCGTGAAGAGAGGGAAAGAGCTGGTCATCGTCTGAGGGGAGGAAAGCAAGAGGGACGGAGTGAATCAAGAGTTGCGCTTCGTTCGGAGCGGGTTTGAAGATTTCCCAAGGGTAGTTGCCTATCGGAAAGGCCTTGTTCAACCTCGAGGTAAGGGGAGCGAAATAAGGGGTATAAGCGGAGGCGTGGGTGTGAAGGTCGGTACCGAGCAATGACACCAAACCTTTGTCGTTAACCGTGCAAGTGAAGGAAAGGGGAAGGGAGCAATGAGCCTCTCTGAGTACAGAGGCAGCGATGTCCGGGAAATGAGCTGCAATCTTAAGCGCTTCTGGGTGGGGTTCGAAGGTGGTTCTGGAGGCGAAGAATCTCCGGACGGCTTGGGGGAGAGGAGGGGGAGGTTTCCTAAAAACCTCACCCGACGCGACCGCAACTGAGGAAGCCGAGGCAGCACCCTTCGTCTGACAACCCTTCTTGCCTTTGGCAGGGGGTGCAGCAGCTTGGGCGTAGGTAGGGGTGGCCTTGGAGGCCACGGTGGTGGGGGGCTGCCAGTCGGGGTCAAGATGGACGGGTGTCCAGGCGGGACCTGGGGGATATTTTCCTTTAGCGAATTCTTCCGCTTCCCAGGTGTGAGGGTATTTTTTGGCAAACGCCTCAGGGTTGCCGTACAGTGTGCGAGGGGAAGTTGACATGTCATATCTCTGGAGATCCAGGTCAGCTGAGGGGGAGGGCCAGACCATCTTAGGTGGGGGTGGGGGTGGAGCCGGGTGAGCTTTTTCCTTCCCTTTCTCTTGGCGAGCGGGGTTGGTGTTGCTGGTGGGGGTGGAACGAGACCCTGCGGAGGGGTGTGTGGCCTGTTGTTGAACACTAGGGCGTTGGGGAGGGAAAGAGGCCTGAGCGGCTGACGGAAGACGGGAGGCAATGTCCCGGAGGGATTCCTGGAGTGGGGCGAGGTTTGGGGGTTGCGGGGAGAAGTCCAGGTTGGCGACCTGCGAGGATTGGTGGTGGATTTCAGTCGAGAGAGTCTCAAGGGCCGTCGCAATGTGGACCCTCAATTGAAAGGAGATGCAAAGTAGAGGTAGGAGCATTTGTTCCCCGATGGAGAGGGTGGAAATGTTTGCAGGAGTGATAGGGGGGGAAACCCGCGGCGGGGAGCCCAAGGTTGGCGGTGGTCTGGTGGAAAAGCGAGACCAGATGGTCGAGATTCCCAGTGGTTGGGAGAGGAGAGAGAGGGGCTGGAGTGCCGAGTCTCGAAGGGCCGCCATGATGGGAGGCCATGTTTGGATGTGAGGGTGGGGACGCGAGGCCCAACAATGAGGACGAAAAGTGTGGGAGAGGAGATCGTGCGCAGAACGACGTGGTGTTGAGAAATGTAGGGGGGGGGAAAGAGGGGAGCGGAAGCGTGCTAACTACTGTTACCGAGTCTCGTCCTTATATAGACTCTTCACACGAACAACCATAACCCTGGTGACTCATAACTCGAGTCACGAGGTCCTATAACTCATAGTGAGTCATGCCCGAAATCCATCAGATCACTCCTATGAGTCACTGCGCAACATGCCTCAAACCAATCATAAAACATAAAACATATCAGGTGCGCAAAGCGTGTCACCGGCGTGAAACTCTTGACTCACCATGTGAGTCATGTGAGAACTATGAGTCAACTGACTACATAGCGTGAAACATAAACATACCTTATTACTAATTACTATTAGTCATGTGAAATCTGCCTTGCTTGGTCACGATTTGTGACATTAGCTCCCCTCTCCCTCTGCATTGATCCCACAATGCTAATTCCGCAAATCTAACAACTTCCGGCCAGCTCGCCTCATATCGCTTTGGAGAGTTTTGTTTTTCTCTAGAGCTCGGCGAAGGTTCCTTATTTTGTTCTCTGCTCTTCCCAGCATGAACGCAGAGCTCGCAATCTTTCTTCTCTGATTTCCGACTTTCTCTTCAAGGTCTGTAATCGTTTTCCGGTTTCTGTCCCGTTCTTCCAACAGCTCCTGAATTTGCCATTGATTAGCTTCGATATCCGGCTGAGTTTTTTCGCTCCCCTCCTCCCAAGGCCGTGTCCTCGCGTCCTTTCCCCATCCTCTCACTTTCTTTTCCCCACGTATCGGCCTTCTCTAGTAGTGGTGGTTTTAGGCTTTGTCCTCGTTGTGTGTCAAACAACTGTCTCCGTAGCACTTTCTCCAGTGAGTCCGAGTATGTTGTTCTTTCTCTCTCTGATGTACCCTGCTGGTCGTGCTAGGTCCTTTGGGTGGTTCCTGGTTGAACCCTGAGGGTCCTGTGGCGGGTGGTTGTACTTGGCATATTTGTTCCCATTCGGAGGGCACAGCAGCTGATCTGCTTTGTCATTGGGGTTGTGGGAAGTTGGCACCTTACTTGTCCCTCAAGTGTGTTTGGCATGCATCTTCGGTGCAAGCCGTCTAGCTCATCTCTGGTCTCGAGCACCGGACAGGTGGTGGTAGGCTGTCTAGTGGACAGAATAGTGTACTGGTTGGTGTTGGTGTTCGCAAGACAGTAACCCATGTCTCTCTGTTTTCTTGTTGTGTGAGGTCAATCCTGATGGGGCTTCGTGGGGTATTGTTCGTGGAACCGTTTCCTTGCTCATTCTGCATTCTCAAAGTTTGAGGCTTGGTACCAGGCTTTGTCGTGTTCGGGAGAGTAACCTGTCTACTTGGCTCGGTACTGGAGTCTTCGGTAGAGGATTCTGGAGTCAATTATTTCTTCGAGTTTGTATTCTGGTTCGCCTTTGATAATAATAGGTGGAGGGGGTTCTTGTCTTTATGATGGTAGTTTGTTATCTTCGTATGGTTGGAAAAGAGAGATATGGATGGTATTGTGTATCCTCATTGTCTCGGGAAAGTCGAGCTTATAAGCCCTTGTTCCTATTTTCGTCAAGGTTTTGAATGGTCCAATTTTCTTGTAATCCAGTTTCTTGCATGGTTTCCTGGTTCGAATATTCCTTGTTAGAAACCATACCATATCTCCTAATTTGAGATTTGGATCAGATTTTCTGTATTGATCATAATATTCTTTTTGTCTTATCTGTGCTTCCGACCTTTCTCCTTGGAGTACGTCATGTAATTGACTCATTTCTGCGAGTGGCCTGATCTTTCCTTGCATCAGGTGTCCTATCACCTCTTATTGGGGGTTCGTTCCGTAATTGGCGAAGAAGGGTGTGTGCTTAATAGTTTCTTGATATCCATTGTTGTATGCGAATTCTGCCGTCAGTAGTAGTTCGCACCAATTATCTTGTTGATAATTAGAATCTGCTCGTAGGTATTGTTTGAGTGTTGTACTCGTTGTTTCGGTTTGTCGATCCGTTTGCGGATGGAAAGCTGTGTTTAATCTTCTTTCGATTCTGAGTAACTTTGTTGTTTCTTTCCATAAGTCCAATGTAAATATAGTTCCTCGATCGGTAATGATATCATTCGGTAGTCTATGTAGTCAAAATATTTTGTTTATGAATGCTTTCGCAAACTGCCGTGTATTCATATCCTTGTGACAAGGTATAAAATGGTTCATTTTGGCTAAACGATCGATGACTACGAGGATGGCGTGATATCCTTCCAATTTTCGCAGGTCTGTGATGAAATCCATGGATATCGATTTCCATGGTTTCTTCGGTACTTCATTTGGCTGTAGTAGTCCATATGGCGCGTGCCGGACTGCTTTCGTCTATTGACATATATCGCAGTTCTTGACGTATTTTTTGATTAAATCCCTCATGTGTGGCCAATAATATTTTCGTTGGATGAGTTCGTTAGTTTTTGCCCTTCCTCCGTGTCCTGTCAGGGGGATATCATGATGTTGTTTGATAAGCTCTACCCTTAGCTTTTCTTTATTGGGTGTCTATATCTTTCCTTGGTTCCACAAGAGGTCGTCCTTCCATTGGCATATTCCTAAGGCCACTCCTTTTATTTCCTCTCTTCCTTCCTCCAATGCTCTCCTTATGACTTGTTGTTCTGTGTCTTGTTTTGCTGCTTCCTGTAGCAATTCTTTTTCATTTGACTGGAACTCAATTGTTTCAATCATATCGAAACATTGTGCCTTTGGTAGAAGGGTTCGTTCCCTCTGTTGGATCCGTTCATCATTGTTTTTTGGTAAATCTCCTTCTCTTGTTGTGAGGGCGTCTGGTTTCCCTCCCTCTTTCCCTGGTCGATATTCAATCTTGATGTAGTATTGACTCAAGATTTCCATCCAGCGTATCTGTCTTACGACTAACATTTTAGTTGTCATGAATTGCACTAGGTTCTGGTGGTCTGTGAGTATCGTTTTTCAATGTTCGGTGTTGCTGACATATCGTCTCCTGTCTTCAAGTGCTTTGACAATGGCTAGCAGCTCTTTGTTGGGTACATCATAGTTGCATTCGGCTTTTGTCATTGTCTTTGACCAATATGCTACAAGGTGTAGCTTCCCCTCCTTTCCAGGTTGTGATAGGATTCCTGCAGTGACGGAGTTTGAAGCATCGATTTCAATCGTGATTGGTTGTTGTGGGTCGAAGTGTATTATGGTCAGTGCTGAAGTAAGGTGGGTTCTAATTTCTTTAAAGGCTTCATTCTCTTTTTTGCCCTATTTCCAGTTTCTGTCTTTCCTGGTTAACTGGTATAGGGGCCTCACCTTTCGACTAAATCCCTTGATGAATCGTCGATAGAAGTTACAAAACCCCATAAACTTCTATACTTCTTTAACCTTCTTTGATTTGGCCCATTCCCATATTGCTGCGGTTTTGATAGGATCTACTTTTATTCCATCTCTTCCTATTATGAAGCCGAGGTATTCGGTCTCTGTCGCATGAAACTCGCACTTTCCTAATTTGATTCTGATGCCAGAGTTCTTGATTGCTCTCAACACGCTTCTTACATCTTGTATGTGTTGTTCCTTGTCCTTGGAGTATATGAGTACATCGTCTAGGTAGACCATGCAACCTATATTCATGAATTGATGCAGCGTTCTGTTGATCCATCTTTGAAACCCAGCGGGTGCGTTACATAATCCGAATGGTATAACTCGGTATTCATATGTTGCTAGTTTGGTTGTGAATGTCGTTTTCCATTCGTCTCCTTTTCTTATCCTGATGTTGTGGTAGGCATCTTTGATGTCTAGTTTCGTGAAGAATTTTGCTCCTTGTAGCCGGTCTAAGGCTTCACCTATCAGGGCTAGCGGATATCGCTCCTTTTTGGTGATATTGTGGAGCTCATGATAGTCAACGCATAGTCTGCGTTTTCCGTCCTTTCTCTTGACAAACATTATTGGTGATCCTCCCTCGGTAAAGGATTCCCTGATCCATTATCGTTGTTCATTTGTTCGTAGATATCCGCTTAATTCTTCTAGCTCCCTGGCTCCTAGCAGGTATATCTTTTTTATAGGTAGTCTCCTTCCTTCTTCGATTTCGATTTCGAGATCCACTCCTGGTCTGTGTGGTGGTAGCCCTGTCGACTCTCTTTCTTGGAAAACTATTCGTTAGTCCCAGTATTCTTCTGGGACTATCTCGTGAAAGGTTTTTTGTTTTTGATCCTTTCTACTTTCAATTGCTAGCTCGGTGCTAACGTTCGTTGCTAGTAACTTTAGCTTTCCGTGATTGTATCTTCCCCATAGAAGGCCATAAGTTTCTCCTCTTTCCTTCACTTTTGCAAAGGCTTTTGTTGAGATTTCGTCTATCTCGATTCTTTTTGTGTCGGTACTTCTGAAACCTCGTGTTCCTCGTTTCGTGTCTTCGAGGTATGTAACTTCTTGATATTGTGTTTCCTGAACCTTTTCTGGTATGAGTTGAGCTATTCTATCTCCTTGTTGAACATGATAGTCATGCTTGAAGAGGTTGACCAGGACGACTTCTATTTCTCCCAGGTAGTCTGTGTCAATTACACCAGCGTTGACCATGATGCCGTGTTTGGTGGCAAGTCCGCTTCGTGGCGCAATTCGTCCGTAGGTGCCATTGGGTATTCTTAGGGATATTCCTATTTTGACTACTTGTTGTCCTTTGGCTGGGATAATCTTGTCTTCGTTTGCGTACAGGTCATGTCCTGCAGCTCCTTTTGTACCCTTCATGGGTATCTTTGCATCTTTATACCTCTCCTTGACTAGGATACGTTTATCTTTCTTGGCTTGCATCGTGGAAATCCTGTTAACTAGGTTTTCTTCCAAGGCTTCCACTTCTGGTATTGCATATACCGTAGAGGATTCGTTCAGGCACCACGTAGTGCATTTTTCACTATCAACAGTGATCTTTCCTTGCCCCCAGTCGATTCGGGGGTTATGGTTCTTTAACCATGGCATTCCTAAGATTCCCTTGTGATTTTGGAGTTTTGCTACTTGGAAGGTCGTTATTTCCTTATGGGCTCCAATGTCCATAGATACTGTAGCTATATGGGTAACAGGCCCATTGAACTAGGTTCGCCATCCGCTAAGTAAATCTCCCTCGGGTTTTTAGCCTTTGTCATCCCTATCAGATATTTATTGCAGAATTCTTGGTCAATGGAGTCTTCTGTGGCCCCCGAGTCTATCATCGCCTTGACAGTTGTACTGTCGTTTATGCCATGTAGTCATATTTTTACCATGGTATGATCGCTTTCGTTTTCCAATTTTTCCGTGTTATTGAGTACTGCATATAGATTCCTGATGATAATGGGTTTTCATTTGGGTCTGTCCCTTAGACCATTTCTTACTGGGGACAGTCGTCGTTTCCCGCCAGTTGGGAAGTTGTTTCTTCTCCGTCTATATTAATGGTCTTGATCTGGGTGTCCTGTCTCCAGTTCTTGACTCCTCCGGCCGTCGTATTGTTACGCCCAGGGCTCTATTATTGTTCTTCAACGATCCCTCCTTTTCCTTCGTTGCAGTTTTGTATTCTATGTCCTGCTTTTCCGCATCATAGGCATAGTCCTTGTATCATTGTCCTTTGGTACTCGTTTCGTGATATATTTACCCTTGGGCCCTTATTGGTGGCATCAATATCCATAGGTTCGTATGTTCAGCTGCTCTTGAATGTTCCATTCTGATTCCTTGCTGTCTTGTCTGTTTTTGTAGGTTCCTCTCCATTGCTCTTTTTGTATTTCAAGGTTTCCATCCTTGCTTCCTTCTTGATAGCCCATAATGCTATGGCTTCGACGTCGTCTTGGCCCAGGTCTGCAAGTATCCATGCTTTTTGCAATTCTCTTTTCATTCCTGCTATAAGGAATTCCGACATCGTAGCATTGTCCATTTGGGCCATACTTGATATTAGTCGGAAATCGTTCCAGTAGTCTGTCATTCACGATTGTCCTTGTTTCAATTTTCGTATCTTAGCCCTTGCTTCATCTTTTGCATTGACTGGTCCAAATTGTCATCTTAGTTCATTTTGGTACTCTTCCCATGTGGTCCATTTCGTGGCTTGTACTTTCTCGGCATATAGGGTGTACCATTTTATGGCATCCCCTCGTAGCAGGCATGTGGTATATTTGATCTTGTCGTCATCGTGGTCTTCTTCCCATCCTCAGAACTCGAAATATCTAGATAGCTGCGCTAGCTATCCTCTCAGGTTGTCTCTGTTTCCGTCGAACGTGCTCGGTTCTCGAATCTGGGGTTTTCTTGTCCCTGTTGATAAGCCCGTTCTTTCTTCCCCTTGGGACGTCTCTACTTCTTTCTGTTTGGAAGTCAGAATGGTATTTCTTCGGGTTCTTGTTGGAGTGTTGTCTTCTGAGCTTTGGGGCTATGATTCAGAATCCGAGGATACTGGACTTGCTGTTGAGGAGTGTTGGACAGCCTCTTCTAGGACTTCTTCTAAGGATGTAACGTCGATTCCCCCTTGTGTGAGATCGTATCCGGGGGTTTCATTTGGGGGTGATCCCGCTATGATTTCTTGTTTGTTAAGTATTGCTTTTTAGACGCAACCAAATGTAACAATCCTACTCTCTTGGAGATTAGTTATGCAACAGGTAACAATTTACTCACGTAAGAATTTATAACTATCTTATAGTTCTTGTTCGTTCGAGGACGTGAGAGTGTACTTCTTTCCGAGATTAACCAGTAATCTCTTCTTGTACTTTTTAGACTATCTTATACTCTTTGTATCTCACACCCATGTCTTATTGGGAAGAGATGGTGAGGGGACTTCTTCGTATCTTGATCTCTTCTCACATGGGAGAGATGTGAAACTGTCCTTGTCTTAACAAGGTCGTAGTTGCTCTGACGCTAAGATCTAGGTTGATAGGTAAAGATGTAGGTAAAGGTTTATTGTAGGAAAATACTTAGATGGTTGCGTGAAGAGCTCTAACTACTGTGACAGTTTTTTTTTCTCTTTTTTTCTTTTTTTTTTTGGGTTTTTAAAAATTATATGCATTTGTTTAAGGTACACAGACAGCATCCTCCGTCTCCTCTACACACCCGGCGATTGATATCTCAACACCAGGAGATTATCACCACGTTTCCAAACTCCACCCCCCGTCATGGATTCGTCCTAGGGGGTGGAGGCATACCTCCTCTACTTTCTCCTTCCCTTAGGTTTATCCCTTGGGCTTTCTTTACTCTGGGTTGATGGATTTCGTCTTGTTTTGATGATGTTTCCTCTTCCTACCCCGCTTTTGCTCGGCTTCGCTGCGAGCATTAGCACGGTCGGCAACACTCACCTCACTGCCCATGTTACCGACGGCCGGGTACATGGTTTGCAGTAAGAGAAAACTTTGCAATAGGCCATGGTCGATTTCTCTACTCTCTTGCTCTTTAAGAGGCTGCCTAGTCAAGACACGAACGTGATTACCAATAGTTTCTACGGCACAGAGTTGGGTCTACCCCTCTTTCTCCTCCTCCTCAGACGGTCGGATCGGCTGGTACCCTACTGCTTCTCCACCTTTTTGGCTAGTACCCACAACTACCTGGCTAGTACCCACAACCACCTCTTTACATTCTGGACTAGGCAGACCACGGTCCATCGGGGTTTGCCTCTGGGAAGATGGTATTGCACTATCTCCTTCTGCTTTTTGGGGTTGCAAACACAGTGGGCCCATCCCTCCATGGCTGCGCCCCCCCAGGTCTCTCTTTAGGCAAGCCTGGCCACCCTCGCGCTGATTGTAGGGGAATTCTTTCAAGTGGTCGCTGCGTTGTCTCATTTTTCATTTTTTCTTTTATTCAGATGAATGTGCCATGGGTTTTCCTGACTCTTCCTCCTTGTTCTTTGATTTCATTCCTTTCGTCTATCTTCTTAGCTAGTCAAGGGTTTCTTGTTGGGGGCGAGATGTGCGGTTGGTTCCACACCAGCGGGACTTGGAGGGTTGGCTTTTTCCCAAGGGTATTGAAGGGTCTTTTATGCCATAGTGCGAGCTACATGCAAGATTTTGTACCTTAAACAATAATCATATGATTCTAAAAAAAGAAACAAAGAAAAAAAAAGCTACAAAGAGAACATTCAGCTTTAACGCTATGGCCAACAAAAACCGTACCCTCCTCACCCCAGGAAACATTAAAACCGCCAAGTCCTCTGGTATGAGACTAACCACACATCTCGCCTATCGCCCAACCAAATCCCAAGAACATACTCATACATCCGAAGGAAGTAGAAAGGAAAGAAGCAAGCAGGAAAGAGAGGAGATCCCTTAGTGACATCTACTACAAAAGTATAATAACATAAGGAATGAATGAACCCCAGACAAAGGAAATTTACGTCTGATAAGTGACGCCCATCAGCCCGAGCTAGAAAGTGTGAGTATGGACCTGCACACCAGAGCGATACAGGTGGACGAAGCGGTGCCCCATGGCAGGATGGAAAAATGGATGGAGGTGTCTCTGATGAGGGGTCGCCGGTGGTTGTGCCAAAGCGGCATTAGCGACGGCCAGAAGGACGGGCGTAACCAAGGCTAGTTTTTGTATAGCCAGTGAAGATCGACCGCGGAAAGGGGAGTAGTAAGGTGCCAGCTGAGGAGGTGGAGAGAGGGGAAAGGGTGTAGCTGTAACCGAGCAACGGGACAAAGACCAAGAGGGTGGTGGAGGAAGAATGGGGAGGGGTAGGTAATCCAAACGCTTGAGACGACCGACAAGAGAAACCGCGGCCGATCCTTGTCTGAATGCGAAACGAGTACGAGGTGCTGAAGTTACTAACCGAAGTCTTCAACGACAGGAGCACGTAGCCGAGACAGAAAGGTACTTTGCAAGGGGCTTGGAGAGGTCAGCGTAGACCGTGAATGAAGAGAGCGAAATGCGGACCGTGCAAGACCTAAGCGAGGTGCAAAGAAACTGCGGGGTAAGGCGCGAGAACCGTACATCATGAGCGGGAGTCAACGATCCACGGGAACAAGAACCCCGTGCTGGAAGGGCAATGCCCCAAAAAGAGAGGAAGGGTGATAGCATCACTCCCCTAGGCAGAAGCCATCAAGAGAGAGGAGTGGGGGTGGTGGTGGATCCCACGATGATTTTCCTGGTGTTGTGATTTCAATCGCCGGAGGTGTAGGGGAGATGGTTTGTGCTAACTACTGTCACCGCTTTTTTTTTTCTTTTTTTCTCTTCTTTTTATTTACAAAAATTATTTGTTCATTGTTTTTACGGTACAAGAAATGACATGCATCTTTAACAATATGACTAAAACAAAACTGAAAATCAAACCAACAATCAACAAAGGAAACAAACATAACCAGTTCCCCCAACGTGACCAAGAATGGTCGCAGAGCAGCCGTAGCTTCAAGAGAATTTATATACCACTAACTAGTTTCAAGGGCCAGGGGCGGGTGGCTTGATAGATGGGAGGAGGGGGTTCGGTGGGGGGGTATGGAGGGAGGGGGCAAGCCGGGGCAAGCGGGGGCATTCCAGGTGGGAAACAAGTAGCAGTGGTGCGAATGAACTCAGCCAGCGCAATAAGCAGCTGTTGGTCGGACCAGATTGGGGCCTCAGGGGTCAAGTCTGAGACCCCTTGGAGGAGGCGAGATCTCTGATGAGCGGACAAGGGGCAGGACAGGATGGCACGTTTGAAGGTCTGGGGGGCCTCAGAGAATAACGGGCAGAAAATGTCAGCATCAGGATTGTCCCATGAGGGGTGAGCCGCGAGATAGCTTTTCCTAGAGCGCATCTGGTGTATTCTTCCAGCAACAAATTTGCCCAAGCCCATGAAGGGATGGGAGCGTGTTGAGGGCGGATAGGGGTACTATGAGGGGGCTGGGGTGGCAGACAAGTCAGAGAGGAGGAATTGTTTCGCCCTTAGCTTGAGGCGAGCGTAGGATTGGACAATCCCCGGGACCGGGGGGAGGTACTCCATCAAGTGGAGGGAAATGGGCGGTAACGTTGACACATCGTGTACGAGAGGGACGGCAGTATTCGCCAGCGCTGTGATGGCGTTGTCTTGGTATCTTGGGTCCTTGGCCTTGTCCGGGGAGGAATTCCAGTGGAGGTTGAAGAAGAGATAGGGCCGAAAGGTGATCTGCTGACGCGCCAACAAGGGGGCATGGTTGGGCGAGAAGGTGGGAATGGACTTCGAGAGGTTTGCCGAAGCAGGGTTTATCTCTGGAGAGGAGCTGATGAGCCTTAGGCCAGCAAGGCGGCATTGGTGGCGTATAAGAACAGGTAGCGGCAGGAGGCAGGCCTCCCTGTGCAAATATCTCGTGATGGTGGTGGAAAAACAGTTGGTGATCCATCTACAGACACGACGCGAGAAAATGGACATCGGGTTCACAATAGACGGGGGAGGGTCCCAGATAGCAGACCAGTATAGGAGTAATGGAGCTAGGAGCGAGCGCGCCAAGGAGAGACAAAGGTAGGGGGGAAGGCCCGTCCCGGGGGGGAGAGGCGGCGAATTGTAGCCAGGGCGGCATTCGCGAGAGTATGCCTCCTGGAGAAGTGAGACCGTGGGTCAAAGGAGGGGGTGAAGATAAAGCCCAGCCATTTCAGGCGGGACTGCGGGTAGAATAGCTGACTCTCAAGCTGTACCGGCAGGGAGCACGGCGGCTCCTTGCTCCTGGTGGTCCTCCAGTGGATCCGCTCGGTTTTCGGAACGGAGAAAGCGATGTTGATTGGGGAGGCCTTTCTCCTAAGCCATGAGAAGGATTTCTGAAGGAGGCGAACATTGGTCCTGTAGGAAGGCAAGGCCCTGGTGACGGCAAAGTCATCAACGTAGGAGATGATAAGTGACCTGGGCCTCTCCAGGTTGAGGGAGGAGACGTAAATGACGAACAGTAGGGGGGAGATAGGGGAGCACTGAGGGATACCCACTGAGACTGGAGAGAACGAGCGAGGTGACCCTTGGAATGTCAGGCGGCAGGTGCTGTCTCTGAGGAAAGCGCCGACCCACTGGATCAGGGATGGGCTGACCCCCCACCTGCGGAGGAGAGAGAGGAGTGAGGGAGATTGCACATTGTCAAAGCCCCCCTTCACATCGATGAAGAGAGTGGAGACTTTGTAGAGGAGGTGGTGGAAGGATTCAATATTGTGTTGTAGGACGAGTGCGGCATCGGCGGTGGATCTCCCAGGTAGGGACCCATATTGGAGGGGGTGAATGAGGGAGCTGGTCCTTTCATGGGCGGAGAGGCGCGAGGTTATCACTCTCTCAAGGATCTTAAGGACCATTCAAAGGAGGAGGATAACCCCGAAGGAGGAGGGTGAGTCATATGAGGGCTTACCTGGCTTGTCGAGGACAATACCATGTGCTTTTGTGAGGGAGGGAGGGTGAAATCTGTGGGCCAGGAGGGGGTCCAGGAGGGAAGGGAGAAGGGAGGGCTTGAGACGGTGCACAGATTTCCACACAGAGTACGGGATATGGTCGGGGCCAGGGGCGGAGGTGTTCGAGGACTTGCAGAGGGCTCTGGATATCTCTTCCGAGGTAGGGGGGTATAGTCCTCATAGTGCGTAAGGCGGAGGAGCGGGGGAGGTGGAGGTCAGGGGGGCAAAAAGTAGTCAAGGAGCGTCTCTGCTACCTCGGCCGGGTCTGCGGCCCCTGGTAAGTCCGGGACCCTTTGGGGCGGGCGAACAAATGCGAACCTCTTTGCCATCCAGAAGGAGTGTGGAGTGGCCGAGGACAAGAAGTCCGACCAGTGTGCTTTCTTGGCCGATGCAAGTGCCTTAAAATATGTTCTCCTCGCGCTATTCACATTGCTGCAGTTGAGGGGGGATGGGTTCAGGCGGGATACCCTTGCCAACTGATGATACTCCCTCGCTAGAGACGATAGGCGAGGGGACCACCATGGCTTCGAGCGGGGGGACGGGCGTTTGCGCGGGGCATGAGTGGTGAGGAGGTAGGTACGGCGGGTAGAGGAGATGTCGAACCATCTACTGAGGGAGTTGGGCGTGGGCCTTGCTGGGCAGGATAGTGTGGTGAAGGCATCAAGGACCACTCCTACCGCCAGTAGGTTGAGGAGGGCCTGGTGTGGAGTATGCGGGGGTAACATAACCGCGGGTGGTCTTATTGTTATCACACAGGGAACGTGGTCTGAACCAGTGGAGGGGAGGGGTGTGTCCCACGAGGAAACGAGGGGGGAGAGAGCTGTGTTCGCGAAGGCCAAATCCAAAACAGAAGGCCGCGATATGGTGTCAAACAGGAACCGTGTATATACCCCGGGGGTGTTGAGAAGATGGTATGGCATGTCGAAAGCGACATCTAGGTAGCGTGCAGAAATGGTGAATTCCCTCTCAGAGAGGGAGCTGCAGGGATCTCACAAAGGGTGATGGTGGTTAAAGTCACCCAAAACAAGAAGAAGGTAAGAAAGAAAAGAAACAAGTTGTTCGGGTACTATGGAGCGGTAAGGAGGACGGTTTTCTACGAAGAAGGTACAGCGAGGTGACTCTGAGGGAGCGGTGGGGGAATCCAAAAAGAACTTCCGGAGAAAGAACATCCACGGAAAGCATCTCTGAGGAGTCATGGAAGACAGTGGAGCAAGACAAGTGTTGGTTTAGTGTTCGAGAAACATTAATGGCTACCCGGGGGCGGCCAGGAGGGTGGGGGGGAAGGACAGAAATCCTGGAAACGTTGGGAGAACCGACCGCCTGGAGGGGGGGTCCTCAATAGCAACAAGCAAAGGAGGGTGAGGCAGCCGTGTAAATCTGTGAAAGAGTGAAAGAAAAACATCCCAGCTCCCAAGGCAGTTATGTTGATAGATTGGGAAGGACGAGAAGGTAGCCTTGCTGTCCGTGTATGGAGTGAGAAAGTTCTCCATTATTGTGCAGAGCCCTCGGAGGAGTCAGAATCCAGAGATTCATCACCGCTCTCTCTTGGGGCGAGATCGGTGATGGTGTGGTGGGCCCTTTGCCTAGGTGGAGGAGGATCGCAGGGGAGTACAGGGGCACTCGGGGTGTGAGGAGGGGCACCTCGTGCTGAACAAAGGAGCATCGAACGGCCACCCATGTCTTCAGCGAGATCCATGCTATCCTGCGTCTGTCGAGATTCACATTTGGTGCGTCTAGGTTGGCTTTTGGGCGGGAGGGACAATCCCTGCTGCGCGCAGAGTGCTCCTCTTGGCAGTTAGGGCAGCATGCCACTGAGGACGGGAAGCAGGCGAGGATAGGTTGGAGATTGCCGCCCTTAGGGCAGGAAGGGTTAGGGCAGCGATGTTCTGCTTTGGTGTCGGCGAGCGAGCGGAAGGGACAGACGGGCAGCGAACTGGGACAGCAGTTCGAGATGTGGCCAAACTTCCAGCACTTCTTCCACTGGGAGTTCCTGGCGGAGGAGAACATTTGTTCTACTCTTCGGTTTCGAGAGAAGAGGTTGAGCGAGGGCCGGAGGGCAGGAGCGTCGGGCGGGGCAACAGAAACAACCACGGAGGTGGGCCTCTTCGGTTCACGAGATTCCGGGTCCCGGTTAAGGTAACGTGCCGGGAGAATGGATACTCCTCTGGCATTGCGGATGGACTCATAAAGAGAGGGGAAGAGTTGGCCATTGTGTCAGAGGAGGAAGTTGAGAGGGATTGAGTGAATCAACAGTTGCGTTTCTTTCAGAGCAGGCCTAAAGAGCTCCTAAGTGGAGTTGCCCACTGGGAAGGCTTTATTCAACCTCGTAGTAAGGAGAGCGAAGTAGGGGGTGTATGCGGAGGTGGTGGTGTGAAGATCGGTTCCGAGCAGTGACACGGAGCCCTTGTCATTGACTGTGCAAGTGAAGGAGAGGAGAAGGGAGCAGTTGGCCTCTCTGAGAACAGAGGCAGCGATGTCGGGGAAATGGGCTGCTATTTTCAGCGCTTCTGGGTGGGGTTCAAAGGTGGTTCTGGAGGCGAAGAATCTGTGGACAGCTTGGGGGGGACGAGGGGTACATTTCATAAAAACCTCACACGACGCAAGCACAACGGAGGAAGCCGAGACAGGACTTCTCCCCTGACAACCCTTCTTTCCTTTAGCAGGGGCTGCGACACCTTGAGCTTAGGTGGGGGTGGCCTTGGGGGTCATGGTAGTCGGGGCTCTCCAGTCAGGGTCCAAATGGCTGGGGGTCCAGGTGGGACCTGGGGGGTATTTCCCTTTGGCGAATGCCTCCGCTTCCCAGGTGTGAGGGTTTTTCTTGGCAAACGCCTGAGGGTTACCCTGTAGTGTGGGAGGAGAAGTTGACATGTCGTATCTCGGGTGATCCGGGTCAGCTGAGGGGGAGGGCCAGACTGTATTAGGCGGTGGTGGTGGTGGAGCCGGAGGAGCTCTTTCTTTCCCTTTCTCTTGGCGAGCGGGGTTGATGCTGCTGGTGGAGGTGGTACGAGATGCACTAGAGGAGTGTCTGGCCTGTTGCAGGATATTAGGGCGCTGGGGAGGGAAAGAGGCCTGAGCGGCTGACAGGAGACGGGAGGCAATGTCATGCAGGGATGCCTGGAGCAGGGCGAGGTTCGGGGGTTGTTGGGAGAGATCCAGGTTAGCCACCTGGGCAGGCAGGTCGTGGACTTCGGTTAAGTGGTTCTCGAGAGCAGTTTCAATGTGGACAGTCGATTCAAGCGAGGTGCAGAGTAGAGAGAGGAGCATTTCTTCCCCGATGGAGAGGGTGGAAATGTTTGGTGGAGTAATGGGGGGAAATCCTGCAGCGGGGAGCCCTATTTCAGTGGCGGTTTTGGGGAAAATCGAGACCACGTGGTCGAGATTTCCAGTGGCCGGGAGGAGAGACAGAGGAGCTGGTGTGGTATTTCTCGGGTGGCCACCCTGGTGGGAGGCCATGTTTGGAGGTGAGGGTGGGAACGCGAGGCCCAACAATGAGGACAAAAAAATGTGGGAGAAGGGATAGTGGGCATTATGACGTGATGTTGAGATATGTAGAGGGGGAAAGTGGGGAGCTGAAGCGTGTGTAACTACTCTGACCGCTTTTTTCTTTTTTTTCTTTCTTTTTTTAAATCATATGTTCATTGTTTCTATGGTACAAGAAATGACATGCATCGTTAGCGATATGGCCAAAACAAAACCGAAAATCAAACATAACAATCAACAAGAGAAAAAATTGTACCAAGTTCCTCCAACGCGACCGATAAGCCTCGCAAAGCAGCCGTAGCGATAAAGGAAAATTATAAACCACCTAACTATTCTCAAGGGCCAGGGGCGGGTAGGGCGGTAAAGGGGAGGAGGGGGTTTGGAGGGGGATCATGGAGGGAGGGAGCAAGTGGAGGCATTCCAGGAGGGAAACCAGTGGCAGTGGTGCGAATGAACTCAACCAGCGCGACGAGCAGCGGTTCGTCGGACTAGATCGGCGCCTCAGGGGCCAGGTTCGAGACCACTTGGAGGAGGCGGGATCTCTGATGGGCAGACGAGGGGCAGGAGAGGATGGCATGTTCGAAGGTTTGTGGGGCCTCGGAGCACAGCGGACAGGAAGGGTCGGCATCAGGATCGTCCCATGAGAGGTTAGCCGAGAGGTAACATTTTCGAGAACGCATCTGGTGTATTCTCCCTGCAACAAACTTCCCCAAACCCGTAAAGGGATGGAGGCGTTTTGAGGGCGGATAGGGGTAGGGCGGGGGGGCTGGGGTGGTGGACCAGTCGGAGAGGAGGAGTTGCTCAGCCCTCAATTTGAGGCGCGCGTACGATGGAACAACCCCGGGGACCGGGGGTAGGTAGTCTGTCAAGTGGAGGGAGATGGGTGGTAGGGTGACTACGTCGTGAATGAGTGGGGCGGCTGCGTTGGCCAATGCTGTGATGGCGTTATGTCGATATCTTGGGTTCTTGGTCTTGTCCAGAGTGGAATGCCAGTCGAGGTTGAAGAAGAGATAGGGTTGGGAGGTAATCTTCCCTCGTACCAATAACGGGGAACGGTGGGGCGAGAAGGTGGGAACGGACTTCGGGAGTCGTGCCGAAGCCGGGTTTATCACAGGCCGGGAGCAGATGAGTCTTAGGCCGGCAAGGCCCTGCTGGTGGTGTATAAGGGCCGGCAAAGGGGGGAGCCAGGCTTCCCTATGCAAACATGTTGTGTTAGTGGTGAAAAAATAGTTGGTGATCCACCTGCCAACCCATCGCCAAAAGACGGACATCGTGTTCATGATGGCCGCGGGGGGCTCAATACCACAGACCCGTACAGTCAAATCAGGGCCAGGAGCGAGCGTGCCAGGGAGAGACAGAGGTGGAGAGGAAGGCCCATACCTGTGGGGGAGAGGCGGCGGATAGTCGCTAGTTCGGCGCTCATGAGGGTATACCTTCTGGAGAAATGGGGCCTCAGGTTGAAGGAGGGAGTGAAGATGAAGCCCAGCCATTTCAGGAGAGACTGTGGGTAGAAGAGCTGGTCCTCAAGCTGCACCGGGAGGGAGCAGGGTGACTCATTGCTCCTGGCGGTCCTCCAGTGGATCAGTTCATTTTTTGGGACGGAGAAGGAGATGTTGATTTGGGAGGCCTTTCTCTTAAGTGAAGAGAAGGACTTCTGAAGGAGGCGGACATTCGTTCTGTAGGAGGGCGAGGCCACAGTGACAGCAAAATCGTCAACGTAGGAGATAGTGAGTGATCTGGGAGATCCCAGGTGGAGGGAGGAGACGTATATGACGAAGAGTAGGGGGGAGATGGGTGAGCCCTGAGGGACACCGGCCGAGACGGGAGCGAAAATGCGGGGGGAGCCTTGAAAAGTCAAGCAGCAGGTGCGGTTTCTGAGGAAAGACCTGACCCACTGGACCAAATATGGGCTGACCCCCTTTCTTCGGAGGAGGGAGAGGAGGGAGGGAGATTCCACGTTATCAAAGCCCCTCTTAACATCGAGGAAAAGGGTGGAGAGTTTGTATCGGAGGCGGTGGAAGGATTCGACATTGTGTTACAGGACGAGGGCGGCGTCTGAGATGGATCTCCCTGGAAGGGACCCACATTGGAGGGCGTGGATGAGGGAGCAGGCCGTTGCCTCGGCTAAGAGGCGGGAATTTACCACTCTCTCCAGGATTTTAGAGAGCGTTCGGAGGAGGACGATAACTCTGAAGGAGGAAGGTGAGTCGTATGAGGGCTTGGCCGGTTTGTGAAGGACGATACCGAGTGCCTTTTTGAGGGAGGAAGAGTGAAAACCGTGGGCCAGTAGGAGGTCCAGGTGGGAGGTGACTAGAGAGGGCTTGAGGCGGTGTACAGACTTCCACACAGAGAATTGGACCTGGTCGGGGCCTGGGGCGGAGGTGTTCGAGGACTTGGAAAGGGCCCTGTATATCTCCTCGAAGGTAAGGGGGGTATAGTCCTCAAGGCGTTCGAGGGGGAGAAGTGGGGGAGGTGGGGGCTTGTGAGGGAAAAAATGGTGAAGGAGCGTTTCTGCTACTTCAGCTGGGTTTGAGGCCCCTGGCATGTCTGGGAACCTTTGTGGCGGGCGAGCAAGCACGAAGCTCTTGGCTGTCCAGAGGGAGTATAGAGTGGCCGAGGACAAGAAGTCTGACTTGTGTGCTTTCTTAGCTGTGGCTATGGCCTTAAAATATGTTCTTCTCGAGCTCTTGACATTGCTCCAGTTGAGGGGGGACGGGTCGAGGCAAGATATCCTCGCACACTTGTGATATTCCCTTCTTAGGGACAATAGGTGGGGGGACCACCATGGCCTCGAGCGGGGGCATGGGCATCTGCTCAGGGCGTGGGAGGTCAGGAGGGAGGTAAGGCGGGTAGAGGAGATGTCAAACCATCTACATAGGGAGCTGGGCGTGGGTCTTGCCGGGCAAGGTAGGGGGGAGACATCCAGTGCCTTCCCTACCGCGTGCAGGTCAAGGAGGGCCCAATAGGGGGTGGGGGGGAAGCATGATAGTGGGTGGTTTTAGTGTTATTACACATGGGACGTTGTCAGAACCAGTGGAGGGGAGGGGTGTGTCCCATCAGGAGATGAGGGGGGAAAGAGCGTTGTTTGCGAAGGCCAGGTCCAGAACAGAAGGTCTTGAGATCCTATCAAACGGGAAGCGAGTATAAACACCAGGGGTGTTGAGAAGGTGGTAAGTGATGTCAAAAGCGGTGTCTACGTAGCGCCCTGAAATAAGAAATTTCCTTTCACAGAGGGAGCGGCAGGGATCTGCCAGCGGGTGGTGAAGGTTGAAGTCACCTAGAACAAGGTGAGGATATGGAAGAAAAGAAAAAGGCCACTCAGGCGGTATGGAGCGGTAAGCAGGACGATTTGTGCGAAGAAGGTACACCGAGGTTACCCTGAAAGAGCGGTGGGGCGATCCGAAGAGACATTCCAGAGAAAAAACATCCACAGAAAGGATCTCTCAGGAGTCATGAAAAAATGTAGAGCAAGACAAGTGCTGGTTCAAAACTTGAGAAACATAAATGGCCACACATGGGCGGCCGGGAGGAGACGGAGCGAAAGACAAAAAACCTGGAAATGTCGTGAGAACAGATCGCCTAGAAGGGGGATCCTGAATGGCAACAAGCCGGGAAGGTTGGGGCAGCAAGGTAAAGCTGTGAAAAAGTGAAAGAAAAACATCCCAGGTCCCCAGGCAGTTATGTTGAACAATTGAAAAGGACGGGAAGACAGCACCGCTGTCAGAGTATCGAGTGAAATAATTCTCCATTATTGGGCAAAGCCCTCGGCAGAGTCGGAATCTAAGGATTCATCACCGTTCTCTCTTGGGGCAAGATCGGTAACGGTGCGGCGGGCTCTCTGCCTAGGTGGCGGAGCATTTCGGGGGAGTACAGGGGCACTCAGGGTGTGAGAAGGGGCAACTGGTGCTGGACGAAGGATAGTCGAAGGGCCAGCCAGGTCTTCAGGGAGATTCATGCTGTCCTGTGTCTGTCGAGATGGCACCTTGGGTGTGTCAGGGGTGGTCTTGGGGTGGGAGGGGCAATCCCTGCTGCGCGCAGACTGCTCTTCTTGGCAGTTAGGACAGCACGCCACTGAGGATGGGCAGCAGGCGAGGATCTGTTGGAGGTTACCACCCTTAGGGCAGGAAGGGTTAGGGCAGCGATGCTCTGCTTTTGTATGGGCGAGAGAGCAGAAGGGGCAGACGGGCTGTGCGCTGGGACAGGGGTTAGAGATGTGGCCGAATTTCCAGCACTTTTTGCACTGGGAATTCCTGGAGGAGGAGAACATTTGCTAAACCCTTCAGTTACGGGAGAAGAGGTTGAACGAGGGGAGGAGAGCAGCAGCGTCGGGTGGGGCGACAGAAACAACCACTGAAGTGGCCCTCTTCTGTTCACAAGATTCCGGGACCGGGTTAAGGTAATGCTCTGACAGCATCGAGACTCCCCCGGCATTGCGGATGGACTCGTGAAGAGAGGGGAAGAGTTGGTCGTCATCTGAGGGGAGCAAGTCGTGAGGGATGGAGTGAATCAGTAGTTGTGTCTCGTTAGGAGGGGGCTTGAACAGATCCCAAGGGGAGTGGCCTACTGGGTAGGCTTTGTTCAGTCTCATGGTAAGGGGAACGAAGAAGGGGGTTTATGCAGATGCGGTGGTGTAAAGGTCGGTGCCGAGCAGTGACACTGAGCCTTTGTCGTTGACCATGCAAGTAAAGAAAAGGGGAAGGGAGCAGTTGGCCTGTCTGAGAACAGAGGCAGCGATGTCAGGAAAATGGGCTGCATTTTGAGTGCCTCTGGGTGGGGACGCAGGGTCGTTCTGGAGGCGAAGAATCTACGGACGGCTTGGGGGAGAGGTGGGGAGATTTCATAAAAACCAGACCCGACGCAACTGCAACGGACGAAGCCGAGACAGGGCCTTTCCCCTGAGGACACTTCTTTCCTTTTGCAGGGGGTGCGACACCTTGAGCGTAGGTGGGGGTGGCATTGGGGGTCATAGTGGTGCGGGGTCGCCAGCCGGGGTCTAGGTGGCCGGGGGTCCAAGCGGGACCAGGGGGGTATTTCCCTTTGGCGAATTCGTCCCCTTCCTAGGTGTGGGGGTATTTCTTGGCAAACGCCTCCGGGTTGCCATATAGTGTGAGAGGGGAAGTTGACATGTCATATCTCGGGAGATCCGGGTCAGCTGAGGGGGAGGGCTAGACTGTATTAGGTCGTGGTGGGGGTGCAGCCTGAGGAGCTCTTACCTTCCCCTTGTCTTGGCGAGTGGGGTTGGTGTTGCCGGTGGGGGCAGGACCAGTCCCACTAGAGGAGTAAATGGCCTGTTGTGCTACGCTAGGGTGCTGGGGGGGGAAAGAGGCCTGTGCGGCTGACGGGAGACGGGAGGCAATGTCACGGAGGAACACCTGGAGCAGGGCGAGGTTTGGGGGTTGTGGGGAGAGGTCCAGGTTGGCAACCTGAGAAGACAGGTCGTGGACTGCGGTCAAGAGGGTCTCGAGGGCTGTCGCGATGTGGACGCTCAATTGAAGGGAGGTGCAGAGTAGAGGGCGGAGCATTTGTTCCCTATTGGAGAGGGTGAAAATGTTTGGAGGAGTGATGGGGCTGAAACCCGCAGCGGGGAGCCCAAGGTCAGCAGCAGTCTGGTGGAAAATCGAGACCGGATGGTCGAGATTTCCAGTGGTCAGGAGGGGAGAGAGAGGGGCTGGAGTACCGATTGTCGAGGGGCCACCTTGGTGGGAGGCCATGTCTGGAGGTAAGGGTGGGCACGCAGGCCCAACAATGAGGACGAAAAGTGTGGGAGAGGGGATCGTGTGCAGAACGACCTGGTGTTGAGAAATTTAAGGGGGGGGAAAGAGGGGAGCGGAAGGGTGTGTAACTACAGTGACGTTTTTTTTCTTTTTTTTCTTTTTTTCTTTTTTTTTTTTTATAGAATGTAATCGTTGTTAAGGTACCAGAACTCGCATGCAGCGCTAGCTATGACGTAAACAAAACCTTAATCCCAAAAACTAGTAACAAAGGAAAAATCACACCACCATCTCCAAGGGCGTCAAGTATTCGACCTGGCACCAACCCACAGTTGACAAAGGAAAGTACAAACACGATACTAGCTAAACAAATAACTCGCTACTGAAGGAAAGCAACCTAAAGTCCACCGCAGTAGAAAACCTAAATGGGGCAAGGCGGGGAAGAGGAGAGGAGACCCCCAGGGAAGGGGGAGGTAGGAGGGGAAGGGACGACCATCGAGGCCAGTGAAGGTGGCAGAGAAGTGAACATGTCCGGCGGGTAGTTCGTAGCAGTAGCCCTGATGTAGGCAGCGAGGGAGGAGAGGAGGGAGACCGAGAACCAAAGAGGAGTGTGAGGACTGACTGAGGTCAAGCCATGGAGGTGGCGTGACCAGGCGGCAGCTTTCCCTGGGCAGCATAGTACGGCGTGGCTGAAAGTTTCTTGTTCTTCGCCACAGAGAGGGCAGAGGCGGGAGGCGTCAGGGGACGACCAGGAGGGGTGGGCGGCATGGTAACTCTTCTGGGCCCTCATCTGATGGATGCGGCCAGCCATGAATTTCCCTAGCCCCATAAATGTGTGAGGAGTGAGCCAGAGGTGGAAGGAATAATACGGCGGAGGAGGATGTTCTAGGCCCCAGGCCTCGAGAATGAGGAGACGGGCCTTGGCTTTAAGGGAGGAGTAAGCGGCTTTCATAACACTGTCGGGAGGGGGGGGAGGGAGGTCCGGGAGGAGAGAGGAGTTTATCAGACTGGCGAACGAAAGGCCCTCGAGGAGGGGGAGAGTAAGGTGAGCCATGGCAACCACCAGAAGGTGGGTCCTGGTCGCAGGAGCGGGGCGTGGGGTCTTCCAGTAGAGCGTCATATCGTTGGGGTCTAAGCGGGTACAAAGTGAGCGATGGGAATCAGGAGCACAAAACTTGAGAAGGGAGGGAAAGGACCCGCACAGGCTGGCGGATGTAGGATTGATTTGAGGGGGGAGCACACTAGCCGAAGAGCGGCCATGCCTCTCTTGTGGGGAAGCACGACAGACAGGGGAGGCAGGCATGCCATGGCGGAAAGGATCGGGATGGGCGTGGCCAGGAAACACTTCGAGACCCAGTGTTGGACCTGTCTCCAATGGACTTCCATCTTGGAGAGGAAGCCCTTGGTGGCAACGAAAAGGTCCGCCCCATAGGAGAGGATAGGAAAGAGGAGGGAGAAAGCGAGGCGGTGACAGAGGTGGGGGGAGACCCCCAAACCATAGGAGGAGAGGCGTCTAACTGCAGCAAAGGCTGCCTGGGAGAGGGCGAGTCGGCAGGAGAAGTGGGCGGTCGAGGCGAGGTTGGTGACGAACCAGTACCCAGCACACCTGAGCTTAGGGGAGGGGTGAAAGAGTTGGCCATCAAGAGCCACTGGATAAGGCCTGCTGGAAGAGGGGGGGTCCCTTTGCACGGTGGTACGCCAATGTATGAGCTCCGTCTTGGGAACCGAGAGGCCAACACGCCATACGTGGGCAATCGCCCTTAAACGTCCAAAAATGCCTTGCAGGGTTCTGGAGTTGGAGCGATAGGAGGGGGAGGATGTAGTGACTGGGAGGTTGTCCACATAGGAGAGAACCAGACCTTTTGGAACCGGGATGTGGAGGGGTGAGACGTAGATAACGAACAGCAGGGGAGGGACTGGAGAGCCCTGGGGGGTACCAACCGACATGGGGGAAAAAACAGGGGGTGAACCCGGGAAAAGCAAACAGCAGAAGCAGTCAGACAGCAAGGACCACACCCAGGCAACCAGGTAGTGATTGACCCCTTTGCATCGGAGATCGGAGCAGAGGATCTTGGCGTCGACATTGTCAAAACCACCCTTAATATCGAGGAAGAGCAAGGAGACTTTGCGACCCGGGCGTTGGAGGGTATGGACCCTGTGGGTGAGAGCCAAACAGGTGTCGAACGAGGATAGAGTGGGGAGTAACCTGCACTGCTTGCGGTGAAGGATGCCGCTGTACCTGGCAATCCTGGCGAGGCTGGAGGCCACTATCCTTTCCAAGATCTTGGACACAGTCTGGAGGAGGACAATAATCCTAAAGGAAGCAGGAGAGTCATAGGACTACTTGCCAGGTTTGTCGAGGACAACCCCGTTTGCTTTCATCAGGGAAGAGGGGTGGTGGCCAAAACAGAGGAGGGGGGCGAGTAGGGACACCAAAATGCCTGGGAAGACACGATGAACCGATGTCCAAACCGAATAGGGGATACTATCGGGTCCAGGGGCCGAGGAGGGCGAACACTTGAGGAGAGACAAGGAGACATCCTCTTTGGTGAGCTCAGGATAGTCACCGAAGGGGAGGAGGATCGATGGGAGGGGAGCGCAGGGGCGGGGTGGAAAAAAGTGGTTTAGGAGGGCTTGGTTCATCTCCCCCTGAGACGGAGCAGCTGAAAGGTTGGGGAAGCGGGGCCGGGATAGCCGGCGGCTATCTTTTTCACAGCCCAGATCGAGCGGGGGGCAGCTAAGGATAGGAGGGACTTCCAGTGGGCTTTCTTCGCAGCTTTAATAGCTTTGAAGTAGCCTTGCTTGGAAAGGGGGGCAGCAGCCATGTGGGAGGCGGAGGCGGAGGAATGAGAGTGGCGGGAGGCAGAGTGAAACCCACGCTGAAGGACTGAGAGGATGGGTAACCACCATGGCTTCGATCTATGGGAGGGCCTCTTGAGCGGGATGTGAGAGGAAAGGAGGGTAGTGACGTGGGCAAGTGGCGTATCGAACCAGGCTTCCAAGGAGGCTTTCGTCGGGAGAGAAGGAGGAGGGGGGATGAGCAGCTGACTTAGGGCAGAGGAGAGAGAAACCCAGTCGGCGAGGGACCTATTGGGAACTGGAGGGGGAGGGGAAGAAATTGGGTGCGCAAATGTAAGAAAAATAGGAACGTGGTCTGAGCCAGTGGAAGGAAGGGGAGTGAGTATCTCAGGAGCGAAAAAAGGAAATAAAAGTGGTGATGCAAACGAAAGATCAATCACAGAGGGGCGGGTAGCACAGTCCCAAGGGAAGCGAGTAAACACCCCAGGCAAGTTGAGAAGTTCAAAGCCCAGGTCAGCCGCCCTGAAGAAATAAGGAAAAGAAGCTGCCAGGTCCCTACGAGAGTAGGCCCTCAGTGGATCAGCAAGGGGATCGTGGATATTGAAATCACGAACAACCAAGAGGGGGAAACAATCATCAGGAAAAGACAAATCGGGAGGAATGGTCCGAACGCTGCTGCGCAGGGACCAGAGCTTGTACAAATTTAAAATACGAAACTGAGTAAAGGATCTACCAAAGAGATCAACCCCGCACAGATGCAGAGCAGCAACATCCGGCCTGTCAAAGAACCTAGGAATAAACGTAGCATAGGACAAAAAACTACAAGAAAGGTAAAAAGCAATCTTCGGCTTCGAGCCGGGGGAGTGGGACGGGCAAAAGGACTTAAACCCACTAAAGGAAGGAAGGCGAGAGCGCCAATAAGGAGAATCTTGAAGACAAACAACATCAGGGGGATGCAAAGCTGAAGCAAAGGAATTAAACAAGGAGAGAAACACATCCCAGCTCCCGAGGCTGTTGTGCTGAACAATGGAAAGAAAAGGTACAGGAGGAAGGTCCTGCCGTGTGGGTGCTGGTTGTACGACATCTTACCGGCCGGAGGCCGACAGGTCTTGAGGGGCGGGAGAGGGGCTGGGCTCCACCGCGGGGCGAGGAGCACCTGTCGTGGATGTGGAGCGGTCACTCTCTGGTTGGGGGCGCCTCAGCGCTTTTGGAGTGGTTAGGTCAAATGTGGGGGCCCGGGAGGGTGCATCAGAGCTGGAGCCAGCCGGGGCCGGGGTAAGGGGGGCAGCGGGGCAGCGGGAGGAGTCTGGGCATGTGTCCATGACGTTGGGGTCATCCGGTTCTTGGGCGGAGGGCGCGGCGGGGGGAGGGGCGACGGCACGAGGGTTGTCGGCAGCGGGAGTGTTCCTTGGAGGGGGAATCGGCCTGGCAGAGCAGTCTCTGTCACCAGCAGAGTGGACTTCATCGCAATTGGAGCATCGGGGTGGAGAGGCGACACTGCAGTTGAGAACGGGATGCAGGTTGCCTTCTCTCGGGCAGGATGGGTTCGAACACCGGTGTTCAGACTTGGGGTAGTTGCCAGCGCAAAACGGGCAGTTCACGGGGTTGTTGCACCTGGGCTTGACATGGCCAAACTTCCAGCACTTGCAGCACTGGGTAGAGGGGGACGATGGGTAGGCTCTCTCAACCACACGGTTGCTGCCATAAAGGAGGACGGATGGCGGATTGACCATTCTGTCAGCATGATCAGGAGAGATATGAACCACGACGCAGCAAGCTCTCTTGCCGTTCCTGCGGGAGGAGGGATCAAGGTTGAGGTATCGGGCGCTTCTGATGAGGAAATTCTTGGAATTGTATATGGAGGATTGAATGTTAGGGAAGAGGAGGTCCTCGTTATCGGGGAGGGTGTCTAGTGGAATACCGTGGATGGCAAATTGGAGATCGGTCGGTGCCAGCCTCAAGGGGAGCCAGGGGTTGTCACCGACAGGAAAGGACTGATTGAGAGGCAGGGAGAGGGCCTCAAAGAAGCGAGCGTAGGAGGCAGCTGGAACAGCTGTGTCGCTAGATATGAGGGAGATGGCGCCTGTGTCCTTCACAAAGGTCCTGAAGGCGACCGGAAGGTCGGAGTTTGCTTGCGGAGGACCCAGGGGGCGAGGTCTGGCCAGCAGATTCGGATAAGGGCTTTGTCAGGGTGGTGGGCTTGAACTGTTGGATGGGCATAGAACCTTCTGGACCCGCTGGGGAGGGGAGGAGGGCCTTTGGGGGAGGTGGCCTCAACGCAGTTCGCCACTTTAACAGCGGAGGTACCAGAAGACTGTGTCTTAGGCTTGGCTTTGCCTTTGTGCCTGGCGGCGTTGTCAGCTGCAGCCTGATCAAGCTCCGAAGTGCCACCATGAATGACATCAGCGTAGGAATGGGGGGGGGCGGGAGTACAGGAGTGCTCTGGAGGATGAGATGTGGATGGGATGGGTGCAGTGGAGGCCGGGGCAATGTTGGGCCGACTCGGAGCTTGGCGGGCACCCTGTTGCGGCAGGGGGGTCTGAGAGGGTGGTGCACGGACAGCGGAGGGAGCCACACGATATGACAGGTCACGGACAGTATTGCGTAAATCCCTTGGTTCTTGGTCGACGAGGGAGTTGGCAACTTGAGACTCGAGGGTGTGAATGGCGGAGAAGAGATCCTCAATATGGACCCCAATCGCAGAGGTGGCGAGGATAGCGGAGCAGAGGAGGGGAGGATTGTGGCATGGCCATGGGGGAGGTCATCGCACTCCCTGGGGGAGAGGGAGGAGAGTTGGGTCGGGGTAAAAGAGATAAGGTCTCGTGTGCGGTCGAGGAAAGCGGAGAGGAAACGGGCTTCGTCAGAGATTGCCAGAAACGTGGGAGAGGCCGAAGAGGCAGCAGAGGAGGGGCCCGAGATAGGGGCAAAGAGGGGGGGAGGACCGGGCTGGGCCATGGTGGTGCTTAGGGACGCGAAGCCAAAGCGAGGGGCAGAAATAAAAGTGTGGAGGTATCATGCACTTATCGACAAAGTGTTGAGAAATGTAGGGGCAGGAAAATAGGGGGCGCGGAACGTTTGTAACTACTATGACTGTCTTCTTTTTTGTCTTTTTCTTTTCTTTTGTCTTTTTTTAATCTCTATTATTAATTGTTTCTATCGGGGCCAACGCACACCTGTGCTCATCCCACGGTCTTAGGTACAACCGACTTTCTGCCAAGCGTGGGCCACGTAGTCCAAAACCTCCAACTACAGTCTATCCCGCCATCCCCAAGCTAAAACCCTCTGACCCTGCCCAACAGAGAAAACCCTGCCCGGTACTATGGGTAGAAACTACAACGAGATGAGAAACCGGGCCTGAAAGCCACAAACCAAAAACCCGGCGAAAGCCTAGCCTAAAAGAAAAATATCCCCAACCGACAGTAGACACAACCAACAAAGAAAAGCAAACCCACTCCCCCCAATCAAACAACCTGTAAGCTAAACCGTAGTAAAACCCCACCGGGCCCAGCTCCCGAAGGAATAAGGACTCCTGAATGATGGGTCTCAGGGACAGAACGAGGGGAGGTACCTCTCGGGGGCATACAGCCCTGCCAGCCAAGGCTCGGGAAGAGCGTTCGAGTTCGAGAGGATGCCGCCTAAAGAAGGAAGGCTCATGGCAGTCGCAGGAAGATCCGGTCGCCTATTTCGGGAAAGAGGACCCGGAAAGAGGGTTTAAACATGCGCTCCTAGTCCGAGGACAGCAAAAGGTTGCAGAGGTCTGAGGGTGGGCGTGGAGCCACGAGCAGTATGGTGCCAGCCGATCCAAACGTCGAGGAGGGGGATGGCAGAGGCCTACCCGACACGAGAAGTGCGAGGAAGACTGACGGTAAAGGTGTCACGATGTTTGAAATGTCTGACCGTACCAGTAGAGTACAGAGGAGATAGTGCAATACGAGAGAGCAGTGCAACAGGGGACAGCTACTTTACCGATCAACCGAGACAGAAAACCGACCATTGACGGGTCAGGGGTTGCCAACGGTGGGGGGCTGCCTAAGAGAGCCCGAGGAAGAGGGGGCGAAGGCAAACTCAACCAACCCCTAGGAACAAGCTTGCCTGGCCTGACCATCAGAAGTGAAAGGAAGAGGGGAGGGAGCCGCCTTCACTCAGACAGAGGCAATGTGGCGTGTCTGAGGAGAGGGGTGTGAATGGAACTGACGATGATTTCTCGTGGTATTGAGATTTCAATCGCCAGAGGTGTAGCGGAGACGTAGGATGGTAAATAATGTGACCGTTTTTCTTTTTTTTTTTCTTTTCTTTTTTTTTCTTTTTCTTTTTCTTTTTCTTTTTCTTTTTTTTTCTTTTTCTTTTTTTTTTTTTCTTTTGTCTATTTATTTGATTTTATTTTATTTTTTTCTTTTAATCATATGCATTTGTT
>Ga0307509_10001419_pt1 | contig 40446 bp, 33 predicted proteins | sample 10_EM_MG_FD_202245 | JGI IMG/M metagenome (GOLD analysis project Ga0307509, IMG submission 202245) | Populus trichocarpa ectomycorrhiza microbial communities from riparian zone in the Pacific Northwest, United States - 10_EM | ecosystem: Host-associated > Plants > Roots > Unclassified | place...
GAAGCTCAGGATCGCGCGGCGGCTCATCATCTCGCCAGAACAGCGCGACCATTACCGAAATTCCCTCGATGTTCCGGAGCAATTCCGGATACCTACGCACCCGAAACGAGGGGATCCCTCAGGTCCTCCAGTTGTCCGGTTTCGTCCCCGACATGTCGCAGTCTCGGACATGACCGGACAAGAATCTATTCAGAGGCTCAAGAAACTAATCCAGGTCGGGGCTCCCACAGGAAACTAACCCAAACTAACCCCGGTCGGGGGCGGCGACAGGCGACAGGAAACTCTCGGACATGACCGGACAAGAAACTAATCATGGGCTCAAGAAACTAATCATGGGCTCAAGAAACTAACCCCAATTAACCCCGGTCGGGGGCGCTTCCAAGAAGGCTCGCCGTACGACGATGTCTCCCGCGGCGGCGCGGCGGCGCAGAACTGCGCCGCGATCGCGTGGCTGTTCTTGTGATCTGCAGACCACTGCGCGCCAGGCTGGCTCAGAACCGGAACACCACGCCGAGGTGCACGCCAAGGATGGTCCGGCCGTTGACGTCGTCGGCGCTGGTGAACGGTTTGGTCAGGGCGGCCGAGCCGCTCGGGCGGAACCCGGCGTTCTTTGTGTTGTGGAGCACGTCGGTGACCAGGTAGAGCTTCACATTCTTGATCACGTAGAAGCCGCCGGCGCTGCCGCCGCTCGCGTTCTTGCCGCCGCCGGAGCTGTCGCGGATCAGGCCGTACAAGCCACCGACGTGCAGCTCCGGCAGGATCTCGTAATCGGCCGATGCCTGGTACATATTGTAGTAGGTCTCGGCGCCCGCGTCGGTCCCAGCGATCAGCGCGCCGGTGTTGCCCAGTGGCGAGCCGCCGTTGAACAGATCGCCGGATGGTCCATTGTTATTGGACCGGATGTAGACCAGATAAACCTTGCCCGGACCGTACTTGTAGTCGGCGTAGAGGTTGTCGTAGCTGACGATCCGCTGCACCGCCGTCGCCGGCGGCGCCTTGCCGGCGACCCGCGCGTAGCCGACGCGCAGCGGTCCATTCTCGTAGTCGAGCGCGAGCTGGTAGACGCGCTGCGCCGTCGGGCTGTCGACCGTCGAGCCCTGCAGCGAGTAGTGCGCCGCGGCCTGGAGGCCGGAGAAGCGCGGCGAGATGTAGGCGAGATCGCTATCATAACGCGACGGCACGCCGAACGCGTTGATCACCGCGCCGAGCGTGCGCTCGCCGTAATCCATCGCGGCGCCGCGCAGGAACACCTCGGTGTTCTGGCGGCCGATCCGGAAGTCACCGGCGGGAGTCCACAGCCCGACCCACGCTTGGCGGTCGAACAGCCGCGTCGTGTCGGCGGGCGCACCGCTCGTCGCGTTGATCCCCTGCTCGAGCACGACGTTGCCCTTGATGTCGTCGGTGAAGCCGACCTGGCCCTTCAGCCCGACACGCGAGCGCAGGAGCGCGCCGTCCTGGATCGCGAACAGGTTCGCGCCCGACGAGCTGTGCATGAAGTTGAGATAGACATCGAGATCGCCGTACAGCGTGACCGCCGCATCTCCGACGCGCTGGGTCAGCGGGACGGTCGCGGTCTGGGCGGCCGCGGTGCCTGCGGTGATCGACGCGAGCGCGGCGACCGCGCACGAAGTGACTCTTCGGCTCATGGGATACCTCCGCTCGACAGGAGGCCGCGACGGGCGACCACGGTGTCGGCTCACATGAATATAAATGAACTTGTTAGTATTCATCAATGGCCTTGACGCCATGAACTCGTTCATACAATGATTGTCTGAACGTGATCGCGCCGACCGATCTCGACCCGCTGGAGTCCACAATCCCTCGTGGGCTGGGTGGGGTCGAGCCCATCGAATATGCGACTGCCGGGCCGCTGGCGCTCGGCCGTGTACTCGAGCGGACGGGGGGCTCGCTGGTGGCGCGGCATCGCTCGCGCGAGCTCCTGCTGTATCGCCAGGGCACGATGGGCGTGGTGATCGAACTCACCATCCCCGCGATCGTGCGCAGTCCCTGCGAGAGCTTCTATCTGCACCACCTCGAGAGCGGCGATGCACCGGCGGCGCAATCGGCAGAACGTCCGGTCCGCGTTGGGCTCGGCGCGCCCGACGTGCTCGAGGCGACCCCGGCGCTGCGTGGTCGCGGCGTCGAGTTCATCGCGCCGGGCGGCGAACGCCCGATCGGGCGCGGCGGGCCGACCCGCGGCGTGCGATCGGGCGTGTGGTTCGAGCTGGTGGCCGCGCCGACGAGGGCGCCATGACGCGCTGGACCAGCAACTGGGACGACTTCGGCATGGACACGATGTCGCTGGCCGGACCGCTCGAGGCCATTCGCAGAGCTAAGGGCTCCCGAATGGAGTACTCGATCATGTTCGGCGGTTCTCCGAGGGACCAAATCCGAGAGACCGGCCGAGTTACTCATTCGCGGCTCGTAACCGCGAGCCGTTGTGCTTCGATGTCACCGACCTCTGCAAGGGGCGCTGTCATCGGATTGCAGTGTGTATAGGTTGTATAACCAAGAGGAGACCCCGAAATGACCGCACGAACCCGGAACTACCCTGGCGGCGCGAGCCCATTGATCGATCACGACCCGGCCGACCCGACGCTGGTGCAGAAGGTGCGGGCCGGACTCGCCGGCGGCCTGGTCGGCGGGGTCGTGATCTGGATCTACGAGGCGGCGGTGTGGGTCGGCGCACAGCACCTGATGCCGCTGGCGGGTATCCCGCGCAACGCCACCGGGCTGGTGTTCGGCAAGGCAGTGCAGGAGTCGCTGGGCGCTGGTGCCTACGTCATCGGTACCTGCATCCACTTTCTGTTCGCGCTCGTCTGGGGCGTCGGCTTCGCGCTGGCCTGGCCGGCGCTGCGCCGGCGCGGCATTGAGGCGACGCTGGCCGCGCTGTTCTACGCGGTGATCGCGTGGATCGTGATGCACGTGGCCATCGCACTGGCGGGCGACAACCATCCGAACTACCTCGACCCGGCGGTCATCATCGGCGGCTTCATGTCGCACTTCTTCTTCGCCGTGCCGATGGCGCTGGTCGTGAAGAACGGCCTGGCGGCCGCTATGCCCACCCGGTCGTTCTCGAAGCCACCCGCGTGACCAGCACCGGGCCAGCCGATCATCGCGCGGCCAGCGCCCAATGTTCGAGGAGGCAGGTGATCCCGACTCGCGAGATGCCTGTCAACGAGAGTGTCCGGACAACAGGCGTGGACTGCGGCGCTCCCGACGCTGCCGTCGGGGTCGCTCTCGAGCTCTCGCTCTGCCGTGTGTGCGGCGGTACCGGCGGCGTCGCGTCGTCCGGTGGCCCACAGCGACCGGCGGCGTCGCGTCGTCCGGCGGCCCACAGCGCGCGAGAGAGCCACCAGCGAACCCAAGGGGGGGCATCACACCCGCGGCGGAGGCCGGACCATGGCTCGACAGTAACGACGATCGCGTCAGAAGTCGGTCCCCATCCACTCGGCGATCGAGCGGAACGAGTGGTCGCCGAGGACCACGTGATCGATGATCGGGATCCCGATCATCCGGCCGACCTCGCGCATCCGGCGAGTCAGCTCGCGGTCCTCGCGACTCGGGCTGGGGTCACCCGAGGGATGATTGTGTACGAGCACGCCGCCCGCAGCCGCCATCCGGACCAGCGGACGAAACACCTCGCGCGGATGGACCTCGACGTGCGCCACGCTGCCGCGCGCGACCTCGACGATATCGAGCAGACCATTGCGGACGTCGACCCCCATCACGAGGACCACCTCCTGCGTCAGGCCGGCGAGCCGGGGGGCGACGCAGCGATACACGTCCTCGGCGGCGCCGAGCAGCTTGCGATGATGGATGACCTCGACGGCGCGCCGGCCGAGCTCGAACGCCGCGGCGATGCGCGCCGCGCGTGCCGCGCCGATGCCGGAGATCTGCGCGAGCTCGTGGGGCGACGCGCGGGACAACGCGGCGACGCCGCCGATCGATTGCACGAGGTCGGCCGCGACCGCGAGCACCGGTCGATGGCGCACGCCGGTGCCGAGCACGAGCGCGAGTAGCTCGGCGTCGCCGATCGCCTGGGTTCCGCAGCGCCACAGCCGCTCGCGCGGTTTGTCGGCGGCGAGGTCGGCTACGGTGATGGGCTCGACCTGGGCCGCGATCGCCTCGATGATATCCATGGCGGGCGTGCGAGCAAGCCGTGTTCCATGCGCTGGCGACGTGGCGTCATGCAGTTGCACGCGCGGATGGCCGCCCACCGGACAGCGCGGCCGGCATTCGGACACCGTGTTATGTTCCGGCGATGTTCGTGTGCACGGAGTGCGGGTCCTCGCAGCCGGTCCCGGGCCGGTGTGCCGCTGACGGGACGCCGCTATCGCCGATCGGTGAAGACGTCTTGCTCGGCACGACGATCGGCGTGTACCGCGTGGCGCGCTTGCTCGGCATCGGTGGCATGGGGCGGGTCTACAAGGGCGTGCACCCCGGGATCGGGAGCCGCGTCGCGATCAAGGTGCTGTCGCGCGAGTGCTCGGATCGCCGCGATCTGGTCGAGCGGTTCTTCTCCGAGGCCAAGGCGGTGAACATGATCCGCCACGAGGGCATCGTCAACGTGCTCGATCTGGCGATGCTGCCCGACGGCCGCCCGTACATCATCATGGAGTACCTCGACGGCGTGTCGCTCGCGGCGATCATCTACGAGGGCGTGAACCAGCAGGCGCCGCTGCCGCTTGGCGGGATCGCGCGGCTCACCGCGGAGGTCCTCGACGCGCTCGGCGCGGCGCACGCCAAGGGCGTCGTCCACCGCGATCTCAAGCCCGACAACATCTTCGTCGCCCCGTCGGGGCGGCCGAAGGTGCTCGATTTCGGTATCGCCAAGCTGTCCGACGTCAACGCGACGTCGACGCGCACCGGGTCCCTGATGGGAACGCCGCACTACATGGCGCCCGAGCAGGCGGCCGGCCGCACCGTCGATCACCGCGCCGACATCTATGCGATCGGTGTGATCTTGTTCGAGTGCGTGACGGGGCGGAAACCGTTTCTGGCCGATGCGCTGTTCGACCTGTTGCGCATGCAGGTCGAGACCCCGCCGCCGCTGCCGCGCAGCTTGCGGCCGGATCTGCCGATCGCGCTCGAGCAGGTGATCCTGACCGCGCTGGCCAAGCCGGCGGATCAGCGGTTCTCGACGACGATGGCGATGAGCGTCGCGCTGCAGCACGCGACCGCGCAGCTCCCGCCCGACCAGTGGCGGCCGCTGACGGCGCCCAACGCACGGGTGTCGAGCGGCGGGAGCTGGGCGCCGACGCCGCCGGTGAGCTGGTCCAGTCAGGGTACCGCGCCGTCGCCGCCACCCCCGGCTCCGGGGCTTGGCAACGCGCCGACGGTCTCCGCGGGGCAGGTCACCAAGAAGGAGCGGCCCGGTGCGCTGGACAGGTCGGCGCCGAACCCGCGTCCAAGCTCGTCGAGAACCGGCCGGTGGGTCGCGCTGGCGGCGGTCTTGCTGGCCGGTGCCGGTGTCGCAGCGGTCGCAGCGGCGGTGATCGCGACCGGTGGCCGTGTCAGCGGCGGGTCGTCGGTCGCGCCGGTCGCCCCTGGGTCGGCGCCCCTGCCGGCGGTCGCGGCCGATCCGGGCTCGGCTGCCAAGCCGGATCCGTGGACCGCGCCGGTGCCGTCGCCACCCGCCGTGCCCGCGGAGGCCGATCATGCCGATGACGACGACGATCCGTCGAGCGAGGCCCCGACGAAGACCGCCAAGCAGGTCTACGACGATCCGATGAAGGAGGCGCTCGATCAACTCGACGAGACCATCAAGGCGCTGCCGGCGGATCAGCAGAAGCGGCTCGGTGCGTACAAGGATCTGGCGAAGCTGTCATCCAAGGAGCGGATGAAGCGGCTGCAGGCGCTCGCGCGCCAAGGGATCCCGGAACTGCCGGGCGCCGCGCAGGCCGAGGCGCCCGAGCGACCCGAGCCGCCGCGTCCTCCGCAACCGCCGTCCAGCACCTGGATCAAGACCCACGCGATCGAGCCGCCGAGCGGCTACGATCCCGAACGCGTCGACGTTACCGCGTTCGTCCCGTGGGCGATCGCGCAGGCCCAGAAGGCGATCCCCGACGCGCAGCTGATCCGGATCGACACCAACGGCGTTAGCGCTGACGGTCGCGCGAACCTGAAGCTGCCGTCGCTGGCGTCCGACCACGGCAGCATCGACGTCCGCTTCATCTCGCCGTCGCGTGGCAAACGCGATCCGAGCCAGCCGCTCGGCGTGGCCCGGCGCGACTTCAAGTGCGAGTTCCGGGTGATGGCGACGCCCGACGGTGTCGAGCTCATGCCGATCGACTTCGCCGACTGCGCGAAGGAGCACGTCGTGCCGGCGCCGAAGTGCAGCTTCCCCGGCGTGTGGAAGAAGGCAATCTCCCGCAAGGCGCCGTCGCGCGACGCGGTCGGCAACGTCGACTACCGCTCGAACGGCTCGCGCGCGGTGTGGTACTTCGCGATCGGCGCCGGCTTCGACGTCGCGTTCAGCGAGATGTTCGGCGACGACTGCTGACGGGGACGGTGTCTCTTTTGTCTCGTTCCGGATTGCCGCGCGGGAACTGCCGAACTACTGAAGGGGATTGACCGGACGGACGAAGGGGACGGTGTCTCGGTAGAAACTACAGCGCTCGCCGGGCGGATTCCTACCGTGAATCCAATGGCTTGAAGACGCTTCCGGAGCCATTTGGCTACGTGGTTCGACCCCAGTGCCAGTAGCGCATCCCTGTTTGTCTCGCTCCGGATTGCCTCGCCGTCAACGAGACAAACGAGACACCGTCCCCATCAAGGCTCGAATATCACAGCGCTTCGTTCATCCGGAACGAGACAAACGAGACACCGTCCCCTCACTGCGCGGTGGCGCGGTGGAGCTGGGCCCACGCAGTGGCGAGCTGGAATTCGGCCTGCACCAGGTTGCCTTCGGCGGTGGTGACCGCGGTCTGCGCGTCGGCGAGCTCGATCTGGCTGCCGAGGCCCTGGGCGTAGCGGGCATCGGCGAGCTTGAGCTGCGCACGGGCGGCAGCAACGGCCTCGGTGGAAGCCTGCACGTTGGCGCGGTTGGCGACGATCTGCGAGCGCGCCGAGTCGAGCTGCGAGGTCAGCGTGAGGAGCAGCGCGTCGCGCTGGGCGGCGGCGGATTCGACGTTGGCGTGGGCGACGCGCGCATCGGCGGCTGACTTGCCGCCATCGAACAGCGACCAGGTCAGCGACAGGCCTGCGTTCCAGCTCGGCTGCGGGTCCCAGTCGCCGGTGCCAGGGGCCCACAGGGTCGACGCGCTGGCGGACAGCACCGGGCGGCGCTCGGCGTGGGCCGCGGTCAAGCTCGCGTCGGCGGCTTCGAGTTGCTTGTCGAGCTGGACGATCTCGGGGCGGAGCTTCCGCGAGGTCTCGACGAGCACGGTGAGCGGCGCGGGATCGGCCTCGGACGGGGTCGGCCAGTTCGCTGCGACGGTCGGCGAGCGCTCGGGATCGACCCAGCCGATCGCGGAGCGCAGGTTGGCCAGCGCGATCGCCTCGTTGCTCTGTGCCTGGGCGAGGGCGGACTTGGCGTTGGCGTCGCGGGCCTGCGCCTGGGCGACCTCGATCGGATCCTTGGCCTGCGCGGCGACGAACCGCTTGGCCTGGTCGAGGTGCGTGTCCTCGCTCTTGACGGTGGCGTCGGCGACGACCACGAGCTTGCGGCGAGCGACCGCCTCGAGATACGCGACCTCGACGTCGGTGCGGACGTCGAGCGTGGTGGTGCCGATCGCGGCCGCAGATGCATCGGCGGTGAGCTCGGCGGCGCGGATGTTGGCGGCGGTGAGCCCGAAGTCGTAGATCCGCCAGCTCGCGGAGGCGCCCAGGCCGGTCGACTCCGAATGGGACGCAAAGCCACCGCACGTCGACGTGTCACCCGCCGCTTGATTGCACAGGTGCACGGGCGTCGAGCCGGTGCCTGCGGTGGCGCTGAGGTTGATCGTCGGCCGGCGCGCGACGTGGGCCTGGTCGACGCGGCCCTGCGCGGCCTCGAGCTGCGCCTTGCTCAGCCGCAGGCTGGGCTGCTGCTGCATGGCGATCTCGATCGCACGCTCCAGCGTCAGGACTTCGCCCCCCGCGTTGGTCATCGGTCCCGGGGCCGCGGTCGGGGTCGGCGACGCGGCCGGCGCGGTCGGGGTAGGCTGCGCCGGCGCAGCCGCCGGAGTCGGGGGCGCTGGCCGGCGGGCGGAGCCCGGGGCGGTCGTCGGAGCTGGCTGCGCGCCGACCGGCGTGGGCGCGGAGATCGCCGCGGCGGCCCCCGCGAGCGTCGCGAACAGTGTCACTGATAACAACTTCATATCTCGTTCCTCGGAGCCCTCGGAGTCATGAGCAGGGCGAGCCGCGGACCGCGAGTCGCCGGAAACAGACCTAGCGCCACCCGGGTGTGGCCGCACGCGATTGCCGCGGTGAACGCGAGCCACCGCGCCGGTATCACGACTCGTACCTGAGCGCCGTGATCGGATCGAGCCGCGAGGCGCGGATCGCCGGGTACAACCCGAACACCACGCCGACGCCGCCGGACACCAAGAACGCGATCGCCGCGGTCGTCGCCGGGAAAAAGAACTTCCAGCCGAAGTAGCTCGCCATGTAGTACGCGGCGGCGGCGCCGAGCGCGAGGCCGAGCAGGCCTCCCAGCGTGGCGAGCACGAGCGATTCGACGAGGAACTGCGTCATCACGTTGACCGGCTTGGCGCCGACCGCCATCCGGATCCCGATCTCGCGGGTCCGCTCGATGACGCTCACCAGCATGATGTTCATGACGCCGATGCCACCCACGAACAACGACACCGCCGCGACGATCGCCAGCAGGGTGGCGATCCGCTGGGTCGAGTCTTGCTGCGCCTGTGCGAACTCCGCCGGGTTCCTGATCCGGAAGTCGTCCTCGTCGGAGCCGTCGAGCTTGTGGCGGTCGCGCAACAGGCTCGTGATCTCGGCCATCGCGCGCACCGCCAAGTCATCCGAGACCATCGAGATGATCACCTGGCCCTTGATGTACTTGGCGAGGCCCTTCTCGATCTTCTGGAGATAGGTCTTGACCGGGATGACGATGATGTCGTCATTGTCTCCCATCGGACCCTGGCCCTTGGCGGTCAGCACGCCGACGATCTCGTAGGGCTGGCCGGAGATCCGGACCGTCAGGCCGACCGGGTTCGTGGTGCCGTAGAGCTGGGTGGCGACGGTCTGGCCGATCACCGCGATCTTGGTATTGCCGTTGCCGGCGTCCTCGTCGAGCACGACGCCCTGGCCGGCACCCCAGCTGCGGATCTGGAACCAGATCGCGGTCGTCCCGATCACGCTGGTGTTCCAGTTGGCGTCCTCCGAGGCGATCTGCGCGCGGCTCTGCAGCATCGGCGCGACCCACTTGATGCTCGGGATCTCGCCGTTCTGAAGCGCCGCCATGTCGTCCCAGGTCAGCGCCTGTCGCGATCCGGCGCCGCCCGCCGCGCCGAAGCTGCGCTGCGAGCCGTTGGTCAGGATCAGCACGTTGGTGCCGAGGTTCTGGAACACATCCTTGACCGCCTGCTGGGCGCCCTGGCCACCGGCGACCATCGCGATCACCGCGCCGATGCCGAACACGATGCCGAGCATCGTGAGCATCGAGCGCACCTTGTTGCGCCACAGCGCACGCATCGCGAGCTTGAGGGTCGTGAAGATGTTCATGACGCGACCTCCGACGCCTTGACCGGCGTCTGGCTCTTGTCGTCGATGATCAGCCCGTCGCGCAGGGTGACGACGCGCGACGCGTACGCCGCGATGTCGGACTCGTGGGTCACGAGGATCACCGTCTTTCCCTGATCGACCAGCCCCTGCAGGATCGCCATCACCTCGTACGAGGTCTTGGAGTCGAGGTTGCCGGTCGGCTCGTCGGCCATGATGATCGGCGCCTCGCCGACCAGCGCGCGGGCGATCGCGACGCGCTGCTGCTGGCCGCCGGAGAGCTGGCTCGAGTGGTGGTCGGCGCGATCGCCGAGGCCGACGCGCTCGAGCGCCGCCATCGCGCGCTTGTGGCGCTCGCGGCCGGCGACGCCTTGATACATCAGCGGCATCTCGACATTCTCGAGCGCGCTGGTCCGCGACAGCAGGTTGAAGCTCTGAAACACGAAGCCGATCATCCGGCTGCGGACGTCGGCGAGCTCGGTGCGCGACAGCCGTGCGACGTCCTTGCCGTTGAGCAGGTAGCTGCCGGCGCTGGGCTGATCGAGGCAGCCCATGAGGTTCATCATCGTCGACTTGCCGGAGCCCGACGTCCCCATGATCGCGATCGACGAGCCGGACTGGATGGTGAGATCGACGCCGCGCAGGGCGTGCACGAGGTTGTCGCCCATCGCGTACGTGCGCCAGATCCCGCGCATCTCGACCAGCGCATTGGCGTCGGGCATCGGTCGATAGGGGTGCACCATGTCAAAACGCTCCCACCTTGCGTGCGGGGCCGGTCGGCGCTCCGATGATCTCGGTGACCAGCAGATCTCCGGGCTGAAGGTCGCCCTCGAGCAGCTGGGTCGACGAGCCATCGGTGAGGCCGGGCTTGATGAGCACCGGCTTCGGCTTGCCGTCGACCAGCTTCCACAGCCGCTTCTTGTCGCCGAGGTCGCGGCCCCCGAACGCACCGCTCGGGCCGCCCGCACCACCGGCGCCGCCCATGCCCCCGGCACCACCCATGCCACCGGCCCCACCGGAGCCCGAGCCTTCAGCGCGACGGCGAGCGCCGGACCCCGAGCCACCGCCAAAGCCGCCCGAGCCGCGGCCGCCGAGCTCGGCGAACACCGCCATCAGCTGCTCGCGCGTGGGCTTGAACCGGATCGCGGCGTTCGGGATCTTGATCGCGTCGGCGACCTGCGCCAGCACGAACGTGACGTTGGCGGTCATCCCGGGCCGCAGCGACTTGTCGGAGTTATCGACGTCGATCACCGCGTCGTAGGTCACCACGCCCTGGGTCGTCGTCGGCGCGTTGCGGACCTGACGGACCACGCCGTTGAACTGCCGGCCGGGGAACGCGTCGACCGTGAACGTCGCCTTCATCTTCTCGAGTAGCCGCCCGACATCGCCCTCGCTGACCGCGGTGTCGATCTGCATCCGCCCGAGGTCCTCGGCGATCGTGAACAGCACCGGTGCCTGCAGCGACGCGGCGACGGTCTGGCCGAGCTCGACCGCGCGCGACAGCACCACGCCGTCGACCGGCGAGTAGATCGTCGCGTACGACAGGTTCAGCTTGGCCTGCGAGACGTTGGCGTAGGCCTGCGACTGCGTGGCCTTGGCCGCGACCAGCGCCGCGCGCGCGGTGTCGTAAGCGACCTGCGCGCTCTCGACGATGACGCCGGCGACGAGCTGTTGATCCTGCAGCGTCTTCTGGCGCTTGAGCTGGCGGTCGGCGTCGGCGAGCGCGACCTCGGCCTTGTTCACGTTGGCCGCCGCCAGTGCCAGGTTCGCCGCGGCCTGATCGATCTGCGATTGCAGGACCTGCTCGTCGAGCTTGGCGATGATCTGTCCCTTCTTGACGGTGTCGTTGAAGTCGGCGTGCAGCTCGACCACGCGGCCCGAGACCTGCGCGCCGACCTGCACGGTGCCGACCGCAGACAGCGTACCGTTCGCGGTGACCTGCGCGGCGATCGTGCCCTTGCCGACGGTCACGGTGGAGAACGTGATCGGATCTTCCCCCTTGGCCCACGGCTTCTTGATGACGAGAAACCCGATCGCGGCGACGACCACCACGAGGACAATGATCCTGGGAATCCAACGTTTGACCTGCACGGTGCCCAAAGTGATACCTCGGTACGAAGCTACAGTTACTCGCGTGTTGCGGTTTGTTGCAGCGATCAGGCCAACGGAACTTCGAGCCGTGCGGTGGTGCCCTGGCCGGGGCGCGACGACAACGTCACATCACCACCGTGCGCGCGGGCGATCCGGCGCGCCAGCGCGAGCCCGAGGCCGACGCCGCCAGTCCGTCGCGTCCGGCTGTCGTCGGCGCGCCAGAATGGCGTGAACGCTAGATCGATCTCGGCGGGCGACATCCCGATGCCATGGTCGACGATCTCGAACGCGACCGTGGTTCCGTTGGGTTGAATCGCGAGCGTGACCTCGGTGCCGGCGTCGGAGTACTTCGCCGCGTTGTCGAGCAGATTATCGAGAGCTCGGCGCAGCAGCAGCGGGTCGCACTGGATCGCACGGTCGTCGCCCTGCGACCGCTCGAGCGAGCGCCCCGGGTGGCGGGACTTGAACTTGCGGGTCGCGCGATCCGCGAGCTCGATGACCGAGGTGGCCTCGCGATCGATCTTGGCGTGATCGCCGTCGAGCCGCGCGGTGGTCAGGATGTCGCCGATCAGCTGGTCGATCTCATCGAGGTCGACGCCGACGTCCGACAGCACGTCCTGGGCGGCGGCCGGGTCCTCGGCGGCCAGCTCGAGCGCGACCCGGATCCGCGCGAGCGGCGTGCGGAGCTCGTGGGACACGTCGCCCATGAGCTGGCGCTGCGACCGCAGCAGCTGCGCCGTGCGATCCGCCATCTCATCGAACGCCCGGCCGACGTCACCGACCTCGTCGGCGCGGTGCAGGCTCGCGCGCGCGGCGGTGTCGCCGGCACCGAACCGCCGCGCGGCCCGGGCGAGCTGATCGAGCGGGCGCGCCAGCCGGCGCGAGAACCACACCGACGCGATGCCGACCAGCACCAGGATCATCGCCCCGAGCGGCAGCACGTAGCTCCACGGAAACCCCGGTCGGGTCGGCGCATATACGCCGATCAGCGTGCCGTCGTCGCTGCGCACGACGATCCGGTTCCAGTTGAGCGACCATTTGGCGTTGACCAGGTCGCGGGTCTCGTCCGCGGTCGGCGGATCGAGCGTCACGTCGGCCGTCGAATCGGTGTTGGTGCGCAGCAGGTTGCCGTGGGCGTCGAACAGCGACAGCGTGCCGCGCAGCCGGGGTTCGATCCGGGCCATCACGGCGTCGAGCTCGTGCGCGTTCTTGACCGACCAGCGCTCGATCAAGTACTGCGCGAGCGCGGCGTGTGGCTCGAGGTAGCGCGGCGAGCGCGTGTAGCGCGGCAGGATCAAGAGCGCCGCCATGATCGCGATCGCCAGCACGGCGACGAAGCCGTAGACGCGATAGACCAGCCGGCGCCGGCGCAGCGGCTTCCGCGGATCGCGCGATGGATCGCGCGATCCGGCGGGCGCTTGGGGGTCGCTCCGGTCGCTCCTCAAATATCGCCTCCCGCAAGCAGGTATCCGGCGCCGCGCACCGTCTTCAAGATCTTGGGATTGCGGCTGTCGTCGCCGAGCTTGGCGCGCAGCCGCGAGACGTGGACATCGATCGAGCGATCGAAGCTCAGCTCGGCGGAGCCCTTCGCGAGATCGAGCAGCTGCTCGCGCGACAGCACGCGACCCGGCCGCTGCGCCAGCGCGCGCAGGATCGAGAACTCGTAGGCTGTGACATCGACCGGATTGCCGTCGAGTGTGACCGTCATCTTCTGCGGATCGAGCACGAGCCCGCCGACCTGGACGGTCTGCTGCGCCGGGCCGGCCTGACCTCGGACGCGGCGCACCGTCGCCCGGATCCGTGCCAGGAGCTCGCGCGGCGAGAACGGCTTGGTCACGTAATCATCGGCGCCGACCTCGAGGCCGAGCACGCGATCGGCTTCCTCGGTCCGCGCCGTGACCATCACGATCGGCACGTCGGTGCGCGCCCGCAGCTCGCGGGTCACCTCGATCCCATCGCGGCCCGGCAGCATCACGTCGAGCACGACGCAGTCGTATTGCCGGCGCAGCGCCTCGATCTGACCCTCATTGCCGGTCGTCGAGATCGTGACCAGCACGCCGTGTGACTCGAGGTAGCGCGCCGTCAGCTGCGCGAGCCGCTCGTCGTCTTCGATCAGCAATACCTTGATCGAGGTCATGGGGGTGTCGGTCACGGGAACACCTAACCATGGTCCGGGTCTGGCGAGTCCGGACTTCACATTTCGCAATTCAGGACGCACTACATCGCCGGCTCGAGCGATCGCCGGCGCGAGCCACATCGCCGCCCGATCACAGCAGCAGGGCATCCTCGATCTCCTCGAACGCTCCGGCCCGCCAGTGTGCCAGGGCGGTCTTGCCCTGCAAGGGATTCTCGGTCTCCGAGAGCACCGTGTGGAGATCGACCAGCGAGCAGTAGGGGTCGGCCGCCGACAGCGTGGCGATCGAGGCCGGCAGCTCGGCCGGCGCCATCCACGCCGCCATCTTGTGGCTCACGCCCTCGAGTAGCGCCCGGACCGCCACGTTGGCGAGCCGGCTGCCGAGCAGGCGATCGAACGCCGAGGGCCGACCGCCGCGGACGACGTGGCCGAGCACGGTCACCCGGGTCTCGATGCCCGAGGGACCGGAGTCGGCCACCTTTTCGGCCAGCCGGGCATCGACGAGATCCTTCAGCCGATCGACGGGGATCGGCACGCCCTCGGCCTTGATGATGATCACGCGGCGCCCGCGGCGCTGGCGATGCGCGCGGTCGCGGACCGCGATCACGGTATCGACGATCTGCTCGACGATCGCTGCCTCGGGCTTGCCGGCTTCGGGAAACAGCGCCAGGTCGGCGCCGACCGCGATCGCCGAGGTCATCGCGAGGAACCCGCAGTCGCGACCCATCACCTCGATGATGAACGTCCGATCATGCGCGGTCGCCGTATCGGCGATCTTGTCGCACGCCTCGACGATCGTGTTCATCGCGGTGTCGACGCCGATCGACAGCGCGGTCAGCGCGAGATCGTTGTCGATCGAGGCCGGCACGCCGGCGATCGCGAGCGTCTGGCCGCGTAGCTCCTCGGGATCGGCGAGCCTGAGGGCGCCGGTCAGCGAGCCGTTCCCGCCGATCACCATCAGGCTGTCGATCCCGCGCTTCGCGAGCACGGTGCGGGCGCGGTCGCGGGCCTCGCGGTGGTGGAACTCCTTGGCGCGCGCCGAGCCGAGGATCGTGCCGCCCTCTCGCAGGATACCGGCGACGTCGCCGGGCAGCAGCGTCGACATGGAATCCTCGAGCAGGCCGCGGTACCCGCGCTCGATGCCGACGACGTCGGCGCCCTGGGACCGACCGACCAGCGTCGCCGCACGGATCGCCGCGTTCATACCGGGAGCGTCCCCGCCGCTGGTCAGGACCCCGATTCGCCTCATGGTCATGGCCGCACTCTACAGGAACACGCCAACCGGGGCGAAATAGGTCCCGGCGGTCCCGGCGTGTTCTTGGCTCCGCCAAGTCACGCTGGACCTGCTTCGCTGGTCCCCGTCTGCTTCGCATCCGGCGTGTCGCTTCGCGCCACGGGCTTAGTTCGCGGTGGGCATCGCGGCGGATTCGGCTAAAGTGTGAGACCGTGGTGCGTATCGAGCATGAACGGCCAGGAGCGAGCTCGTGAGGCGTGCGCTCCGCGGCTGGCGTGGCGAGCCGCCCTGGCGCGGCATCGTGCTCGGGCTGGTGCTGGCGGTGGCGTTGCTCGGCTGCATCGTCCGGCGGATCGCGGGGCCGCAGCTCACCGGCACCTGCGACGGCGCGTGCGCGCACTATGCGCAGTGCAAGCCCGGTCGCGGTGAGTCGGATCTCGCGCGTTGCGTGGCCGAGTGCCCCAGCGTGTTCAGCGACCGTGACTCGCTGATGGCCTACGAGAGCTTGTCATGCGAGGACGCGGTCGAGTTCGTCGACGGCAACGCCGCGAAGACCGCCGCGCACCGGTGACCGCGCCGGGCCCGGTCGGCGCGCCGCCGGCCGTCACGGCGAGCAGTCGTCACAGAGCTGGGACGCGGCGTTTGCGCGCGAGGTCTACAACCTCGCCCATGCAAGATGTCGTAGCTTTTCACGGCACGTACCGCTATGCGACGCGCGAGAACCTCGAGCTCGCGATCTCGTCGGCCCGCGCGGTGCTGGTCGACGACGACGCGTCCGAGGTCGAGGTCGCCTGGATGCGTTGCTTCGTCACCCGCGGCACGGAGCTCACCGTGAACTTGACCACCCGCGTGGACCGGTTCAGCGCCGCCGCGGTGTTCGATACGCTGGCCCAGACCGCGATCGAGGGCGCCGTCGCGGCCATGCTCGGGAACGCCCAGATCGACCTGTTTCCTTCAGGCCGCCACGACTGACGGGACGCGCGGGCGCCGCGACCGGGCATACTGCGCGTGTGGTGGCTCCGCCCAGCGACGCGATCCCCGAGGTGACCCTCGACGGCACCGTCGAGCGCTTCGTGTTTCGCAACACCGAGTCGAGCTTCACGGTCGCTCGCTTCGAGACCCCGGAGCACCAGCACGTCACGGTCGTCGGCGAACTGGTCGGGGTGAACGAGGGCCTGCCGCTGCGGCTGCGCGGCCACTGGGTCGAGGACAAGAAGTTCGGCCGGCAGTTCCGCGTGGCGACCTACCAGCTGCGGGCCCCCGAGACCCTGGTCGGCATCGAGCGCTTCCTGGGCTCGGGCGTGATCCCCGGGATCGGCCCGGAGCTGGCGCGCCGGCTGGTCGGACATTTCGGGATGGACACCCTCGAGGTGATCGATCGCAAGCCCGAGCGTCTGGTCGAGGTCTCGGGGATCGGCGCCGGCCGCGCGGCCAAGCTGTCGGCGGCGTTCGCCGCGCAGCGCGAGGTCCAGGACGTCATGGTGTTCCTGCGCGGCCACGGCGTGTCGGCGGCGTTCGCGGCGCGGATCGTCAAGAAGTACGGCAAGGACGCGATCAACATCGTGCGCGCCAACCCGTACCGCCTCGCGCACGAGATCTGGGGCATCGGGTTTCGCACCGCCGATGCGATCGCCGACAAGCTCGGGATCGCGCGCGATGCACCCGAGCGGCTGGAGGCGGGCCTGCTCCACGCGCTCGAGACCAGCGCCGAGGCCGGTCACATGCACCTGCCCGACGACGAGCTGATCGCGGCGGCGGCGAGCCTGCTCGGCGTCGCCGCCGAGGCGCTGCTGCCGCGGCTCGCCGCGCTCGAGGACCACCGCCTGGTCGTTCGCGAGGTGCTCGGCCACCGCGGCGCCTGCACGATGATGCCGTGGGCCTATGACGCCGAGGCCACGTCGGCGAGCTTGCTCGCGGCGCTGACCAAGACCCCGGCGCGCGGCCTGGCGCTCGACGTCCACGCGGCGATCCACGCGTTCGAGGCGGTGACCAGCGTGACCTTGGCCGACCAGCAGCGCCGCGCCGTCGAGGCCGCGCTGGTCGACAAGTGCACGGTGATCACCGGCGGCCCGGGCGTCGGCAAGACGACGATCGTCAAGGCGATCGTGCACCTCGCCAAGCTCGTGCATCGCAACGTCGCGCTGGCGGCGCCGACCGGGCGCGCGGCCAAGCGGCTCGGCGAGGCCACGGTGATGGAGGCGATGACGATCCACCGGCTGCTCGAGTTTCAGCCCCACGCGGGCGGGTTTCAGCGCGGTCGCGACAACCCGCTCGACGCCGACCTCGTCGTGATCGACGAGGCCTCGATGGTCGACGCCCAGCTGTTCGCGGCGCTGATCGCCGCCGTGCGCCCCGCCGCGCAGCTGATCCTGGTCGGCGATATCGATCAGCTGCCGTCGGTGGGGGCCGGGGCGGTGCTGTCCGACGTGATCGACTCCGAGGCCGCCACGGTGATCCGGCTGACCGAGATCTTTCGCCAGGCGCAGGCCAGCAAGATCGTGGTGTCCGCCCACGCGATCAACCACGGCGAGGTCCCGGCGCTGGACGCCCCCCAGGGCACCGGCGGGCCCGGCGGCGCGACCACCGATTTCTATTTCATCTCGCGCGACGACCCCGAAGCTGCCCGCGCCACGATCGTCGAGCTCGTCGCCGAGCGCATCCCGAAGAGCTTCGGGTTCGACGCCGTGGCCGACATCCAGGTCCTCGCGCCGATGCACCGCGGCGAGCTCGGCACCAGCGCGATCAACCGCGCGCTGCAGGACCGGCTCAATCCGTCCACGGGCACGCCCGAGCTGGCTCGCGGTGAGCGCGTGTTCCGCCGCGGCGACAAGGTGATGCAGCTCCGCAACGACTACGACAAGGCGGTGTTCAACGGCGACATCGGCGTGATCGTGGGGATCGACACCGACGAGGCGGTCGTGCGGGTCGAGTTCGATGGTCGGGTCGCGAGCTACGAGCGCGCGGAGCTCGATCAGCTGAGCCACGCGTACGCGGTCAGCATCCACAAGAGTCAGGGCTCCGAGTACCCGGCGGTGGTCATCCCCCTGGTCACCCAGCACTACATGATGCTGCAGCGCAGCTTGCTCTACACGGCGGTCACGCGCGGCAAGAAGCTCGTGGTGATCGTCGGGAGCAAGCGGGCGGTCGCTCTCGCGGTCCGCAACGCGGACGCCAAGCGCCGCTACACCTGGCTCGCCGAGCGCGTGCGCATGGCGATGCCGAGCTGAGCTGGCGCGGCGCGTCCTCGAGCCGGCGTCGTCCGTGGCCGATCATCGCCGGCGCTGGGTGCGACCCTCGATGCACGTGCGGAGGGTCTGCAGCGCGCGGTTCACGCGAGCCTGCAGCGTGCCGGGCTTCTCGCGGCAGATCTCGGCCATCTCTTCGAACGTGAAGCCTTGCTGGTAGCGCAGCAGCACGGCCTCCCGCGTGCGCTCGGGGAGCTTGTCGACGCAGGCGACCAGCGCGGCGCCGAGCTCGGCCTCATCGATCCGCTCGGCCGGTGGCGGGCTCGGGTCGGGCGTATCGGCGGTGTCGTCGTCTTCGAGGTGGGCCTCGGCGCGGGTGCGCGACTTGGCGGCGTCGAGCACGCGGTGGCGGGCGATCGCGAACAGCCACGTCCGCAGGGTCGAGCGCCCGGCGAACGTCTGGAGATCGCGGTGCGCCTGGATGAACACCTGCTGGTGCACGTCGTCGGCGAGCGTGGGGTCGTGCAGCGCTTCGCGGCAGAACCGATAGACCCCGCGGCCGTGGCGCCGCATCAGCAGGCTCAGCGCGGCGCGCAGATCGCCCGTGGTGACCACCTGGACGATGTCGTGATCCGGATCCTCGGGACGCACGGTCACCTCCTGTGTCAACCGCTCCGGATCGCCCACGGCAGACCGCCGAGAATTCGAGGATCCCATGACCATCGCGGGTAGGCGACGGGGCGATCCGATCTACGACAGCGCCACGACCGCCGCCGGGGTCGGCGCGAAACCTACGCGTCGCGCTCGACGTCGTGGAGCAACTGGACCAGCCGATGCACGCCGTCCTCGGGGAACGCGTTGTAGATGCTGGCGCGCATGCCGCCGACGTCGCGATGGCCGGCGAGCCCGCTGAGCCCGGCCGTTTCGGCCCGCGCGATCAACGCGGCCTCGAGCGCGGGCGTGGTGCCGCGGAACGTGATGTTCATGTTCGAGCGGCTGCCCGGCTTGGCGTGCGCGCGCCAGACCTTGCTGTGGTCGAGGCAGTCGTACAGCAGGGCCGCCTTGCGAGTGTTGCGTTCGCCGATCGCGGCCAGCCCGCCTTGCTCGCGGATCCACGCGACGACCTCGCCGATCATGTAGATGCCGAACGTGTTCGGCGTGTTGTACATCGAGCCCTCGTCGACGTACGTCATGTAGTCGGCCAGCGGAGGCAGCCCGGGCCGGCGGGTCGCGAGGAAGTCCTTACGCGCGATCACGAGCGAGATGCCCGATGGGCCGAGGTTCTTCTGCGCGCCCGCGTAGATCATGCCGTGGCCGGCGAGTGGCAGCGGACGGCTGAACAGATCGCTCGACGCATCGCACACCAGCTCCGCCGGTGGGTTCGCGGGCGGTGCGTGCCATTGCGTGCCGTAGATGGTCTCGTTGCTCGTGTAGTGTACGTAGCGCGGTGATGGCGAGTAGGTCTGAACCGTCGGGGTGGTGTCGAACGCGGGCGCGCTGCTGCACGCGACATGGACGTGGCCATAGCGCCGCGCCTCGGCCATCACCTTGGCCGACCACACGCCGGTATGACAGACGTCCACGGTGTCGGCCTCGCCGAGGAAGTTCTGCGGCACCATCGAGAAGTGGTGAGTCGCGCCCGCGGTAATGAACAGGATCGCGAAGTCCTCGCCGATCCCGCCGACCTCGCGGAGCGCGGCGATCGTGCGCTCCAGCACAGCGCGAAACGCCTTGCCGCGATGGCTGTGCTCGAGGATCCCGATGCCGGTGCCGTCGAGATCCCACAGCGCCGCTTGCGCGCGCTGCAGCACCGGCTCCGGTAACGCGGCAGGCCCCGACGAGAAGTTGAGCTTGCGACTCACCGGCGGGACGGCGTGTCTTCCCAGAAGAACACGGTGATCGCGATGCAGTGAAAGGCTTCATCCGACGACTGCGTGATCACGATATCCGTGACTTTGAGCTGAGGATTGTTGGCCATCCACGCAGTAACCTTCTCACCGAGTTGGTCACGGTCGGCGACCATCGTCGCCGAGAACACCTTCACTCCGTTGAACTTAACATCTCGCCGCAGTGTGACCTGCCCAGATGTATTGGCTTGGTTCGCGGACATGCGGGGAAGACGCTAACATGGCGTAGCAAGCCTGACGAGCACCCCGGTCACGTTGTGATCAGCGCTACTCGTTGTGCTTCGCCCCGCGCCGGCCACGGTGGCCGCGCCGGCCGTTCATCCGCTGCGCGTCGCGGCGCGCGATCCGCGGTGATCGCTATTCGTCGTCATCGAGCGCGCGATCCAGCGCGTTGGCGAGCCGCTCGGCTTCCTGGGGCGACATCGTGGTGGGCGTGAACGCCTTCTCGGCGGTCTCGACCAGCGACAGCAGCCGGGCTTGCTCGATCGACAGTCCGGAGGCGTCTCCGGTGATCCATTCGTCGAGCTCCTCCGTGAGGCGCTTCTTCGTTCGCGCCTCTTCGCCGCGTGGCGTGAGGCCCGGCGCCGGCGCACCGTGGCGCCGGTAGCTGATCGAACCGTAGGCGTTCGCGAGATCGCGGCGGAATTCCGACATGTTTTGGTAGCGCCGGTTCGCGTCCTTCTGCATCGCTCGCAGGATCACGGCCTCGGCCATCTCGGTGATCTCGCGGTGCGGCGCGAACTCGCGCGGCGAGGGCGGGTTGTTGTGAATGTGCATCGCCAGCACCTCGCTCGACTGCGGTGCCTCGAACGGTGGCCGGCCGCACAGCATGTCGAACAGGATCACGCCGAGTGAGTACACGTCGGCGCGGTGGTCGACGTCCTCGCCGCGCGCGGCCTCGGGGGACATGTATTCGGGTGTGCCGAACACGGCGCCCTGCACGGTCTCGGCGAGTAGCTCGTCCTGGACCAGCACCTTGGCGATCCCGAAGTCGAGCACCTTCACGAAGTCGTACGATTCCTCGCGCTCGGTGATCCACGACTGGTCCGGCGCCATCCGAACGAGATCGCGGCGGCCCGGCTTCTTCAGCAGCATGATGTTGTCGGGCTTGAGGTCCCGGTGGATCACGCCGACCGCGTGCGCGGCTTCGAGCGCCAGCGCGATCTGGTTCGCCACGTTGAGCGCGCGGTGGAGCTCGACGGCGCCTTCCTTTTCGATCAGATCCTCGAGGCTCTTGCCGTCGAGAAACTCCATGACGAAGTACACCGGCCCGTCGGCGAGGATGCCGAAGTCGGTGACGTCGACGATGTTGGCGTGGTTGATCGACGTCGCCGCGCGGGCCTCGCGGAGGAACCGATGGATCGCCTCCTGATAGCGGGCGAACTGCGGATGCAGCACCTTCACCGCGACCGGCTTCTTGATGTAGATGTGCTCGCCGCTGTAGACCGTTCCCATGCCGCCGCGGCCCAGGATCTTGTCGAGCCGATAGTTACCGATCGACGTCCCGAGCCTCGCGATGTCCTCCTCCTCGACGAGGATCGCCGAATCGTGGAGGCAGAACCTCTCCCCGTCCGGGAACCGCGTGAAGCATCGGGGGCAAACTTTCACGCTATTTTCCGATACGGGTCTGTACGAACAAGTTGATGAAGCGGTTGTCGATCGCGCTCTGGCCCTCGGGCGGCTTGACGTTCAACAAGGTGAATTCTAGGCCGACGTCCCACTTTTGGTTGGGGGAAAATTCGACGCGTCCCGTAACGGGAACCTGGAAATTGCCAGCCGAGGTGTCGAAATCGGGAATCCGCAACTGGGCGAGCGCCACGACCGACAGCGCCGGGACCGGGTTGATCGCGATGCCGACCGAGGGATTGAGGTCGGGCTTGGCGCTGTTCTTGACGGCCCCTACCTTGGTGACCCCGTCCTGCTGGACCTGGGCGCCGTGGTCCTTATCGACGGCGTTGAAGTCGACGCTGATCAGGGTCTGCAGCGCGACGATCGCGATCTCGGGCTTGATCGCGTACCGGAACGGAAACCCGATGTCGATGGAGAACTTGGTGCCGCCGGCATCGTAGTTGCCGTCGGGGATGTTCGGCAACGTGTCGGGCATCATCGGGTCGGTACAGTTGTCAGGCCGCTCGGCATCGCTGTCGCAGTAGCGCGCGATCGCGTTGCGATGCAGGTTCGCCGCGACCCGGACGTCGAGCAGATCGTACACGAGCGCGCCCTCGAACCCGGCGTACACGCTGAATTGCTTGAAGTTGTAGGCGTCCGTGATGCCGCCGAGCACGGTGAAGTTGTCCGTGACCCCGTACTGCCCTTCGGCCGACAGGCCGCCGGTGCCGAACGCACCCTTGGCGCTGATGTCGGTGCCGAGGCCGACCCGGACCTGCGTGATGTGCTGGGTCATCGTGAGCGGCCGGAACAGCTCGCGCACCGGGTACGTGTTCATCGTGAACAGGCCGCCCGCAGTGACCGGCGGCTGGTCCTTGTCCTCCTCGGGCTGATCCTCTTCGGTCTCGCCTCCCTTCCCCTTGGAGTCGGCATCGTCGTCACCGCTCTCCTCGTCGTCATCACCACCCTGGGCATACGCCGGATGGCCAAGTCCCTGCCAAGCCACGTAGCCGGCGCCGAGCGCCAGCACCAACGCGAGCCGCAGCCCGCGCGAAAACGAAGGAAGCATCACCACCTCGGTGAGAAATGCTACCGCAAATCTGGTGCCTACGCGCGATCCACACCGCCGAAACGGATCGTACGCCGGGTTGCCCGAGGTCGCCGACCATCCCCCCAACCATCGCTTCCCGGTAGGGCACGGAGTAGCCGCTGCCTCAGGGTCTCACGCAGGACCCGCAGCGCCACGACAGGGCCCGCCCCGAGGGTCGGTCCGCGCGGCCGAGCTCTGGTCGGTGGTGTGCGCCTTCGCAGGGTGGGGCCCGCGCGGCCGGGGCGGCCGAGGTCGGATCGGTGCTGCCCTCCATCGCTGGATGGAGCCGGGGCGGCCGAGGTCGGATCGGTGCTGCCCACCATCGCTGGATGGAGCCGGGGCGGCCGAGGTCGGATCGGTGCTGCCCACCATCGCTGGATGGAGCCGGGGCGGCCGAGGTCGGGTCGGTGGGGCGGGCCATCGCTGGATGGCCGGGGTGGCCGAGGTCGGGTCGGTGCTCCGCGGGGATCGCTGGATGCGGCCGGGTGGCCGAGGTCGGGTCGGTCTCCGCGGGCCATCGCTGGATGCGGCCGGGTGGCCGAGGTCGGGTCGGTCTCCGCGGGCCATCGCTGGATGCGGCCGGGGTGGCCGAGGTCGGGTCGGTGCTGCCACCATCGCGAAATGGGTGGGGCTCCGCACCGCGATGGCGCAGCACCACACCGAGCACAGCCCCGCGCGGACCACGCGCGCACCTGGGGCGCACGCGGTCTATGAGCTACACGCGTCTAGCGCAGGGTCGGGCGCCTAGCGCGGGTCGGGCGCCTAGCGCGGGTCGGGCGCCTAGCGCAGGTGGCGGCGGGTGGCGCAGGTGTGGGGGCACAAGACAACGAGAGATACCGTCTCCATCAAGGCGTTGAAATCACGTTGTCCGGATGTCCGGGCACGAGACAACGGAGACACCGCCCCCATCAAGCCGTTCCCTCACGCGACGCTCCGCACAGGGGTGGTTCCGTTCCCACGGCGACGCTCTCCGCACGGTGCACGGTGCACGGTCGGTTCCACCCCCATGGCGACGCTCCATTCCTACGGCGACGCTCCCGCAGGGTGCACGGTCGGTTCCGCACCCCATGGCAACGCTCGCCCGCATCTGAGCGCCGATCGAGTTCGGCGCCACGACCGCGTCCCCCACGGAGAGAGTCCCGCAGGGAGCGCAGTTGGTTCCGCGCCCCACGGCGGCGCTCCCCACCGGACGCTCCGGTCGGGGGCCGCGTTGCGACCGCGGTTCCCCTGCGCGGAGAGATCTCCCCGCAGGTGACTCCGACGCGACCGACTCGAAAGCGTCAGCCAGCGCCGCCAGCATCGATCAATTCCAGCGGACCTGATCGACGCGGACTGAGTCTCGCTCGTCGCCGAAGCGACGAATCGCCGAGCTACTTCTTCTTGCCCTTCTTGCCGCCTGCCTTCTTGGCAGGTGCCGCCTTCTTGGCAGGCGCCTTCTTGGCAGGCGCCGCCTTCTTGGCAGGCGCCGCCTTCTTGGCAGGGGCCTTCTTGGGCGCGGCAGCCTTCTTGGTCGTCTTGCGCTTGCTGCCGCCGACCTGACGCTCCTTGCGCGCCACGTCGCCGTCGCCGTCGAGGTAATAGAGGTACTTGCTGTAATCCATCTCGATGCCGGCAGCAGCGATCTTCTGCGCCTTGCCTTTCGGCTGGCCCGGCTTCTTCCGGGGGGTCGCCCAGACGTCGCCAGTCTTGATGTAGTACATCAAATCGTTGTCCCGCTTGATTCCAGTCTTCGCGATCTTCTCACCCATGATTTCGGACCCTCCCTAGGGGTAGTGGGGTTTTACGACCGTATCTGAACGGTCTGACAAACTCCGCACAAATCTGCGTGAAAACGTCGTCGGAGACCCAAGAGATCTCCGACGAGGAACGCCGGAGGGCCCCGGTCGGGGGGTGGTTTCCGACGACAAACGCCCTGTGGATAACTGCCTCCCCGACGACGATCCGAACGATCGTAAATCCTCGACGGTAAACGGGAATTCCTCGTCGAAGATCACCGTGAGATCGGCGGTTTTCGAGGACGTTTTGACACCGGCTCGCACACCAGCACCTGGCTCTCGGCGGTGCCGTCCAGCGGCCGAAAAGAAAAATCGCCGTAGCGCTCGATGACCCGAAATCCGGCGTGGGCGACCAGCGCCTCGAGCTCCGCCGGGAAGAATTTTCGCTGCGAGAGCTTCACGACCCGGGTCGCCGCGCCCCGGCGCGGCCCTCTGCCGCGATCGACGCTGTGCGTCGGAGCACTCTGCCGAGCGGGTGCTGCGGACGCGCGTCCCTGGGAAGCGTCCCCGGTGGGCTCGTCGGCAGGTTCGTAGTACAGCCGGATCAAGGCGATCTGGCTGATCGGATCGTAGTCGTGGTTCGTCGAGTAAAACATCACGCGCCCGGTCGTCGGATCGGTGAACCGGGTCCTCGCCCACCGCTTGTTGGGATCGCGCAGCAACCAGGCGAGGTCCGGTAGCTGGACGTCGAAGGCGAACACACCCCCTGGTGCGAGGTGTGCTGCAATACGCTGCAGACAAGCGGTGACCTCGCCCCGGGTGTAGAGGTGCTCGAGCACATTGAACGCCGCAATCGCGAGCGGAAAGCGCCGGGGCCCCCGGCTGCCCGTGCCGCCGATCGTAAATGTACGGAGGTCACCAAGGACCGGTGTGATCCGGCGGGCGACCGGCGATGGCAGCCGGGCCGCGCGCGCGCGCAGCGCCACCAGCATCGCCTCCGACTGATCGAGCGCTACGATGGATCGGCCATCGCGCGCCAGCGGGACCGTGACCCGGCCGCTGCCGGCGCCCAGCTCCAGGACGAGGTCGGCCCCCCGCCGCCGGGCGAGCTCACGGTAGAAGGTTACATCCGCCCGTCGCCGCCGGTACTCGTAGTCGTACAGCGCGGCGTCCGCGTAGTGCTCGCGCGACCCGGCGTCGACTAGATCCTCCACGAGCCGGTCGGATAGCGGTCGGGCCCGATCACGCTCGCGCGCCATGAGCTAGCCCTCGCTACAAGCCGCGTTGCCACAGCGCGAACGCGGTCCGAGACAGGATGCCCGCCCGCTGCGGACGCTGCGGGCTGCGCGGGCTGGGCCGCTTTGGCTGGCTCGCGTGACCCGGTCCGGCGGAGCCGCTGAGCTCGACGTGCCGGCGCCTGCGGCGGCCACCGCGGCGGCGACGCCGCCGCTTGCGGGGCCGATTCGGATCGCCGTCGTCGGCGTCATCCTCGCGGCCCTCTTCGGGCGTGATCGCCGGCACCTTGCCGGGCTCGTTGCCGGCGCCGCGCTCGAGGAGCTCGAACAGCAGGATGGCATCGTCGAGCATCTCGCGGCCACCCGACAGCTCGGCCTGGACGCCGCGCCTGGACGCCGCGCCCAGCTTGCGCTGGGCGATCAGCAGGTAGCGCAGCCGCTCGCTGTCGCGCCGTGTGACGTGCAGCTGCACGATCAGCGGGTGGGCGAGCTCCTGCACCGCGCCGCCGAGCTCGCCACCGCGGAGATCTTCGGACAGGAATGGTGCGAGCAGGGCACCGAAGGCGACCGCATTGGACGGGTCGCGACCCGTGGCGACCGCCTTGTCGATCCACGGCAGTGTGGCCCAGGCCAGCGTCCGGCGGCGGACCAGCTCCCCGCCGGGCGGTACAAAGGAGAGCCGCACAGGCGCAGCGGCAGCCGGGCGGACGGCAGGCTCGTCTGCCCACACCCGATGCCAGGCCTGTTCCTCATCATCAAGGGCTTCGGCGGGTGCGTCATTCAGGCCGCCGGCGTTGGTCGCCTCAGCGTCGCCCTCGTCGTCGTCTCCATCGTCATCGTCGTCATCATCGTCGTCGTCGTCGTCCCCGGCACCCTCGTCGTCGTCGTCGTCCTGAGCGACGGTCGTCTCGTCGTCCTCTGCCTCGTCGTCGTCGTCGTCGTCCTCTGCCGGATCATCGGGATCTCTCTCGGCCGGGTCGTCTTCGTCGTACTCGATCTTCGCGATCGTCGAGCGCGGCACCAGTCCGGCGATCGGCGGGGCCGTGGCAGGCGCACCCTCGCCCTCGAGTAGCCCCGCCAGGTACGGCGACAGCACGGCGAGCACGCCGGTCTCGACCAGCAGCTCGAACGAGCGCCGCGCGGCTCCTCCGCGCATCAGCCGGTGGATCTCCTCGAGCAGCCGCGGCGGCGCGCATTTGCTGATCTCACCCCGCCAGCGCAGCAGCGCCTTCCAGGTGGCCGGTTCGAACCCGAAGTCGAGCCGGGCGGCGAACTTGATCGCGCGCAGGATCCGGACCGGGTCTTCCTGGAACCGGATGTCCGGGTCACCAATCGTGCGGACCAGCTTGAGGTCGAGGTCGGCGAGGCCACCGACGTGGTCGATCACCTGCTCGCGCTCGACGTCGTAGAACAACCCGTTGATCGTGAAGTCGCGGCGGCGGGCGTCCTCGGTCTCGTTGCCGAACACGTTGTCGCGGCGGATCAGGAGATCGTGGTCGTCCTCGTCGCGCGGGTTGGCGCGGAACGTCGAGGTCTCGATGATCTTCGAGCCGAAGAACACGTGGGCGAGGCGGAATCGCCGGCCGATGATCCGGCAGTTGCGGAACGTCGCCTTGATCTCGTTGGGCGTCGCGCTGGTCGCGACATCAAAGTCCTTCGGGGTCTTCGCGACGAGCAGGTCGCGAACACATCCCCCCACCAGGTAGGCCTTGTGGCCGGCGCGTGTGAGCTTGCGGACCACGCGATCGGCATCTGGATCGATCGCAGCTCGGTCGAGCGAGGGCATCGTGCGAACGAGCCGTACCATGTCGCATAGATCGCAGGCAAGTATGTGATCCCCTTGTGGTGTTTTGGTGGGCGCATTCGCCGACCTCGATCGCGCCGGATCGGCGGCCCGCGGGGGGCCATCTCCGTCGGCCTCGACGGTGTGGTCATCGCCGCGAACACCGCCGCGTGCGGCGTGCGCTGGCAGCCGCGCGAGGCGCAACTCGGGGCCCCGTGGCCTACCTGGAACCAGCTCGATGCGGCTCGCGACGGCCGATTGGCGGGCCGCTCGCGGTCTGGCGGGCCCTGGCGCGCGGCCGATTCGGGATCTCCCGGCTCATCTCACCCGCGGCTCACGGCCGACGATCCTGCGCCGGGCCACCGTGATCGAGCCCACATCGTATCCGCTCCCGACACCCGCATCCGCGGTCAGGGGTCGGGATCAACGGTGCCGTCGGGGCGGCTCGGCCCCCCGCAGCTCGTCGCTGGCGCCATTGCGTACGCCGTCGCGAACCGGCTCGCCAACGCCTCGCCGAGGCGGGCTCCACGCGCGAAAAGATCGCAACGTCAGCCGCCGCGTCCCAGGTGCTGCGCCAGATCGAATCCGCTGCAGCCGCATGTCGCGGCTCACCAAGCCGTTGCTCGCGTATGCTGGACGCGGCAGGTTCGTGACGATGCGGCTCGACCCCGATGTGATGCTCGGAGATCTGCGCGAGCAGCTGGCCCAGATCGTCCCGCATCCGGCCACGCTCGAGATCAGGCCTGGCGCGGGTGCGGTGGTGGTCGAGGCGGATCCTGGCTTGCTGCGTCAGGTCGTGATCAACCTGGTCCGCAACGCCAGCGACGCCGCGGGTCATCGCGTGCAGGTCGCCAGCCGGACCCTGTCGCGCGACGACGCGCCGTGGTGGCAGATCGAGGTCAGCGACGACGGCGCCGGCATCGATGCCGCGACCCTCGCGCAGATCTTCGACCCGGCGTTCGCGGTCAAGACCGAGCGCCCTGGCCTGGGCTTGCCAGCGGTCCACGGTATCGTGCTGCGGCTCGGCGGCGACATCGAGGTCGACTCCAGGCCGGGGCAGGGGGCTCGGTTTCGCGTCCGGCTGCCGATCGTGCCCGGCGCCGAGCCCGCCCCTCGGTCCAGGTCCGAGATCGCCGTCCCTCCGCCGCGGCTGAAGGGGCTCCGCCTGCTGGTCGCCGATGACGAGCCGTCGGTGCGCGCGACCGTGCGCCGCCTGCTCGAGCGCCGCGGCGCGACCGTGGTGATCGCCGCCGACGGGCTCGAGGCCGAGGCGCGGCTGCGCGACGATCGCTTCGACCTCGTCGTGCTCGACGTCACGATGCCGGGCCGCACCGGCTACGACGTCCTCGCGTTTGCGCGCGCGACCAGCCCCACGATGCCGGTGATCCTGATGTCGGGCTACACCGCGCGCACGCGTGGCGAAGCCGGCGAGGAAGAGCCGGACGCGTTCATCGAGAAGCCGTTCACGGCCAAGGTGCTCGACGTGGCGATCGACGAGGCGCTGGGGCTCCGCGCGGGCGAACCGAGCGCCTGAGTCAATGACGGCCACGGTGCCTGCTTGCTTTGTCTCGTTCCGGATCGCCGGAGCCGTAACAAGACAAACGAGACGCCCTCGCCAGCTCGCCAGCTCGTCGTTCTGTCGCCGCAACCGGCGACAACCTGTACGGAATCGTCGGTCGAAGACTCGCGACGTCAGCGCGCGCGCAACAGGAGCTTGCCCCACGGATCGAACACAGCGGGGGTGTTGGCCTCGAGCGTGAGCTCGTTTTCGCCTACCACCGGCTCGTAGCCGCGCGCGACCACCATCAGCGTGTAGGTGCCCGGCACCGGGACCGGCTGCTTCAGCAAGACCTCGCCCTGGGCGTTGGATCGCCCGTACGCGAGCACCTGGTCGTCGAGCCGGTTGACGTCGACGGTGGCGGCGTTGACGCCGGGCCGCAGCACCATCACCAGCGCATCGCGGACCGGTGCCTCGTTGGCGACGTCGAGCACGCGGCTCTGGATCTGGACACCCTCGGCGGGCACCTCGATCGCCGACGGCTGGAGCTCGACCTCGGTGCGACCTTCGCGCGGGGTCCAGCCGGCGGCGGCGATCGCGAGCAGGTCGGTCGCCGCGGCGATCGGCCGGATCCGTCCGCCGGCCTGGACGATCTCCACGATGTCGCCGGCGGCGGTCTGCTTGGTCCGCACAGCGGAGGCGATGCCGACCAGATGCCCGGCATCGTCGACCACCGGCCCACCGGAGTTGCCGTGCCGGATCGCCGCATCGGTCTTGAGGAAGTCTCGGCCGGTCGTGCCGTCGACGCCGCTCCAGCCCTCGACCTCGCCTTCGCTGAGCGTCAGGCCGCCGCCGCCGACGTCGGGGTATCCGAGCACCCAGATCCGCTGGCCGATCTTGATATCGGCGCTGCGGGTCTGTGGCAGCGTCGGCCACGTCCCGGCGGAGCTACTCGGGTTCCAGGTCCGCCCGTCGAGATCGAGGTCGCACTTGAGCAGGGCGAGATCGAGCTCGCGCTGCAGCTTGCTGCGGCTCGGCTTGCCGGCGCAATGCAGCTGCGGCGCCTTGTCCTGTTCGCTGAACCGACCGATCACGAACACGTCGTGCAGCCGGCCGTTCTGGTCGTGGATCACGTGATAGTTCGTCAGCACCGAGCCGTCGCGACCGACGATCACACCCGAGCCGCCGCCGCGCGCCCGGAGCTTGCCATCGACGATGTCGGCGACCACGACCATCACGGTGGAGTCGAACGCGCGGGCGACCGCGTTGGGATACTGGCGGGTCGACAGGTGCCCGGTCTGCGGCACCAGCGGCAGGCCGGTCTGGGTGGCGACCCGCAGCGTCGGCGCGACGACCTCTTCGATCCGCTCGATCTCCGACGTGGTGCCGAAGAACGTGAGCACGTAGATCTGCTCGCGATCGATCGTCGCGTACTCGACGGCGCGATCGATGCGCGGCGCGTCGCCTTTGTCCTGCGCGTGCGCGAATCGGTACGCCGTGCGTAGCCACTGGTGATCCTCCACGGAGCGCACCGAGCTATCGTCGAGCGAGTACAGCTCGCCCCACCGGGTCCGCCGATCGAGATCGAGCCCGGTCACGATGTTGCTCCACGCCGGCTTCTTGTCGATCATCACCTCGATCCGCGCGGTCGGATCGGTGGTCGACGTGAGCTCGACGCGGTACAGCGTGCTGGACGGCTTGGTCGACGGCGATGCGACCTCGTGCGCGATCCGTGGCGGTGGCAGCGGCCCGCCGGGCGAGGTCAGCCAGCCCCGCGAGTGCTGGAACGACAGCCCGTGCTCGCCGCCCGGGTCGAACGCCTCGGTCGGTGGCGTGACGAGGCCCTGGTGGACGCGGCCGGCGACGACGATGATCACGAACGCGACCAGCAGCACCAGGATGTCGTGGCGGTGATAGTGAACGCGCAGCTCCGCGAGATCGGTGCGCGCGCGCTCGCGCAACCGGGCGATCGCCGCGGCGGCGATCGCCACCGGATCGAGCTCGTCATCGGCTGGATCGGCCGCTTCGGACGAGCCGGACGTGCCCGCATCCTCGCTGCGCGCTCGCTGGATCGTGGGATGGCCGGTGTGCGGCGTTCGCATCGGCTCGCCGCGGGCGACCGGTGCCCCCGACTGACTGCTGGCTCGCCCCGGCGTCGCGCCGGCACCGGCGGCCGTTGCGGCTGCGCCGGCGGCCACGGACTCAGCCGTCGCGGTGCTGGTCGCGGTGGCGGCGATGTCCTCGGCCAGCGCACGCAGGATCCGGTCGCGGTGCATCCGCTCCGAGACCGCGGGGTCGGTGCTCGCCGCGTCGGCGGCCGAGACCGATGACGCGAGCGACCGGTCGGGCTCGCCCGCTGCCATGCGGGCCCGGGCGACCTCGATGGCGGCCCCGGCGGCGGCCGCGGCGACCAGGGCGGCCCCGGGCGCGGATTCGATGTCACCCACCATCTCGCCGACGATGCGCGCCGCTTCGTACGCGGCCGATGCCGGGCTCGGCATCTGCGGCAGCGGCCCGGTCGGATGCGGCACCGGCATCACCGGCTCGGCCGGCGCCGACAGCCCATCCAACGACTCCAGCGGCCAGCCGTCATCGTCGACCTCGACCGGCGGTGCCGTGCCCATCCGTCGATCGCCGACCCGACGCTCCTGCAGCCGCCGCTCGATCGGCGGTGGTGTCGTCTCATCCCCGGTTGCAGGGGACGGTGTCTCTCTTGTCTCGATCCCGGACACCGGCGGGCTGGGCGGCGCGAGCGGACCTGAGGGGAACGGTGTCTCTTTTGTCTCGAGCCCGGACACCGGCGGATTGGGCGGCACGGCTGGGGTTGTCTGGCTGCCGGACGCCGCGTGATCGACGGTGGAGGTCGCAGTGGGGGCCGCCGCGTGATCGGTCGCCAGGGAGGGGGACGGTGTCTCTTTTGTCTCGATCCCGGACACCAGCGGGCTGGGCAGCGCGGCTGGGGTTGTCTGGCTGCCGGACGCCGCGGGATCGATGGTGGACGTCGCGGTTGGAGGCGCCGCGTGCTCGGCCGCCAGGGAGGCCGCCGCCAGGGAGGGGGACGGTGTCTCTTCTGTCTCGATCCCGGACACCGGCGGGCTGGGCGGCGCGGCTGGGGTTGTCTGGCTGCCGGACGCCGCGTGAGTGTGTTCGGCAGCGGCGGTCCCGGCTGACGCGAGGTCGTCCGCGGGCTTGCCGGGGGCCGCCGCGAGGGCGGGGCTGCCGGACGCCGCTGCGTCGTCGGGGGTGGGGGCCGTGGGAGAGGTCTCGGGCTTCCTGTCGTCGGTCATTCGGCTCTCCGGGCCGGCGACGCCGCCAGCAGCCGCTGCGAGACGATCCAGATCAGCGAGAAGATCAGCGCGGCGCTGAGGGCGGCGTAGCCGACGCCGTACCAGGGATGCTGTGTGAGGCCGCGCTGCAGTACCCAGTTCTCGACGATCGTGAACTGCCCGTTGAGCGTGGCGGCGCCGAGCAGACCGAGCATCAGCAGGATGCCGCGCACCGGTGCGCTACGCCGCGAGAACTTGGCACGGCCCATTGCGTAGCCGAGCAGGCCGGCAAAGGACGCGTGGGCGAGCGTCGTCACGACCGCCTGGGCGGCCCCGATCGAGAGGTAGACTTCGTGGTTCTGGCCCGACAGCCGGTGGTAGTTGACCCACACCGCGAACCCGGTGCCGCAGGCCATCATGTAGACGATGCCATCCATCGGCTCGTCGAATTCCCTCGACATGTAGATGGTGTAGCGAACCACCGCGTACTTGCACATCTCTTGCGAGAGGCCCACGATCAGCACCGCCTCGAGGATGCGATCGAACGAGAACGGCGATAGCCCGTGGACCGCGAGCGCGACCCCCGGAACGGCCTGGGACTGCACGAAGTCGGCGATCGGCGCGGCGATCAGGACACCGAGAACGCAGACCCCGGCCACCAGTTGCTTGGGTTCTGGCTCGTGGCGGTCCATCATGTAGAAGAACCCCAGCCAGAACACCGCCGGGATGCCGGCGATGACGGCTGCAAGCATCGGCCCCAGGTTGACGGCGTCATGGATGCCGGCGACCAGCTCGACGAGCCAGGCGACCAACACGAACCCCACGAGCCCCGCGATCAGCAGAAACTTGGTGCCGACCAGCGCCCGGGCTCGGCGGAGCGACCACCGCGGCCTTTGCATCTTGCAAATTCTACGCTGCCCAAGCTTTGCGCGGGCGTGAACCCGCCCCTAGAATCCTCGATACCCGCTCTTGACCGCTTCTATGGCAAAAAATCGAGGCCCCGACGCTCAGTTGCTGACCATGCACGAGTTGGCAGCGTACCTACACCTCGACGAGGCGACCGTCTCGAAGCTCGTGATGCAGGGCAAGATTCCGTCGCTCCAGATCGATCGGCAGTGGCGGTTCAAGCGCCCGGCGATCGACGAATGGATCGAGCAGCAGCTCGTCGGCGACGATGAGAATTTCGCTGATGTCCCCGACGGCATGAAATTGCCCCTCGAGGATCTGGTCCCCGATCAAGCGATCATCACGAACCTGCGCGCCAAGACGCCCGTGGGCGTCATCGAGGAGCTCGCGGCGCGCGCGTACACCAACGGGTGGCTGGCCGACAAGCCGTGGTTCGTCGGCGCGGTCGTCGAGCGCGAGTCGCTCGCCTCGACGGCGATGGAGGGCGGCGTCGCGTTTCTCCATACGCGCGCCAAGGACAAGGGCAAGATCTTGCGGCCGTTCATGATCGTCGGACGGTCGTGGGAGGGCATCATGTTCGGCGCGCCGGACAATAACCCGACCTACTTGTTCTTCCTGCTCGGCCTCAAGTACGACCGGTTGCACCTGCCGATCCTCGGGCGGCTGGCGCGGGCGCTGCGCAACCCTGCGGTGATCGCGAAGCTGCGCTCGTTGAGCTCTCCGGATCAGCTGCGCGCGTTGCTGCTCAAGGAGGACGCCGCGCTCCGGCTCGGCAATGCCCCGGAGCAGGAGCACGTGGCGTTCAAGCCCAAGCTCGATCGGACGCTGCGGCTGCGGGCGATCCGTCGGCTGCAATCGCAGAAGCAGGCCGAGATCACGACGGCCGAGAAGCGCGCCGCGGCGCTCGACGAGTCACTGCCGAAGTCGGCGCGTGCGGCCAAGGCCGCCGCGGCCAAGGCGCTCAAGGCCGAGGCCCGAGCCGCAGCCAAGGCCGCCAAGGCGAGCCCCAAGCGATGATCGGCCGCCGCCGCAAGTTGAATCGTCGTCGTCCAAGTTAACACTTGATCATCCGTCGATCGGCGCGCGCGGCGCTGCGCAGGACACCGTCGGCAGCGCGTCCCGCAGCGCGGCGTCTGGCCTCTTGGGCGCGCGGCGAGCGTGATCTATGCCGGCTCGATCTTACACGTCGTGCGCTATGATCCGACGATGGGGCGAACCGCCCTGTATCGCGATCCAGCTCCGTTCCGTCCCGCGCGCGCCGAGGTTCAGCTCGACTCCGACGTGCTACTGCTCACGATGCCCGACGGCCGGCAGCGCCGGCACGCGCTCGATGGCTACGCGGCGACGCAGCTCGATGGCTTCGTCGCCGCGCCGATCGATGTCAGGCACGAGCGCCGGTTCGTGCGCATGCTGATCCTCGAGCGCGACCACGATCGCCACGTGATCATCACGCCGCCGGATCACGGCGCGGTTGCCCCGAACGTCGTGCGGCTCCCCGAGGCGCCTGATGAGGCGGCGATCGTCGACGAGTACGCCTGGGACGCGCTGGCAGAGTGGATCGGCGGTGGTGGCCGGCTCGCCGGATGCTCGATCGCCGACCTCGCGCGGCTCGCCGCGATCGCCACGCCGCAGTTCGCGGTGTTGATCGGTGAGGTCGCCGCACAGCGCGCGCTCGAGCTCATGTGGGCCGGCGATCCACCGCTGCGCGGGGTCGACGACGTCGAGGCGTCGCTGTACCCGCTCGTGACGGCCGCTCGCCAGTTCCCACGCGTGGCCGCGGCGCTCGTCGCGGCGCTCGCGCACGCCGCGAGCGCGACACGCCGTCGGCGCCGTGCCTGAGGTTGCCGGCGGTTGCCTCACCTTGTGCGGCCGGCACATGGAGGTCGTTGCGGTTCGCCCGCGTGATCCAGCTCATGTCTGGCGGATTGGCGTGGATGGTGCGGTTCGGGGCGGTTTGGCGGAGCGGTGGCGAGCACGAAGTGGCCAACGGTCCGGGTGCGCGCTACGTTCGCGGCGATGCGAAGCGCGATCATCGCGGTTGCGGCGCTGCTCGCTGCCTGCCAGAGCAGTGACGTCTCGCGCGAGGTCGGCGCGCGCTGCGACACGAGCTCGGAATGCGACGATCGCTGTCTGCCACCGAGCCCGGGGTACCCCGGGGGGTTCTGCACCATCACCTGCGCCGCGCCCGATGAGTGCCCGAGCGACACGGCCTGCGCGGATCACGAAGGCGGCGTGTGCTTGTTCACGTGCACGTCGGACGCGAGCTGCTCGTTCCTTGGCACCGGCTGGCGATGCGATACCGCCGATCTCCGTGGTGGAGGGGTCAAGGTCAGGGTATGTCGCGGCAACTGAAGACGGATCGAGACATGCCGTTGCGGCACGGTTCGATCCCTCGGACGTCGCGAGCCTTCGAGCGACGACACACCTTGAGCGCGCTCGTCGCCGCTGGCGCCGTTGCGCTCATCGCCACCGCGCGTGCGGCGCATGCCCAGCCCGCGGCACCCGCGCTCGATCCGAGCGCACCGGGATCCGATCCGCTGCCGGCCGAAGCCGCTCCGCCCCCGCCCAGCGGCCCAGCAGCGCCCCCGCCGATCGCGCCGCCGTCTTTGGTCGCACCCAGGCCGGTGATCGCGGCTCCGCCCGCCGAACCCACCCAGAGCGCGCTGGGCGATCAGCTCATCTCGGTGGAGGCCGGCCTCGCCAGCGGTGGACGGGTCACGCCGGGCGGGCTGCGGATCAACGGCCACTACCTCTATCAGCTCTCGGATCGCGACTGGTTCGACGGCACGGTGAGCTTCACGTTCGGGTCGGGCCGTGGCGGGTGCTTTCGCGATCGCCAGGACACGGTGATCTGCAAGCACGGCCTGTCCGACGGCACGGGCGTCGAGATCTCGGCACGGATCCGCCGGATGCTGACCCCGCGCGGGGTGTTCCATCCGTTCGCGCAGATCGGGTTGGGCCTCGGCCTCGCGCGATTCTCCGGCGACGATGTCTCCGGCGTCACGTTTCCGTTGCACGGCGGCGGTGGCTTGCGCGTGGCCGTCGCGCCGACGATCGCCGTGGTCGTCGAGGACGAGCTCGAGCTCGGGATCGGCTCGTTTGGCCGCGGCCTCGGGATCGAGCCCCAGATCGCGTTCGCGATCACGGCCGGCGTCGAGTTTCAGCTGCGATGAACGGGCTCGTCGCGCTGCAGCGAGCATGACGGCCCGCCGGCTGATCGCCGCCGTGGCGAGGAAGTCTTGCGCATGACAAGGCGCGGGTGGGGGCTCGTGATCGTGGCCGCCGGGGCTGCGCTCGCGGTCGGCTACGCGATCCGGGCGACCCGGGCGACCCGGCCCGCCTCGGTGAGCTCGACAACGTCCTCTCGACCATCGACGACGACCTTCGCGATCCGGGTCACCGCGCGCGGCGTGCCGGTCGCCGCGCGCGTCTTGCTGATCGACGCGCATGGCGCCGCGCTCCACATGGGCAACCTCGACCTCTACGGACGGCGGCAAGGCGCCGCGGCCTGCGCGATCGCGCCGGGCGTGGTCGGCTCGTGGGACGGCTTGATCCTCGGCTACGGCGCGGCCGACGTGCCGGTCGGCGGCGATCGCTGCGTGCCATCGCCCGCGATCCCCTACGGCCGCTACAAGGTCGTCGCGTGGCGCGGCATCGAGTACGAGCGCTTCGAGGGCGAGGTCGATCTGTCCGAGGGCCGCGGCATCGTCGAGCTGGCGATCGCGCTCGATCGGGCATGGACGCCCCAGGGCGTGCTCGCCGCGGATCTCCATGTCCACGCCCAGGCGTCGAACGACTCGACGATGCCCAACCCGCAGCGCGTGATCGCGCAGGTCGCCGCCGGGATCCAGGTCGTCGGGCTCTCGGATCACAACGTCAACGCCGACCTCGACGCCGAGATCACCGAGCTTCACCTCGACCGCGAGATCGCTTCGATCGCGTCCGACGAGCTGACGTCCGACCAGCTCCATGTCGGGGTGTATCCGGTGCAGGTCACGCGCGGCGCGCCACACGGCGGTGGCCCACCGGACGCCGCGATCGCGCACGCCGACGCGCGCCAGCTGTTCGAGCTCGCCCACGCCATGCCCGGCCAACCGATCGTGCAGCTCAACCATCCACGGTTTCGCGTGACCTCGCTCTACGACGGCACCCGCTGGAACGGCGTGACCTGGCCGCCGCCATTTCCACTCGGGTTCGATGCGGTCGAGGTGCTGGCCGGCTACACGGCATTCAACGTGCCTGGCGATCGCCGGTTCGACGACGGCGTGCGCGACTTCTACACCCTCGTCGATCACGGCCACCTGATCGCCCCGCTCGGCAACAGCGACACCCACGATCTCAACTGGGTGCTCGACGGCACCACGCGCAACTACGTCTACGTCGACGATCCGCGGCTCGCGCCGTTCGACGAGGCGGGCTTCATCGCGGCGATCCGCGCCCGCCGGGTCATCGCGACCAGCGGACCGTGGCTCGACGTCGAGGTCGCCGCGGCCCAGGGCGCGACCCCGACGGTCGGTCCCGGCCAGGCGCTCCGCGCGCACCACAGCGCGTGGGTCGACATCACCCTCTCGCAGGCCCGGTTCGTCCACGCCGATCGGATCCGGATCACGATCGGCACGCCCACCGGCCCCGCCCTGGCGCAGACGATCGACGTCCCATCCAACGTCCGCACCCACCACTGGTCCGGCGCCGTCGAGCTCGGCAGCGCCGACACCTGGATCGGCATCACCGCCGACGGCGACACCCCGCTGCCGCTCGAGCAGACCGGCTCGTACCAGAAGGACAAGTGGAACCACCCCGGCGTCACGCCGTTCGCGATCGCCAGCCCGGTCCTGATCGACGCCGACGGCGACAGCCACTGGAAGCGCGGCGACGCCGACCTCGTCCTGCCATAGGCGCGCGCGAGTTTGCCCTGGGTTCAGCGCTTGATGCCGCTGCGCCGTTTGCCTTCCACGACCGCGACGTCGCCGTGGCGCGACACATGGCAGATCACGGGTGGAACGAGCTGCCGATATCGGCGGCAGATCCCCGGGATAGCTGTGACAGGCGCGTCGCGGATCTCGTCGCCGTTGAGCTCGTTCCTCAGGATGAACACACAGACGCCGGAACGCAGGAGGATCTGGCGCTCGGCGGGGCGTCGCTTGATCCGGGCGTCGCATGTGATCACCGCCCATCGCTGCTTCGCGGCAATCTCGAGCCACACCTCGTCGATGGTACCGCGTGGAACGTGCTCGGTGAGGAGCTCGACCCGGGCCCCGTTGGCCTTCGCGACGGCAACGAGGTCGTTGCGCAACTCTTGTCCAGCCAGATTCTCGTCGAGAACGAGGACGATCTGGTCGTGGTCGCTAGGCCGCCCTTTGCCCATCCCACGCCACCACAGCTGCTACCTTATTCTCGTCGAGCGCGTACGCCTTTGCGAGCTGCTTCACCGAATCCCCGGCGCGATGTCTCGATCGGAGCACGTCGATCGAGATGCTGGTTCCGATCACGACGGCTCGTCCGAGGGCGCGTCGCGGATCGAGCTCGATCACGCGTTCCTCGTCGACCGATCTCCGCCACGGGTAGAGCCGCTGCACGAGGCCCGCTTCGTCGCGCTCGACCCGTTCGAGCGAGTCCATGACGACCGTCTTCATGGCGAGCTGGCCCTGTCTCGAGGCGTCGACGAGGTTTCCCCACTTCTCGACCAGCAGCGAGACGCCGTCGGTATAGAAGTCCTCCGTCAGCAGCGGGCGCTTCACGTTCATGTGGCTGCGCACGAAGTCGACCGACGTCCTGATCACCGGAAGCTCGACGTTGAAGTCGCGCCGCATCGACGACAGCACGTAGGCCTCGACGAGGTCATAGAACGTCAACAGCTGCTGGTTCTTGGCGATCGGGATCAGGGGCTTGAATCGTCGCTGCTCGCCGCGCACTCGATAGTGCTGTCCGATCGTCCAGCTCCGTAGCGTCGAGACCGGAACGCGTAGCAAACCAGCTGCCTCGGCGAGGCCGTACATCGGCACTTCGCGCGCGTCTCGACCTCCGTAGATCGACGTGCTGGTCACCCGTCAGTGATAGCAGCCTCCGAGATCCCTGCGCAACGGTCGAGACTTTTCGTACCGCTCACTTCGCCACGCCGTGGGGCAGCAGCAGCCAGTACTTGCCGGGGCCGCCCATCCGGCCACCCAGCTCGGCGGCGTCGGTGTCGTCGCCCCAGTAGATGTCGCCGCGCACGGCGCCCATGATGCCGGCGCCCGTATCCTGCGCGATCAGCAGGTGATGCCACAGCGCCGTGATGCCCTTCTTGCCCGGGACCGGCGCGTTGGCTTCGACCCAGATCGGGGTCGACATCGCGATGAAGGCGCGATCGACGGCCATCGATCGGCGCGCGGTGAGGATCGTCTGCTGCGAGCCGATCGCGCCAGGGAGCTTCGACACCGTGAAGAACACGTAGGACGCGTCCTGATCGGCGATCTCGTCGAACCGCGTCGGGTTGGCGTGGAACCACGCGCGGATGCCCTGCATCGTGCCTTCGCCCGGCTTGAGGAAGCCACCGCCGCGCAGCACGCCGCCGACGCCTTTGTAGGCGCGGCCGTTCTTGCCGCCGAACTCGAGCCACATCGAGCTACCGTCGTCGAAGCTCGCCTTGGCCGAGCCCTCGATCTGGGCGAACAGCAGGTCGACCGGATCGTCGACGTACATGAGCTCGAGGCCGCGGCGGGCGAGCACGCCTTTGCGGATCTGCTCGCGCGTGTAGTACGGGACCAGCTGGCCGCGGTTCATCCGGCCCCAGATCCGGCGGCCGTGCGCGTCGTTGAGGAAACCGGCGAGATCGACCATCACCAGGTCGTCGGGGCGGCCGAGCACCGGCGTCTGGAACGCGCCGTGCCGGGTCTTCGAGGCATGGAGCTCGGCGACGTAGTAGCCGGTGAGCTTGCCGGTCGGGCCGGCGGTGCCCGCGGCGATGTACGGCACGAACTGCGCTTCGAACATCGCGCGCGCCGCGGCGTCGTCGCCCGGCGTGAGCTTGGCCGCGGCGGCGCAGGCCTTGCGCCAGCTGCGCGCCTTGCCGCCGTGGCCGTCGGTTCCGACCGGCGCGTCGTCATCGAGGGCCCGCAGCCGATCGCACGACCGCAGAAACGACGGCACCGC
>Ga0307509_10001420_pt1 | contig 40438 bp, 34 predicted proteins | sample 10_EM_MG_FD_202245 | JGI IMG/M metagenome (GOLD analysis project Ga0307509, IMG submission 202245) | Populus trichocarpa ectomycorrhiza microbial communities from riparian zone in the Pacific Northwest, United States - 10_EM | ecosystem: Host-associated > Plants > Roots > Unclassified | place...
GAATTGGGTATAGTGGTTACCCAATTCACCTCCTCATCCCTGTTAGTCGAACATCCCCTGCTAGTAAAATATTCAAAACTTAGGCGCTGTACCTTCGTACAGCCTCCTCCCTACTCTCACCCAGCCAAACCTTTTCCTGACCTGTGGGCTCTACCTTATTGTAATTTCCGTCTTACCTTCCTGTGCGAGCCCGCGACAAAAACATATCTTAAAGTTTCTCTTTTCTATTGGAAGTCACACACAATGGGAATGTACATATTTATCACTTGCCTGTCAAGTGCTTTATCTGGATTTTTCTTATGGGATTGGGTCGTGACTTATGAGCTTCTGTTTAAAATTTGGACTTTGGTGTTATAGGAGGGTCATTGCTGTTGTATTGAGATGGGCTGGTGTGGGTCGAAATTTATGTAGGGTTGGAACAACCCATTGCCAATTGGGCAAAGCTCGGAGGAATCGGTAGGGGGTAGTGTTGTTCATGAGCCGGCTCGACCCCCCAAGACGCGATACCTCTACGAGACGTTTTTTTAGTATGATATCTGGACGGCTTGGCGCCAAAACCCATACAAACCAGTGCCAATATTCCGGAACTAAAACAAACGTCTAGCACACACTGCCATTATCATTCAAAACAACCAACAATTGTATATAGCAAGAGACTCGATTCGGCTCGTGGACCCCTGTTCGAGTCGACTCGAGCCGCCAAGTAGCTCGAGCAGGCTGGCCAAGAGACTCGAGCAGGCTCGAGGCACCCCCGGGCTCGAGTCCGCTCGGCTTGTGCACAACACTAGTAGGGGGTTGTGGGAGGAAGGTTCAGCTGGTTGCTTGGAGGTCATAGCTCACCACCCACGGACATGAGAGCCACCAACACATATATGATAGGACCATCGACTCCCACGCGTTGGGATCCTCGAAGCTCGCTACAACTCCTATTTTGGTCTGCTAGCTCGCTACAGCTCGCCTGCTTTGTTCCTACCCTCCGCCCCTATATTTCTCACTGCGCCCTCATTGCCAACTAGGAATTTATCGGTGGCAACGACCTCTAGTGGCAAGGACAGCGACATCTCACCCAACGCCTCCGCCAGTGGACTCATAGAAAAAGGTTGATCGATGGAATGGACTGCTTGGAGGTTTTTTGGTTTCTTATTTCTCTGTACTCATGGCTTGTCATTCTCGCATATCAGCTTCTATCACAATGTATTTGTTTGGCTTTGGAAAATTGGCCATATTATTTACTTTAAAAGTTTATTGTTCTTGGTTGTTCGTTCGCCTTTTCTCCCGTCGATTGATTCCCTTTCCCTACACTTTAATTTGTGAACGTGACGGTTGTTCAGATATCAAGGGAAAAATAATTTATACGACTATTCCCTACACCTGTGCAAAGCGATGCAAGAGCTAGCCAACTATTTCGTAAGATATCATGGTGATTAGTTTCCACTATGAACATGGTTTAATATAGATCTTACTTTTCTAGAATGTCCTCCAAGTATGGGTTCAAAGATGAAGCTGAAAGTCTTCCTCGCTTTTTACTCTTTCCTACTGAGGAAAATTAACACAGGATAGAGTGCTTTATCTGTGAAACAAACCCCAATTCTACAAGCACGGTATAATTTCCAAAAATCCATTGTCTGGCCAAACCCCCTTATCTGCTGACACCGACTAGCCATAAGGTGTGCTCTTTTGGAGAGTGGTAAAGGGCTCATGCTGGCATATCTTATCTGGTTTGACCACACCCGACTTGGTTATCCAAATACCCTATAAAGGTTGCTTTTCTGAACAGAACTCAACATTCGCTTCTATAATCCCTCTCTTTTTGTCCACAATTTCCTGGATCAAATGCTTTAAGTTGTGTTTGTACTCCATATCGTAATTAGCTGTGTACCAGATTTGTTAGTTATATCGGACATTCTACCTTAATTTGGTGAGAGTGATTGGATTGATCAGGGTACTGTGCAATCTCGATTCATGTGCAAGTCTGGATATTCCACCATCCCTCGGTCTTCTTCTATCCTTCACATAATTTTTATTCTCCTCATAGCATTCTAACCATTCTCAGACCAGGCGCTATTATTAACCCATCCCTTGGGAAATGCAGGAAAAAGTTGTCTCATCCTTGGATAGCGGTGTTTGGGTAATACCCTACATCGCAGTATCACACCTATCATAGCTGATACTATCCGTAAATTCCAGCCTTAGGTGCTAACACTGGGAAAAAGAATCTCATACTATAAAACCCAATACCTGGTGATAGTGTCCTTTATTATAGGAGTTCATGCTTTCCAATTGGTCAGGACTTCGCTGGGTTAGCCTGGGCCGTTCACTGGGCTGGGCCGGGCTCTCTTTCGAGCTCTATTGGGCTGGGTTGGGTTGATAACTGTGAAGCCTGGGTTGCCGGCGAACCCAACTGATATTTTTACTATGCTTTTGGGATTTTGATATTAATTTTAAGGGCTCGTTTACCTACCCGTTTGTTTGTGAAATTTGGAAGATAAAACCATAGTAGACAGTGGCGTGTCAACCGGCAGCATTATTAGATTTATACGGTGCAGAAGTCTTTGTCTAATTCCCTTTTTCACTTGGCTGTCAAAATGCGACGTTGCTTCAGAGGTGTGTTTAGAAAAACCGCCCGACACTAGATGGTACTGTTACGGATGAAACTTGGCTTTCCTCGCTTGCTGTTTTTTTAGCTTATCTACGAAAAAACTTGACAGAATAGATAGCTGATCTTTGCTTGGGGAGGAGTTACGTTTTCTGCAGGGGTGACTGTTGCCTAGATTGGCAGACGGGGAAGGGTTCTATGTAAGTTACGATCGTTCACTTCTCTCGCACTCTCTCCCCACCACAGCGATCACGGGAACACAACACAACGGAGGAACCTCTGGACTGTGGATTGAAGAAGGAAATTCGTGACAGCGGTTGGATTTTTTCTCTTCTTTGTGGTTCTGTGTGTTGGCTCTAGATAAGAGGTTTGTCTAGCTTAGCGGATTTGAATTGATCGTGACTTATGTGGTTTTCCTTTCTAGTTGAGATTTCTTGATTGTGACAGTTGTCCGCCCGTGCCTCTTTCGTTCCGGTAGATACTGTGGGGTTGAAACAGGGCCTGCTTATTATTACTAAATTGTTTCCTGTATTTTATGTTTATAGTGGGCAGTTTACGTAGTTAGCTAGTTGGATAGATAGGTTGATATGGCGTTGGAGTAGGGCAGTGATTACTAAGGTGAGGCAGGGATCGTGGGTTTAAGATGAAGGAGAGGAGACAATGGAGACAAAAAAACTCTAAGGACAACCGGGACAACAACATGTTCATAGACAACTCGGATCTTGTGTTTGATCGATAAGTTTTCTTTACGCTTCTTTTATCATCGTCATCGATTTCTTTAAATTTACCCATTGTGCGAGCGGCAATTGCCCACAGCGGTACTATTTCGTTTCCTGATCGTGATATCATTTCCCCGTTTCCTTCCCTTTCGTTCTTTTCTTTGCTTTGCGGTTAGTATCTCTCACCGGGGAATACTATCTGCCCGGACCAAAGTCATCGTTTCAATACGCTTGCCCGAGTTATTTCATTTTCAGTACGATACGCTGCGGTAGGTAAATGCTCTCTACTTGCCTGCACGCCTCCAGCCGTCTAAATCTCCTTAACGGTCGGCATCATCTTGAAGTTCCACACGGCACCATTCTCACTACCAGTATAGGTAAAGGGGCCCTCTGTCGCCATTACTATGGCACTATGCTCTGAGCACACGGAATTCTGGAACAATATTTACTGTTAGTAGAATGGTGAAAACGGAAGTGTGTTCAGATTGAGATGGTGTGACGAAAAGCTAAGTTCAAGCGGGATTAGTGGTCATGGATTATCACTCGTTCTGCAGGTTTGAAAAGTGAGAAATAAGTTAACTTCTGCTTAGGCGCATTTTAAATCGCAACAACGGAACTGCGATAGAAAAACTAAATACAAAGAGGTAAAGAAACACTGATGACCCTAATCGTCAACCAACGCACAACTTAGGAAAGTTCACCCTTTCACATTCGCGTCCCCTTGCCCCGCTAACTAACTAATGCTAAAGACAGGAGCGTATATAACCAAAACGAGGTCATCCTATCCTTCCATCGATCGCGAAAAAACTTGTTCTCGTCTTCAGTATGGACACCTCCGGAAGTGTGGACTGGCCCAACGGGTTCGTTGGGTAAGGCAGGGCTAAGGCTCGTTGGGCGGGATCGGGTCGGGCTCAATATTCGGGGGGCTTGGGCTTGGTCGGGTCGGCCCATTTTCGACCAGGGCTAGCCCATTGGAAGGCTTGCTTATTATTTGGCTTGTCGGGGTTGACGCCGCCCCGTCCGAGTAGTATTTTCACCACTCCTGCATTCCCATTTGTAGTGGCGCGGCTGAGTGGCGTTTGGCCCCTATGGTCTGGCGTGTTGGGGTTGACATCGTCCCGTCCGAGTATAGTAGTATTTTCATAACTCCCTCGTGGCCATGGCAAGCAGCCCTCCAAAGGGGTGATTTGCCGTCCTCATTAAGTTTGTTGGGATTGACACCGCCCCTCTGAGCAGTATTTCCACGACTCCGGCATTCCCTTCTTCAGCAGCACAACTGAGCGGCGTTTGATGCGTATTATCTGGCTTGCCTGGGTCGACGTCGCCCCGTCCGAGCAGTAGTTTCACAATTCCCTCGTATCCATGGAAAGCAGCCCACCAGAGAGGTGATCTGCCTCTCTCTTGTCAAGTTTGTTGGGGTTGACATCGTCTCGTCTGAGTAGTATTTCCACCACTCCCTCATCCCTATTGTCAATAGCCAGCAAGAGAGGGGTTTCGCCATCCTTATCTGACTTGTTGGGATTGACATCTTCTCGTCCAAGAAGCATTTCCACCACTTCCTCATCCATATTCTCAATAGCTAGAAAGAGAGGGGTTCGGCCATCGTCATTTGACTTGTTGGGAGACATCTTCTCGTCCGAGAAGCATTTTGACAACCCCTTCGTGCCTATTGCAAATTGCCAGTATCAGTGGTGTTTGGTCATCATCACCTTCCTTGTCGGGGTCAATTTCTTTCCGGCCCAGCAGTGCTTCCGCCACTCCCTTGTGCCCGTTCTTTGCAGCACATCCAAGAGGTGTATTACCCATGTGGTCCTTTTAGTTGAGATCCCAACCTTCCACCTGAACCAAACACTCTGCAATCTGATCAATCACAGAGGTGGATGCACGGTTTGAATTATCAGACAGTGTAAGCTGAGGGAAGTAAATAAGGAAAGCTGAGTTTCTGTGCTTTCAGGATGATTTTAGTGAGTATGGGTTATTCCAGTGGTCATAGAACTTCGGTGCAAGAAATTTCACGGAATTTGAACTATCCCTTCGTGTGTGATTCCGTAATATGGAGAAGAAAATTCGAGAAAGGGCGTCTACCTACCTAATTTCGAGAGGGAGGGCGGGTTGAAGAAAGAGAAACGGTGTGGGTTGGAGATCGGGAGAGGGTTGATTGCAAGATCGTTTGATGGCGAATCGAAAACGCACAAGAGGGAAGCTACGCTGTGAGGGAAGCCGCGATATAAGAAGAAGGAGATAGGAAAAGCGAGAGTGCGCTCGTTGTTTGATGTAAGTCTAGCGAAAGGAAACTGAACAAGGGCACGTGTGGCTTGTGGTGGTTGACTTATTATCGTTGGCCGATCGCCACGTATCTCTGAAAGTCAGTCCTCTCAGGGCACCAAACCTATCCACCATCCCATCCGAATACCCTAACTTGGCAGCACTCGATAGGATTCCTCAATCACTGTTGACCTACTGCGAATTCAGATAATTTCAGCAGGCTTCTACAATTGTCGAACGAACTGTACCGAAAGGCTCTGGATGAGCCCGGAGGCGGTCGTGAACGGATAGAGTTGATTAGCTACTCGCGGCGAGAATAAATCCTGAGACGGCTGGCGCAACCACAATCTCTCACAAGATTCTACTAAACCTATCATGATAATCACAATAATTAGGACAGTCGGAACCATAACTACAATAACGATTAATACTAAGGCCTGTATCTTTGTGATCCTCCTTCTCTCTAGGGGCATGAGACCTGGCAATAGGACCTTTGATTTTAACTGTCGTTAGCGCAAGTTGTTGTATTGGAGTGCTGGGGTGTTGGGGGAATTGTGGTTGCGGCGGTTGTCTCTGGGCCTATTCTCGCCGCCCGTAGTACGGTACTGGTAGTAGCCACATGTGTGATGTTGGTTCACGAACTGCTAGTGATTGAATTGAAATGTTCTTGGGGCCTAGAGTAGTTAGACTTGCGAGATTGCTTTAACAGACTCCCTTTTTTCTTTCACTAAACTAGACCCAACTTTTCTTTCGCTCCCAGGAATATCATCAACTGATCATACTAAAAAACTCTTCTGCTTTTATAGAGGGAGCGAGGGTTGAAAATGTCTCGGAATACTTTTAATAACAGCACCAACTGCCAAAATACTAAGAACTCTTGTAATACTACTTTGAATATGTCGAAGCTATCCTGTTACTGATGATCGGTCTCATTTTCTCGCCTGGATATCGCCTTTTGATCCTGGCTAACGACATTGCGATATTCGAGAACGTCGTGTCAACGATGTTGGGGAATGGCTTATGGGAACTGAGAAATCGAGAAGATAGTGCGGATTCGGTGGGGAAGTTGAAATGGTAAGGCAGTTTTGTCCTGTTATCAAAACCCGGGGGTCGGAAAGACGATTATTCGGTAAGAAGAACTACTCTTTGGAGAGAAAAGTGAGCTGGTGCTGATAAACTGTGGTAACAGCTCGCTAGTAGTGGATAGACAGGATAGTCCTTGCGATCAGACAAGAGAGCAATACATAACTGTTACGTGATTTTCCTTTGGCTTTGCGGCACGAAGGGGGTTGACCACCACCAGTATGCTGGGTTCCATACTGAAGGAGTGGTAAGTGGCACAAAGAGGGTTCCGGAGGATACCGTAGAATCTCGAATAATTGAAAAGTGTGCTATGTCGTTGGAGTTGCCTTCTCTGGTAAGGTCTGGTGTTTTTTTGTTTTTTTATGACTCCTAGAGGGGCTGAGCAGCTCTTTTTTGCCGCAATTTTCACCCCTTTTCCGAGGTAGGGAATTCTCGACTACATAGCACATTTTTCAATTATTCGAGATTCTACGGTATATGGCGGGCCTTGCAAGAGCGGAAAAGGCCGTTAGTGGACGCAAACCGCAACTCACCGATATTGTGGAAATTATGCAACCTATCACATCCTCACGGCATACATTCATGGTCATTGATGCACTCGACAAATGTACGGCCGTGCAGAGATTTCATGTGATCCGACAAAGGAAATCCTCCAGAAGTGCCCGGCTGCTTGCATATTCGTGGCTGGAAGCCCCATATTTGTGTTGTGATTAAAACACCCCTCCTCGGATGTGTCACAAGTATATCTTTAGGTCGTGCTAGGGACGATATTTTCGGATTTCTTCGTGTGAGATTGAGTGAGAACGAAACAATTGATGGTATGAATGAGAGTCTAGTGACAGAAATTCTAGAGAAGATTCGGGGGAGTATATAGAAAGTGCGGGTACCCAACATGGTGCTGAGAATTCAATATCGTATTATGGGCTATTGTATATAATTAGGTTTCTACTAGTTTCCTAAAATATCTAAGCAATCTCGCAAGAATCGACAATCTATTAGAGACAAGAAAGACTCCGCATTATAAAAGGATTGAGGTTGCAAAGTGTCTACGGTCCGAAAATCGAACGGATAAAGGAGCGGGGTGCGGATAAACCAAGACCCGGAATGGGGGTTTTGATGTAGATTACGGTAGTTGTGCAGAACAGGCGTTGGAGGTAGTTGAGCTCTGCTACACGCTAGCAATCGAGTTAGGCTCTACGAATTTCAATGCTAGCAACATCCCATTGATTTCAACATTAGTAGTGAGCCGTCAAGGGCTTATTAGATTTCTCTAGACTAGGGGGCCCATGCGAAAACGGAACTCTCAGACTGTTCTAGGTCATTTGCCCTGCAGCTGTTTAGGGCATATGATGGCCACATGTCGAGGAAGTTTCTTATAGAGGATGCTTTGTACTTGGGCCTTGAGGGTTTTAGTACTAGTTCTCCGATCAGTGGACTACACGACGCATCGTACTTCGGGACTGCTGGGTTTGTTTTTTGCTTTGATGGTGATGAGATGTTATGATCTTAACGCAGGAGGTTATTGGGGCTTACTCCACTGTCATGTGCCGCTGTTAGGGGACATGAGAAGGTAGTGAAAATACTACTTGGGTGGGAAGAGGTTAATTTTGACAAACCCGATAATGACGGCTAAACACCGATCTCGTGAGCCGCTTGTTGCGGTGGGCGTGAGGGAGTTGTTAAAATACTACTTGAGCGAGGAGGGGTCAACCGCGACAAGCCAGATAATGAGGGCCGAGCGCCGCTCTCTCATGCCGCAGCGAAAAAGGACATAAGGGAGTGGTGAAAAAAAAACCTACTTGGGCGGCAAGAGGTCAACCTCGACAAACCATAAATATAGCCCGATGCCTCTCTCCTATGCCGCCAAGAAACGGCATGAGGGAGTGGTGAGGATATTCAGTGATCCCAAGCTGTCAGCCCGTCGGGCTTTTGGTATCGCCGGACTGACTCGGGATTTTTCGACGATGGCCTAGTAGGACTGTAGGAAAGCGCCTTTCTCAAACCAAAGCCGGGCCCGGACTGGGTCACCTGCGCGCTTCAGGGATTTCAACCCCGACCCTAATACCCAAATGGCATCCCCCCGTTATTAGGGTTAGGGTTGAAACAAGTTATCACCCACAGCAGTTGGTTGACCTTACTCGTATATACTAAAAACTGTTATGTAGGAAGAGGAAAATTGATCTTAATTCTTCTGTGTTACTCTCTGGATCCTGGATAATATTATCAATAACATCGTAGTGGGAGAAATGACACAAATTTGGTGAAGATGAGGCTGGAAAAAATCCCGGCCAAGATTAATCGACTAGAAGTGGTGGAAAAGTCGTTGAAATAATAATAGCAATGTGAGCTCCTTATTTTGTTCTCATGCCGGTACCATACTTGTATTTTTTCGCCAACAACCAACGGGGCCGGGCTTGGCATGTATGAGAACTATGAGATTTGAGTGGTAGAGTAGAGAGAGGAATTCAGCCCTGAGGTTGAAAAAAGGTTAGGCAGGCTTTTCGGGTCGAAAAACTTTGGTGTGTATCATACCCAAGTGCAACGGCCTTTTGTATAGTGCTGGAAAACTAAAAATTGCCCTAGCCCCTGTGCCAGGATGCCACCGACCAATCAGCCAGAACAATGAGTGACTGTTTATGACTGCAAGAGAAGCGTGTGTGCAACCAAGGTTTTCACTCATGAGTAGCACTGAGAGATCTTTTGCCCAATCATTACCACCTTGTTGTATAGTTTAATGTCTACAAGCGAAAAACACCATTTTTAACTGTCAAAGTCGTCTTTATTTAGTGACTAAATGATATTTAACGACCACTACACTATTACTACCAGATTTCTACGTCCTGTAGTGGCTTTTTGTCTTTTTCTAGAATGCAATACGGCTGATTGTGAAGAACGAAGAGTATACACATTCCGAGGGCAAGTTTGGTTTTTCCGGCACTATACATAACTAGCCGATCTACTGGAAACATGGCACTCGAAAAACACTTTTTCAGCTCTGGGGCTGAATATCTCTATTTCAACGACTTGGCGCAACCATGCTACGCTAACATAGACAGATGGGTTCTCGGAGGTCCAAGCACTACTCATATCTCATAGTTCTTCTGCAGACCGAGCCCGGCGCCGTTCGTTATTTGCGAAAAGAATACGGTATTCTGAGTGACTAGCGGTAAAAAGCGTGCGGCCGTTCACTGACACTTGCAGGCCATCTGGGCACCTGAAGGTCAGTCCAAATTGAAATTTTGAATAACCTGGCGGCTTTGCCTGGGTATTTGTGAGCTTTACCTGGGCTCTTGGCGGCAATGGCGCACAACTTTAGAGTTCGGCCTGGCCGTTGACGGGGGCGCCTACAGGCTTTTGCTGCGGCCGGTTTTTTTGGCCGGGCTGACCCAGGCATTGTGAGGCCATGGTGGGGCTGGCCGGACTCCCGACCTATAGTATAATTCAGACCATAGTCCAGACTGGCCGCTTGGGATTAGTAACTAAATGTTTTACCATCTTTTGGGCCATTTTCCTGGGGAGAGGCATCTGAGTTGCTAGTGCTGCGGGATTAACAGATTAACGATACCCACAAGAAATCACTTTTTTGCTCATGTAGGAACTGATCCAGGCCCTATAACGACATTTTTTTGGTCGGGGGGAGGGCTTTCATGGCACCAATGTTCATTAAAATTTTATCTTACTCCTAATTTTCTGATGTTTGTAAAAACGACCGGGTCCACATGCCCCTACATTTAGTAGATAGGCAAAGAGCATCAGGAGTAGCAAGCCATCAGAGAGAAAAATCTGACTGAAATATCCATCACTAACAAGTTCCCCTACTAAAGTGCTGGATGAATTCTTTCCCTGCGACGGGTGGGGGTGTACTCATAAAATTCGCAAAGAAACAGGGGGCCAGCCAGGAATTCAGAGGGAATATATTCTAGCGCTTTTGGGGCCAAATCCGACCACCCCGCTCGGTCAGAGTTCCCCTCTCTTTCACTCAAGCTACTGCACATCCTAGGCATATGAACCCGAACATTTAAGTCCAAATTTAGTACAGGGCGACAGATGTGCATGCGCACAGACAATCCGCACATACAAACTTTTACCCTTGTGTCCGGGTCCAATATGCTTGGGACGTGAAGTATTTCATGTTTGCCTAAGTCCGGGGAGAGTCGGCTTGTAGCATGTGGGGACCTAGTCGTTTTTACAAGGGTCAGGAAATTGCAAATAGAGTTAGGTTTTGTGGGAAATACGACTATGTAAGTTATGGTCGATATGCCGATTATCGTGGGAGGTGAGATGGACTCCCGTTAGGCTAGTTCCTTATACACCATTTCACAGGGTTGTATGGAAAGAGGTCGCAATTGCGCATGCTCGCGCGCATGGCCTTGCAGTGCCACTGGTCGAGTAAATCAACGAAATTATGAGGTTATTGCTCCACCAAGCCGTGATCAAGGAAGTGTCCAGTTGAGGTGATCAGCCATGATCTAGTAGGGCATAACTTGAGTATAATCTGATTATATTCAGCACTAGAGTCTCGCCTGACCAGAATGCCAAGTAACAACTGTCTTGCATGACCGAGTTCAGCCCCGGGGTGTTGTTTGTGTTGGCATTTCTTAAATTTAATGTCGTTACCTCCTGATTTTTAATTTTGTTCACTTTTATTTATATGTCTCCAAGCTTCCTATTCGACGGAGTCATTTTCCTCTACCCTTCGGAAGAGATCTTCGTTCTGCACATCTTGGGCTCTTCAGCTGCTATATTGTAACTTAGTACTCAGTGTAGGGATAAAATTTGTGAACACTGGGGTAGTGATTGGCAAGAAGCTCGATAGCCAAATATTCGAGCTTAGCCGATTAGCACCTTGAAAGATTACCACCCACCAATTATTGTCTTCAAAGCGCCTGCGGAATTTCTTCTCTTTTAACATATATATCACTGCATGGGTATATGGCCTATAGACGTCAAATCACCGCAGAATCCGGTTCATGGACCAACCCTGGTATCCGAGTATTTTGTTTTCTAACCTTACTCGCCTCCCGAGATTTCAAAGCTATAGTCTGCACCACTTTGTATCTGTTAATAATTGAGTTATTTTTCGTTTTTATCTTAGGTATTTTTCCCTGTGTTAGCCTGTGTCCTGAGTACTGGTTTCTTTCGGTTCTTTTTTTTTATACTGCTGATTCCAGAAGCATACACCATTATAATAGTATACAGGGCTCGCAGGTCCGAATTAGGCTACTTGATAGAGTGTCGGTAATGATAGGGTAGCAGGAACCAACCTCTCCCTCCGGTGAGTCAGCGTTTTTTCATTTAGGTTAATTTGGGTATTGTCTCAGGAGGAGATGGTGGTTCTAGCCACCCTACCATTCTCCAGACCGTATTGGAAAGTCTACCGGTATCAGCACTTGCTACCGGGTTAGAAGGGGATTGTCAACAACTTCGCCTTCTGCAATGGCTGATCGGGATTTTATCTTGTGATGTACTCGGGTAGTCTATGTTTGCTTTTTGTATTAGCATATGTGGCATCTTCCTTGGCTGGTGCCCTGCCCAATAGGGCTTGAACTACTATAGCAATGTGAGCTTCTTCGAGTTGTGAATCTTGTGATCCAAATGATTGGAGTGTGTGTCTGGAGTGGGGGTGGTCGGAGGCGCGGGGGACTGGGGGCTGCGGTTGCTAGGGAATAGTGTATATTCGCACCATCCTTGGAATAGGCTACCGCAAACCCGAAATAATTAAGAATTAAACTCGTTGTGGGGCAATGTCGGTTCTGGGGTGATGTCAGGAAGGCAGATACACTGGGGAGTACCGTAAAAACTCGAATAGAAGAAAAATGTGCTAGGACGTTGGAGCTGCCTCTCCTAGTAAGGTGCCTCTTATATTCCTTTTCCTTTGTCTCAACTGGGGGCTGAGTTTGCGGTGCCTCCCCCTCGTGTAGCTCAGAAGGGAAACTCCAACGTCCTAGCACATTTTTCTTCTATTCGAGTTTTTACGGTATGCTTCAGTACAGACCCTACATTCACTGTGTTGACCTCTTCCCGACATCACCCCGGAACCGACACGCCCCCGCCATGAGTTTACTCCGGGACGTCCAGAATTTCCCGTTTTGTATTAGTTGGAGAAAACATGATGGGAAGACTCTCCTTCGGCATTCACTTGAGACAGACCTTACTAGGAGAGGGAACTCCAACGCCCTAGCAAGATTCTCAATTGTTTCCGGTTTTACAGTATGCAATATGGGATTGTTAGGATTGGACTTGGAAGAAGTGTACAGGTATCGTACTGTACCGGCACTGCATAGGTGCCGGCTTAGCTTCTTATCAGAAGGCGACCTCATGACTTCATTCCTGAGAGCCTTTATGATATTTTATAAGCAGCAGACCTCATAGAAAAACTCCACTTCTCTTCTAGTAGGCATTTCTAGGAGCAGTTGCTTCTAACTTCAGCACCCCAGTGCTGTGTTATCTCTATTGGAGTGTTTTATAAAGTGCTGACATCATGCCCGTAATAGCTAATTAGAGGGAGCATTGGGGCTTTGTCTTACCTTAGAGCTTGGGCTGGTGGAGGCAGTTGTATAATAACTATTGGACGGGGACCTCACTTCCAAGCAATTGCTGTTCTGAAGGTGCTGTTGAGGGAATACCGTAAAACCTAAAATAATTGAGCAAAGTGCTATGCAACTCAGAATCTCCTACTTTGAAAAAGGGCGAAATGTACTGAACAAAAAAGGGCTGCTCAGCCGCTCTGAAAAGCATACGGGAGCAAAAAACACGGAGCCTTACCGGTAGACGCATGTCGAACGATATAGCATATTCTTTGATTATGACGGTTTTACGGTGCTATAGTGAACATACACAGACGATATAAACTGTAGGGCGTAATAAGGGGCTAATAACGTGGGGTTGTCGTAAAATGGTTGTTTACGATCTCTCCTCTCTCGTGTTTTAGTTCTAGGACTTGGCTAATTCTTAGAGCTTAAGTGACCAAGGGTTCAACTTAGACAGATGAAAAAAAAAAGATTTACTGTATTTAGAGAACTATAGTTTCCTGTAGGAATAGCTATACTAAATGTGCTTGCTGATAGAGGTCTGCTCACGAGCAAGGATAACTGCCGCCATACAAGCACAGCTAGGAGACTGCCTTGAGACTTCGGGAGAAGAGATCCCTGAATGAACGTGGTAGGAAAACTGAAGTGTGTTTGCTATTCGATGTGCAGGGTGATTGTGATCGTCATACAGAGAGAAGAGAACTCAGCTGAGACTAAATATAGTTTGTGGTAGCCACTCTCACAGTGGGTCTCCATCGCCCAAACACCAGAAACACCAGTCACCCTCGACATGGTGACAATCCCCCTTACCTGCTAATTAGCCATCCCACGATGTGGTTATTCTATCACTTGCAGAGCCAGTAGGACCTGCTGTGTCCTTGCAAGCTCCGCCCGGACCCGGAAATGAGATGTAGGAAATCAGCGGTATGGTTGAGAATGAGGAATTCGGATCCCTTCGGGGAAAGGGCTGCAAGGATGGCTCTAATTTCCTCAGCTGGAGAGACGACTGCACTTGTGTGAGTACGACCCTATCCTCCTATGGGGATCGGTTCACCCAATTTCACTTCCTTTTTCTGATAGGAAAGTCAGCCCTCCAGCAATTGTTAGACAATTATACACGTTATCTTCGTGGACACTCTAAAATTCTAATTTAAGAGACGACAAAAGTTCATTATGCACAAAAGTAGCGATACCCAGTTGGGGAGGTAGGCTATCTGTCTCACTTCGGGCTTCAATCGGTATTTGTATGCATACAGACTAATTGAGGCTGCTTGTTTGACTGAGACTTCCTTACATGCTGTGAGTTCATTTAGCCCATAGCGTAGAGCGGTGCTAATGGTGCTAATATTACTGAGGGACTTCACAATATCGAAGTTTCCCTCAAAGAAGGGAGGTTATAGTTGCAGTAGCAATTCTGCTCGTAGCTCAAATTTCAAGTATAAAACAACCCCCTTCCTCCTCTGTCTTACTTCACTACCATCACTAGCTTCTCTGACTATCTATTAACTACTTTAACATCCACTACCAAGACCTATTTCGATCGTCAATTTTCCTTGTATTCAAAATGCAGGTTAAGATCTTCCTCGCATCCTTTTTGGCCACTATTCTCGCTGTCGGTGTTATTGCTGCTCCTCAGGAGCTCGATGCTGATGAAGCCCCCCCGACTGATGTTAACACTGACACTGTGTTCGAAAATGTGGCCTCCTTTGCCACTTCCACTGCGGCTGCGGGCCCCCGCCCCACTGAGCCTACTATCACTCCTAAAGAAGACGATGTTCTCGCTCCTGATACCGGTGTGGTACCTAGAGACCTCGTAAGTAGCAAACCATGTTCAATCAATTGGGCCGAGCGGACAGGAACTAACTTCCACAATAGGAGAGCCTGGAGAAGAGAACTCGTGGGTGCATTAGGGTGACTACTAGATCGTAAGTAATGCCTTACTCTGTGTACTCCTTTCCCCTTAAATCTAATCAAGCTACTCTAGTCGCTTCCGCGGTATACATGCAAGAACCTGCAGTATCCCTAATGGCTACTGTGTCAACTTGGTCACTTGGTGGAGATATCGCATTAGCTCTATGCGCCCGGACCCATGTATTATCACCCTATCCCAGAATTCCTCTGATGAACCCCACTGATATCCTCTCTCACAAGTTACCTGGTGCCGTGTTTACACTAGACCAAACTGCTCAGGCACTAGGTCTATTAGTTTTGGTTACCCTGGGTATGGGCGGCTCGGAATATTTAATGACAACATCGCATCATTGGAGTGCTGGTGGTAGTGGGCAGATGCAAGTTTTCATGACTGACTGAGAAGGCATATGCCGGCATTTGTGCACATGTTGGTAGTATACCTTTGATGTTTGTGTTAGAATGGACCATTCTTGGCTCGTCTGGTTTGAGGCAAGGGGTTGCTATTTCTTAAGTATGATAGTTTTACATTGTTCCTAAAATTGATATTGTTTGGCCACCAGTATTAAATTATCTAGTTGTGGTGTTGGATGCATGTGATAAGCTTCGCTGATGTAACGAGTTGCTTTGCAATCTTTTGCTCCATTTTCCTAGGGAGAGGTGCAGAGTCGCTCATTCCAATGGATTAACATATTAAGGAGAAATATGGAAAATGACCTTTTGCTTCTGTAAGAACTGGTGTGTCTCGTATAACAGCTTTTGTCTTTTTTTTCTGGGCTCCTTCACCAATACTTATTCCAGTTTACAGAGTTAGGCTTTGTAGGGAGCATGGGCAAGGGTACGTGGCCCACGAGGAAGAGTCCACCGAAAATTGACTGGTTATATTCCACGAGTGATTCTATAGTATTTTGACAAAGTTAGCGGCATTCAGCCCTGAAGTTGGAAAACTTTGGTGTGTGTAATGCCTTTTTGCATGCAAAACTTGCAGATCGACTAGAAACTGGGCACTCGGAAAACACTTTTTCAACCCCCGGGCTGAATGCTTCTGTTAACCGCCGACCAATCATTGACGGCAAGGGAACCCTCCTTGATACCCCACCTTTTTAACATTACATAGCGGAGATTCTCAAGATCGGGTATTAGTTTCAACTATATATTCTACTATGTATTAATATTCTTGATTTATATTTAGTTTTCGTGCTAGTAGGGCTGGTAGGGGAGCGCTGTTATGGCCGAAGTTTTCTTCTGTTCGTTGATGCTCGGTTAATTTTGTCAACGAACTATAGGTGATGTGTGTTGTTACTCAATCAAGGCTGAGGAAGTGTGATTCCATTACTAGGCTTGCTATCGCGAGACTTGGGGTGACGATAGACATCTCTGTGACTAAACAAAGGCTGTGCAAAATCCTGTATGGGTTTCAATTGCTCCCTCTCCAAAAGGTTTCAGTTCTTGTATGCGCTCCAGAGTATTCTTATGCCATGTTAGTGAAACGGTAGTAGAGGATAGTAACTCGGGAAAGGCCACGTTTCGAACAAGGCCTACTTGTCGTCTGGTGCGGTATTAGCGATCGTACTCTCGAATGACGAGTGCCCAGCATATTTGAAATTGCCCTGGTATTCGGCTCAAACAACAAAGAGGTCAGAGCAAGCAAAATATTGGCAGGGTTAATGGGTTATAGTAAAGGGTCTCTACCCCGGTGGGATAGCGGGTCCAGTGGCTGTCATCAATCAACCATACTTAACAATTCTTCTGCCTCAACAGAGCAAGCAATCGAGAGTGAAGATGTCTCAAAAGATCTTCAATCATAGCATAGACTGCCAAAATACCACAAACCCCTATAATACTACCAGTACTACTACAAATAAGGTGTGGAGCAACTGTACGATTGCCCATAAACTGTCTCCAATTTAGAAGATTGCGTGGCTAGAGTACGGAAGGAAAGGGGTGGGGCAGTTCTTTTTTGTTATGGAGATCCGGGGATCGGAAAAATGTTTATTAGGTAGTACGGATAATTCTCCGGAGAGAGAAATGAACTCGTGCCAACAAACCGCGATGACAGCTTGCTGGTAGTGCGATCAGGCTAGAGGACAGCACAGGGCCGTACGTGTTTTTGCTTCGAATTTTCGGCGCGAAAGGATTTATCTGATACCAGTATGCTGGGTTAGATACCAAAGCAGGTGATCAGGGGAATGGAAGGGGTTCCGGAGGGTATATGGCGAGAATTGTAGTAGTAGAAGAAACTGTTAGTGGAAACAAACCTCAACTCGGCGATATCATGAAAATCCAGCAACTCATCACACCCTCACAGCCCACATTCATGGTGGTTGACGCACTGGACGAATGTACAGCTGTGTAGGGATTTCGGCTTTCTAATTTGTTGAAAGAGATCTTTGAGAGGTCCCCGGGGGCTCGAACGTTCATGACAGGGAGGCTCCATATCTGCCCCGAGATTGAAACAAGCCTCGCTGGACGAGCCACAAGTATATCTTTAGGTTCCACCGGGGGCGATATCATCGGGTTCCTTGGTGTCAGACTAAGCGAGGACGAAACTCCTGATGGCATCGGTTCAAATCCAGAGGGGGGAATTCTGGAGAAGATTTCCGGAGTATAGAGGAAGTGTGGGTTAGAGTAATGATACTAGGAATCCAGTCCTGCATTACAGGCGGGGGGTAATATATATATTTAGGTTTCTGCTCGCCTCCTTAAATATCGAAGCAATCTGGCAAGAATCGACGATGTATCGGAGACTAGGAAGGCTTAGCAAAATGATAGATGTATTGCGGTTGGAGGAGTGACAATAGAATGGATGGACACGTGGGATGGGGATAAATCGAGACTAGGAATAGGAGCCTGTTTGGCAACAGCAGTTCCGTTGAGCGACAGTTCCTGCTGTGAAAATGACCTTCTCTCGGCTTTGAAACGGAAGGAAAGGTGCCATTTGTATGATGTGGGGGGGCGGAACGGAGCCACTGTAGCCAAACAGGCACCAGGCGTTGAGCGTAGACGCACCCTGCCATGCCCTAGCAATCGAGTTAGACTCCACAGATCCCAACGCTGGGAACATCCCTTCAATAACTCCACTAGTGAACTGCTGTCAAGGGCCTAGTGTGGATAAGGATATATTCAGACCAAGAGCGCGACCAATCCATTTTTCAAAGAATATCATTCTGCCCACCTCCATACTTTCAGTTGGCCGTATTCGGCAATGGCAGATATATGCTTGGCATATCTGAACTTCCAACAGGCCAATGCCCTTTCACCCGATTCCTTTGTCGATTCCCTTGCCAATTCTTCTTCAGGTTGCTCTGCATATTTATTTATCCTTTCCCGTCTCCGTGTCGATTGCAATGCCCTTCTATAATGTTGCTCTTTACACTGGAGGACCCATGCAAAAAGGGAACTCTCGGAACACTGAAGGTCACTCGCCATGGAGCTACTTCAGGAATACGATGGCCAGATAACTGCCTAACTTCCTTTAAGTGGGGAAGTGCCTGTGCGAGTTGAGCAGGCTGACAACTTGTCGCCGCTTAATGCACTGTGCTGCACAACGTTTCTTGGGGCCGTCAAGGTGGTGGTCGCCTTGATCGGCATGGGATGTTGCGATCCGACCAGAGAGGATTTTGGGGGTGCACTTCGCTTGCATGGGATGCCTGGGGGGGACATGAGAAGACGGCGAAAGTACTACTCGCGCTGGAAGAGGCCAGCGCCCATAAGCCAAATATTGGGGGCAGGACGCCGCTCTCGTATGCGGCCGAGAGGGAGCGTGTTAGAGCGGCAGGGCACGACTTAATAACGACATTTTTTTGGTCGGGAGGAGGGCTTTCCTGTCACTAACGTTGATTTTATTTTACTCGTAATTTTCTGATGTTTGTAGAAACGGCCGGGTCAGCATGCGCCTACACCTAGCAGATAGGCAAATAGCATCAGGAGTAGCAGGCCATGGGAGAGAAAAATGTGACGAAATATCCATCGCTAACAAGTTCCCCTACCAAAGTGCTCGATGAATTTCTTACCTGCGACAGGTGGAAATATAGTCGTAAATTTTGCAAAGAAACTGGGGGCCAACCAGGAATTTAGAGGGAATATATTCTAGAGCTTTTGGGGCCAAATCCGACCAACCGGCTCGGTCAGAGTCCCCCTCTCTTTCACTCAAGCTACTACATGTCCCAGGCATATGAACCTGAACATTTAAGTCCAAATTTAGCACAGGGTAACAGATGTGCATAGGTGGTCCGCCGTACAAATATTCCCCCCTGTGTTCGGGTTCAATATGCTTGGGAAGTGTAGTATTTCATGTTTTCCTAGGTTCCCGGAGGGTTAGCTTGGCAGCATATGGGGACCTAGTGGTTTGTTACAAGGGTCGGAAAATTGCAAATAGAGTTAGGCTTTGTGGGGAAATACGACTATGTAAGTTATGCTTGATATACCGATTATCTTGTGAGGTGAGATGGACTCCCGTTAGGCCAGTTCCTTATACACCATTTCACAGGGTTGTATGGAAAGAGGTCGCAATTGCGCATGCTCGCGCGCATGGCCTTGCAGTGCCACTGGTCGAGTAAATCAACGAAATTATGAGGCTATTGCTCCATCATGTCGTGATCAAGGAAGTGTCCGGTTGAGGTGATCAGCCATGATCTAGTAGGGCATAACTTGAGTATAATCTGATTATGTTCAGCACTAGAGTCTCGCCTGACCATCGTGCCAAGTGACAACTGTCCTGCATGACTGAGTTCAGCCCTAGGATATGGTTTGTGTTGGCATTTCTTTAGTTTAATGTCGTTACCTCCTGGTTTTTATTTTTGTTCACTTTTATTTATATGTCTCCAAGCTTCCTATTCGACGTATTCCTTTTCCTCTACCCTTCGGAAGAGATCTTCGTTCTCCACATCTTGGGCTCTTTAGCTGCTATATTGTAGTACTCAGCGTAGGGATAAAATTTGTGAAAGCGTAGTGATTGGTAACAAGCTCGATAGCCAGATATTTGAGCTTAGCTAATTACCACTTTGGAAGACCAAAGTTCACCAATTATTGTCTTTAAAGCGTTCGCGGAATTTCCTCTCTTTTAACATATATATCACTACATATACATATAGCCTATAAACCTCAAACCCACCGGCCCAAAATCCTGTTCACGGACCAACCCTGGTATCCCCTTTACGTAGCAATAAGAGAGGATTGAAACCCTGGTATCCAAGTATTTTGTTTTTTAACCTTACTCACCTCCCGGAATTTCAAACCTATAGTCTTCACCGCTTTGTATCTGTTAATATTTGAGCTGTTTTTAGTTTTTATCTTAGGTATTTGTCCCTGTGTTAGCCTGTGTCCTGAGTACTAGTTTATTTCGGTTCTTTTTTGTTTACAGTTGATTCCAGAAGCATCCACCATTATATTAGTATACAGGGCATGCAGGTTCGAATCAGGCTATGATACTTGATAGAGTGCTGGTAATAATAGGGTAGCAGGAACCAACCTCTCCCTCCTGTGAGTCAGCATTTTTTCATTTAAGTTAATTTGGGTATTGTCTCCGGGGGAGATGGTAGTTCTAGCAACCCTACCGTTCTCCGGACCGTATCGGAAATATTAGCACTTGCGACCAGATTAGAAGGGGATTGTCAACAACTTCGCCTTCGGCAATGGCTGGTCAGGATTTTATCTTGTGATGCACTCGGGTAGTCTATGTTTGCCTTTTCTATCAGCATGCGTGGCATCTTCCTTGTCTGGTGCCCTGCCCAATAGGGCTTGAATTACTGTGACAATGGGAGCTTCACGGGGTTGTGGGCCAAATGATTGGAGTCTGGGTTTGGAGTGGGGGGGGGGGGGGGGTGGGGGGGGCGCGGGACTGGGGTTGCAGCTGGTAGGGAATAGTGTATCATACATCCGAACCATCCTTGGAATAGGCTACCGCAAAACCCGAAATAATTGAGAATCATTCCGAGACATCTAGAATTTCCCGTTTTCGATTAGTGAGAGAAAACATGGGGGGAAGACTCCCCCCCAGCACTCACTTGAGACAGACCCTACTAGGAGATGCAACCCCAACGTCCTAGCACGATTCTCAATTGTTTCGGGTTTACGGTATGCAATATGGGATTGTTAGGTTTAGGCTTGGAAGCAAGCCTCGCGATTAGGCTTCTGGTTTTTGGGTCGACCCCGGGTTTAGATCGGATCGGGTCTGGTGGCTAGGAGTTTGGGTTGGGGGTCGCTAGGTGGCAAACCCGGGTCACCCAAACAAGCCTGAACAAAAGCCCGAACTAAGTTTCACTTTTTTTTCCTACCAAGTCACACGATATCACTCATATCTTCTAGGGTAAACTTGTTGGAGCGTCCTTCCATATCTGGTATGGTTGCCCGTGGGGCAGTAGCAGGTCAGCTGATGATACGGCGGCGATGTGGCGGGGATGCGGCGGCGAGTGAGGCTGTGTGAACCGGGGAACTTGTGACTGCGTCTTTTCTTGTTATATAGCCGGGGTCACCCCCCCACCTTTCTCTCTCTCAACCAATAAAACAACAGTCGTTTCAACAAAACTAAAGTTTGGTGAACCCAGGGCTTGCGTCATCCCCAAGGTAGTCTCACATTGAGAGATTTTCAGCCTCTGCTTTTTAACTACCTCTTTTCCTTGTGTAGCCGGACACTAATTCTTTGAAAGCCATCACACTCTGGTGATATTTTTCTCTCCCCCAAGATAGGCAGTGTCTCCTTTATTATAAGAATAGAAATATTGAACCCCGAGATCCCAAATATTACAAGCAACAACTCTTTACAATCAATACCTCCTCAATTATGGATGACCTTGAAGACGATATCAGTGAACTCTCATCTATTTCTTCCTATCCCAGCTCCCCAGGAAGCATCTCTCAAAATCTACTTGGTGAGACAAGCGACATTTCTTATATCGGCCAAGAAGATGATGAGAGCCAAATTTTATCATCACGGAGTGCTTCTTTGGCTCCTACTCCGACCCCTCAGCCGAAGCGAAAGCTGACTTTCTTGAATATTTTGGACTGTTCGGGTGACCCGGGCTTTGCTTGGGTTGGGTCAGGTTGGGTCTGCCATCGTTTGGGTGGGGTTTGGGTCAGGTTTCTGATTTTACGACCCGGTTCGACCCATTGCGAGGCTTGCTTGGAAGAAGTGTACAGGCATCGTACTGTACCGGCAGTGCACGGGTGCCGGCTTAGCTTCTTATCAGAAGGCAACCTCATGACCTCATTCCTGAGAACCTTTGTGACATCTTGTACGCAGCAAGCCTCGTAGCAAAACTCCCCTTCTCTTCTATAGGCATTTCTAGGAGCAGCACCCCAGTGCTGTGTTTTCTCTATGGGTGTGTTTTATAAAGTGTTGACATTGTGCCCGTAATAGCTAATTAGAGGAGCATTGGGTTTTGTCTTACTCTTACCTTAGAGCACGGAATGGTGGAGGCCGTTGTATAATAACTATTGGTCAGGGACCTCACGTCTAAGCAATTGCCGTTCCGAAGGTGCTGTTTAGATCATACCGTGGAGACTAAAATAATCGAGCAATGTGCTATACAGCTCAGAATTCCCTACTTTGAAAAAAGGGTGAAATGTACAGAGGAAAAAAGAGCTGCTCAGCTGCTCAGAAAAACATAGAAAGGCAAAAAAAACACGAAGCTTTACCAGTAGACGCATGTCGAACGACATAGCATATTCTTTGATTATGACAGTTTTACAATACTATAGTGAACACACACAGACGATATAAATTGTAGGGCGTAACAACGGGCTAAGCGGGGCTGTCGTAAAATGGTTGTTTACGATCTCTCCCTCTTCGTGTTTCAGTTCTAGGACTGGGCTAATTCTTAGATAAATTACTAAGGGCTCAGCCCAGGCAGATAAAAAAAAAAGATTTACTGTATTTAGAGAACTGTAGTTTCCTGTAGGAATAGCTATACTAAATATCCTTGCTGATAGAGGTCTGCTCATGTGCATAACTGCCGCTGTACACAGTTTTCTCAAAGTGGCGGCATTGTGTCGTCCCGTCCACTCATTTTCTGAACTTTCTCGACAAGTAAGAGCCAATGACCAGGACCGACGACATTGTGTCGTCCCCCACCGTCACCCACCGTGCCCTATCGTCACCCACCGTCACCCACCGTCCCCCGCCGTCCCTCACCACCCCCGGCCGTCCTCTACCTGAAATTTTCTCACCTAGTGGGGCCCGTCGTCTCTCATAATGACGGCCGTCCTGCGAGTTCACGGACGAGGACGGACTACCTTGTGCCGTCCCGCCTCGTCCGGGGCGGCTAGCTGTAGTCCGTCCGGGGCGCTTTAAGGGCAGGACCGCCGTCTTTAGGCAGGACGGCGGGCCCTACAGGGTGAGACATGTTAGTGCAGGGCAGGGGGATAGACGGCAAGGGACGGCCGGGGACAGGTGAGGACGACCGGGGACAGGTGAGGATGGTCGGAGATGGGTGAGGACGGCCGGGGACGGTTGGGAACGGCGGGGGACGGCGGGGGACGGCACGAATGGTGTCTCATGATGCTATATGATTGGTTCGGAGGTGCATTATTTCAACTTCGGCTAGTACCGGAGGTCCAAGTGCTGGACTACAGTCCCCTATAGTCTGTTCGGTCCTAACCTTCCCGGGCGTAGTCCGTCCTAGCACCCCAAAAAAGGCGGACTATGAGCCGTAGTCCGTCCCGCCCTACTCCGAAGACGGACGGACTGGACGACTGAGAACACTGGCCTTGGGGCGAGCGTGAGAAGAGACGCCTGAACGAAGGTGGTAGGAAAACTGAAGTGTGTTCGCTATTCGATGTGTAGAGTTATCACCGTCATACAGAGAGAAGAGAACGCAGTTGAGACTATATATAGGTTGTAGTAGTCACTCGCACAGTGGGCTTTCCATCGCCCAAACACCGACAATACCAGTCACCCTCGACATGGTGACAGTCCCATTCGCCTACTAACAATCCATCCGACGATGTGGTCATTTCATCACTTGCAGAGCCAGTAAGACCTGCTGTTCCCTTGCAGGCTCCGGCCGGACCCGGAAATGAGATGTAGGAAATCAGCGGTATGGTTAAGAATGAGGAGTTCGGATTCCTTCGGGGAAAGGGCTGCAAGGATGGCTCTAGTTTCCTCAGCTGGAGAGACGACTGCACTTGTGTGAGCACCACCCTATCCTCCTATGGGGATCGATTCACCCAATTTCTCTTCCTTTTTCTGATAGGAATGTCAGCCCTTCAGCAAATATCAGACTATTATACTCTTTATCTTCGTGGCTACTCTAAAATTATAATTTAAGAGACGACAAAAGTTCATTATGCACAAAAGTAGCGATACCCAGTTGGGGAGGTAGGCTATCTGTCTCACTTCGGGCTTCAATCGGTATTCGTATGCATACAGACTAATTAAGGCTGCCCGTCTGACTGAGACTTCCTCAGATTCTGTGGGTTTATTTAGCCCATAGCGTAGAGCGGTGCTAATGGTGCTAATATTACTGAGGGACTTGACAATATCGAAGTTTCCCTCAAATAAAGGGAGGTTATAGTTGCAGTACCAATATCCAATTCTATCTGCTCGTAGCCCAAATCTCAGGTATAAAACGACCGCCTCCCTCCTCCGTCCCACTTCATCACCATCACTAGCTTCTCTGATTATCTATCAATTGCTTTAACATCCACTCCTCAGACATATTTCAATCTTCAATCCTTTTACTCAAAATGCAGGCTAAGATATTCCTTGCATCCTTTTTGGCCACTATTTTCGCTGTCGGTGTTATTGCTGCTCCTCAGGCTGAGGCCCCCCCCGGCGATGTTAGCACTGTGGTCGAAAATGGGGCCTCCTTTGTAGGAGCTCCGGTGCCCCGCCCCAGTGGGCCTGTTATCCCTCCTAAGGAAGGCGATGTTCTCTCTCCTTCGGGGTCTCCTTCCGGTGTGGACCCTAGAGACTTGGTAAGTAGAAAACCATATTCAATCAATTGGGCCCAGCAGGCAGTGACTAACTTCCACAATAGGAAAGGCGGGACAAGAAAGCTCAATGTTGTATTACGGCGACTACTAAGCCGTAAGCAATGCATTACTCTGTGTACTCCTTTGCCCTTAAATCTAATAAAGCTACTCTAGTCATTTCGGGGGGATATCTGCAACGCAATGCAATATCCCTACAGGCCTGTGTCTCCCCTTGACCCCTTTCTGGCATCTTAACATTGCCTCTTTCAGCCCAAGCCAATGTATTATCACCCTATCCAAGAATTCCTCTGATGAACCGTACTAATATCCTTTCTCACAAGCTCTCATCTGCATACTTTTCACTGGGGTGGGCTGCTCAGGTACTGCGTCTGGTATTATAGTTTCGCCCGGGTTCGGACTCCTCGGAATATTTACTGGCAACACGGCATCATTGATTTGCTGGAAGTTGTAGTGGACGGATGCAAATTTCATGGCTGACTGAGAAGGGATATGCTGATATTTGCGCACATGTTGGTAGTATACCTTTGATGTTAGTGTTGGAATGGACCATTCTTGGTTCACCTGGTTTGAGGCAAGGGTTGCTATTTCTTAAGTAGTTGTTTTACATTGTTCCTAAAATCGATATGGTTTGGCCACCAGTATTAAATTATCCAGTTGTGGTACAGAATACACGTGATAAGCTTCGCTAATGTACCGGGTACTTTGCAATCTTTTGCTCCATTTTCCCGGGGATGATGGAGGTCTGGTTTATGCGCAGGGAAATATGCCGTCGTACAAGCACCACATGGACACAGCTATGAGCCGAACTGTCGTTACGAGAAAGACCCGGGTCAGTCTCTGATAGGAAAACTGAGATGTGTTCGATACTCGATGTATATGACAAGTGTGTTCGCAAAGGAGTGTAAGGTGATGCTAAGAAGTGATCATACAGAGAAAAGAACGCAGCTCAGACTAGATGCAGTTTGTGGTGGCCCGCACAGTGGGCTCCTACCACACAACACCAGTCACCGCCGCGCGGCCTGGTCAATAGCCCTGCTCACGCCTACAAGTGTGCCCTAACCTAACATACCACGATGGGGTTACTCCATCAGGGGAGAGGTGCATGAGTCGCTCATTCCAATGGATTAACATATTAAGGAGAAATATGGAAAATGCCCAGGAGGAGGAGGAGTCCGCCGAAAATTGAGTGGTTATATTCGACGAGTGATTCTATAGTATTTTGACAATGTTAGCGGCATTCAGCCATGGGGTTGGAAAACTTTGGTGTGTGTAATGCCTTTTTTGCAAAACTTGCAGGTCGACTAGAAACTGGGCACTCGAAAAACACTTTTCAACCCTAGGGCTTAATGCTTCTGTTAACCGCCGACCAATCATTGACGGCAAGGGAACCCTCTTTGATACCCCACCTTTTTAACACCATATAGCGGAGATTCTCAAGATCTGATATTAGTTTCAACTATATATTCTACTATGTATTAATATTCTTGATTTATATTTTAGTTTTCATGATAGTATAGCTGGTAGGGGAGCTCTGTTGTCATGGTCGAAGTTTTTTTCCTGTGCGTTGATGCTCGGTTAATTTTGTCAATGAACTATATGTGATGATGTGTGCTGTTACTCAATCAAGGCTGAGGAAGTGTGATTTCATTACTAGGCTCGCTATCGCGACACTTGGGGTGACGATAGACATCTCAGTGGCCAAACAAAGGTTGTGTAAAATCCTGTGTGGATTTTAATTGCTCCCTCTACAAAGGTTTCAGTTCTTGTATGCGCTCCAAAGTATTCTTATGCCATGTTGGTGAAACGGTAACAGAGGATAGTAACTCGGGAAAGGCCCCGTTTCGAACAAGGGCTATTTGTCGTCTTGTGCGGTATTAGCCACCGTTGAGAAATAGTCCTCTGAGTGGAGGTGGTAGAAATGATCCGTGGTCGGCCGAGCAGTTTAGGCGGCGGGCAGAATAAAGTGTTTGCAGACTGCTTGATGTGTAGAGATAGTGCGGGCAGAAATTTACCGAGGGTGAAAACAAGAGAGGGATTCAAGGTCAAGATGAGAGTCGCGTTAAGAGCAGTTTCGTTGGTTTGTTTACTGTGAAGAACTTGTTGAGTGGAGTAGAGAGAAGAGAAGCGAAACGAAACAGAGCGCAAAGAAGACAAGTGGGCCTCATAGCCGATGGCAACCCAGCTAAACTTATGACTAAGCTTCGGCGAACAACCCAAGATATCCAACAGGAGGTACTGTGGGGTGAAAAGCGATCCTATGGAATTTTCGATACCATTTCTGTATTTTATGTTTATAGCTGGCTCTATATAGCTAGATAGTTCAATGTGGCGAGACAGAGGCGGGGGAGTGATTGGTAAGAAGTGGCTTGGATCGTGGGTTGAAGAGGCGGCGGAGGAGGCAACAGAAACCAAGAAGGGGGGGGCACAACAACGAACAAGAAAACAACGGAAGGTTCATGGACAACGCGGAACTTGGGCTTGATCGATAGTTTTTTTCTTCACAGTTTCTTTTATCATGGTCATAGATTTCTTTAACTCTACCGGTTGTGCAAGCGGCGATTGCCCAAATTGGTTCAGTTTGTTTCCTGATCGTGATATCATTTCCGTCCGTCCGTTGGTTCTTTCCGTGGTTTGGGGTTAGTATTGCTTCCGGGTGAATACTATCTGTCCAGACCGAAATCATCGTCTCAGTACGAGATATTTGCTTGAGGATTCCTACCCGCTATTGCGTATCAGGAGTGTGCGCATGAGTGAGTATTCCACATCATGGGGTTGCGTCATCACGATAGGGTATACTTATACCGTTCATGTTCCGCTTAGCTCCCTAAGTAACTTAATCAACAATGTTCTGCAGCAGCAGCAACATAAGGTTCGATTCGTAACACAATCATACCCTCAAATGATGAGTGTCCAGCATAGTTAAAATTACCCTGGGAGTCAGTTCAAACAACCAAGAGGTCAGAGCAAATAAAATATTGGCAGGGTTGATGGTGTTGGAATTTTGCTGCTCACCACATTCAGATTCATTGACAGGAGGTTTCTACTACGAGGACAACCCCTTATTGAAAGGCTACTAGGGCGAGCTAGTTCCAAGACAACCATTGTTTGATAAATACATGTGAGCGTTCCCCGTGCCTCCGCTATCTCCGCTATCTCTGCTCTCAGGCAGTGCTTCACTACTAAGATTATTATGCCATCACTAGGCAGGACTCCAAAGTTGCCTAGCCATAGCTGCCAGGGGCCCAGACAAAGCCCGCAGATGCCCACTGAAACAACGGTTTCTGATCACCGAAAAAAAATCCCACGATCTTCGCACCTTGTTTGAGGAGTTTCTACCTCGCTTAATTAATAGAAATACTACCTAAGTCGCAAACTTCACTGAACAAGAGTATACGGAATGCTTGAAGAAAAATACCAAAAATTTCTAAAAGCAATCCACGTGTTCGACTGCATGCAAGTGTCAATGTAAATAAAAAAGGCAAAAAGGGGTTCCTTTTTATATACTGCTTAGGGGCATAGCTCTTCAAGCACTTAGAGTGATTCTTAGCTAGGCTAGTTCTCGAATTAGACAGATGGGATGAAAAAAATAAACATCGAGTTCGACTGCTTAAGTAAGCTCCGTAGCTAGGGGTGGGTCAAACATTCGGTTCTTTCACAGTCCACACTTGAAGTCTGGCGCAGTAGTAGCGTTGTGGACCTGCCTTCGGCTGGTTGAAAAAAGCAAGTGCCGGGTTACACTCTGCCCCTCCAAGCACGCTTTCACAACAGGGTACATGCATTGTGAGCAGAGCCGCACTCAATAGTGCTATGATAGGGATATGTACGATGCAGGTAATGGAATTTTTCACTCAAAGGATTGATACTAGATAGCCTATTTTGCGCTCTAATATCCAAAGGTGATCTTGGTTCAGAATCCCTTTGCAAACAGGCATTGAGAGAGCACTTAGCAAGTATCTTACTGCCGCTGATTGGGCTGGGGCAGGATTGTGTAACGCTAGAGCCTCACGAGTTTGCACCCCTCTTTCTTCGGCTACGACAAATTCATTGGGCTCCGGTAGATCATCACCACCCACAATCCCTTTCTATCATAAAAAAGAATATTCTATCCTTAATGTTGCTCCGAGCACCACAGATGACCGGTAGTTTCAACTCGTTCAAAATATCGGTCTCTTCTGTGCACCTCCGAGTTTCTCGGAGAATCACTGCATATAAACCGGAAAATATCTGATCAAAACATCGCTCTAAATCTATTACATCCAGCGCCATTAGAATAAGTAAAAAGAAGAAAAAAGAGTTAGCCCAACTCTACGGGACCGAGACACCCGCCACCCAAAAATAAATATCAAAATATATGCACTAACTAAACCTAAATCTATTCTATTATTGAACCAAGAGAGAAATGCCAGTATGTGAGAGAGAGGTTAACTTATCCACAAAAAAACTTCTGAGTTAGTCCATGAAACACCCGAAGAAAAACCGAAAACAAAAAACCGAATCAACAAATCAGACCACCTTGTACAAAGCTCATATTCACATGACACCACTAGACCAACAAGTGAGGTTTCAATAAGAGGAGATGATAGATTAGAGAAAAACGCGGGGACCCAATTCCCGGATAGGTCGAGAACATCGCGCCTGTAGCAGCTGTACCACTCTATGGTGCCCGTTTTTGGCGGCTAGTGTGGCTGGTGTTTGACGAAATTTACTGGAGCTATTGGGGTTGACAAACGGCCGCTCCAACAGCAGCTTCAGTATTCCCTCATGGCCATTCTCGGCGGCCCACGAGAGCGGTGTTCTGCGATATTTATCCGAACTATCGGGGTTGACCTTTTGCCGCTGTAGCAGCAGCTTCGCTACTCCCTCATGGCCATTTTCGGCAGCCCACGAGAGCGGTGTTCGGCGATATTTATCCGAACTATCGGGATTGACCTCGTCCCGCTCCAACAGCAGCTTCACTACTCCCTCATGGCCATTTTCGGCAGCCAACGAGAGCGGTGTTCGGTAATGTTTATCAGAACTATCGGGGTTGACCTTTTGCCGCTGCAACAGTAGGCTCACTATGACCTCATGACCATGCCGAGAAGCCCACGAGAGCGGCGTTCTACCGGAAATATTTGAACAGTCAGGGTTGACGTCCCTCCGCCCCAACAGTAGTTTCGCTACTCCCTCATGGCCATTTTGGGCGGCCCACGAGAGCGGTGTTCTGCAATATTTATCCGAACTATCGGGGTCTACCTCTTCCCGCCCTAACAGTAGCTTCACTACTTCCTCATTACCATTCCCAGCAGCCCACGAGAGCGGTGTTTGGCCATATTCCGTATCTGGGGTGTCGGGGTCTACCTCTTTCCGCCCCAACAGCAGTTTCACTACTCCCTCATGACCATTCCCGGCGGCCCATGAGAGGGGTGTTTGGCCATACTTCGTATCTAGGGTGTCGGGGTTCACATCTCTCCGCCCTAATAGTAGCTTCACTACTTCCTCATGGCCATTCTCGGCAGCCCACGAGAGCGGTGTTTGGCCATGCTTCGTATCTGGGGTGTCGGGGTTCACATCTTTCCGCCCCAACAGCAGTTTCACTACTCCCTCATGGCCATTCTCCGCAGCCCACGAGAGCGCTGTTTGGCCGTACTTCGTATCTGGAATGTTAGGGTTGACATTTTGCCGCCTCAACAGCAGCTTCACCACTCCCTCACAGCCATTTTCGGCAGCCCACGAGAGCGGCGTTCGGCAATATTTATCAGAACTATCGGGGTTGACCCTTCTCCGCAACAGTAGGCTCACTATTCCCTCATGGCCATGCCGGGCAGCCCACGAGAGCGGCGTTCGGCCGGATATATTTGAACTGTCTGGGTTAACATCCTTCCGACCGAGCAGTAGCTTCACTATTCCTTTATGGCCATTCCGGGCAGCCCACGAGAGCGGTTTTCGGCAATACTTCGTATCTGGAATGTCAGGGCTGACATCTTTCCGCCCCAACAGCAGCTTCACTATTCCCTCATGACCATTCTTAGCAGCCCATAAGAGCGGTACTCTCCCATACACCGTGTCTACTGTATCAAGGTTGATATCTTTCCGCCTTAACAGTAGCTCGACTGTTCCCTCATGGCCATTCTCAGCCGCCCACGAGAGCGGTGTCCGGCCGGATTTACTTGAACTATCGGGGTTGACGTATCTCCTGCCAAACAGGAGAGCTGCTACTCGCGGCGCCTTCCTCCACCAACGACCTATGCTCCCAAGATTAACAAATCGCCGTCCAAGAAATAACCTAACTACTCCCTCATGTCCATTTCCGGCGGCCCAAGAGAGCGCTGTTCTGCCGTAATTTGTATCTTGCCGATCAGGCCGAATATGTGTCTCCCGCAGGAGCAACTCCACTACCTCTGCATGCCCACACCTCGCAGCCCATATAAGTGGCGTCATACCCGCACGATCTCTTTGGTTCACATCCCACCTGTTCGTCTTTATCAAGGGTTTTGCAACATCAGCGATGCCGAAATAAGAGATACAGTGCAGCGCAGAAAACGACTGGTGGCTAGGAGTGTCTTCCATGACAAGCCCCCTGCTAATCGACTGCCAAAGGGATTTAGCGGATATGTGACTGTCGAATTGGTAAAGAAACTCGAGCGCAAGCCTTTTTGTGAGATCTGAGGGTTCCATTCGCATGTGGGTTCCCCAATATAAAGAAGAATATTCGAGGAAAGGTATGCTTCGCGGGTCAGGGGACGTGCCAGTTGAAAGATTCCTTACGTGCTGTAAGTTGAGATACGTCAAGCAGGTTTCCGCCATCGCCGAATGAGTTCTGCCAAAAATGTCGGGATGGCAAAGATACTCTTGTAGAGTAAAATGGATCAGCCTAATTGTCGAGGTACCCTTATCCACCATAACAAGTCCTTGACAACACTCGAGCAAAGTCGATATTGCCGGAATGTCATCGCTACTGAGATCGTTTGACCCTATCCGGATTTCTATGGCGTGACATGTTTCATCCACCTGCAAAGGCCGCCTCGAATGGGTGGTCCACATCAGAACGGCCATCCCTAGTCTTGCTTTTTCCTCATCCTGAGCCCTTATTCTTCCCAATGTTGCTTTGTACGCGTCTCCCAAATCTCGGCCATTGTTCATCGCGCTAAGCTTCTGTCTCCTTCGATGTATGGTCGGTTCTCGTAGGATAGTCTTGATGCTCAAGAACACAAGAAGGAATCTAGATGCAATATGTTTTAGTATCCACGTTTAGGTATTCTCTGTAGCCCCGCTTCCTACTTACATTTCAGAAACTGTTTCGGGAATATTCTTTATAATTTCCTCTTTTAAACTCTCGTCCATCGCCTCCGGTATCGTGTCCTCTTTTAGCTTCGCTTGGAGGAATATGACAATATCATCCTTGGTTGGTGAGATGGATCTCATCGCTACCCTTCCCGCAAGATGCCTATCAACCTCACGCTGGATATGCGCCCTCCCTGTCAAAAATATCCGAGTGTCTGGGGACCTCTGGAGAATCTGGTTGAGTGAACCAAGAAGCTTCACCCGATCTGCTGGTGGACACTCATCCAGGGCATCAATGCATATAAACGTAGGTTGTGAAGATGAGATATCCTGCAAGAACTCCACAATTTCCGTGAGTTCTAGCCTGTGGCCACCAATGGCCTTCTTTCGGTCTCGAAATGCTTTGACTATTCTTTCTGGAACCTCGTTCAGTCCGCCAACAATCTGTTTCAGTACCGAGCCCAGAATAGCCGCTGGGGATTGCTCCTGAGCAAAGTCGATGTAGAAGCATGCGACGGTTGCGTTTCCCCCTACCGCCTGCTCGCGTAACGTATCTATCACCAGCGAGCTGGCACCACAGCCTATCAGTCACACTATTCTTTCCTCTACTATCTTCTCTCTTACCTAATGTGGGTCTTGCCAACCCCTGGACCACCGTAGCAAAACAAGGCCGAACCATTAGATTTACCCCCTCGAATACCGCCAAACCAATTCTGATATTTCCTGGTCTGCAAGAGCCAGTCTCCCACCCCACGAACCCTACTGCTTCGAATGTCATGGTGCCGTCTCCGGGGTTCGAGTGGAGATAGCCAGGCTAAAATTTTGGACTTCTCCTTGGCCGCCGCATATTTATCCGGCACTGAGATAATAATATTGTTTGTATTAAAAGAGTTGATATTGTCCTTGATGATATTGTCCTTAATCTGTCGAGACATTTTGCATTTTTGGCTGTTTGGAAGGTTGTAGAGGATGAGTTTGTGAATAGCTGTGTCCAGCAGAGTGGGCCGATGCAATTCCTGGGGTGCGAAGAAGAGCGGGGGCAATCGCCATGATGAGGCTTTGTGGGAGAAAGCCTTGCCCAATAAATCCACCCAATAATAGCCCACGATCTGTGAAATCAACATGATTGTGGGCTGCTGTATGCGCGACCCTCAAGCAGCTGATGGGGGGAGTGGGGCTGCGATGAAAGTATGGCTATTAATATTTTCTGCTGCGTCGACGCCGATCAACTCCCCTGCCACCGCCTCAAGAATTGGAGACACATCGTCACTACAAATTCTACAATTCAAAAATACGAGATACGAAGTCGCTCTAGAAAGAAGTCAGTCCTTCATTCCAATTGGGCAGTTCCGTTTCGAAAACCTTCGTGATCTCGCACCGCCCCCATCACCATCTAAGACTTTGCGTTACAAAATATCAATCTCTTCCATGCACCCCTCTTATGTCGACACTCAGAGTATCAAAACAAATCTCTAATGAACCACTATATTCCGCTCCGTTCGCAGAGGGAAAGAAAACTTGAGCTACTGCACTGTACAAAACTAAGCGACTCTCTTCCTAAATGTGGGTCTCAAGTTGTGCCCTCCACTCGAGTGCCTAAGCTTAAACCTTCTCTACTATGGGTATTGCATAAAAGGATGAGATTCTCTAAGAGTAAGAGCGGGGTTAAATTGTCTGAAGGGCTTTTAACTTAACCCCCAACTCGCCTGAAGAAAAACTGAAAGGTAAAAAATATATTTAAACACCCACATAGCCCCGAAAAAAACTCATTCTCTGACGCTTGCTGTACCAAAAAAATCACGATTTCCCCTGAGACAAGGTGGGAGGCTCCAGGAAGTCGCGGTGGGGGGCTCAATAACTCTATCATGCCTATTCTCGGCTGCCTACGAGGAGAGCGTTTGGCCCAATTTAGTGCATGAATTATTAGCATTGACATCTTCCACCGCAACACTGGCCCAGTTAGTATTGTGAACCACCGGCGCTTTGATTGATAGCAAAATCTGGACATCTCAAGAACACCGACTACGTCTCTGGAATTCATCACTTCTCGCATAAAGGACAAGCACGAATAATCTGGAAACTGGAGAACGAAGTAGGAGCTGGGCGCCCATTGAAGAAGTGAGCAAGAAGGGAAGAGAAGGGAAGAGGAAGCGTTAGGAATGGAAAGGAGGTGAAGTGCAGGAAATGGAAAGAATGGACGTGAAGAGATCAGGGGAGGTTGGACAGCGAGAGGAGAGATGCAGCGGATATTATCGTGGGAAAAGAGGGTCTAGGAAAGGAAGAAGTTAGAATGTGAAGGTTTTCTGAGTTATGTATTTAACGACGTTAGTTTTCCTCCTGAGTGCGACGATAGAATCAAGATAAAAGACTTTCTCCTCTGTTACCTATCTCCCTTCCACGCAGATAATCTTTAGTTTTACTTTAGTTAGCCCTTCACATCCATTCTCGGCACCCCATGAGAGTGGTGCTTGGCCGCATCCCGAATCCGCGGTGTCTGAGTTGGTTTCTCCCCACCCCAACAGTAGCCTGCTGTTGCCCAGCGGCAACTCCCGGAGGGCTACAAAAGCAGTATTATACCTGAGGGTCAAACGCTCACCATTAGCTTGTAAGCTGGGATCTCGTAGTCTTACGTATATTTTAGTCCCTCTCTATTTGTAATAATGACTATTGGCGAAACGGCCAAGCGGCCGAACGGCGGTGGCTATGAAACGAAATGTCGGGATCAAAGCAATACTTAAAGAGTTCTATCGCCAGCACAACTTAGAGAGGGGAAAAACTACTCTTGTGTTCTAACTGCTCTCGCGCTCATGGATCCACGGTGCTTACTTCTCTACTATCTAATCTAACGGTAAAGGCAGAAGTATATATAAAACAACAACGAAGGCTTCCACGCCCTTACTCCCATCCTTCCAATGATCGCGACATATCTCTATTTGGTTCCACACACGCCCCTATTCTCTTCCGTAAAGAACTATCATGCTAACAAAGGACAGGACAAATCTCATAAAGAAAAATCCTTCACACTCCATAGCCTCCGCGCAGCCGACTCTCTCCCGTATCCGACTTTCCTATATTCTTCCGGCGCTGCACCGATCCTAGGCCCATACCCGAAGGTTTGTCTGAACGATATCGGGGTAGGCTGCGCCTATGCTAAGCACGCCCAGCAGCATCAAAAAAACTTGCTCCCGGGGGGGACGTATCAACCCAGAGCTCATGTCAGAACCTCTTTGGCTCTACTTTGATCATATTACACCTGGATCTACGAAAACCTCCACAACGACTCATGAATGTTGGAATTCCGCGATGCTGCGCGGCATACTCCGCCTATCGGGCGCGCACACAGCCTATCCCGCTATCTATCAGACACTCGGGAAAAGCCCCGATGAAGAGGGATTTCTCTTTGCTGGCGAAACGCCCCCCGACCCCAAAGTGGCCCCAATATCCCACTCCTCGAGAATACTTGCCCCTTAGGCTACCATAATCCCTGTCAAATAGAATCTCTGTTTCACAAAGATTCTCGCTTACTAACTTTACATCCCTGTCAAGATCAAATGTGTTTTTTGTTCTTTTTGCCAGGCCAATGGTGCCCAGTGAGCGAACGCAGTGCACCGCACTGTATCGTACTCGAGTACTCGAGTATTGTGTCGGTCCCTATCTGACCTAAATTTACCGTTTGAACCGAATTGGCAGGCAAGCGATGTGCTGTAATGTGTCTCGGACATCAATTCAAGGCGACATGAGGAATTTTGGTCTGTTAGCTGAGCATGCTTGAGTATAGCGGGGTTTTGGAAGAAATTCCTTATAGCGAGGTCTATTTGTATGGGAGCAGGGTTGCAAAATCCTAGAGGATTCATTCCTAATAGCGAGGTTCCCGTATAAAGAATTTCGTTACAACGAGGTGCGACTGTAGTTTCTCTCTTGTACGACTAGTCTATAACGAACATCTCACCTCACACAACGTACCTCATACACAGCCCAACAGGGACAAGGATGACCTCCACTCCTGCCCCGTAGGTCGCCCTCCATGACAAGAAAAGTTCACCTTAGTGGCTTCATCCCCACACAAGTATTGGATTCCATGTGTCTTAGGAGTTTTTCTAATTTTGAGCGCACCCTCTCATCTTAGCCCTGGGTGACCCAAGCTGGGCAGAATTAAAATCTACCAACTGCCTTGCAGACGTGCGGTAGCAATGCTGTTTCTCTCATTGGCATTTTTCTTTTTCTTTTTAAGGTTGCGTTTGGAGAATACTTTGTTCAGTCAGCCTTACTGTAGCGTGGCTTTTCTGTCCACCCGTCTTCTACTGTCAAGGGAACTGGAACAAGAAAATCAAGCCAACATCAACTACCGTAAGAACTGGAATAATTGGACCTGACTTTAGGACGTTGGAGTTGCCTTTGTTGGTATGGTCTGACTATTTTTTCTTTTTTTTCTGTCTTAAGCTCGGTCTCAGGAGGTCACTTTTCGCTGTGCGCTCGCCCCCCTATCCAAGAGAGGGAATTTCGAACGTCTTAGCGTGAGGTCCAATTATTCCAGTTTCTACGGTAAACCTTTACCAAGCTTGTTTAGCCCATCTCCCATTCTCGGAATTAGCCGAGGGTATGCTAGAGACTTCCAGTAAATCATAATGTAGTTATAAAGATTTGGTAAAAGATGCGGTACAATAGAAGCTATCATTCTATAATCCATCATAGTAATTTTTGTTTGATATATAATAGAGATGGATGCAAGTGTAGGTGTAAAACAAAAAAAGACACGAGGGGAATTTTTTCTTTGTTTCCCCGCAGACGCAGTAGATAGGTCTTGAAGCACATAGACCGAGAACATTATCTGGATTCTTGGCTAGACTAAGGGTTGATTTAGACCGATAGGGTGATAAAAAAAAGTAAGCTCTATTCGAGTACCGCAAAAACTCGAAAAAGTCAGTATGCAAGACCAGGGGTTGTCGCACTCTTTACTGGCCAGCACAATGGACTTTGGCCACAAGTTTACCTTGCAATTGGCTGCATGATAGCTTTAGCTGCATACCGACCTTTTCGAGTTTCTGCGGTATGTTAGGCAAGGCGCCAGCAGAGATGTGAGAGCAATGTGTAAGTTAACCCCCACGGCTACAGAGTAACCTTTGTGCAAATATTTCAGCTTATCCCTTAATCTGTGTGCAGATTTCGCAGCTTTTTAGCGTGGTTAATGGCATAGGTTAGCCTCAGATCTTTACCCAAGCTGGTATGATCAACGAGCTCTTGCTGTGACCTGACCAGTAGAAAACATCTCCACCGTTGCGACACTTGAACTATTCCTAATCTCGGAATACTCCAGGCAACTAAAAAGCGACAAATACAGACGAAGAGATGGGTCGAGGGCGCATACTATACAGTACTGCTGATTAAAAGATCGACGTGCGAGGCTGCACTGCCCCCCTATAACCTCTTTCGCAATACATGTATTGTGAATAGATGCTGCCCGCAGCAGCGCTGTATACCAGAATCGCCAGTGCTGGGCGCAATGCATGTAAAGGACATTTTTCACTCAAAGATTTCGTATCGTAGAGTACAGGTTGGATATTTTTCTCCAAGACCGAAACTAATCTAGAGGTAGAATCCATTTGCGAAGTCCGGCGAATACTTAGTCAGTATCACTGGTAATGATTGGGCAGGCTCAGGTTTGTGCAATACTAGAGCCGCATGGGTTAGCCTTGCCAAGGTCCCTGTTCCGATTATGTAAACAGCTAGCGTTCACAAATCTCATAGCCCGCCAGCCGCCTACGGTGTGCCTCAACCGCGCTTGCAGCTCAACGTGCCATTGGCCTTGATGCAGAAAGAACGGAAACGGTAAAAGAGCGAGAAAAAAAGTGGGAGATTGTTTTTTAAAGCCTAAAACAATGTGTGGGGGAGCGGGAAGGATGTTTAAGGCATTAGAGGATGTTTAGTAGTCGTTCGTAATTCTTAAATTCACATACAAATTGAATGTGAGGTTGAGCTGCTAGGCGGCTGCGAGATTTAGAAACGCCTGCTGTTTACATAATCAGAACAGGAAGGACACCCCCCTTCGGATATCCTTGTGTTCCGGTAGATCCTCATTACCGACAATCCCTTTCTAGCTCCCATAAAAAACGGATTCTGATAAACAGCGAGCACTGATAGAGGTCCGGTGATCACCGGTAATTTCAACTGGTTCAAAATATCAGTCCTTTCTGTGCACCTCCGAGTTCGTCGAGAATCGGCGAATATGAACGACAAAATCTCTAATTCGCATTACCTCAAATTCATTACATCCCACACTGTGAGAATAAGAAGGCGAGAGCTATCACGCCCCCCAAAAAGAGACCTCAAGATATATATTCGATCAAAACCAAAAGTTATTCTATTATTGAAGAAAGCGAGATATTGCCGATGAGTGAGACAGAAGCTAGCTTATCAATAAAAATAAAATAAAAAACTTCTAATACTTGTACAAGTACCCGGGATTATGTTTTCGCACACACCACTTTGTGACCCACGAAGTTTCTAATATTTTTTGCTGGTCAGCCACTTTGGTGTGTGCGAAAACATAACCCCGGGCACTTGTATAACTATGAAACGCTAGAAAAACATGAAAGTAAAAAACAAATAAAGATCTTATACCACTGCGCAGAAAACTCGGATACTGCCTAAGTTCTCAACAAATGACGACTTCCATCAGAGAAAGATGAACCCTAGCAAAACAACCAAGGACCTAATTACCGGACGCTTGAGGGGAATGTTGGGCCCGGAGGAGTTCTACAACTCTACCGTGCCCGTTTTTGGTGGCCAGTGTTAGAGGTGTTTGACCGGATTTACTGGAGCTATTGAGGTTGACGTCCCCCCGCCCCAACAGTAGCTTCACTATCTCTTCATGGCCATTCTCGGCAGCTAACGAGAGCGGTGTTCGGCCGGATTTACTTGGGCTATCGGGGCTGATAGCTTCGCACCCTAGCAGTTGCTCCACTATTCCCCCATGGCCCATCTCGGCAGCCTACAAGAGCAGTGTTTGGCCATACATCTCGGGGGCGTCGGAGTTCACATTTTTCCACCCCAATAGTAGATTCACTATTCCCTCCTAGCCATTCCAGGAAGCCCACGAGAACGGCGTTCGGCCGGATTTACCTGTACTACCGGAGTTGGCATCACTCCACCCTAACAATAGCTTCTCTATTCCCTCATGGTCATTCTCAGCTACCCACCAGAGCAGCGCTCGACCATATTTCGTGCCTAGGATGTAGGGGTTGAGATCTTCCAGCTCTAGTAGCGGTTCCACTATTTCCATCGTTTCCATTCCTGGCGCGCACGGTGTTGGTGTTAGGCCGTGCTTACTTGATCTATTGGGGTGAGCATCTTCCCAGCCCGAAAATAGCTTCAATATTCCCTCATGGCCATTTCCGGCAGCCCATGAGAGCGGCGTTCGGCCGGATTTAGTTAAGCTGTCGGAGCTGACGTATTTCTGCCCTAACAGTAGCTTTCCCTGTGGTCCAGTCTGTCCATCTTGGGGGTAAGGCGGGACTGACTACGGCTCACAGTCCTTCATATTGGGGGCGCTAGGACGGACTACGCCCGAGAAGGTTAGGACCGGACAGACTATACTAGAGTAGGGGACCATAGTCCTAGCGTTTGGGCCTCCGGTATTAGCCGAAGTTGATATCATGCACCTAACCACCTAATATAGCATCATGAGACATCATTCGGGCCATCCACTCCATCCACTCCGTCCCCCGCCGTCCCCCACTATCCCCTGCCATCCTTAACAGTCCCTCGTCCCCTGCCGCCTTCCATCATCTCCTGCTGTCCCCACCAGGGTTCCGAATAGTCCGACCGGTCAAGTCTTGGAGGCGGGACCGGGCTGGCCAGTCCTGGTGATGGCGATGACTGGACCCGACTAACTTGGCTGGTCTGGTCCGGTTTGAACTGGTCCCAGACCAGTCTTTATCGAGGATCGCATAAGTCTGAATGTCACCAAGCCCAACACTCGCTAAGAATAGAAGTATAGCTAGACTAGGATCTTAAAGTCGCTTGGCACGCTATGAATCAACAGCCCCTCAATAGAAGCTGATATAATATCCTGGAGAGGATAATATGCGGTGGAAATACGATTACCTGATGGATAAGTCGCATCCAATACCGGTATTGTGGCA
>Ga0307509_10001421_pt1 | contig 40413 bp, 34 predicted proteins | sample 10_EM_MG_FD_202245 | JGI IMG/M metagenome (GOLD analysis project Ga0307509, IMG submission 202245) | Populus trichocarpa ectomycorrhiza microbial communities from riparian zone in the Pacific Northwest, United States - 10_EM | ecosystem: Host-associated > Plants > Roots > Unclassified | place...
TCCCGATTCGGGCCGCGTCGACAGCATTCTTGCGGGCGACGACGGAAGCTTGAAGTTCTCGACGCAAACCGCGGGTCACCTCACGCGTACGCGCAGCCTGACTGCAGGAACATGCGAAATCGACTCAGCCCGACCATCTGACCCGACGCCCTTAAGCAAGATTGCGGGGTGCATTCCGTACTCGGCCCAAAGGCCTCCATCGCTTGTCGGTTGCAGCCGAATTTCGCCGATCATGTCCCGGAGTATTGTCCGGGCCTTCGCAGCCGCTTCTGGACTGCCATCCAGTCCGTCCGAAATTTGCTTGCGGTAGAGTTCCGCCGCTTTCGGCAACATGGTCAGCACTCTCGCCGAATCCTTGGCTTCGGAACTCAAGTCCATCAATTCCCCGCGCTTGGCATCGGCCTTCTCTATCGCCGCCCGCAATTCGTCGGGCTCCATATCCGGGTCGCCCTGGCGGAGACGCTCCCGCAGTCGTGCCAAGCGAGCGTCTAGCTGTTGCATCTCAGCGGACCTGGACGAATCCGTCACGCGACTGGGACTGCGAGTATTGGAGAGTCCGCCGCGCAGCCCAACGGCGAATGCGATTTGTGAACGCGTGATCGGGGCGATTCGGCGCGAGTGTTTGGACTGGCTCATCCCATTGTCGGAAGCACATCTGAGGCAGGCGCTGAAATCGTGGATGAGCCATTACAATAGCGGCCGCCCGCACATGGCACTGGGGCAGCGGCACTCACTGGAAAGTAACTGACGGAGCGGACGCTCGAACCCCGGGGCGCCCCTTTTCCGACGAAGCGACGATCCTGAGCCAGCTATCATCCGGCCCGCAGGCCGCCCTCGAGCAATAACCATGTCCAACGCCGCCGCCCACTGCCCGCCAGCCGACACCATCGCAGCCTTCGCATTCGGCGAACTGCCCCCCGAACGCGCGGCGGCCGTGCAGTCCCACATCTCCCAATGCGACGCCTGCCTTGAAACGGTGGGCCACCTCGCAAGCTCGAAGTCCACCCTCTCCGCGGCGGACGCCACCCGAACTGCCGACTCCAGACCCGGCGCCACCAATCCTCAATTGGCAGCGCCGAGCCAGGTCATTGGCCCCTATCGCCTCGCGCGAAAACTGGGCGAAGGCGGCATGGGCGAAGTCTGGGAAGCCGACCAGGTCACCCCTGTCCGCCGCACAGTCGCCTTGAAGCTCCTCAAGGCAGGCATGGACACCCGCCAGATCGTTGCGCGCTTCGAGGCGGAACGGCAGGTGCTCGCATTGATGCAGCATCCGGGCATCGCCCAGATGTTCGACGCGGGGATCACACCCGACGGCCGCTCCTACCTCGTCATGGAGTACGTCGACGGAGCTCGGATCACTGAGTACTGCGACAGTGCCGGGCTCGGCGTAACCGATCGCCTGCTGCTGTTCCAGCAGGTCTGCGACGCCGTTCAGCACGCTCATCAAAAGGGTGCCATCCATCGCGACATCAAGCCATCGAACGTGATGGTGACGATGCAGGACGGGCGCGCTCTGCCGAAAGTCATCGACTTCGGTCTGGCAAAGCTGACCTCTCAGGACCTCAACGACGCCACCCTCACCGAGGTCGGCACGATGATGGGGACGCCTGCCTATGCCAGTCCGGAACAGTTGAGCCTTGGCGTGATCGATGTGGATACTCGCAGCGACGTCTACTCGCTGGGTGTCCTCCTGTACGAGCTGCTGGTAGGCGTTATCCCATTTGAAGCCGATGGTCCGGCGGCACTGCTGGAGCTGCGGAAGAGCATCCGCGATCTCGAGCCGATGAGGCCCAGCGCGCGGTTGAGCAGGCTCGGCGAGCGCGCGTCGAATCTCGCGAGGATGAGAGGGACGAACACCAGTGCCCTGCGCCGCCAACTGCGTGGCGAGCTGGACTGGATCGTCATGAAGGCGCTGGAGAAGGATCGTTCGCGCCGCTACGCCACGCCAGGCGATCTGGCGCGCGACACGCAGCGTTATCTGGAGCACGAGCCGGTTCTTGCCGGATCACCCACTGCGACGTATCGACTTGGCAAGTTCGTCAGGAGGCATCGCCTCGTCACTGCGTTTGGCGGTGTGGTGCTGTCTCTCATCATCGCGTTCTCGATAGTCAGCGCGGTTCAGGTGAAACGAATCGGTACGGAACGCGATCGCGCGACCGCCGAGGCTGCGAAGGCCTTTTCGATCAACACCTTTTTGCAGGAGACGCTCGGCGCCGCGGATCCCTGGCAGACGGGTGCGGACGTGAGCGTGCGCGCCACGCTGGCCGGTGCTGCGAACAAAATCGATACCTCTTTCAAAGATCAGCCTCTGGTCGCCGCGGGCGTGAGACGCACCATTGGCATTACGTACATCGGCCTGGGTCGCTATGACGATGCCGAACCTCTGTTGCGTGCGGCGCTGGCGGCGCGCCTCTCACTGCTGGGACGCGAGCATCCCGATGTGGCTGAAAGCATGTCCGATCTCGCTGAGTTGGAGCAAAAGCGCGGCCACTACGACAAGGCCGCAACACAATATCGTGAAGTGCTCGCGCTGCGCCGGAAGCTATCCCGGAACGACAACGCAAGCGTGGCGGATACCCTGCTCTCTCTGGCGTCCGACCTGTACGTCAAAGGCGATCTGGACGAAGCCCTGAAAGCCGCGGAGGAATCGCTGGCGATACGTGAGCGGCTGTTTGGAGCGCAGAGCCTGAAAGCCGCCATTGTCCTGAGCGAGATGAATGCGATCCTGGATACGCAGGGTGATTTCACGCGTGCCGAGGACGTCGGCCGCCGCGGATACGAAATCACCCGGCGCCTGGCGGGTACTGAGGATGTTCGCACGGCAACGGCCGCATCGAATCTCGCAGTGACCTACAACCGCAAGGGTGAGCCTGAGAAATCGGAAGCCTTGCTTCGGGTTGCCCTGCAGGTGCTGGACAGGCAACTCGGCGAAAACCACCCCGAAACCCTAATCGCGAAGGAAAATCTCGGCGCCACCCTGCTCAGCCTCAAGCGGATCGACGAGACCATCACGCTGACGGAAGACGTGCTCACGCGGCGCAAGGCCGTGCTCGGCGAGAATGACAAGCGGGTCGTGAGGACCATGGTGAACAAGGCAACGCTGCTGAGAAGGGCAGGAAGGCTCGATGAGTCGCAGCGGGCCTACGCCGAGGCGGTTCCTCGTTTCATCGAGGCCTATGGGCCCAATCATCCCAATTCGGCAACAGTCCTGTACTCGTACGGCAGGTTGCGGGGTATGCGACGTGAGTACGCTGAGGCGGAGCGCCTGCTGCGCCAGTCGCTCGCCATCCAGACCAGCCAGTTCAAGGACGACCACTCGGACATCGCCGACACGCGAGCCGCGTTGGCAGACGTGCTGACCGAACGCGGCCAGTTCGGCGAGGCCGAAGCGCTGCTCCTCGGGGCTCTCGAGGTCATGAAGAAAGTCTATGGCCCGGATGCCTCCGACACGATCGAGGCTTCCGCAGCACTGGACAGGTTGCACGACCGGATGAAGAAGGCGAAGGCCGGAGCGTAGAACGCCTCGAATTTTATGTGAGTCACCTGGCCGGTTCGCTCCTCTACGAGGCAGGGAGAAGCGAAATGGTCCTGACCGCACACATAAAACAATATCGCCGGCTGCGCCACCTCCTGTGCGCGCTCCTGATCGCCTGCACCGCCATTCCAGCCGTCACCTGGCTGATCTACCGGGCCGAAGCCAACCCCACGGCCACCGCAATCGACGCACCGGAGCTCGCATCCGTCACGGCGCCCGGGCGGATCGAGCCCCGGGACGGCGTGCTCACGATCGCGGCGACCCCAACGGCAACCGCTCCGGCCATCGTCAGCGAACTCCACGTCCAGCCTGGCGACTGGGCCGAGCGCGGCACGGTGCTAGCCACTTTAAGCGGTCGTCCAGAGCTCGAAGCAGCACTGGTCGCCAGCGAACGCCGGATCATGATCGTGCAAGCTCGTCTGGATGCGTTGCAGGCACCGGCGAAAGAAGACGACCTTCGCGCTCTGCGCGCGGAAGTTGCGGGTGCAGACGCTTACTTCCACCAGGCGCAATCGGAAGCGCGCCGATTCCGCGAGCTGCACGAGTCTCAGCTGGTATCAGTGGCGGCTCTCGAGGCCCAGGAATCGCAATTGACCGTGGCGTCACGCACGCTCGAGGCGGCGCGCGCACGGCTCGCAGGTCTCTCCCGCGCAAGACCCGCCGATCTGGTTGTCGCAGCCGCGGAACTGCAGGCCGCCCGTGCGGAAACGGATGAAGCTCGCGCCAAGCTGGAAACGACGCTTGTTCGCGCGCCCTGTGCCGGTCGTGTGCTGGCCATTCATGCACAACCCGGACAGGCGGTCGGCGCGAGCGGCTTGCTCTCCTTCGGCCGCACTTCCGAGATGTTCGTCGATGCGGAGGTGATGGAAGAAGATATCGGCAGGCTCGGCGTGGGCCAGAAAGCGCGGATCACGGGCGCGGTGTTCGCGGGCGTGGCTGAGGGCGAAGTCGAACAGATCGGCTACGTCGTCGGCTCGCGCGAAGTCTTCGAGACCGACCCGACCGCCTTCACGGATTCGCGCGTCGCGCATGTGAAGATACGCGTCGCCGAGTCCGCGCGTTTCGAGCGGTTCATTCATGCGCGCGTCGCAGTGGAGATCCTGCGATGAATCCGGGCGTGCCCGTGGCCTTCCTTCAATTGAAGAGGCAGCCGCGCCGGCTCGCGATCGCCGTCGCGGGCATCGCCATGTCGACCCTGGGGATTCTGTGCCAGATGGGTTTCGAGGACTCCCTGTTCCGCAGCGCCACGCGGCTGTTCGAGGCGCTCGACGCCGATCTCGTGATGATCAGCCCGCAGTATCAGTTCATGGTGCTACCGGCGCAATTCAGCGAACGCCGGCTCCATCAGGCGCTCGCGATTCCGGGCGTGCGCTCGTTCTCTTCACTGCAGCTCGGTGTCGCGCCCTTCAAGAATCCGGTGACACGCATCGACCGCAATGTCTATGTGGTCGGCGCGGCCGCTCACGGTACCGTGTTCCGCAATCCTGACTGGGAACGCAAGCTCCGTGCGTTACGCGACCCCGAGACTGCCGTGTTCGATGCACGCTCGCGCCCGGAGTTCGGACCGATCGCGAAGTTGTTGCGCGCGGGTCCGCTGCATACCGAAGTGGCGAATCGGCGGCTCCGCATCGCCTCTGTCTTCGAGATGGGCGCCTCGTTCAGCGCCGATGGCACGATCCTCGTCACCGACGAGGGCTTCACACGCCTCTTTCCGCATCGACGCCCGGGGCTCACGGACATCGGGCTCATTCATCTCGCCCCGGGCGTCGATGCGGCGCAGGTGCTGGCGCAACTTCGCCACGTGCTTCCGCTCGACGTGCAGGTGATGACACATGAGCAGCTGAACCGGCGCGAGCAGCTCTACTGGCACGGCACTACTCCGGCGGGTTTCATCTTCAAGACCGTGCTCGTCATCAGCTTGGTCGTGGGCTGTGTGAGCGTCTATCAGATCCTGTCTTCCGATGTCGCTGAAAACCTGCGCCAGTATGTGACGCTCAAAGCCATCGGCTATCCGGACAGCTACTTCCTGAGCCTCACTTTCGAGAAAGCGTGGCTGCTCACGTCCCTCGCCTACCCGGTCGGCTTCCTGCTGGCTTACGCGGTCTATCTCGCAGCGACACACTTCACTCTCGTGCCACTCGTGATGACTTCGGCGCGCGTCGTGGGCGTGTACGCGTTGCTGCTGTCCGCCGCGGCCGGTGCCGGCGCTCTTGCCATTCATCGCCTGCGCCGTTCCGATCTCTCGGAGCTCTTTTGAACGTCGCGCCTGTCATCGTCGCTCGGGAGATCGGCTTCTCGTACGCCGCCGATCGAACGCACGACCGGGTATTGCGGGCACTCGACCTCACGGTCATGCCCGGCGAGATCGTGGTAGTCACCGGCGCTTCAGGCGCCGGCAAGACCACGCTCCTAACGCTCTGCGGTGCCTTGCGCTCGGTGCAGGATGGAGGGCTGCACGTGCTCGGCGAGAGCCTGAAGGGACTGAGTGAGATTCGTCAGCACAAGTTGCGAAGTTCCATAGGCTTCATCTTTCAATCGCATCACCTGCTCGATGCGCTCACGGCCGGGCAGAACGTCGTCATGTCTCTCGCGGGCCGGGTGTGTGCACAGGAAGCGATGCGCCGATCCGAGCGGGCACTAGAATCGCTCGGGCTCGGCCATCGCATAGACGCGTATCCGCAAGACCTTTCGGGCGGCGAACAGCAGCGCGTGGCGGTCGCGCGCGCGCTCGTGCGCGAGCCACGGCTGATCCTCGCGGACGAACCGACAGCCTCTCTGGACGATGCGTCCGCCGCAGTCGTAAAAGCCGCAATCAACGACGCCGCCCGGCGGCTTTCCTGCGCAGCATTGCTCGTGACCCATGACGCCCGCCTCTTCGATGTCGCGGATCGCATGCTGCCTCTCGTGGACGGAGCACTGTGACATGAAAACCGCGGCTCTCGCACTCAAGAGAGTCTGCGCAAGCAGGGCGAATTACGTGCTGTCGTTCGTATTGGATGTCGCTACGGCAGCCATTGCCATCGGCTTCGGCATATCCGGGGCACACGAACCGGCCTACGCGTTGCTCACCTTCATGGCGGGCGCGTTCATCTTCACGTTTATCGAATACGGCACGCATCGCTGGCTCTTCCATGCGCCAGCGAGCTTTGCGGCGGCGAGCCATCATGCGCATCACTTCTCGCCTCATCATCCCTCCGCGATGCCCTTCATTTGTGGCCCGCTCGGAGGTGCGCTGATCTGGCTGGCGACTACAGCGCTGCTGGGCAATGAGTCAGGCGTTCTCCTGACCGCCGGCACAATGAGCGCGTACCTCTACTATGGCGTTCTTCACGACCTGCAGCACCGGATACGCGCCAATGCATTGCCTGCCGGGCCGATGCCTGGTCGATGGATGAAAGGGAGGTGGCGGGACCATGCCATCCATCACGGCAGGCTGAACCGCAACTACGGCGTAACGACGTCACTCTGGGATCGGGTGTTCGGCACCTACAGCAGCACGCGCTGCGCGTGATAGCCTTGGCGCGTGGGTTCCTCAATTCCGGCGGAAAAAGCGTTCGAAATCGGCCAGGCGGCGTGGCCGGCCATCGAGCTGTCGCGTGGGGCGTTCATCGCCTTTGCGGAAGGCCGTGCGGAAACCTGGAATGGAAACCCGGAGCGCGCCGCGGACCTTTATCTCGCCTGCGCGTGCCTGGAGAAAGTGCCCGGCGCAATCGCCGAGTTCCTCTCGACATTCGGTGATCGAATTCCCAAGTACCTCGGGCGACTCGCGCGCAATGCGGACGTAGTCGCCGAGGTGCGGCAGATTCTTGTCACCCGCTGCATCGTCGGTGACGAGGGCCGCCCACCGGCTCTCAACGGATACAGTGCAACCGGATCGCTCGAAGGCTGGGTGCGGGCCACGGCGGTACGCGAAGCGCTCGCGCTCAGCCGCGAGAGTGCACGCATGACGGGGGACGTTGAAGCGGCCTTGGAAGCGCGGATGCCATGGGCGGATCGGGAGATCTCGCTGATCAAACAGATTTACCGCGAACCCGTCAGCCTTGCTTTCGCGGCTGCGTGCGCGAAGCTCAGCGCGGAGGACCGTGCGCTTTTGCGCCTGCACTATGTCGATGGTGTGACAACCGCGAGTCTGGCAACCATGTATTCGATCTCGCGCGCCACGCTGATCCGCCGCCTGGCCGATGCACGCACGGTGCTCGTACAAGGAGTGAAGACGTCGCTGCGCTCCGCAGCGGGCGTCGCCGAGCAGGACTTCGACAGTGTGCTCCGGCTGGTCCATAGTCAGATCGACCTGCGGCTTTCGGTGATGTTACGCAATCCCGATTGCCATTCTGAGTAATTTGGCTGAGTCACCTAGCGTGCTCGCTCCTCTATTCAAAAGAATAGGGAGAAGCGCCATGCTCAAAAAACAGACTCTGCTGATCGGATTCGTATTCTGCGTGCTCGCCCACGTCGCGCTGGCGGGGAACGCATCGCCTCTGCAATCCCTGGAATGGCCCATGTTCGGGCAGAACTGGGGCAATACTTCGAGTGGCCTCACCCTTACCATCGGGCGAAGCAACGTCGGAAAGCTCAAGCCTAAATGGACCTTCACCGCGCACGGTGACGTGTCCGCGCGCGCCTCGGTCGCTGGCGGTGGCGTGTACTTCCCCGACTGGGGCGGCTATCTGTACCGCTTGAACTCGCGCACCGGCGCACTGGTGTGGAGCAAAAACCTGGCTACGGACTACGGGCTGACACCCTCCATAGGCAGCACCAAGATCGTTTCGCGCACGACGCCGGCGATCGATGGAGACACGCTGTACATCGGCACGCAAGCGACTGCAATGGGAGCGTATCTTCTTGCGATCGACGCAAGGACGGGGGCACTGAAGTGGAAAGCGCAGGTGGACGCGCATCCGCTCGCCATTGCAACTTCATCTCCTGTTGTGCTCAACAACGTCATCTATACCGGGGTCGCGTCTCTCGAAGAAGGCGCGGCGGCCAACCCGCAGTACCCGTGCTGCACCTTCCGGGGCAGTGCGATCGCGATCAATGCGAAGACGGGCAAGGAGATCTGGAAGACCTACATGGCGCCGGCCGGCTACGCAGGCGCGGGTGTGTGGGGAAGCTCTGTCGTGCCAGATCTTCTTCGCGGGGTCGTATACGTCACCACGGGTAACAACTATTCGACGCCCACGGCGCCCGAGTTCAAAGCCTGCACGAACGGGCGAACGCTTACGGATACCGTCGTGACGGAATGCATCTCCGACGACGATTACGTCGACTCGGTTGTTGCCCTCAGCATGAAGGATGGAAGCGTGCGCTGGTCGCATCGCCTGTGGGGACAGGACGACTGGAACGTTGCGTGCCTCGTCGGATTCGCTTCAGGCCAGGGGAATTGCCCGGACCCGCAAGGCCCCGACTTCGATTTCGCATCTGGCGTGAATCTCTTCGTCGCCAGAACGGGGCGTGGCCTGCGCACGATTCTCGGCGCCGGCCAAAAATCCGGCACCTACTCCGCGCTCGATCCGAATACCGGCAAGCTCCTGTGGGCGACCGATGTGGGCCCGGGCTCCGCGCTCGGCGGCATCGAATGGGGCTCGGCGACGGATGGCGAACGTATCTACGTGGCCATCGCGAATCTGTACGGCATTCCATACAGCGCAGGCACTGCCGGCTCATGGAGCGCGCTCGATCCCGCCACGGGCAAGGTGTTGTGGCAGACGCCCGACCCGAACGGAGCGATGGCGCTCGGGGCCGTGGCCGTTGCAAATGGCGTCGTCTATGCCCCTTCGGTCGCCGGCGCTCCGGGCGCGCGAAACATGCTGGCGCTGGATGCGAAGACCGGCGCGACGCTCTGGAGCTTCGCGGCCGGCGGATCCGTGGTGGCCGGCGCCTCGATCGTGAACGACACCATCTACTGGGGCTCGGGCTATACGAATCTCGGCATGCCTGGGATGACCGGCAGCAATACGTTCTACGCGTTCAGCCTCAACGGCAGGTAAGCCCCGTTGGCGAGATGAACACGGGCCGGCGCAACCCACAAGGGGAATGCCGTGCAAATACCCGGTGATGAGCGAAGCAGCGCATCGCCGGTTCGTTGCATGGCTTCCCCCGCGCAAGCGGCTCTGCTGTTCCCACTGATCGCCGAGCATACCTGCACGCCTGTCTCGCACCCGTCTAGTCGCGGATGTAACCCCTTGGACATACGGTGGACTTTCACTTCACTATGAAGCGCACCGAGAATGCCGGGACAGCGTGTAGCAAGTCCCTGGCGATCTTCGAACGACGCTCCCGCTGTCCGAAGGCGACGGCGATCGTGAACCTGGACGGTAAACCCGAATCTGCCGAAGTCATTCCGGCGCGGGCTCGCAGCACCCCTCCATCCATTTGTCCGCTGCGCGCAGGACCCTCAAGCGAAGAATGGAAGCTTGAGAAGGTTGGATGTACTCATGAAATCAGGTCGCAGGTTCAATCGCGGTAGAGATGAGCATCGCTACTCACCCCCCGCACAGATCCGAGCGGGCGCGATTCGCGCACTCGGCTCCCACCTTGGGTGTTTGACGAGAAAGCGGCTGTCCGGCCAGGGATGAAGAATGCGCGGAGACGGCAGCCATCGATCAGCAACGCGGGCCATAGTTTCCCACGCGGTCCGATCTCTCTGACTTCGCCGTCGCAGCAGCCGCCACCAACACACTACAATGTGACGCCGAAAGGCACGCAGTTGAGTCAGGTTGGTCGCAACCGCGTGGTAGGCACAATAGCCTCGATACACACGTTGCAACCACTGCCCCTGAACTGCGAAGGACTCATGCATCTTTGGACGCAACCCTTCCTTGATGTGTATCTCCGCACCAGACCGGCGGTAGCCGCGACGCGGCACCGTAATCTGGTCAAACTTCGCAACCACTCATAGATCCAGCGAGTCGAGTCGATCGAGTAATCTGGTTACAACTTGAGGCACAGCGTCGACAAGGAGTGCAAGAAATCGATCGCGCGTTCGCGCCTCAATTGTTGAATCTGTGCGCATTTCTTCAGATTCGAACCATACGGTTTCGACATATCCTTTGTTGTCGCGAATATGTGCAACTGCAGTCATGCGTGTCTTGTCTCTCTCGGCTGCAAGTCGGATGTCGAGCATGAGGTTGGCATAAAGGTAAGTGCCATCCCGTAATTGCGGCGTCATGCCGGCGATTGCGGCTGCGGCGACAAAGACGCCATTGTCTTTTCTCCAAGAGGCAGGGATCGGCAACACCTTCTCAAGCTTCTGAATTGCATCACCGGCCAACAAGCCATATTTTGCAAGGCGAGACCCGACATGTTCTCGCAGCATCTCGTCCGCCTCTTGCGCGAACTTCTGCAGTCGATTCGTTTTCGACACTTGTGCCAGAACCGCCTCGGTGTGCGGATCAAGTAGAACTCTTGCACGTCTCACCAATGCATTGTCCGCCGGCGGCCCCACTAGGCGAGCACTCGGCAAAAGCCAAGCGCTCAACTCGTCAGCGAACTCCCTCATCGTAGGACGATTCAGTGCGTTTGCATCCGTTGATGCTGCGAGTAGTACCTCCAATGCACGGCTCTCCGATTCGTCGTGGCCATAAGAACTGATTCGGGTAGCGGTGAACCGATGATCCCGACGCCCGGGTACGGGGGCGGGCAGACCAGTGGCCACTGTCCAAAGTGTCTTGGCCAGCGCGAACACATCGACAGGCCCCGGTGACGAACCTGCTTCAATGAAGAGTTCTGGCGCAATATAGTGGTTGGCGCCAACGAAGGCGTTTATTCGGGTCAATGCACCGGAATCCGGAAACCGAGCTAAACCAAAGTCCGATACTCGCCAACTACCGTCAAGTAACAGCAGATTACTTACCTTTAGATCACGATGCGTCATACCGGCAGAAGCATGCAATTCGGCGAGGGTGGTCGCGACGTTGCAGATCGCTAAAACAATCTGTCTTAGAGATGGTCTATCGGTAATGCATTCCCCCACGTAGTCGCGACAGGCATCGACAGCCACGGACGTGGATCTGATGTTGAGCCATCGAAAGACGAATCTATTAGCGGAACTACACCTGGATGCGCACCAATCTTACGCATCGCGCGAACTTCCTCCATGAATCGTAGATACGGCTCAGATGCAGTGTCGCGGGCACTTCGCATCAGTATCTTCAACGCTACATCGCTATCAGAGTCGTCAGACCGTGCGCGCCATACTTCGGCGTTACCGCCCTTCTCCAGAAATTCAAAAATTACCCTCCCTCCTATTCGCGTGTTCGCCTTTAGATCTGGCATGCGTTCTTAACTCACATCTGGTGAAGCAGATCGTTTCGTGGCCTGAAGGCGAGTTTCGTTCCAGTTGAAACTTTGGGAAGACATCATGGGGCAGGCAACAAACGCGGGGGCAATCCGCGATATTCGTTAGACGCGGCAGAGGAATCGTGGCCTCGTCTTCAATCCGCGCTGTGTGACTCTAGCGGCCTGACCACGCGCGGAAATGTCCATGAGTCGCTCAGTCCATCACCGAGCATTAACGGTTCATTGCTTGTTTATAGCGAGAGCGGTTCCATTGCTTAGGACTGCAATCTCACAGGGCGCACTCGGTAGGTTCGATCCGAACCCCCACTTTGTACTGTCCCGTTCTATTTGATTCTGTTGAACTTTTTTTGAAAGATGGTGGGCCGTGTAGGGATCGAACCTACGACCAATTGATTAAGAGTCAACTGCTCTACCAGCTGAGCTAACGGCCCATCGCAAAAAACCTTCCGGACACTCTTCTGACGGTGCCCTTCGACAATCACTCATCTCAAGTGAGTGGGGTGGACGATGGGACTCGAACCCACGACGGCCGGAATCACAATCCGGGGCTCTACCAGCTGAGCTACGTCCACCATCGTCCGATCAAACTTCGATTCCTCACCGGTCGTCACCGCGAATGGCGCGCCCGGCAGGACTCGAACCTGCGACCCTCGGCTTAGAAGGCCGATGCTCTATCCAGCTGAGCTACGGGCGCAGTGTCTGCGCTGCGTGACGGTCATTCCCTGGCCGCAACCTCGAAACTCTTCAGATGGTCGGGGCAGAGGGATTCGAACCCCCGACCCTCTGCTCCCAAAGCAGATGCGCTACCAGACTGCGCTATGCCCCGCCAGTTTCCCAACCCTTTGCCCCTCGCTCCGGCGCGAACCGGTGCTGAGTTAAGGGTCTACCCCGCACGGGACGGCGAATGATACGTGCGAGGTCGGGGAGCGTCAATTTGATATGGAGCGGCGCCACTGGGTCGTACGGTCGGGCTTGTCTTCCAGGACCACACCCGCCGCCGCCAGCACGTCGCGAATCCGGTCGGATTCCTTGAAATCCTTCGCTTTACGGGCGGCGGCGCGCTGCGCGATCAAGTCCTCGATTGCTGCATCGGCGAGCTGTGGCGCAGCCGAGTCCGCGGCCTTGCCAGCGCTCTTTTGGAGGAAAACCTGCGGTTGCAGCTGCAGGACGCCGAGCACGTCGGCCAGGCCCTTCAGTTCGCCGGCAAGCTGCGCTGCCAGTTCGGGATTCTTCTCGTTGCGGGCGCGATTGATCTCGGTGGCCAAGGACTGCAGTACCGCGAGCGCTTCGGGAGTATTGAAGTCGTCGTCCATCGCCGCTTCGAAGCGCTGCGTCATCTCGCTGGGCCGCCATTGCTTGGCGGGTTCCAGGCCGCGCAACGCCAGGTACAGCCGCGTGAGCGCCAAGTCGGCCTGCTCGATCTGCACCAGCGAATAGTTGATCGGCCCGCGATAGTGGCTCGACGCGAGGAAGAAGCGCAGCACTTCCGGATCGCGCACATGGCCCGAGTCGAGCACGTCGCGGATGCGGAAGAAGTTGTTCAGCGACTTCGACATCTTCTCGTTGTCGACGTTGACGAAGCCGTTGTGCATCCAGTACTTCGCGAACGTGTCGTCCGTGGCCGCGCACGATTGCGCGATCTCGTTCTCGTGGTGCGGAAATTTCAGGTCGGCGCCGCCGCCGTGGATGTCGAAGCGCGTGCCGAGAATGTCGTACGTCATCGCCGAGCATTCGATGTGCCAGCCCGGCCTGCCCTCGCCCCACGGCGACGGCCATGAGGGTTCGCCGGGCTTGGCGCGCTTCCACAGCACGAAGTCGAGCGGATCGCGCTTCGCTTCGTCCACTGCCACGCGCGCGCCCGCGCGCAGGTCGTGCAGCAACTTGCCGGAGAGCTTGCCGTATTTCTCGAACTTCGACACCGAATACATGACGTCGCCATCGGTCGCGACATACGCATAGCCTTTATCGATGAGACGCCGAGTCAGTTCGATGATGCTCGGCACGTGCTCGGTCGCGCGCGGCTCGAAATCCGGGCGCAGAATGTTGAGGCGGTCGTAGTCCTCGTGCATGAACGCGGTGAAGCGGCTCGTCAGGGACAGCACCGATTCGTTGTTCTGCGCCGCGCGCTTGATGATGTTGTCGTCGATGTCGGTGATATTGCGGACGAACGTGACTTTGTAGCCACTGTACTGCAGATAGCGGCGCACGATGTCGAATGCCACTTTCGAGCGCGCGTGGCCGACGTGGCAGAAGTCATAGACCGTGTCGCCGCACACGTACATGCGCACGATGCCTGCTTCGAGCGATTCGAATTTTTCGTCCTGGCCGGACAGGGAATTGAAGAAGTGCAGCATCGTCGTGGCTTCGTGTTACAGCGCGAGTTGTCGCGCCGACTCCAATCGCGCACGAACTTCTTCCGCCGGGATCAACACCAGCAGCGGCGCCAATTCCGGACCGTGAGTCATCCCGGTCAACGCGGCGCGCAGCGGCATGTACAACGACGGGCCTTTGCGCGCCGTGAGCTGGCCGATTTCCCGCGCCGCCTGTTTGAAATCATTAGTGACGCGCGCGAACACTTCCGCGGCGGTGGCGAAGAAGCTCGCGCCGGCATCGCGCACCGTCGCAAGCGCATCGGCGGGCATGGCGGGCAGCTTGCCGAAAATGATCGCCGCCCACGGCGCGATGTCAGCGGGGAATACGACGTTGTGGCGCAGCGCCGCAAGCAAGCTGACTTTCTGCATGTCATCGAGCCCGGCTGGCAGCGCATCGCCGGCCCACTGCTTGAACTCGATTGTCGACAAGTGCGCAACGGCTTCCTTCTGCCAATGCAGCAACTGCGCGTCGTCGAACTTCGCCGCGGCGCGGCCCAGACGGGTGAGATCGAAATCGGCGCGCATCGCCGTTTCATCCAGCCAGCCGTCAGTGACGCAGCTATGGCCCAGTCGCACCAGGTGATTGCGCAATGCCGCTGGCAGATAGCCGCGCTTGCGCAGGTCGCGCAGGCTCAAGTCGCCGTGACGCTTCGACAGCGGCGCGCCATCCATGCCAAGCAGCAGCGCGACGTGTGCATAGCGCGGCACGGGCATGCCGAGCGCCTGAAGTATCAGCATCTGGCGCGGCGTGTTGGTGAGGTGATCGTCACCCCGCAGCACCAGCGACACGCCCATCAGCGAATCGTCGATGGCATTGGAGAAAAAGAATGCAGTGCTGCCGTCGGCGCGGCGGATGATGAAATCGCCGATGTCGTCGGAGGCGAATTTCTGCTCGCCGTGTACCAGGTCGGTGAACGTCACCGTCTGGCCGGTGGGCACGCGAAAGCGCAGCGCCGCGGCTTTGCCGCTCACCAGGCGTTCGGCGCGCTCGTCTTCGGTCAGCGCGCGGCACGTGCCGAGATAGCGCGGCGGTTTGCCGGCCGCGATCTGCGCACGGCGCGCAAGCGTCAGTTCCACGGGCGTGCAGAAGCATGGATAAGTCAGGCCGGCCGCGTCGAGCTTGTGCAGCCAGGTCTCGTAGATGCCACGGCGCTGCTGCTGGCGATAGGCGGCATGCGGACCACCCACGTCCGGACCTTCGTCCCAGCCCAATCCCAGCCAGTGCAGATCTTCGAACAGATCGCGCATGAACTTGTCGCTGCTGCGGGCTTCGTCGGTATCTTCCACCCGCAGGATGAACCGGCCGCCGGAAGCGCGCGCAGCCAGGTAATTGAGCAGCGCCGTGCGGGCGTTTCCCAAGTGCAGGTGCCCCGTCGGGCTGGGCGCGAAGCGTGTTACGAGCGGAGTCGAGGGCATGTTGCGCAGTGACGATATGGCAAAAGCGGCCTCGAACCTTGGCCGCGAAAGGATGGCATTCTATACACCTCGCCCGCCATCGTCCCCTCTCGCGTCGCTTGCCCCGTGCGAGTTGCTAAGATGGCCTTCGTTCTTCCACCGCGGGTCGCGCTCCATGCATCGAATTACCAAGTTCTGCCTCGCCGCCTTGGCGCTGGCCTGTCTGATGAGCCCGGCCCATGCCGAGGAGGCGGTACGCGTGCGGGTGCAAACCACGCTGGGCAGTTTCGTGATCGAGCTGGACACGGCGCGCGCGCCGCTGACGGTGGCGAACTTCCTGGAATATGTCCGCAGCGGCCAGTACACCGGCACCATCTTCCATCGCGTCATCAGCAATTTCGTCGCCCAGGCGGGCGGCTATGACCAGAAGATGGCCGAAAAGCCCACCCGCGCCGGCATCCCGAACGAATCCGGCAATGGCCTCTCGAACCGCCGCGGCAGCATCGGCCTGGCACGCTCCGGCGAGCCTCACAGCGGCACCGCGCAGTTCTATGTGAACCTCAACGACAATGCGGCGCTCGACCCGCAGCCCAGCCGCTGGGGTTACGCGGTGTTCGGCAAGGTCGTGGAAGGCATGAAAGTGCTGGACGACATCGGCGCCGTCGCCACCGGCGCAGTCGCACCGTTCGAGAAGGACGCACCGCTGACGCCTGTCGTGGTCCAGAAAATGGAAGTGATGAAGTAGCCGCGCCGCTGGTCATGGTCACGCTGTTCATTTCCGACCTGCACCTGGACGGCTCGCGGCCTGACATCATCGATCAGTTCATCCAGTTCTTGCGGACCGAAGCACGCAACGCGCAGGCGCTGTACATCCTTGGCGATCTGTTCGAAGCGTGGATCGGCGACGACGATCCGGATACGGACAACCGGCGCGTCATCCAAGCCTTGCGCGAGCTGACCGACGCCGGTGTCGGATGCTACGTAATGCACGGCAATCGCGATTTCCTGCTCGGTAGAAGGTTCTGCGCGGAGAGTGGCGCGCGCATGCTCGACGACGGCACCGTGGTCGAGCTCTATGGCCGCCGGGTGCTGCTCCTCCACGGCGACACGCTGTGCATCGACGATCCCGCCTATCAGCGGCTGCGGCGTATCGTGCGCAATCCCCTCGTGCAATTCGTGCTGCGGAACTTAAGCCTGAAGCAGCGGCAAAAGCTCGCGCGGAAAATGCGAGCCGGCAGCAAGGCGCACATCGATGCGATGGACAAGGCCGCGCCCGCCATCATGGACGTGAACGTGCAGCAAGTAGTCCGCACGCTGCAGGAACATCGCGTGGATTGCATGATTCATGGCCACACGCACCGGCCGGCGATTCACAAAATCATGCTGCCCGATGGCAGTACCGGCACGCGCATCGTGCTCGGCGACTGGTACGACCAAGGCAGCGTGTTGCGTTGGGACGAGAACGGCTACGAACTGGCGGGACTACGCCGGGCAGCCGGAATGAAACCGGAACTGCGGGTCGGCTGACGTCGCCAGTTCCGCTTCAACGGCTGCGATCTCGCGCAGGCGCGCAGCCCAGTCCATGTCGCCGGCGCGCTGCTGCGCCAGTCGCAGATACAGTTCGTGATGGCGCGCTTCGGCCTCTGCCAGTCCGCCGTAGAACTTGCCCATCGGTGCCGCGAGACGCGGCGCCAGGCCGACGAAACGTTCGCACGAGCGTGCTTCGATCAGCGCGCCGCACAGCATGAAGTCGATCAGCCGTTCGGGTTCGCGCGTGCGCACGGTGCGGCGCAAGCCTTCCGCGTAACGCGATGGCGACAGGCGCATGAACGGCACCTGCATTTCGCGCATCACTTTCTGCACCTGCTCGAAATGCCGCAGCTCCTCGCGTGCCAGCCGTGACAGTCGGTCCGCCAGTATCGTGTCCTGCGCGTAGGAGAAGATCAGGCTCAATGCGGTCGATGCGGCCTTTTTCTCGCAATTGGCGTGATCGACCAGCAATTCGCGCCAGCGCTCGCAGGCCACCTCGAACCAACGCGCCGGCGTTGCCGCGAGCAGGCACTGCGCCCTGTCCGCCTGCGCCGGCGTGTTCGCTGCTTTGACGATTGCGTTCATCCGCGTGCCGCCTTGCCTTGCAGCTTGCCGATCTGCGACAGCAGCTCCTGCGCCGAGGAATAGCGATCCGCAGGTTCAACAGCAAGCAGTTTGTCGAGCAGCGGCTGATAGACGGCGAGTTCGCCTTCGAGCACCGGGCGCGGCGCGTTGCCGTGCAGGTAGATCACGCCCATCGGCGTCGGCGCCATGAAAGGTTTCTTGCGCATCAGCATCTCGTAGAAGATCACACCCAGGCTGTACAGGTCGCTGCGCGCGTCCAGTTCCTGGCCGTGGCCCTGCTCCGGGCTCATGTAATAAGGCGTGCCGAAGATTTCGCCGGTGCCCGTCATGTCCGCATCCACGTCCGCCTGCTTTGCCAGGCCAAAGTCGATCAGCGCCAGCGAACCGTCGGCGCGCAGCATGATGTTGCCTGGCTTGAGATCCCGATGCAGCACGCCGACGCCATGGACCACTTCCAATGCGCCGGCCATCTGCGCGAGATAGCTGAGCGCGGCACCCGGCTCCAGCGACTTCGCGATGTGTGCGCGCAAGTCGCCGAGCGGAAAATATTCCATCGCGATGTAGGCGTGATCGTCGGCAATCCCTAAATCATAGATGCGCACGACGTTGGGATGGCGGATGGTCGAGATCAGTTCGTATTCCTGCACGAAGCGCTCGAACAACCGGTGCGCGTTGTTGTCTTCGGGCATGTCGCGCAGCACCTTCAACACCACCATGTCGCCGGCGCGCTCGCTCTCGGCGAGGTACACCATCGAGCTGCCGCCGATGGCCAGTTCGCGCACGAAACGGTGGCCGAGAATCGCAACCGGCCCGAACTGCGACAGCGCGCTGGCCCGCGCGCTGGTGCGCAGCAACGCCATATCCTGGCGCCGCTTCTGCACCACTTCGCGCAGGATGGATGCAAGCCGGCGATGATCGATGCGTTCGCGCACCAGGCAATCCGCCGCGCCGCATTCGATCATGCGCGCCGCGACCGCGGGATCGTCGCCGGGCGCCAGGTAAATGACCGGCGGGAAATCCGGCCGATACATCAGGTTTTCCAGCCACTCGGCGCCGCGGCCGCGCTCCACGCGATCGTCGAGGAACATGGCGTCGTAGCCGATGCCGGCGAAAGCCGAATGCAGCCGGCCCGACGCCAGCGGCGCGTGGATGCGGCATTCGGCGTCGGGCCAGACGACGGCGACGTGATGTTCGAGCGCGCGGCCGAGTTGGGTGTGATCGGTAATGATCATCAGGCGCGGCGGCGGCACCGCGTTGTTGCCGGATGAGGTTCGGGCCGTGCTTGCGGCCTTGCCCCCTGTTGTTGTCGAGGTCGCCATGGCGGTTGCGGCGGTGAGGGAGAACCCGCCGGCAGCGGTCAGACTGCGCGGATGGCTTTCACCGAACGCCGGTGCAGTTGGCGGCGCTGCTCCTTGGCCTGGTCCGAGCGTTCCTCCTGCAGCCGGTTGAGATACGCAGGCGTCACGTCGCCGGTCACGTATTCACCCGAGAAGCACGAGGTGTCGAACTGGCTGACCTGCGAGTCATGATGCTGGCAGGCGCGCACCAGGTCGGTGAGATCCTGGTAGATGAGCCGGTCCGCGCCGATGAGCTGCGCGACTTCTTCCTCGGTGCGGCCCGCCGCGACGAGTTCGGATGCCGACGGCATGTCGATGCCGTACACGTTCGGATAACGCACCGGCGGCGCTGCGGATGCGAAGTAAACGCGGCGTGCGCCGGCTTCGCGCGCCAGGTCGATGATCTGCGCCGACGTCGTGCCGCGCACGATGGAGTCGTCGATGAGCAGCACGTTCTTGCCGCGGAATTCCAGGTCGATGACATTGAGCTTGGAGCGCACCGACTTCGCCCGCTGCTCATGCCCCGGCATGATGAACGTGCGGCCGATGTAGCGGTTCTTGACGAAGCCTTCGCGGTACTTGATGCCTAGCAGCTGCGCGACCTGCACGGCCGCCGTGCGGCTGGTGTCCGGAATCGGAATGACCACGTCGATGTCGTGATCCGGCCAGATGCGGCGGATCTTTTCGGCAAGCAGGTCGCCCATGCGCAGGCGCGCTTTGTGCACCGAGATGTTGTCGATGATGGAGTCGGGCCGCGCGAAGTAAACGTACTCGAAAATGCACGGCGTGTTGCTGGCGGCCGGCACGCATTGCTGCGAATAGAAGCGGCCGTGTTCGTCGATGAACACCGCCTCGCCCGCCGCGACATCGCGCACCAGCGTGAAGCCGAGCATGTCGAGTGCAACGCTTTCCGACGCGAGCATGTACTCGGCGCCTTGCGGAGAGTCACGCCGGCCGATCACCAGCGGGCGAATGCCATGCGCGTCGCGGAAACCGACCAGGCCGTGGCCGACGATCATCGCGACGACGGCGAAACCGCCGCGGCAGCGGCCGTAGACGGTGGTCAATGCGGAGAAGATGTCCGTCGCCGAAGCGCGCGGCGCGCGTATGCGCGACAGTTCGCTCGCCAGCACGTTCAACAGCACTTCGGAATCCGAACTGGTGTTGAGGTGGCGCAGGTCTTCGCGGATCAGCACTTCGGCCAGCTCGGCGGCGTTGGTGAGATTGCCGTTGTGGCCGAGGCAGATGCCGTACGGCGAGTTGACGAAGAAAGGCTGCGCCTCGGCGGCGGCATCGCAGCCCGCGGTCGGGTAGCGGACATGGCCGATGCCGATGTTCCCCTTCAGGGCCAGCATGTGCCGCTGCTGGAAAACGTCGCGGACCAGCCCGGTCTGCTTGCGCAGGAACAGTTCGCCCTCGTGGTAAGTCATGATGCCGGCCGCGTCCTGGCCGCGGTGCTGCAGCACCGTCAATGCGTCATAAATCTGCTGATTGACGGGGGTATGGCCGACGATACCGACGATTCCGCACATGAACTTCAGACCCTCGGCGCCGCTGGATAAAGATAATTGGGGGACCGCGCCTGTTTCTCAAGCAAGGTCATGCCGGTTTCTGCAAAAGCTTCTACCCAAGCTGCGCACTCCGTGGCGTACGGCAATAGACGGGACTTCTGCCACCAGCGCGCCTGGTCGAGGCGCGCAAACTGCGCCAGCAGCACGAAGGCGGCGATGATCACGGCGGCGCGCACCACCCCGAAGACGAGGCCGAGCAGGCGATCCACCGCCACGCTCAGGCCCGAATGGCGCAGCAGATAGCTCAGCAGCGCGGATACCAGCCAGCCAAGGATGACGACGGCCATCACGATCAACACGCGCGCGGCCCAGGTGCGCACGGGCGGTTCGGCCAAGGCGCCGGCCATGAACGGTTCGAGCAAGGGAGCATAGCGCCACGCCAGCCACATTCCGCCGAGCCAGGCGATCACTGCAATGGCTTCGGCGACGAAGCCGCGCACCATGCCGAGCAGCACGGAAAACGCGAGTACACCCAGGATGAGGAAGTCAGCACCATTCATAGCGCAGCGGTACCGTGGCAGCTGTTGCGGGACTCGTCTATGAAATTCAAGGCCCCTGCAATTTAACGGGGCCCTCCGCGGCGCGGCGCGGGGTGTCCTTAAGGCGCGCGAATTCTACCAACTGTTGACGGCCGTGGGCCGCGATCTTGCGCCGCGACGACAAGATCAGGTGTTTTCCCGCTGTCGGCTCCCCGATATCGATTCACGGGTGCGCGACAACGGCGGCGCCGGACACGCTGGCCTTGACTTGGCGCAGTGTCTCAGAGGCGGCCTCCCTGTCCTTCATCGGACCGATGCGCACTCTATACAGGGTGCCCTTGGCAGACTTGACGGGCATCACAAAAGCTTCGTAACCCCTGCCATGCATATCCTTGACGACGCTGGCGGCATTGGACTGGCTCGCAAAAGTACCGAGTTGCACGGCCCAACCCTTGGCTGCAACAGGGGGTGGTGGCACGACTACAGGCCTTGCCGGCTCCGGCGTAGTCTCGGCCGCCGGCGGTGGCGCGACGGCGCCGGGCGGCGCTGCGACGGGCGTTGCAGCAATGACGGCCGCGGTATCGGCGACTGCCGGCTCGGCCCGCACACTCGACGATTCTTCAGGCGGCGCAGCAGAATCATCCGCCGCGGAATTTTCCGGCGGCGGCGCAGCTTCCTCGACGACTTCGGGCGCGGGCGCAGCGACAGCGGTGCCTGGCGCCGGTGCGGATTGAGTCAAATCGATGGTGTAAGTTTTCAGCGGCGGTTCGCCGCTCGAATTGGCGGGCTGGCCCGCCGCTTGACCGGCGGGGAGTGGCCGCGACGCTTGTTTCGGCCCCGACAACATTTCGGGAATGAGAATGACCGCGGCCGCGACCAGGACGGCGGCGCCGATCAGACGTTCTTTCACTGGTCGTTCCACGGCTGCGGAGTATAGATGATCGTGAGCCGCGAGAGCGCGGCGGCCGCACATGCGGCAATCAGCGCAGGTCGGTGCGTGCTTGCAGCCATTCCAATGCGGGCGCCACCGTGAGGAAAGAACCGAACACGACGACGCGGTCACCGGGGCGCGCGAGTCCAACTGCCGCTTCGCACCCTTCCGCCACCGTCGACGCGATCGCAGCGACATCAGCACCGCTGCGGCGCAGCCTTTCAGCGAGCACGTTTGCATCGATGGCGCGCGCGCTCGCCGGCTTCACGACGATCCAGCGCGCAAAGCTGTCGCGCAACTCTGCAGCAATGCCTTCGATATCCTTGTCACCCAGGATGCCGCACACGGCCAGCGTCCGGCCACCAGCGGTCGTCTTCAGAATCGACGCGAGCACCTGCGCCGCCGCCGGGTTGTGCGCGACGTCGACGATCCACTCGACGTCGGTATGAAAAGCCTGGAAGCGCCCGGCGAGCCGCACGCTCTGCAAACCGCGCTCGATGGCCGCGCGATCCACTGGCAAGCGGTCGGCGAGCGCTTCGAGCACGACCAGCACTGCGGCTGCATTGTCGAATTGCACCGCGCCGGCCAGCGCGGGCGCGGGAAGGTCGTCCAGCCGTTGCGCGAGTCCGCGCCAGGACCAGCGTGCGCCGGTTTGCGTATGGCTGAAATCGTGGCCGGCGCGCAGCAGCCGCGCGCCGACTTCCTGCGCGACTCGCGCAATGGAATCCGGCATGGCGCGCGCTCCGAAAATCGCCGGCCTGCCCGCACGAAAAATGCCGGCCTTCTCGCGGCCGATGCTCTCCACATCCGGCCCCAGCCAGTCGCAGTGATCGAGCGCGATCGAGGTCACCAGCGCCACGTCCGCATCGATGGCATTGACCGCATCGAGACGGCCGCCGAGCCCGACCTCCAGCACGATGGCGTCCAGGCCCGCGGTTTCAAACACCAGGAACGCCGCGAGCGCGTTGAATTCGAAAAAAGTCAGCGTGTCGCTGCCACGAACGGCGTCGATGCGCTCGAATGCGGCCAGCAGCGAAGCATCGGAGACTTCGGCACCGTCGAGCGTGATGCGCTCGTTGTAGCGCAGCAGGTGCGGCGATGTGAACGTGCCGACGCGATAGCCGGCTTCCTTGAGAATGCGGCTGAGCAGCGCGACGCTCGAGCCTTTGCCGTTCGTGCCACCGATGGTGATGAAGGGACACCGCGGCCTGCACCAGCCCAGCCGCTGCAGCGTGCGATTCAGGCGTTCGAGCCCCAGGTCGATGACGCTCGGGTGCAGCGTGTCCTGCCACGAGAGCCAGTCGGAGAGTCGCGAGAAGCGCATGCGCCTTGTCGTGCTTGCTGTGTTTTTGTCGTGTCTTGCAGGGCCGCGCGCGCTAAGGCTGGGGCGCGGCCTGGTTCGTGAACATCGCCAGCAGGCCGGCGATGCGGTCGCGCATGTCGCGGCGGTCGACGATCATGTCGAGCGCGCCGTGCTCCAGCAGGAACTCGCTGCGCTGGAAACCCTCGGGCAGCGTCTCGCGCACCGTCTGCTGGATGACGCGCTGGCCGGCGAAACCGATCAGCGCCTTTGGCTCGCCGATGTTGACGTCGCCGAGCATGGCAAGGCTGGCCGACACGCCGCCAGTAGTCGGGTCGGTCATCACCGCAACGTACGGAATGCGCGCCTGCGCCAGCCGCGACAGCACCGCGCTGGTCTTCGCCATCTGCAACAGCGACAGCAGTGCTTCCTGCATGCGCGCACCGCCGCTCGCGGTGAAACAGATCAGCGGCTTTTTGTGTTCGAGCGAATGTTCGGCGGCGCGCACGAAGCGTTCGCCCACCGCGGAGCCCATCGAGCCTGCCATGAATTGAAATTCGAATGCACATGCCACCACCGGCAGGCCATGCACCGCACCAGCCATCGCGATCAACGCATCCTTCTCGCCCGTGCTCTTCTGCGCCTTGAGCAGGCGGTCGCGATATTTCATGCTGTCGCGAAATTTCAGCGGATCCTCGGGTTCGATGTTCCCGGCCAGCTCCACCGACGTCTGCGGATCGAGAAACGCATCCAGGCGGTCGCGCGCGCCGATGCGCATGTGATGGCCGCACTTCGGACACACGTGCTGGTTGCGCTCCAGTTCGGCGCGGTACAACACCGCATCGCAGGCCGCGCACTTCATCCACAGGCCTTCGGGAACCGAGCGCGTGCGGCGTTCGGTCTTGATGCGCGAAGGCATGATCTTTTCGAACCAGGTCATCGGGTTCTCCATCGGTGATACTAGGTGACCACGGTCAGCGGCGGCGCCGGCATGCTCGGCAACTGCAGTGCGGCGGCGTACCTCACCCCTACAAGATACAGGCCCTGGGGCACGGCCGTCACGCCGCCCTGCCTGCGGTCACGCGCCGCCAGCACGTCCGCCACCCACTGCACCGGGCGTTCGCCGCCACCCACGGCAATCAGCACGCCTGCGATATTGCGCACCATGTGGTGCAGGAACGCGTTTGCGGTGACATCCAGCGTCAGTACCTCGCCGTGCCGCTGCACCTTGATTTCGTAGAGGTTGCGGATGGGCGTGCGCGCCTGGCATTCGGCCGCGCGAAACGAAGAGAAGTCGTGCTCCCCCATCAGTTGGGCCGCACCCGCCTGCATCAAGTCGACGTCCAGCGCGTCACGAATCCAGCAGACCCGGTTGAAGGCGATGGCCGGTCGCGGCGTACGGTTGAGGATGAGGTAGCGATAGCTGCGCGCCTGGGCGCTGAAGCGCGCGTGAAACGCCTCGGGCACTTCGCGCGCCCACAACACGCTGACGTGCTGTGGCAGATTGCTGTTGCCGCCGAGCATCCAGGCACGTTCGGTGCGCGTCGCAGCAGTATCGAAATGCACCACCTGCATCGCGGCGTGCACGCCCGCATCGGTGCGGCCCGCGGCCACCACGTCAATGGGGTGATCGGCCACCTGGGTGAGCGCGTGTTCAAGCACGGATTGCACGCCGACGCCGTGGATCTGCGACTGCCAGCCGCAGAACGCGCTGCCGTCGTATTCGATTCCAAGTGCGATGCGGGGCATAGACGTGACGACCGGCGGGGCGCGTGGCGCACCGCCGGCATGAGTTCAGCAATACCGACTTGGGCTACTGCAATCGGATCAGCGAATTGAATCGAGCAGCCGCTGCGCTTCCTGCTTCTGGTTGGCGGTGCCTTCCGCCAACACTTCTTCCAGGATACTGCGCGCACCGTCCGGATCGCCCATGTCCATGTAGGCACGGGCCAGGTCGAGCTTGGTGCCCACCTCGCTCATCGTCACCGGCTCCAGCTCCGACAGCTCCATCTCGTTGGTGACGACCTTGTTGGTCGGCTCGTGGTCGCCGACCGAGAGCGCATCGCCCACGTCCAGGTCGAACTTCGGCACTTCGCTGGTCCGATCCGCGAACACGTCATCGGAGAAGCGGTCCGCTTCTTCCACTGGCTTGCGTGGCGCGCGTACGGTATCAGCGGGCGGAATGTCTTCGCCGCTCAGGCTGTCCAGGTCCAGATCGAGCAGCGGGCTCTTCATCGACGCGGTGGAATCCACGTCCATGCGCGGCTGTTCAACGGTATCCCCGCCCGCCGACAGGTCGACTTGGTCGATGTAGATCGTGCCGGTGCTTTCCATGTCGAACTTGTCGCGCTCGACGCGCGGCGCTTCGAGCGTGCGATCGAGACTGCCCAGCGAGGGCGCCAGCTGTGTCATTTCATCATCGCGCAGCGGCGACTGCGCGAGCTGCGTCATCTCGTCGTCGCGCAGCGTGTGCTGCTTGCGCGTGCCGCCTTGCATGCGCGACGTATGATCTTCGGAATCGCGCTCCAGCGACGCGGTCTCTTCGAGCGAGCCAGTCTGTTCGAGCGCATCCACGTCCAGGCCGAGATCGTCGAGTGACAGCTCGGCGGTCTGGTCGGCGGCGTTCTTGTTGAACGCGTTCTTGTCGACGCGCTCGCGGATGGTCTGCGCCGCGCGGTCCAGCGCCGGCGACTCGATGGTCGGCGTTTCCTGAGTGCGCGCCAGCGGATCCATTTCGCGGGTGGGTTCGTCGTCCGCGCCGAGCTTCTGCTCGTCGAGCATGAAGTCCAGGTCGGAATCGGCGCCGGCGGCCTTGCGTTCACCGCTGCCGAATTCCAGGTCGAGACCTTCGGACGTGCCCTCGGGCTCGGCGAACAGGTCGACGTCGACGCGGTTCTCGCCGCCTTCGAGGTTGACGTCCACCAGGTCCATGGGGGCCGAGCCGGCCTCGCCCTTGAACATCGAATCTTCCGGGGCAATCTGCTTGCCCATGATCAGCACCTTGTCCCATTCGCCGGACGCGGTCGCCTGATCGCGGCTCTGGAACAGCTCGCGCGCCGTCTCCAGGAACAGCTCGCGGTTGCCCCACACGAAATAGATTTCCAGCAGCTTGAGCTTCAGGTCGCGACGGTTCGGCTCGCGGCCGATGGCGATCTTCACCAGGTCGGCAGCCTGGTCGTACAGGCCATAGGCCATGTGGAAATCGGCTTCCGCGAGCGCGTCCTGCTGATCGAAGCGGACGGCGGTTTCGCTGCTGAGAGTGTCGTCGTTGCGCTTGACGGCCGTCGGCGCTTCGATCTCCGCGGCTTCGGTGGCGCGCGGTTCGACCGGACGCGTGCGCGGCGGATCCGGACGACGCGCCGTAACGGGCGCCGGCTCGTCGAAATCCGGCAGATCGTCGTCCTGGCTGTCGACCACGAACGCACCGCGATCGCGCGCCTTGGGCGCAGCCTTGCCGAACACATCGCGCGACTCACGCTCGACACGCGGCTCGAACGTCATCGGCGGATACGCATCCACGGCGTCGGCTTCGGAAGCGTCGCGTTTGCGCTTCAGGAAGACTGCCAGCAAGCCGACCAGCACCAGCACGCCGGCGCCAACGAACAGCATCCAGTAGTCGCCAATGCGGTCGAGGATCGACCTCTCCGGCTCGGCAGGCGCAGCCGCAACTTGCGGCCGTGGACGAGGCGGCGGTGCGTTTTCGGCCGGCGGCTGTTGGGCTGGTTCAGCCGTAGCAGGCGGTTGTTCGGCAGTCGGCGCGGGTTGCGCAACCGGTGGCGGCGTTTCCGTCGCGTTCTGTTGGGCGGTGGCGAGGCCTGGATTGGTGACTTGCAGCCGCTTGTCCACGGCAGCAGGCGCGGCCGTAGTCGGCGCAGGCGTTGCTGCAGTCGATGGAATTGCTTCGACCTTCGGCCCGGGCGCAGCCGGCGTCGGTGCAGTGGGCGTTTCAGCCGGCGTCACGAGGCGCAGGCGATTCGCGTCGGTGTCGCTCGCGGTGCGTACGGCGCCACCCCACTCTTCGCGCTGACGCGCCACTTCGGCCGATGCTTCACTCGCCGAAATGGCTTCGATGTCGGCCAGTTCGGGCACGCGCAGCACGCTGCCGGCGCGCAGGCGATTGATGTTGCCGGCGAACGCAGCGGAGTTCGCGCGGAACAGCGCGATCATCGTCTGATTCAAGACGCGCGAAGTCGAACCCGGCTGCACGCGCGCAGCAATCTTCGAGAGCGTGTCGTTGCGCTCGACGGTGTAGCTGCCGTCGACGGCAGCCGGCGCGGGCGTCGGACGGGCGACAGGTTCGTCGCGAGGTTCGGTGCGTGCCGATTCTGGCGCCGGCACCGCACGCGCCGGTTCGGCGGGCGTGGGAACGGGAGGCGTGTCGGCGGACGGCCGCGCACGCACGATACGGCCTTCGCTGCTCACGCCGGACTGCGGCGCGGTGACGGGAGCCGCGGCGGCGTCCGGCTGCGACGGCATGAACATCGGCGGATCGAGCAGCACCGTGTATTCGCGCAGCAGGCGGCCGCGACCCCAGTTCGCTTCCACCAGGAACGTCACGAACGGCTCGGTGACGGAGCGGTTCGAACTCACCTTGACCGTCACCTGCCCATCGCGACTGCGGCTGACGGCGAAATTGAAGTTCGACAGGTAAGCGGGGCGATCCAGGCCGTAGCGGGCGAACAGCTCGTTTGCGGCGAGGCCCACCTTCAGGTCGGCAAGTTCTTCGCGCGTCGGAGCGATCAGCTCGATGTCGGCATCGAAAGGCTGATTGAGCGCGGAGTTGAGGCGTATCTCACCCAGACCCAGTGCATACAGGGTCACAGGGGACAGCAGTGCGCCCGTCAGCAGCAGGCGCGGCAAATTTCTTCTCATCAGCTCTCCCGGTACCGTGTCCTGAGCATCCTAAGTCGGTGCGTGAAGCTTGTAATGGGGCCGGTGCGGACGGTCAGTCAGTTGCCCAGCGGGCAAATGCTCATGTGCTTCTTGACTTTAGGCGCGCAACTATAGCTTACAAGTAGTCTTTCACCAATATTTCGGCGATCTGGACGCTATTTAACGCCGCTCCCTTGCGCACGTTATCGGACACAATCCACAGATTCAGGCCGCGCTCGTGACTGATGTCGTCGCGAATGCGACCCACGTACACCGGATCGGTCCCAGCCCCCTCGGTCACCTGGGTCGGATAGCCGCCCGGCTTGCGCTCGTCGACCACCACCACGCCGGGGGCGCGGGACAGGATTTCGCGCGCTTGCGCGGCCGAAAGCTTGCGCTTGGTCTCGATATTCACGGCCTCGGAGTGTCCGACAAACACCGGCACGCGCACAGCCGTGGCATTTACCCGGATGGTGTCGTCCTCGAGGATTTTCTGGGTTTCCCAGAACATCTTCATCTCTTCCTTGGTATAGCCGTTGTCCAGGAACACGTCGATCTGCGGCACGCAGTTGAAGGCGATCTGCCGCGCGATCACCTTCGGCGTGACCGTTTCGCCGCGGGCCAGCGCCGCGGTCTGCGAACTGAGTTCGTCCATGGCCTTCTGCCCGCCGCCCGACACGGACTGATAGGTGGCCACGTTGATGCGCTCGATCTGGGCGGCGTCGTGCAGCGGCTTCAGCGCTACGAGCATCTGCATGGTGGAGCAGTTCGGGTTGGCGATGATGTTGTGTTTGCGGTAACCCGCAATCGCGTGCGGGTTCACCTCGGTCACGACGAGCGGGATGTCGTCCTGATAGCGGAACTGCGAAGTGTTGTCGACGACGACGCAGCCGGCGGCGCCGGCGCGCACGGCGTGCACCTTGGAAACGCTGGCGCCGGCCGAGAACAGACCGATCTGAGCCTTGGCGAAGTCGAAAGTCTCCAGATCCTGCACCGGCACGTCACGGCCCTTGAACTTGATGGTCTTGCCCACCGAGCGCGCGCTCGCCAGCGGATACAGCTCGCCCACCGGAAAATTCCGTTGCTCCAGGATCGACAACATCGTCCCGCCCACCAGTCCGGTGGCGCCAACCACCGCTACGTTCCAACTTCTGCTCATGTCTCTCTTCGTGTCACTGTGAATGAACCGCCACCAGGCGCGCCTGCGCTTTCGTTATCAAGTGCGCCTGCGCCATCGTAATCCAGTGCGCCTGCGCGCAACCCGAGCGCGGCGTAAAGCGCCGCCAACACTACAATAAACGCTGCCCCCAGATAAGATGCCCGCGGCGAAAACGCGCTCCAGGTCAGGCCAGCGAGAACGCTGCCGAGCGCCCCACCCACTCCGTACGTCATGCCGCTGAACAGCGCCTGGCCGCGGCTTTCCAGCCCGCGCGGAAACATCCGCTGTGCCGTCAGCACCATCGCCAGGTGCAGCACCGCGAATCCCAGGCAGTGCAGCAGCTGCGCAAGCGCAATGGCAATCGGATGCTCGACGAACAACCCGATCGCTGCCCAGCGCAGTGCCGAGCCGGCGGCCGCAAGCACGAACAACATGCGGATCGAGAAGCGCCCGAGCAAACTCCGTCCGTAGGCGAACACGCCGATCTCCGCGATCACGCCCAGCGCCCACAGGAATCCGATCGCGCCGCGGCTATAGCCGTGCTGCTCCAGGTACAGCGAGAAGAAAACGTAGTAAGGACCAAAGCTTGTCCCGACCAGCGCCGCCACCACCAGTGCAACGATCACGTCCCGCGAACGAAGTGCGGCACGAAAACCCTGCGCACCGGGCACTGTCGCGGCAGGTGTCATGGCAGCGGTGGCCAGCGTCATCAGCAGCGTCACGGCGATCAGCGCGAACATCAACAGCGGCATGGCTTCGTAGCCCGAGTGCTCGAAGGCGGCGCCGCCCGCCCACGACAGGACGATGAAACCCACCGATCCCCACAGCCGGATAAGGCCGTAGCGCGCCCGTTGCTCGCCCAGGTGCGCCAGCGTATGTGCGTCATACAGCGGCACGAAGGAATTCCAGCAGAAGCTGAACAGCACCGTCAGCGCCAAGAAGCCGGCCAGGCCCTGCACGACAGGCAGCAGCGCAAAAATGGCGGCCGACAGCGCCGCTGTCAGGCGCAGTATCCGCGTCGGCCGGCCACTTGCATCGGCAATCCATCCGATCACCAGCGGACCGATGACGCGCGCCGCGCCTGACGCCGCCAGCAGCAGGCCGATCTGCCACGAATCGAAGCCGCGCAGCGCGAGGTAGGGACTCCAGAACGGCGTGAAAATACCGATGGCGCCGAAGTACACGAAGTACCCGGCGGCGAGCCTGGCGCTGTTGGAGGTCACTCGTCGGTGCTGGCGGGAATGGCAGGCGTGAGCGGAATCACGTCGCCGTTCTGCGCGCGCTGGCGCAGGTAATGATCCATCAGCACCAGCGCGAGCATGGCTTCGGCAATCGGCGTCGCGCGCAAGCCGACGCACGGATCGTGACGACCGGTTGTGACCACGTCGGTGGCGTTGCCGTGCACGTCGATGGTCCGGCCGGGAATCGTGATGCTCGAGGTGGGTTTGAGCACCATGCTGACGAGAATGTCCTGCCCCGATGAAATGCCGCCGAGCACGCCGCCGGCATTGTTGGAGCGAAAGCCGCGCGGCGTAAGTTCGTCGCGATGCTGGCTGCCTTTCTGCTCGATGGCCGCGAAACCCGCGCCTATCTCCACGCCCTTCACCGCATTGATACCCATCATTGCGTGGGCGATGTCGGCATCGAGCCGGTCGAACACGGGCTCGCCGAGCCCGGGTGGCACGCCGGTGGCGATCACGTTGACGCGCGCGCCGACGGAGTCGCCTGCGCGGCGCAGGTCGATCATGTAATTTTCCAGCTCTGCCAGCCGCGCCGGATCGGGACTGAAGAATGGATTGTCGTACACCGTGTCCAGCGACTTGGGCTCCAGCTTGATGGGACCGAGCTGCGCGAGGTAGCCGCGAATGCGCACCGACAGGCGTTCGCGCAGGTATTTGCGGGCGATCGCGCCGGCGGCGACTCGTACCACTGTCTCGCGCGCGGAGGATCGGCCACCGCCACGGTAGTCGCGGAAGCCGTATTTCTGCTGATAGGTGTAGTCGGCGTGGCCTGGGCGGAAACGATCCTTGATCTTTTCGTAGTCGCGCGAGCGCTGATCCTCGTTCTGGATCAGCAGCCCTATGGGTGTGCCGGTCGTGCGGCCTTCGAACACGCCGGACAGAATCTTCACCTGGTCGGATTCGTGGCGCTGGCTAGTGTGCCGCGAGGTACCGGTGCGGCGGCGTTCCAGGTCGGGCTGCAGGTCGGCTTCCGACAGTTCCATGCCGGGCGGACAGCCGTCGACGATGCCGCCCAGCGCGGGGCCGTGGCTTTCGCCGAAGGTCGTTACAGTGAAGAGTTTGCCGAAGGTGTTGCCGGACATGGCGCGGATTCTAGCTGAATGTGGGAGTGGCTAGGTTGGAGACGCTGTGCGGTGCCGCCCCTTGTCAGGTTGTGCCATGCGCCGCCTTGGTTCTCCGAGGTGGGTAAGAAGTCGGGTAGGTTGGGCTGAGTCATCGAAGCCCAACGTCCCCTGTGCTAACTATTGTTGGGCTTCGATGACTCAGCCCAACCTACGACTACTACACGACTACTACACGACTACTAGCGCAATTCGGCGCGATGTTCCTGTAGCTGCACGTACGTCAACAGGAACACGCCGCCTCCGCCGCGCGCAAACTCCAGCCAGGTGAACGGCACGCGTGGGAACGCTGCAACCAGCGCGTCTTCGGAGTTGCCGACCTCGACGATCAGAATTCCACCTTCGCGCAGATGGTCGAGCGCGCCGCGCAGAATTCTTCGCACGATGTCCAGGCCGTCGGCGCCGCCGCGCAGGCCCAGAGCAGGTTCGCGGTGGTATTCGTCGGGAAGGCCCTGCATCTCGACGTCGCCCACATACGGCGGATTGGTCACGATGACGTCGTAGGTTCGTTTCGTCAGGCCCGTGTAGACATCCGATTGCTCGGCGCGCACGCGCGGGGCCACCTTGTGCCGCTCGATGTTCATGCGAGTGACGGCGACCGCCGCTGCGGAAATGTCGGCGGCGTCCACTTGCGCGTCGGGCAAAGCCAGCGCCGTGGCGATGGCGATGCAGCCTGAGCCGGTGCCGATGTCGAGCACCGTGCGAATCCGCGCTGCATCGATCCATGGCTCGAACCGGGCTTCGATCAGTTCGGCCAGGGGCGAGCGCGGCACGAGCACGCGTTCGTCGCAATAGAACTCCAGGCCCGCGAACCACATGCGATGTGTCAGATATGCGGCGGGAATGCGTTCGCCGATGCGCCGCTCGAACAGCGCTAATACCGTCGCGCGCTGCTGTGCGCTGAGTCTGGTGGCATAAATTCCCGGCGCGTCTGCGTGGCGCAGACCGGCGCCGAACAGTACCAGCTCGGCGGCTTCGTCGGCAGCGTTGTCGCTGCCATGGCCGAACCACAGTCGCGCCGCCTCGAAGCGCCGCGCGCCGTAGCGGATCAATTGTTGCACGGTGGCCGGATCGGGCGCCGCGGGCGGGGTGGAATTCTTCGGGCTCATGGCGATGGCACAGCGTGCGATAATTCGTCGGCTTCATTTCTTGGACCCGCGCAGCGCGGGCAACCGCCGGGAGATTCGATGTCGCGCAATCAGTCCATCCTCATCGCCACGGCGGTCGGCATTGTAGCCATTGCCAGCGGCATGATGTTCGCGCGTGCGCTGATGCACGGCAGCGGTGCGGCGCAGACGGGTATGCAAGCGGGGCTCGCCAAGGCCACGCTGCTCACGCCGCCACGGCCGCTGCCGCAGTTCGCGCTGCTCGATCACACCGGCGCGGCCTTCGATCCTGCGCAGCTTAAGAATCACTGGAGCCTGCTGTTCTTCGGCTTCACGCGTTGCCCGGACGTCTGCCCGACGACGCTGGGCGTGCTGGCGCAAGTGGAAAAATCGCTCGCCGATCTGCCCGTGGCGCAGCGGCCGCAGGTCATCCTGGTATCCGTCGATCCGCAACGCGACACGCCCGAACAATTGGCTGCGTACGTGCGTTTCTTCAGCCCGTCGTTCCGCGGCGTCACGGGCACGCAACAGGCGATCGATTCACTGACGCGCGCGCTCGGCGTGCCGGTGGCGATCAGCAAGAGCCCGAGCGGCAACGGCGATTACACCGTGGATCATTCGGCTGCGATTTTCCTGATCGATCCGCAGGGCGCGTTGCGTGCGTTGTTCTCTACGCCGCACGTGCCGGCGGTCATCGCGGCCGACTATCGACTGATACTGACGATTCCTGCGCCGCCGCAATAAGAACCAGCGCAATAAGCACCACAATGAATTCTTCATCGACTCCCCAGTCCGTTGCGCCCAGTCTCGGCGACCGCCTGTTCGCGGCACTCCAGTACGTGCTGCCCAAACAATTGCTGTCGCGCTTCATCTATCACCTGATGCGCTGCGAAACGCCGTGGCTGAAGCGGCTCATCATCGGCAACTTCCTGCGCGGCTACGCGGTGAACATGGCCGAAGCGATCCAGAGCGACGCCCTGGCTTATCGCAGCTTCAACGACTTCTTCACGCGCGCCTTGCGGCCTGGCGCGCGGCCCATCGCCGCGGCGGCCGATGCGATCGCGAGCCCGGTGGACGGCACCATGAGCCAGCGCGGGCCGCTGCTGCGCGGCGAATCGCTGCTGCAGGTGAAAGGCAGCTACTACTCGCTCACCGAATTGCTGGCCGGCGATACCGAAGCCATCGAGGCGTATCGCGACGGCTCGTTCTGCTGCATCTATCTCGCGCCCTATAACTATCACCGCATCCACATGCCCGTCGCGGGCAAACTGCGCAACACGGTTTACGTTCCCGGCGACCTGTTCAGCGTCAATGCCGCGACGGTACGGACCGTGCCGCGCGTATTCGCACGCAATGAGCGTGTGATCTGCGATTTCGACACGCCGCTCGGCCGCATGGCCGTCATCCTCGTCGGTGCGCTGTTCGTCGGCAGCATGGAGACCGTGCATTGCGGCGAGATCAATCCGCCGCCGCGCCGGCGCAAGGCGGCTCAGTCCATCGCGACCGGCGCAGGACGCGAGTTCGCGAAGGGCGACGAACTGGGGCGCTTCAACATGGGTTCCACCGTCGTGTTGCTGTTCCAGCGCGACCGCGCGCGTTGGGAAGGCGCACTGCTGCCCGAAGTGAAAGTGCAGCTGGGCCAGACGATCGGCCACTCAATCCATCCTGGCCACTCTGACCACACTGGCCACCCATGAACGACTGGCGTCCGACAGCGGCGATCGCAACGCTCGAAGTGCGGGCGGCCATGTTGCGCGCCGCGCGCGAATACTTCATCGCCACGCGCGCCCTGGAAGTCGAAACACCGACGCTCAGCTCGACCGCCGTGACCGACGTGCATCTTGCGAGCATCGCCGCGCGGGCCCTGCAGCAGCCGCACTATCTGCACACGTCGCCCGAATATCCGATGAAGCGCCTGCTTGCCGCAGGCTGTGGCGATATCTGGCAGATCTGCCGCGTCTATCGCGATGGCGAAGCCGGTCGCCATCACAACCCGGAGTTCACGCTGATCGAGTGGTACCGCCTCGGCATCGACCATCACGCGCTGATGCACGATGTCGAGCGCCTGGTCAACGCCGTGCTGCCGCCGGCCCGGCAGTTCGATCGCGCCGAGCGCCTGACCTATCGGGAAGCTCTGCAGCTGCACACGGGCGTGGATGCGCTCGACGACTCGTTGCCCGTACTGATCGCGCGGCTCGAAAGCGCGGACATCCACGTGCCCGCATCGCTGCGCACGGATCGCGACGGCTGCCTCGATCTCATCATGAGCGTGCTCGTCGGTCCGCAGCTCGGCCATGACAGGCTGACTTTCATCTATGACTACCCTGCTTCGCAGGCAGCACTCGCGCGCACGCGCGGACCGGTGGCATCGCGCTTCGAGGCCTACATGAACGGCATCGAACTGGCGAATGGTTTTCATGAGCTTGCCGACTCGCGCGAACAACGCGCGCGCTTCGGCAAAGACCTGGGCGAACGAGCAGTGCGCGGCCTGCCCGCGATGCCGGTGGACGAGCGCTTTCTCGCGGCGCTGGAGCATGGACTGCCGGAATGCTCGGGCGTCGCGTTGGGTTTCGACCGTCTGGTAATGTGCGCCACGGGCGCCAAGCACATCGACTCAGTGCTGGCATTTCCTTTCGACCGCGCCTGAACACAAGCTCTGGCCATGCACGAAACGAAGCTCGACCGCGACCTGTCCAAACCCGCCCTGTACGCGCAGCTCGCCATCGACCTGCGTGCGCTCGTCGCGGGTGAATCCGACTTCATCGCGAACCTCGCCAACACCGCGGCGCTGCTCTATCACTCGCTGCCCGACGTCAACTGGGTGGGCTTCTATCTGCTCAAGGACGGCGAACTGGTGGTCGGTCCGTTCCAGGGCAAACCGGCCTGCGTGCGCATCGCGGTAGGGAAAGGCGTGTGCGGCACGGCGGCAGCGCGGCGAGCCACGATGATAGTGCGCGACGTGCACAAGTTTCCCGGCCACATCGCCTGCGACTCGGCGTCGAATTCGGAGATCGTCGTGCCGCTATTGCGCGGTAGCAATTTACTGGGAGTGCTGGACGTCGACAGTCCGCTGCTGGCGCGCTTCGACGAGCAGGATCAGGCCGGCCTGGAAATACTGGCGCAGATCCCGCTGCCGCAGTAGCGGGGGCACGAGGTAGGTTGGGCTGAGTCTTCGAAGCCCAACATCTTGCGCGACTACATTGTTGGGCTTCGAAGACTCAGCCCAACCTACGGCACTACGGCACTCAGCTCTTCGCGCGCGCGATGTATTCGCCGGTGCGCGTGTCGACGCGGATGATCTCGCCTTCGTTGATGAACAGTGGTACGCGCACGACTGCGCCGGTTTCCAGCTTGGCAGGCTTGCCGCCGCCGGTCGCGGTGTCGCCGCGCAGGCCGGGGTCGGATTCGGTGATCTTCAGTTCCACGTGCGCCGGCGCGGTGACGTTGAGCGGCACGCCGTTCCACAGCATCACCGTGCAGTTCATGCCGTCCTTGAGCCACTTGGCGCTGTCGCCCATCGCCGCCTTGCCGGCGGTGTACTGCTCGAAATTGTCCGGCACCATGAAATGCCAGAACTCGCCGTCGGCGTACAGGTATTGCATCTCCGTCTCGACCACGTCGGCGGTCTCGACCGTGTCGCCCGATTTGAAAGTGCGCTCGATGGTGCGGCCGGTCTTGAGGTTGCGCACCTTGACGCGGTTGAATGCCTGGCCCTTGCCGGGCTTGACCATTTCGTTCTCGACGATGGAGAACGGATCGTTGTCCAGGATGATCTTTACGCCCGACTTGAACTCGTTGGTAGAAATGCTGCCCATGGAACTAGCGCCCGTCGTTTAAGAAATGGATGAATCTGCGAGAATGATCTGGAGAAGGCGTCCCGCAGGGGGCCGCCAGCAAAGGGCGCAGATGATAGCCGCAAGCACCATTCCAGGCCAGCTTAAACCCTTGCCGGCGCGCAGCCGCTGGCAGCAGGCGCTGGCCGAGGCGATCGTCGATCCGGTGGAACTGTGCGAAATACTGGGCCTGGATGCGGCCTGGGCGCAGTCCGCCGCCGCGGCGGCCGCCGATTTTCCGTTGCGCGTGCCGCGCGGTTTCGTCGACCGCATGCGCCGCGGCGACCCGCGCGATCCATTGTTGCTGCAAGTATTGCCGTTGAGCGAGGAGCTGCGCCCGGCGGCGGGATTCACGGCGGACCCGGTCGGCGACATGGACAGCAAGACCGGCGCGGGCCTGCTGCACAAATATGCGGGCCGCGTGTTGCTCGTGGCGACGGGCGCGTGCGCGGTGCATTGCCGCTACTGTTTCCGCCGCCACTTTCCCTATGGCGAGGAATCACCGCTTGCCGCGGGCTGGAGCGCCACGCTCGACCAGTTGCGCACCGACACCTCCATCAGCGAAGTCATTCTCAGCGGCGGCGATCCGCTCAGCCTGAGCGATCGGCGGCTGCAGCAACTGACCGACGCGCTCGCCGCCCTGCCCCACGTGCGCCGCCTGCGAATTCATACGCGCTACCCGGTCGTGCTGCCCGAACGCGTCGACGCGGGATTGTTGCAATGGCTGAACGGCGTGCGCCTGCAGAAAATCGTGGTGATCCACGCCAATCATGCACAGGAGCTGGATGAGAACGTGCGGCGCGCCTGCGCCGATCTCGCTGCCACCGGGGCGACAGTACTGAACCAGTCCGTGCTGCTCGCGGGTGTGAACGACGACGTTGCAGTCCTGGCAGAACTCAGCGAAGCGCTGTTCGCGATGCACGTGCTGCCCTATTACTTGCACGTGCTGGATCGCGTTGCCGGTGCGGCCCACTTCGATATCGACGAAGCCCGGGCCGTGGAGCTGCATACCGGGCTCTCCGCCCGTCTGCCGGGCTACCTGCTGCCCCGGCTGGTGCGTGAAGTGCCAGGCGCGGCAAGCAAGACGCCCGTCACGCCGCATAAGGGGAGTTACTGACAGGATGCACGGTGGACGCGCCTTTCGGGTAGGCTCTTTGGCATCTTTCCCGCGTCGCGCCGCATCGTTTCGACCGCCTTTCGTGTAGGAGTTTCGCTTGGCCGAGCAAGCCGCCGTTCCGATGATCGTCCTGACCCGTCACCAGGACAACGTCGAAGCCGTGAACAGCACGCTGCGCAATGCAGGTCATGCCGCGCGCTGCAACTGGATTCGCGAATTGAACGACCTGGGTGAAGCGCTGGCGCAGATCAATGCGCACCTGCTGATCGCCTTCGTCGGGCCCGATCCCGCCGACACCGCCAAGATCATGGCCGTGTGCAAGCAATTCGGCGCGGGCATTCCCGTGCTTGTGGCGCGCGAACAGGTGGACGAGGAAATCATCGCCGCCGCCATGCGACAGGGCGCACGCGATGTCGTGACGCTCAAGAATCCGGAGCGGCTGCAGGCCGTGGTGACGCGCGAACTCGAAGCGCACCGGCAGGCTCGCACTCTCAACAGCACGCTCAGCTCGGCGCGCGAATATCGCGACCAGCTCAAATCGTTCATGGCCGGCTCGGCCGACGCCATCGCGCACGTGCAGGAAGGCATCGTCGTCGACGTCAATCCCGCGTGGCTGGAGCTGTACGGCTATCCCGACGCCGACATGATCGTCGGCACGCCGTTGATGGACGCATTCGACCGCGAAGCGCATGCCGCCATCAAGGGTGCGCTGGTGGCCTGCCTGCAAGGCAAGTGGTCGGATCATTCGCTGCGCGCCAACGCCCTGCTCGGCGACGGCTCGCATGTGCCGCTGGAAATGGAGCTGCAGGCCGCCGAATACGACGGCGAACCTGCGGTGCGCTTGTGCGTGCCCACGCACAAGCGCAACAGCGGCAACCTCGACGAACAGCTCACCGACGCCTTGGAGCACGACGCCGCCACCGGCGCGTTGCAGCGCAAGTTCTTCATCGAACGATACAAGCAGTCCCTCGCACAGCCGATCAAGGCCGGTGTGCGCCAGCTCGTGTCGATCGAGCCCGACAAACTCGGCGCGATCTGCGACGACCTCGGCCCGCTGAGCGTCGAGGAATTTGTCGGCCAGTTCGCCGGCTTGTTGAACGAGACCCGGCAGGACACAGATTTGATCGGCCGCTTTGGCGACGGTGCATTCATGATGCTGCTCGAGCGCGGTACCGCGGGCGACGTGGAAACATGGTCGAATCATCTGTTGCGCAAGATCGCCACGCAGGTTTTCCGCGTCGGCGAAAAGCAGATCACCTGCACCGCCAGCGTCGGCGTCAGCTTCGTCGACGCGCGTGCGCCGAACCCGGCGCAGTCCGTCGTCGATGCGATCGCGGCGCGCCGCACCGCGCAGGAATCCGGCGGCAACCGCCTCAAGGTCATCGACAACCAGACCGAGGACACGCGCCGCGTGGCCGCGGATGAAGTCTGGGTGCGCCACATCAAGACCGCGCTGATGGAAAACCGCTTCCGCCTGATGCAGCAGCCCATCGCCAGCCTGCTCGGGGAAGACCGCGGCATGTTCGACGTGCTGGTGCGCATGATCGACGACCAGGGCCAGGAGTTGCTGCCCGGCGAATTCATGGCGGCCGCCGAACGCAACGACCTGATGAAGAACATCGACCGCTGGATCATCGGCGCCTCGATGGCCTTCTGCTCCAGCCGCCAGGTCAATCAACTCTTCGTGCGCCTGTCGCGCGACTCGGTGCGCGACAGATCGCTGCTGCCGTGGCTGGCAAACCAGCTCAAGGCGACGCGCATCGACGCAGGGCGCGTCGTGTTCGAAGTCAGCGAACAGGTCGCGGCCGAACATCTTTCCGACACGCTGGAAATGGCCAACGGCCTGCGCAAGGCCGGCTTCCTGTTCGCGCTCGAACATTTCGGCACGGGCCGCGATCCGGGCCGTCTGCTCGCGCAACTGCCGGTGAACTTCATCAAGGTGGACGGCACGCTGATGCAGGGCCTGGCGGTGGACCAGGGACTGCAGCAACGCGTGCGCGAGCTGGTCGAGCAAGCCAAGGGCAAGAAAGTCAGCACCATCGCCGAGCGCGTCGAGGACGCGAACACCATGGCGGTGCTATGGCAGCTCGGCATCGAATTCATCCAGGGCTACTTCGTGCACGAACCCGAACAGGTCGTGATGGGCTGACCCCGCTCCCCTCTGCTTCTTCTGATCCCCTCCCCTTTTTCTGATCCCCTCCCCCGTCTTGACGGGGGAGGGCCAGGGAGGGGGCGCGGCTGAGTTTGCTACGTCGGTGCCATGCGCCGTCGTGGTCCGGAAAGTATTTCCAGGACCGCCGTGAATACAGGACCGGCTAACTGCGCTCCCGTCACGCAATTCCAGGTGCATATCTATTTCCGCGCTCGAATAGGTCGTAGGCTTCAGTCGCAACATCCTGTTGCTCATGATCCTGAAAATACCTTCCGGACCAAGACGACGCTGAGACCTTATGAAGAACAGACCTCGTAGGTTGGGCTGAGAAGCCCAACATTTCGGGCGCCAAAATCGTTGGGCTTCGAAGACTCAGAAGGTGTGAATAAATAGGCAGTGGGCGCGATAATACGCGCATGAGCACCGACGCAAAATCATTGCAGCCCGAGTCGCCCGCGGCATCGCTGTTCGCTGAAGGG
>Ga0307509_10001422_pt1 | contig 40394 bp, 30 predicted proteins | sample 10_EM_MG_FD_202245 | JGI IMG/M metagenome (GOLD analysis project Ga0307509, IMG submission 202245) | Populus trichocarpa ectomycorrhiza microbial communities from riparian zone in the Pacific Northwest, United States - 10_EM | ecosystem: Host-associated > Plants > Roots > Unclassified | place...
AATAGCCTTTCAGCTATTATTATTAGTTTAGCAGGTACCTAGAAAGTTAGAATGACTTTACATGATAAAAAAACTATTTTTCAAAATTTTAGTTTTATCTATATAAAATGTGCTACAGAGGTCATCTGTTGATAAATAATATTTTCTGAGCCACTGAATACATACTCTATAGGCCTAGCTAGATGGCTAAGCCAAAATAAATGTTTTGTGGTTGAGGTCCGATAGTCAGGTTTTAACTTATACAGCCTCATATTATCATACTAATATTAAACCTATAGAATGGCATGGATTCTATTTTGAACTACCGACTTCGCTGTCCATCTGCTGACCGTCAGCACACTAGCATGCCTGCTATAAATTAAGTACAAGACCAGACTTGGAAGCATCGAAAGTCTTAACTGATGAACTGAAGAAAACTTGGTGGTTTTGCCAGCCAGTGCCTGGGTTTGTATGGCCAGCAGTAGTTGAAACAGATATTCCGCCTATATTACCCAATCACTCAAAGCGAATATCCGAATATGGAGAGTCTGGGGAAAAAAGGTAATCTTGGGGCCTCGCTATGTTCCATGTTTTACGGAAGTATAACTCCATGAGGGGAAGAAAGAAGGAAAAGGTTACATCGAGGCTTATTAATTAGCCCTCACTGATATTTAAGAAAAGTACGTAGGAACAAGTATGCAAATACAAGGGATGATGCATTGGAGAACCTATTTTCTAACTGAATAATACAAACTTTTGCATGCAGGAAAGTCTATAGTAGCCGACCAAGGGTAAAGCACTGGGATTAAGCGGAGTCATCACTGGGCTTGGTTGATTGCATAACCTCTCCCTCAACTCTCAATTCTCCGCCGCCATAGGACTAGGGTTCACTCGTAATTAACGTGTGCATCTCTAGGTGTGATATCGTATCATAGCGCTTTGGAGTTGCTTTACGGCAGGTTCTTCTGTGAAAAGGTAAGCTCAAAGTTCCCAATCCATGAACAACCATTTCCCTTAGTTAGTGGTCCACAATATCTCGACTTTATAAACATGTGCCCAGTAGCGGTATTCTACTTAGGCTCAAGTGGCTTTAAAATATTTCGAATTTTGGGCTGCTGGTTGAGGCTGAGCCTGCTGCAGCTACTCATGGATTATCACTCCCATGAGTCGTGGCGTTGTTCTTGTAGACTATCCATGATTGTTGGGTCTACGGGACATCGTACCTAGGTGTTAGCTCCTCCTACTAGCATTCTATGCTACTGCAGCAAAGCAGAATAAATAAATTCATGAGGTGTCCAATACTCTCGCAGGCGGCCTTCGGGGGGTTTGACACCAGGAGAGAACGCTAGGAAGCCGTTCTGAGATGTGCGCATGGCTGATTCGTTCCAAATAGTTTACGGACTTGCGTATTATGGGTACCATACAATCCGAATTACTTGTATCACCACATTCGAACAAGAGAGGCTCATCTTCTTGGCGCATGGCGCATGGGGTTGAAATCTGAGCCTCAACCTTATCTTGAACCGTTTCCCGCACCACTGGTGGGATTCCATTGGGTCTTTGGGATTCGACAGTCTTCTATCGAACCGTGTCATCTACTTGACATTGCTCTCACTGTGCCGCAGGATAAAGGGGACGGACCACAGCAGGACTGGCTTTTTCTATTACACGGCATTTGGAGTTTTCATTCTATGGCCTGGGCGCTGATTTGAGGTGAAAGCGGTTGTTTTGTTCCTTGAGCCTCACCACCATCACGAACAACGCGTCTTCCCAGTTTGACACGACTTTATCCGTGTTGCCCTATCTACATTGCGCCTTCAACCTCATCGTGATACCGGCGCCCCAGAAACCTCGACAAATAGAACGGCGGTTGGGGAGTCCTACGCCGAGTCCCTCCTTTCAACAATGACTTGAGATGTGAAATAGCTGCTATCTTTATCTTATTACACCTCGAACATACCTCTGTTGTCATCTTTTCCACAAAACATAGAGCGCTCCCGATTAGGACCTCGCTCGCACTATCTCATCAATATATATCATGTTTCGTAAACCTTCAGAGATTTCATCTTCTTCCGAAGATGAAGTTGATCCATCCAATCCATCCACTGGCCCACCATCCGCATCTCCGAGTCCCTCCGGTCAGCCAATTGCAGGAACCTCGGAACAGGAGCTTGAACCGGCGAACCCTGTAACGCTCTATTCCTCAATCCCCACGACAACTTCGGGCAATCACCACAACGCAATCTTGTTGAGCTCGTTGTTAGAGCACTTTGTGAAGACCCGGGTACCAGCTTCACAACCGGAGCTCGCTGATAGGATGTTTGTCAATCTCGCTCATCGTCTTGGAGGTTTAGGTTTTGTTCCTCAGACTAGTGGGGATATAGCACGCGAAGGTCTTGCGCCCGTTAGGCAGGGCTATCTCCGTGGCCTAGATCATCTCCTGTCCCAAGAGGTTGACAAGAATACTGAGGAGAATAGGGTTACAAAAGTGTTGACCGGCGACCTGGAGAAAAGGAAGGGAGTAGATTCTGCTATGGGAGCGAAGACAAGTTCTCCATTTCGTCGGCTTCTTACAGATCTTGCTACTCAAAACCTGGATCCTAGTGACCGTCAGGCTATCCACCGGAGCTCTTCATTGAGTGTTCTGAGCGATGCCTACAAAAACAACTCCTATCGTCCCAGTACAGCTCCTGGAGCTGCTGCTGGAACTTTCACCTCACCTTTTTTGCCTCCACATGCGCAGGCCTCTCCCTCGGTTATTCAGCCAGCTATTCTACTACCGCCCCCCCGCTACGTTAATGACTTTGTCGAGATCGCTTTGTTGGGCAAGGGGGGTTATGGTTCAGTTTATCATGTTCGTCACCGCCTTGACGGAGTCGAATACGCGGTGAAGAAGGTCGTTATTAAGAAGGGTATCCTTGAGAGCGAGCTAAGTGGTAAGAAGGATGGTTTGGAGAAAATTATGAATGAAATCAAGACTTTTGCACAACTCCATCATGTTGGCATCGTTCGTTACTTCTGCAGTTGGGTTGAGGGAGTGGTCGAAGACATGTTGAATACCCCCCAATTCATTGGAGATCACGTGGAGGTTCAAGATGTGTGTGGCCATCGGTCGTCTAAAGCAGAGGTCCTGAACGAGAATGCAGACATTGATGCAGACATAGTATTCGCTTATTCTGGGGAAGACGAGAGGATTGAAACCGTTGAGGAGGCTACCACCGCCTCCGGTGCCAACGGTCAAGCCAGTGATGGTTTGGAAGATTCCATCGAATCAATCCCCAGATCCCATTCTAAGCGCCAGCCCAACGTGCATCATGGAAAACCGAAAGTCGCATTTGATATCCCATCGTACTCCGATTCAGAGTCTGAGTTCACAGGATCGAATATCTTCTCCTCCGGTGGTGGAGTATTAATTAAGTCTACTGCTAATAGTCATGGGAGAAAATCATCTTCCGCATCTTCTGGCTTGACTCTCTTTATTCAGATGTCTCTTCACTCGTTTACTCTTACTTCGTTCATCTCAACATCAGTTCGCCTCTCTAAACCCGTCCCAAGGCATTGTTTCTGCGTTAAGTCGTCGCTCGACATATTCTTAGGCCTTTTAGACGGTGTCCAGTATCTCCATTCTCAAGGGATCGCGCACCGGGATCTGAAACCTGGTAATATATTCCTAGACATTGAACCTTCTAGCGAAGGCTGTCATTGCGGAGAAGCTGTGGTTCGACCACATATCGGAGACTTCGGACTGGGGACTAGTATTAGCGAAGGTGGTCATGACAGGATGGCGGCTGTTGGTACTGAGCTTTATAAGCCTGTGGATCTCGATCCTGCCATTCAAGGCGACGTTGCCGGAAGAGATTTATTTGCGTTGGGAGTTATACTGCTGGAGTTGTTGGTGAGGTTTGAGACTCGTAAGTTGATTTGTTACCCTTTCGATAATGTGTTGTTGGATTCGCTAATACTCCTCAGGTATGGAACGTGTGGAGGTCCTGTCTAAACTTACCAAAACCGGTCAGATTCCAAAGGATATCGAACAACTTGAAGGTCAGAGAGTAGCTAGTATTGTCAAAGGCTGTTGCGGGATTGATCAAGAGAGATGGGAGATCTCCAGGATCAAAGCCGCTGTTCAGGCGATCCTGGACGAATTGGCAGAGGTTAAGCAGGAGGTCTAGCAGAAGTCTAGATAGTTGTGCTGGTGAATTTAGCGTATGATGTACCGTAGCATATATCCCCTCTCACGTTCTTGATTGTCCGTTTTTCTCCCTCTCTCGTTGCCCCGTGTTTGCAGGTGGAGTTTTACAAGGAGTTGCATACATTCTCGGAGAGACTCTTTGCAGGAAGCATTATAATAGGGACTGTCGGCTTGGGCGGTTATCGATAGATAGATTAGATTCTATGGACTAGGTGAGGGAACTGGTACATATCGTATTTGGATTTGTATCCGCAAATCCCCAGGACCTTTGTTGACACAGCTGGAGCAGACAGCTACCAGCAGCCACCCCAACTTTTGCCCCTATGTCCATCATGTTATTGTTTTACGGAACAATCTAAACATCACAGTCTACAAGAGGACACCCTATGATAGAGCCGCATTTTTAGGGCTTACGAAGCAGGGCCCCTTTGGAAAGAGTGTTTAATCTCGCGCTTGTCCTTTCCAACCTATCATACCTCGAAATTTTGTGGGACAGGGAGAGCCCAGGTTCTTGTTCTATTCAATCGGGATTCCTCTGACTATTCCTAAGGTTATACTCTTATGGAGTGATGGCCAAGCCCCAACCACCCCCGATATTGTCGGTCCAAGCCAAGACAGAATTATAGGTGGACCTGCTTTCTTTCGGAAAGCTTGGGATTTTACAGGGCGGGGGCCAAATCGTGCTAGAGAGAGAGGGGGTTTCAAGCAACCATTATTCTAGGTATTCTATCACGAGCATAGAGGAGCGGTGGGTGTTTCAGGTTGGGGCTAGTCGTAGGGTAAAGGACTGGCCAAAGCTTTTCGTCCAAGAGGTGGCTACCAAACAACATGTAAGGGGGATGCGGGTGGATTTGTAAGATTAGGGTTTTCGAGGATGGTTGGGTTGATACCTAGCAGGAGGTCGAGGAGATAGTTTGAATTCAATCCCCTAGCTAGATTGTGCAAGGCACATACTGAGGGGATGCTGTGGCTTGGTTTGAAGGGAATAGCAAGTGGGTGGTAAAATGGCCATTCAATTGACCAGACCTTAATTCTGTTGAGCACGGCTAGAAGAAGGTTGTAATAGGGATACTTTAAGTGAAGATGGATTCCTAGTTGGGAACCACTGGTGCGGATTGAAGCTGGACACTTTGTATGGAAATTGCCGCCTTAAGTGTCCGGCTTCAACTCGGCCACGCTAGCACCGTACATCGAAGGACTAGTACATAGATTAACAGTGAATAAGAATGAGATATAATAGAATAATGAAACTTGGGCCATAGGATCTTGGATAATAATCTTGTGTGATATCTTCACTTGGTAAGTTCATGAGAGGATTCTTAATTATCACTGACAGGGTAGTGGAGCACTTCCATATTCTTGAGTATATAGAATAATATGCAACCAGATGCATAGGCATCAAAATTTATATTGTAGTGGTGGTAGGGTTGGGTTGCTGTTGTGTTGCTGCCAACTTTGTTTGGATGTTGGAGCCGAAATATCTACATTTTGGGGACAATCCTGTACTATACTGTACTCTCAAATAAACATACGAGTAGTTGACATTAGTCTACCGGTATTAGGGTGATCTGAGAGGCAGCACGACATATGGCGTTGCGGGTTAGTATGACTCAGGCTATGTCACCAAGCACTAGGCTGCTTGTGCTTTTACACACTACGGTACTTTTGTACCGGTGTTATCCGTACAATATCTTTTCCTGCTTTTGCCTAATTGATTTTCGCTGTTCGCTTGAAGTGTGGCGATTTGGGTCTTCGTGCCTTGTCAATGGGATGGGCTTCCTTTGAGGTGTCGGGCATCCCCCGCAGTACTCTTGCCTCCGTAGATTATATCACTAATTGCAAGCACCTCGAGGAGATCGCGGGAAGAAATAGTAGGAATTCCAAATCGGGACTATCGCTTAATTTATTACTAATTATACTCGAGAAAGGATCAGCGGTAAAATAATGATAGAGTCCAAGGTGGCAGCTCTTGGAAATATGGCGGCGGTAAGCGTCTATTTCCTCTTGCTTTTGTCAACTTTAGTGAAGTGTAGTTAACGGATGGGGTATCTGACCTTTAGTTCAATGCATTTGTCAAAGGAATAATCCCCTCGGACTTTTCTTGTTGAGCAGTGGGAAGGTTTGTTGCAGTGCCTGAGTAATTTTGATCCAAATCAACATCAACCAACACCTTGCTCCGCACTCAGGTATTACAAGCACCACCTTTTTATGCCTAACCCTTGTACGATACATGTACTAGTACTGTACCGTACAATGCTTTGTTATTAGAACGAACCTAACCCACCCCGCACCACAGCCTATGATACATACATACTAGACGCTGCTTCGCTGGCAAGCATCGAGGAAAAAAAAGAGCACCGAATCGCCAACGATCGTTTTTCCCGCCTCAACCAATGTTGAGGTTTTTCTGAGTCGGAATTGTTGAAAGAAAATCCCACCACAAAGGGGCGGATGCTAAGTTGTTTCGACTTAACATCGCGATGGGAGGTCCGATCGTTGGAGGACCTTTTTTTTGAACAATGGTAATATGCATGCCATTGGGTCACCCTCCAATGGCTTTTTGACAACATATTTTTGCTGGCGACAACGAAGTATGCAAGGTAGCATTCGAGCACTGGGCCAAAGGTGATGGTTTTGGTTGACCTTTCTTTTTTTTTTTTTTTAAAAAAAAAAAAAGGGAGGGAGGGAGGGAGTAAGTTAGTATCGGTTGGAAGGGTATAACTGTCAAAGTTTTTCCCGCTCAGAGGGAGAAATGGGACAGATAGAATCTGGAATATTATCACATCTCTAGCCCTTTCCCTTCCTTCCCTCCCGCTTTCCCGTCCGTCCGTCCGTCCGCTCGTGACATCCTCACCCGAAGAGGAGCCATCACCATCGCCAACATGCCCCCGCAATCCCACGCCCAATCACCCTACCTCTACAGTTTCACTCATGTTCCTGGGAAGGGCATGGGGATAGTGGCAAACTACTACATCCGTCGTGGCACCCGTATAATCTCGGACGCTCCATTATTCAAGATACCTAACTACACAAGCGACCCCGCGGCCGTAACCAGCTACGTTACCAAAGAGCTCAAGGGAAAATCAAAGGACGAGCAACGCATGTTCCTCTCCCTCTTTAATGCCTACCCAAAAGATTACATGCCATTCTACGGAATCACCAAGACGAATGCACTCCCGCTGGGGCCGGACTCGGAAGACGCAGGGCTGTTCCTGACAGTCGCGCGTTTGAATCACAGTTGTAGCCCCAATGCGAATCAAACCTGGAACAGTAATACCGGTACGGAGACCATCCACGCGATCCGGGATATCCTTCGCGGGGAGGAGATCACCATCTGTTACATCGGGTCGGATAAATCTTGCCGAGACCGTGAGGGTAGGAGGAAGGAGCTGGCGGCCGTGTTCAAGTTTGAGTGCCACTGCGCCGTCTGTGACCTGGCGCCAGAGCAATCCCTCACGAGCGATAAGCGGAGGGCGGAAATCGAAAGGCTGGACGAGATTGTGGGCCAGGGGGATTTGCTAATGCTGCATGCCCCCATGGCGTTGGGTAGCTGTAGGACGATGCTACATCTGATGGACGAGGAGAGGATTTACGATAAGAGGGTTTCAAGGATCTATTATGATGCCTTCCAGATTTGTATCGCCAATGGGGACGTGGCGAGGGCGAGTGTATTTGCGAGAAAGACGGTGGAGGAGAGGATGCTTTGTGAGGGACCGGATGCGGTGGGGTTGGAGGATCAGAAGGCTCTCATTGACAACCCGCAGAGTCATAGACTTGCTGGATTATCCAACATCTGGAAGACAGGTCTCGAAAATATTCGGGAATATGACGACCAGGAGGAGTTCAACGTGTGGCTGTGGAAGATGGCGGACAGTTGAGCCGTTTTTGGGCAGGAGTAGCAGAGGGTTGGTTTCCATAGATAGATTAAAGTGGGCACCTGATAAAAGTCCACGAGGATATTTTTTTGTGGGGTGGCATATTGCTATAGAGGAGACCGTGTTAGGTAGTGTATATTTGAGGAAAAGTTTTCGATTGGTTTGGGAGTTTTTCTTCCTTTTTGCTTGTGTTATTTTTCAAGGTAGTCCGAGAGATGTCTTTGATGAGAGGGAATGTCAGTCGTGTACACTCATGATGTGCTCTATGGGGTCTTGTCAGAGGGCTGAATTTCTAACTAGTGTGGTGGGGTAAATTGCGCGCTCTGCGATTCTTCTGGCCCAAAGATCCATCAAGATCCATACAACAGAGAAATCCCCTGCCATTGATAGTAGAGCTCCTGCGTGAACTCTATGAATACGCACCAAGAACCTCATAGAAAAATAGGCGAAGCATCATACTCGAATTACCGAAACCGCACCATCCTTATAGTATGGCAGGTGATACCTATGAGTGCCACCCTATCCTCAAATGTGTCCTAAGAGTACTGAAGAATAAGGTTTTCTGGGGGAACTGACATAAAAGTTGAATTCAGAATGTCGGAAAACTCGGCAGGCTGGCTCCAATACGAGCTTTCTAAAGCTTAAGAGAGTAAATGTGGGATAGTATACCTTGGCTCTAGTGGCTAAGCCTCCGCAACTATTCCCTCCTCTAGTACTTCCTGTGGAACCAGCTGTAGCTTTATCAGACATCCTAGCGAGGGGGGGGGGGTCCGATATGGGGGCTCTTTGGTTGTCATCATGGTTCATCGTGGGGATTCTGAGGGAGGAAATATGTGGTGTTAGGGGAAGAAACAGATCATACTTCGCTAATGGGTTCCGTAAGTTGGTTTGGTGTGTTGAGCAGATGGACCTGCCCGGCTTAAAGCGGGTCTCTCGTTCCGAATACCTCGAGTGACGACTTATGCAAAACTGATGCTACTGATCAAAGCCCACCTAATGACTATTGCTCGTCAGCCTATTGTTCTTGTGGTGCTTTCGAGGCTTATATTTAGATCTGGTGTGTCTGTTTCCTAGTGAGGATCTTTCGCCCCCCGGGGCCAACGGAAGCTAACGTTATTCCTGTTGCAACTAAATTACCCGAGCGTCCTTGGGATTTTTGGCCAGGTTGGGAGAGATTTGACTACGTCGGTATGAGTGATGAGGCCCCTGCGAACCCTCCTTTGTTATTTCCTTCATCCGAAGATATTCCGGGGAAATGGCGCTAGTCCTATTAAAGCCCAAACAATAGACCCTTTCAATAAACTCAGTATATACCACATATCTTTTTTTTTACTAGGGGTGTGTGCAAACAGTTTGCGATATCAAAGTCTATAATAACGCAACTTAACTGCAATTACCACGCCCACCTCTGAACTTACAGTTGACGTCAATATCACAACCTCTTAACGTAGGAATTTATAGTGACTCCTGGAGAGGGCTCGAAGGGCTTAAGAATGTTAGATACTCTCTAAAGACTTCCATCTCATCCGCGCACCAGTATCTGTTTTCATAGGCAAGCGCAGTTGCTACCGCTTCCTCAAAGGTTCGGGTTTCCGGCCTTCTCTTGTTTATCCCCTCGTTTTCAGATTCCAGTATCCCCGGTTTCAATCAGCTTGCCCCCTCAAAAAACTAACATGATTGTTCATACTACCTTGATCCTTGCTATTACGGCAGTCCTGGGAGTGGGTGCTGTGCCGATGCCTGCTCCCCAGGGAGTTACTGCTCTTATCACACCAGGTACGGTGTTGGATCACTGCGTTATCAACTATCCGGGTGTCTATGGAATTTCTATTCAAGGTGTTGGTTCTGCTGCCGCTGAAAGCTCGGCCGTGGCGATAGGAAGACCAACAGCTACCGGAAGTGAGATTGTAGGGGGTGCGGTATCTGTAGCATCAGCCGGTAAGGCGTATATTAGCCTATGCTCGATGTTATACTAATAATTGGCTATATTAGTTGCGATAGGGGGTCCGGCCGAAAAACTTCGAAGGCGACAAGCTGTCCCTCAGATCCCCGAGGGTAGATATCCTCCACTTCAAGAAGCAATACAATCCACGATTCTGACGCTTTCAATATTACCTAGGGCAAATTGAGGTAGTTCCAGAGCTGGAATCCCGGGCCCCAGAGATTCCGGCTGGCGGAAGCTTTATTGGGCACCTGAAATCTTGGCGACTGGATCATTGTCGTAATTTGACTGATAATTGTATAGCCCTCGGCAAAGCCGCTGGGCCAGGTGTGGCGCCTGCAGGTTCTGCTGCGGTCTCTGGATCGGGTGCAGCTGGGGCCGCTGGTGCTGTAACTCAAATCGTTGACCGCCGGGTCCGAGCTCCTCAGAAACGCTCTATCCTCAAAGCCCGCCAGAATGGCTCCCCACTCCGGGTCACCCTTAAGGGAGGTGTCTTGACCGACATCCTCGGACGTATTGGGTATATTGCTGATAACCGTCAGCTCCAATTCGACGCTCCTCCCCAGGCTGGCGCAATCTATACTGCCGGGTTCTCTGCTTGCCCCGATGGAACTTTGGCCTTGGGTGATAGCAACGTTTTCTATGCTTGTGGAAGCTCTGACTGTAATCCCCCTTTCCACTGAGTTAGATAGAGCCTCTGGATTAACAGTTTTTAGTCACCAACCTCTATGACACTCTGGTCTACCCTGACAACTGCCGTGAGGTCAAATTGTTCCTCGTCTAAATTTGGCGCAATTCTGGGGGTAGGGAATAGGAGGGGGATGGAGGGGGTGGTGGGGTGGTGGGGTGGTGGAGGTTAATAAAAACATAATATATGAGCTGTAAATATGCGAGAAATAAAAGTCTCAAGTCCAAGAATCATTCTTTTCGTAGGGAGAGAGACCATAGCCTATATTTCACTTATCGGCACTACTATACTCGGGTGGATTAGTAGACTATCCAGAGCATGCTGATTCTCTTTTCCCAATTGATTTTTTGACTATAAATCACTATTCGTACACTGGCAAGAGCGAAATCAGCTGGGAGTCTGAGACACAGATTCAGGAAAGATGAATAATTACTAACGGAAAAGTAGAACCCAAGGAGCTAGTGCGGTACGAGAGAGAGCTCTGAGGGAATCCGCAAAATTCTTGAGCTTGAGACTGTGTTATGAAGCTGCCGATTTCTCTTGAACCACCGTATCTCACTAGGCTCTCTGAGCCCTAGAACCACGCTCCTACTATCCCTTGAAATTGAAGTATCATAGGTCAATTTTTGGATCCTTGGAAGCGATACTAACCTCCCCTGTGAGATTATTAACCTTTTGAAGGGAGCTAATTCGTAATAATGTCTATATTTACCTCGCTTGCACCTTACTAGTACTCCTCAATCATCTCCTTTTTTTGTTTTTTGAGGCCTGTATCATGGTTTTCAAGATTACCCACATATCCCGCTCTCCTTAGTTGGCATTAATGTTGATTAGGAAGTATTAACCCCCCAATGGATCCCGCCTCAGCTGTGTGTTTCGAGGACGTTTCCCCCCCGGCAAGGGGATCGAAGGTTTGGATCAGGTGCCGAGTGATAGCGGGTGAATATTCTGCTCCCCACCAGTAATATTTTATCTCCTCATTAGGATTACAGGTGGGATTTGGGTAACGGGGATGGCTGGATGCTGGGGCCGTATTGCCTCACCTCCCCGGCTGACCCAGGAGGAGGGATGAGAACAATACTGCTATTATAGCCATTGGTTCTCCACTGCCTAGGCAAGCACAAGGGATGGAAATCCAGCGCTACTTGCCTTTATTCCTTTCTAAGGCATTACTAAATAAACCCAGTCCTCCTGATTACCTGTGGCTTATGATACGCTTCAGGGGACCTGATTCTATTCCAGATGGGAGTAGTAGAGGCATCCAACTAGGGGTTGAAAAACGGTTATGCAGGGCTTTCAGTCGAAAAACTCCGGTGTGTGTAACACCTTTTTGCATACAAAACCGATAGATCAACTAGAAACTTGGCACTCTAAAAACGCTTTTCAACCCTGGGGCTGGATGCCTCCATTCCATTGGAATCTCCGTACCTAATCTGAGGATGTGTAAGCAGTTGGTTACTCATTATGAACTCTATGATGTCGGTGTCACCGACGAAACAGCCCCTAGAGTTCTCACCAACTATTTACCCCAACGAAGCATCCCTTTTCCACTACGCTGGAGTTCTAGTCGAGTTGAAGGAGGGTACCGCAGTCCCTGAGCCAGCTCTTTTGCCCAACCAGCCAGCTGACGACGAGGTCGTTGACCTCTTTTAGAACCATGAAGCCCAACGACTCCATGGCGTTGCAAGTACTATCGAAAGCCTTTTCAATGCTTCTGGGAATTCAAAGTCGAACGAGAACCCTATGAGGGTATCTTATCGGTTGAGGAGAGAGGTGTCCTTCCTAGCCTCGCTGGTGACGACGAAGAGTTCCCCAGTTAGTCCAGCCCGCTCCTTCCACTTGAGAGGAGGGGGAGCAAGAGGCCCGGGCCGAACTCGACAACCCGGCCGTCGAGGAGGGATCCGACTACTACATTTAAAAGAATGGTAAGAAGCATATCGCCCGGATAGTAGAATGCATTGACGCCCTTAAGCGCAATAGCGAAGACTGGCAACATGGGAGAGCACCCAGAATGAGCGTCTCGAGGAAGTTTGGGTAAATACTCCTCACCGTAGGAATGTTGCCGAACCTATCAACGGCAAGGCTTCACGAGCGGCGAGCCTATACCTGACCGCTCCGACGGACATGTCAAGGCCCTAATCACCCTGGACAGCACTATAATAGCCGATGATAACTATTCGGTTCCTGCCCACCTGCTTCCCGAGGCCTTCTTTGGTGCTGAAGAGGAGGACCAGGAGGAAACATCTAGAATCAGAACTTTGCATCGCCTTACTATCCAGGACGTTAAAGCTGAGGGGCCGGCCCTAATCATTCAGAATTAAGTAGCTCTTGCTTGCTTCAATAATTCAGGGAAGAGATAGAGATAATTGGGGATAGACGGCCTTGGAGATTTGTTTATGCCTTGAGCCAATGTGCCCGACTATTTTTTCCCCCCATTCATTCATTTTTCCCTTCCTGTTTCTTCAGAATCTGTTTCACCTACTCCTGTACCAGCAGCTTTATGTGCAGTACTCAATTAGTGTGTGCAGTCTTTGTATTGGAGTCTTAAACCACCAACTCATGGTGTGTAATAAAGATCCGCCGCATGGGTGTACTCTGAGGTCTCTAGCGAGGAATCCGGAGCTCCTAGGATTTCTGGCGCTGAGCGCGAGCGTGTGAAGCTCTGCGTTCGGAGAATGGTGTGTTCGTTGATACACTTTGATATGCCGAAGTCCCCGAGTTTTGCATGGAGGGGGGGAAGGGAGACTAAGAATATGTTCTGTTCTCCCCCAGTTCAGCCAGATTTTGTCATTCCTATGCTTGTGTGAGAGGCTGGGTGAATGAATGAGTACCTCGGGTCTTATATTGCGATGAGCAATCCAGTTCCTATGCATGACATTTAACCCCTCTAGAAGTTGTCTTTCTAGTGGCTTTGCCGTGAGCGCCGGCACCCGCCCACCGAGATCGTGTCGTAGGTCCCCTTTCTCAAAGTACTCCACAGCGATATACAACTTTTTCGCTGCTCTCGAACCAGCCCAAGAACCGCAAGAATAACGACACACGATGCTATCCCGCCATCTGATCCAGAAACGCTTCATTCTACAGAACAACAAACAACCCTTTGTCAAGAAACTCATGATAGTCAACTCCCTAGTAGGTTTAACGCACCCAAGAACGTTCTCCTGCCAATAACTTTCACTGCCCTAATAGAATCCTTCGGGCCGTTCTCTAAATACACTACACTGAAGCTTCCTCTCCTAATTGCTCGCGCAGGTTTCCATTCTTCTCTGTAGATGAAGGGTGAGTAGATAGTGTGGCTAACGCTAGCTCTCCCGAAGTATGTTTCCAGTCGGTAGGGGGGCTCTGGGTGAGCTGACCTAGCCGAGCAGCATGCTAAAACTCAATACCTTGCCTTGGCTTCGTAGTGGGCAGCGCACGAGCTAGCTGAGAATCAACATCTTCATAGCAAGTCACTCGATTCAGGGGGATTAGAGAGAACCTGGACAGTGTGAGGGGCATCGCATATATGCCGATCAAAGAACCGCTCGCCGTTCTGCGGTTCCCGGAGAACGTCTGAGTTTTGGGGAGGGGCATCTCCAATTTTCGTGGGATGCCTTTTTTTCCTAATTCGGTTTTGTTCCTAATTCAGTATGATACCTCAGCCTTGTTTGACCCCTCCCTTCGTGAGGGCCAATGAAGTTCTAGGAAGCCCCAGCTCACAAAGAAAGAAAGGAATCCGGGGGGGGAAGTATCAGAAGACTCGATCCCCCGATCAGTCTCCTCCGTTCTCTAACATGCCTTCAGATTAGAGCACGTCAATGTACAGCACTCGGAATACCGAGATTAATTACAACAGTGTCTCCTTTTCTTTCTTTTTTGTTTTCTTTTTTTAAGCTACACGCATGGCCAGGAGTGTGATCCGATCAATTTTACACGTAACTTACATTGAAGTGAAAACTATTCTATACCAGCCAACCCTGTGCTCTCTGTGAGCAAAAAGTTTCATTTTTTGCTGGTATGATACAAAAGAATATTAGGGGCTTTCAACCGGTATAGGGAGGGCCTAGTGTTGGCTGGCATAATACTGTAAGCTCTTTCTCAACCAAGGGGAATGGAGCACAAAATAGACAAAAATAAACAAAAAAATACGAGAGCAGGACGGACAACTGGTGAGTGAAGAATGAAAATGGCTGTTTGTTCAATGGCTCCCCCCCCCTGCTAAATGCTGGTAGCATACTACTATTTGCCATTCGTCGGGGTTCGCCCTACACCCGTTGGGAACTGCTACACAACCCAGATGTATCGGGGGGATAGGCAAGAGAGGATTCTGGGAGAATGGTAGAAAAAAAGCACAGCTAACTAAACACCATGGTCATCAAGCGCCCTCAGACGAGTCTGCTCTGAGAAAAAAATGATCGAAGGAGGAGTTGACTCCCCCTGTTCAATCCCAAGTTCACATTGGCGGGGCACAGGACTCGTGGAGCATAGCTCTTTGGAAAACTGTGGACATCCGAGTAGACTAGAGGTCCGAGCTCTAAGTTGAAAGACTTGCGGTATCTTCTTTCGGTGGTTGAACTAAACATGCAATACCGGTACTTGTTTATGCAAGTCCAACCTAGGATGGATTAGGCGACAGGGGGAATCGGTATGTTGGGAGCAACACATACTTGTCCTGGGCACCTTGAAATCCCGTAAGCCCCCACTATGTAGCCAACTCTGACGGGCATTATCATCTGCATTGAATGTATCATAATATGAGGAACTTTGGATGAGACCGGATGCTTGTTTACCAGAGATCAAAGGCACACCGTATACCAGTAGAGTACGGTTCTCGAAAAAACCCCTCTGCGGAGATACGGTGCTGGTGCGGCCGATAGATCTATATGTGATGCCCATTCCAACAAGAAAGGTCTACAAAAAATTTCTTATCAGACCCACGTGAGACGGATATATCGGCCGCACAGTAGACAATATTCTGCGGGCTCACAGTGTACGTGTACAGGGTCTGGTAAGAAGTTGTGGAATAGTTGTTCTAGGTTAACCAGCCAAATATGTCCTTGTCTGCTCCGGTTAATAGGTTCCTACCCTTATACCAGTATCCTAGAAACCAAGCCACTAGGCGGACGGGAGAAAAATAATAATACAGCATACTCGGGTATGATACTAGAGAATACAGGCATCCCGAATTATCCTCATTCGGAGAATGCGCCCCCGGAAAGGATTCCTATTGCAATTTTTCAGAGAATCACTTTGAAAAGCCTTCCATCGTCTCTGCCTTATTCCCATTCCGTTGGTAGGTTCGAGATCGATACTTAGGATTACACAGCAGCTGACTGTTTGGCAAGGAAGTGCGACACGTCTAAGTTAATTCCAACGCTAGCTGCTGCCATGGCAGCGACCCCTAGTGTGACCTGAGATGAGAAAAACGATAGACCGGTTCTAACTTGTCACTCGATTTAATTCCACAAACAGAAGCTATGTCACACCCCGCCGAGGAGAGTACGTTCCCAATTCAGAGATATTGACTACAGGTTGGGGTTTTCATTGTCTGGATCCAGATATATAGTATTTCGTTTCCCAACGATTTACAATAGGCTCTAGAGTCTACATTTCACATGGGGCTAGAGAAATGATTTTGCTGGTGCCGGCTGGCTGGCTAACTGGCTAGCTAGTGTTAATAAAATGATAATAATATTATTACAAGTATGATATCATAATATTATAAAAAATATTGCGGTGACTGAGACTCGATTAATTGGGAGTGTCTGTGACCGAGGGCTAGAGAAGGGGTTTGAAATTACACGAACTTGTCCTTGCTGTATCACACCTGGCCTGGTTAGGTGACCAAGAACCTCTACTGGTGAACAATCATCCCACTACTTGTGCTTAGTGACCAAGAGCAACTTTCTCTTCTCTTTTTCCTTGTAAAAAGCTTCTAGTATTATATTTATATTTATATTCGCTTCTTTACTTCTACACGTTTCCTGGTCTCACAGCAACCACCCCCCCAAAAAACTTTTGAGAGACGCCCCCCAGCACCCTACAAAAATCATGTCTCAAGAATCTCTACAAGTGGACCTAGTCGAGCACTACCGACTGGAAACATACTTCGGGGAAGCCAGCGTTAGCCACACTATCTACTCACCCTTCATCCACAGAGAAGAATGGAGACATGCGCGAGCAATTGGGAGAGGAGGCTTCAGTGTAGTGCACTTAGAACACGGCCCGAAGGATTCTGTTAGGGCAGTGAAAGTTATTAACAAGGGAACGTTGTCACCCACGTTGGATCTTACTAGGGAGTTGTCTATCATGAGCTTCTTGACAAGGGTCTGTTTATTCTTTTGATTGCTTACTTGCTGTTCTACTAGCTCAAGTGTCCCTGGATCTGATAGCATGATAGGATCGTGTGTCGTTATTCGTGCGGTTCTTGGGCTGGTTCGAGAGCAGCGAAAAGTTGTATATCGCTATGGAGTACTTTGAGAAAGGGGACCTGCGAAGGCATCTTGGGGAACAAATGCCGGTGCCCACTGCAAAGCTACTAGCAAGGCAGCTTCTAGAGGGTTTAAGTTTCATGCATAGGAATAGGATCGCTCATCGGGATATAAAGCCCGAGGTATGATACTTATTCACCCATTGTATCAGAAAATCATAGAAATGATAAAAGCCGACTAATCCGAGGAACAGAACATATTCGTCGTCTCCCTCTCCCCACTCTGTGTGAAGCTTGGCGACTTCGGCGTATCAAAATGCATCAACGAACACACCATTCTCCGCACGCAGATCTTCACACGCTCGTACTCCGCGCCGGAAATCCTGGGTGTGTTGGATTCCTCGTTGGAGACATCAGAGTACACTTATGCGGTGGATATCTGGTCACTGGGATGCGTGATGTTTGAGGTCCTGACAGGAAAAATTCTCTTCCAGAAGGAATTCTTCGTTTGGCATTTCTGTCACGGGAAAGCAGGGCCTATGATTGAGCCTCTGAGGGAGACTGTGAATGAGGAGGGTGGGTTTGAATTTGTTCGTGGGCTATTGTCGCCAGATCCTGTGGGACGGCCGAGTGCTATGGAGGCACTCTGCGATCTTTGGTTGGGATTAGGAAAGTGAAGGAAGGAGGGGTACACTTATTGTTGGATAACGCTAATGCCTATTTATGTATTTGGGTTTGTAATGATACCGAAGTGGGGGAAAAAAAAGGCAGGATAATCACATGGGAATTATGAATGTGGGAGTAATGTATCTGCATTTTAGGAATATATCAAGTGATAGGAAATTGCAGAGCATCCATGCTACTCACAATATTTCAAACCTATCGGATTGTCTTTCATTTTTATTCGGGTGTCCTAGACCTGGACCAACGGTAAGCATCTTTAGAAATTGCATCTCCTCAAATATCTGTAGATGCCTATGGGCTTCTGGAGATATTCGTGGATATCTAGAGGCATTTGCTAGCATTTTCAGATATCTTCTGGTATCTTGAGATACAGATGAGCATTTTCAAATATTTTCTAGCTATTGATACCTACTAACAGCATGAATATGCTGAGAGCCTGCCCACCAGGAACCCTTGGAGCCTGGGCTAGCTGCATAGCATATCTTTAGGCTATCTCCAAGCCGGCCTGGCCGCCCGCCAACACCAGCCAGCTCAGTGATCGGTAGGGGGGCTTGTTCGTTAAATCCTTGGCTCGTTCGCCCGAGATATGCGGCCCAGAAAAACAATAATACAATTTACACTGTGTGACTTGATCTGACACCGCCTAGAATAGTTGCACTGCACATATCGCATGACTGTGGGCAGTGTGGAGATGTCATACCTGGATTGCTGGGACCCCTACACAAACACGAGCACCCCTAGCACAAAACTATGGCGTATTGCATTAGAAATGCTTTCCACAAACACTCGCCCGAAGTTGAAATATATGCCCGAATCCTCAGCGCATTTACGAATCCACAAACAAGCACGTTTCGGAAGCTATCCGAACAACAAAGGAAGTATCATGAGAGTATTGCGAGCAGCATCATTTCCAACAGAAAGCCCCTGGTGTAGCGAGCATTTACCATTCATTGGATTTTCTTTCATGGGTTGTCTAGCTTTAGGCCGGAGTGCAAAGCATTTTGTAAGAAAGTGCTCGCCGTGGCGGATGATCCAATGTAGGGAAACATGTACCTTATAGTCGTCAACGGGGGGATGATGACCACCAATGAGTGACGGGCAGAAATCAGCAACAGCTATATTTCCGACCCCAGCCAACTCCTTCCACTTCCGAGGACGAGAAGCAAGAAGCCTGAGCCGAACCCGACAACCCGGCCGTCGAGGAGGGATCCGACTACTACATTCAAAAGAATGGTGAGAAGCAGGTAGCCAGAATAGTAGGATGCATTGACACCCTCAAGCACGGCAGCCAAAGCTGGCAACCCGGCTGAGAGAGCACACAGAATGAGCCTCTCCAGGAAGCTTGGGTAAATACTCCTCACGGTAGGCATGTTGCCAAACATATTCACACCCCAAAGCCTCACGAACCTATCCCTGACAGACAGGTCGAGGTCCCAATCACCCTGGACAGCGCCATGGCAGCCGAAGATGTCAACGGCGTTGATATCTATGCCTATCTACAGAACCGCTTCAAGACTGTTACCATCACTATCGGCGATACGCCTGACTATGCTGTTCCTGCTCACTTGCTTCCCGAAGCCCTCCTTGATGCTGAACAGGAGAACCCGGAGGAATATCTCGAATACAGAACTATGCATCGCCGGACTATCCCGGACATTAAAGCTGACAAGCAGGCCCCTGCCGCGGGCCCTGAGGCTGGAGCCGCCGAAGCCGAAGCCCCAGCTTCTCCAACAGAGGTTGCTTTCTCTACCAATCCCACCTATATACCTATATTTCCCCAACAGGGCATACCGGCATCCCTAGGCCAGTCATTCAGAATTAAGTAGCTCTTGCTTGCTTCAATAATGCAGGGAAGAGATAGGGATAATTGGGGGGTAGACGGCCTTGGAGATTTGCCCACGTCTTGAGTCAATGTGTCCAGTTCTTTTTTTTCCCCTCTATTCTTTCGCTTGCCTTCCTGTTTGTTCAGAATCTGTTTCACCTATGCTTGTATTAGCAGATTTATGTACAGTACTCAATTAGTGTGTGCAGTCTTTGGATTGGAGTCTTAAACCACCAACCCATGGTGTAATAAACAAAGGTTTTCTTTCTGGTCACCCTATACCTGTAGTTCACTTGTGTGAAACAACTCTCTAACCCATGGCCCATCCGACGACTAAAATTGATAGAAAAGTGAGGTTTTCGAAATTGTAGAAATGTCGATATATCCAAAGATTCTTCACGATAATTCCCAGCGGAGGCAAGACCTCTTGATACCACGGCATAATATTCCCATCAATCCTAGGTAAAAAGGCTCAGGACATATTACTTCATTTGGCCATTTGCCTCTTGACGGGAGCTAACCCGTTACGAGAATATGAGCAGCACAAGAAATGAGGGAATAGAGTTTTGACTTTGCCCTCGGGTGGGTAATTGTAGACTAAGATGGTGATTAGCTGATTACCGAGTGATAATAGGTGATGAGTGCACCTCTAGACTCTACTCATTTTTTTCCGGCATGGGTCTACGCAGATTTGGTCACTTCTTTCACACTCACAAGACGTTCCAATTTTCAGCATTAATCTTATTTTTCTCTGTAAACCCCCCCCGGGACTATGGAGGTCTGGGCGATCCTGCCCAAACCTCCATGATTACGCTTCTATTCTCTACCCTTCCCGTTATATATCCGCTGTATGCAATACCAAGCCCGACAGGAGCAAGCCCTACCGAATGTTAGTAACTTGTATAGTAAATTGTGAAGCATATTCAAACCATTCCTGAATCATCAGCAATCTAACCACAACTAGAATCACCCCTTAGTGCTTTTCCTGGGCCTTATCATAAGCTAGTAGCATTTCTTAAGCTCAACAATTCAGAACATACGATTTGCACTTCGATCAGTCGAGTGTCGATTTTGTCGAGCCGACTGTCCAGTTTTTCGAACCGGTCGTTAATCTAACCGTACCGGGAGTTCAATACCTTGAACCGGGGGTCAATCGTTTTGAACCGGGAGTCCAACTTTTCAAACAGGGAGTCCAACTTTTGGAGTTTCACACCCACCCTTAGTTGAGCCTCTCCAGAAGGTCTTAGTAAAACTGCCTAATGACCTATATCGTCTACCCCTATGGAATGGGGCTATACCTTTTCTTGCGCAGACGAGAGTTGGGCAAAAATGGTTCTAGGTTATGTATAGTGCGTTGACAAAATTAACCGCGATTCAACGATTGATAGCAACGCAACCCTCCTCATCACACTGCATTTTCAACACCACTTAAATAACTTTGGCTAGCTCAAATATTAATTTCTACTATGTATTCTACCTTGTACTTACATCTTTGAACTTTTTTCTTAGTTTTAAGGATAGTGGGGTTGGTGGGGGGGGTGTTGTTGTCATGACCCAAGTTATTCCCTCTTGGTTGAAACGCGGTTAATTTTGTCAAGGGACCATACTATTCACCAGGGTTCACCGAGGACGGGAATGCTGGGTCTTTCTCGATTGGTTTTCTCTGACCAAACTAGTTAGAGAGGTAATTCAGTATTATTGGTCGATTGGTATCTTACTGGGCCGAGGTGGAACCCCTTGCGGGATCCCATACGAACAAGATAGTTTTAAGAAAGGGGCCGGTTAGCAGGAGAGGGCGGAAACTGGGAAAGTGTTGTCGTAGGAGAGATGTGTAGCAGAGATGGAGGAGGCGGCCGAATGGTGTTCTGTGGGTGTTTATATATAGGAGAAAGGACCTATTAACCGTGATAATTTTGGCCGCTTAACCTCAGAGAACTGTCCTATACCATCCTGCCGGGCGGCACTGCAATTTCCGAACCCTTACGAATACACCTTCTGTTATAGATGGGCAAAAAATGGGCAAGAACCGCAGGATTTGGGTTGTATGTACTGGCAGTGGTGTTCACAAACATCAAGACATTACGAACAGACTATATCCCCAAGCCTAACTCATCAATCCCTTTGCAGGTCTGGATATACGGCGCCCTTATCCCCAGCTATATATCCAACGCTCCCAATAAACTATCAAAAGATCATGCGTGAAGCTATCGAGACTCCGGGAAATGGTGAGGTATCGCTGCCTTGTGGGATATAGACCAGCGCTAACCTCTTAGCTGGATCTAACCAGACCTAAAACCCCTAACCACCGAGAACTGAACTATGTTTCAAGGGCTTGAATGGTATACCTCTGCTGATCGGCGTCATTGGGACGGCCTAGCAGGTGCGGTGCCTAAGTTTAAGGAGATTGGTATCACTACCCTGCTGATACCGCCAGCCTGAAAATTGGGTGTCCATGGAGTAACGGCCACGGTATTGTCTGCTACCCCTCTTTCTAACACCTTTCCTTCCAATGTTTCTCATAAAGCCTAGTACGATTTGTACTACCTTGAGGAATTCGACCATAAATGGTCAAGGCCTACCAAATCGGGGCCCAAGGAATCCCTCCGCCTACCGGACACGGCAAAACGTCACAATGCTCGATTTCGACGTTGTTTTTAAACCACAAAGCAAATCCAAACCCACTCAAAGGTGCCCGGTTGTTGAAGTCAACCCGGAAGATCGCAACGAAGCGATTTCGGAACCACATGAAATCGAAGCGTGGATGTCCCTCGATTTCGCCACACGAGGAGATATGTATAGGAACAGATTTGGAGATTTGTGAGTTGCGCGCCCAATTCCCGAAATCCGATATATTGTTCGAAGCTAACCCGATTGACTTCCCCGCTCCAAAATCATCTTGAAATATTGGCACGGTTGAGGCCTAGGAAGTTCTAAGGTTTCCGGATACTTTTGGAATAGGCAAGGATTTTCACCTAGCCATACCAACTGCCCATATGTACCCAGAGTGATAACCTATGATTCTGAAAACCCCTTCTTGGCCGTAATATCTCACACAATATTCGAACCACGGCAGAATTTATTCAGAAGAAGACAGGTAAGTTTGGGCGAACGCCTATAAAAAAATAATAATCCTCTCCTCCCCCACTCTTTCAGCACCATCCCTCCCACCTTTTTTCCTCTTCATCCACTCACCTCTTCTCCAACTTTCATAACCCTACAAACCCTTTGCGATGAAGTTCAGACATTGCCCTCCCAAAATTGCGTTGGCCCTTCCCGTCTTCGGGGCTCCCACAGCCCCTAGGTCTGCCATCCCAATTGCAAAGAATCGCTTCTGTCAGGACAAAAGCCCCCTCCCGTTGGAGGTCACCCATGAGAGGGCTAACCAACCCAACCCTAATTTTGGCTCTCTTCATCGCTGCCATGCTTAGCCAAGGAAGTCTTGAGGGCTCCCCCGGGAATTTCCTATTAATACTGGAGGCTCCCTCTTTATGCATTTAGACCCCCTATACTTGGGGTAGTTCGTGCTATGCGGAAAATTAAGCCTAATATTGCTCGATACTATTGCTTTCAAAATATTCTCTTTACTACATTGTTGACTTTAAGTACTTATACACAAACGTGGAACTTATGCATGCACGCATGGTGTACTCGAGTATAGCACTGTTGCTTTCCCCTTGCATCCTTACCCCGCACTGTTGGCTAGCCAGACGTGCGGAGGGTGTGCGGGAGAATGGGACCTCCTAGATCCCACCTGCGAGATCTCAGTGCGGTGCTATTCTGGAGTGAGGAAGGGAACTCTAGACCCGCCAACAATCAGTGTTCCTGAGCAGCGAATCAGGTTTCCAAAGTCCCCAACCAGCCTTGACCGGACCGCAGATACCTGCCGAGTTACCGATAATCGGCGATGATTAACCCTATTTGGGGGGTTCGCAGGATATGTGCAGATATTGAGCTCGAGCTTAACCTTAGCGTATGCATTAATAGACTCTGCGCATACATGACCACACGGGTGACATGTTTTTCCTACACCACCCTGTTTATGCCCAAGGGGGTGAGGCGCCTGTGGGTGCAAGCCTTGGTGTAGACCATGAGCGTACACTTATATTCTCGTCTGAGTAGTTGATTCACCCTAGAGATTGAGTTAAAAAATAAATAATAAATAGTTTGTTATATGGAGTTGGTGGGATGAAAAGTTCTCGGAGAACTAGTTGGCGGAGAAGAGGCTATAAAGGAAAGTGTTAGGGATTTGAAGTTAGTGTGATATAGAAGTAGCGGTAGAAATTCCTTCGAAATTAAGCAGTAATTCCGGATGTACTAGTAATCCATCTCCCTGAATATGTCGACTGATGGGAGTGTGCCCACATCTAGACTCTCAGTGCTTTGGGTCTATTCGGATACCCTTGAGTTCTTTTCCTATATCCTAGGCCTAAACCAAAAGACAATATCTACCACCCACTGATAAAAACTTTGCTAACAGCATGGCATAGCTGAGAAGTTGGCCTCTGTCAGGAAAATCGGAGGCTTGAGGGTTTTGGAAAAGCCAGGCCTGCTAAGCCCAAGTAAGTCTCGCCTTGGCTATCTGTAGACCCACCTAGCCTTCTGCGATCATCTCCAGCAATCGAGGCTCTAGGCGCATTGAGAAGTAGGATATATCCCTATTCTGCTTTCCTAATAGAGGGGGAGGAAGATAAGATGATAATTAAGAGGATAAAATACATACGATGAATGTAGGGAAAAAAGGACTACATATTTGCAGTACGCAATACCAGATAGTAGATAACCTCAATTTTGTATGTAGCATGCTTAACCCTAGCTACATGCTACTTTTTATTGGCTTATAGTGATAGGCCAGGTGGCCCTTTCCACAGGAAGCTTGTATGTGCAGTGGGTATACGATGGAGAGGGTCCGGGGAGCTCTGGGAGAATGGAATTGTCTAAACTCTTTAATGCGTTTGGGAGAACACTGTGGAAACAACTATTAGGCCCATTTAGCCTGTCGTTCTAGGATATGGTTTTTAAATCAAATGACTTCTATTTTTTATATAGTTCAAGTAGATTATGATGGGGGTCTGGTCTAGCGTAGGGGAGACTGCTGCTGTGTAAGTACCTTATGAAGCTGCTGTGAGGCCAGCGTCATGAGAAGCCCGAAGCAAAGGGTGTAATAGGAAAACTGAAGTGTGTTCGTTTTTAGACGTAAAGATATATACGATGCACAGAGAAAAGGAACGCAACTGGGACAAAATACAATTTGTGGTGGCCACTCGCACAGTGAGCCCACTATCACACAGACACCGGAAAAACCAGTCACCCTCGATATGGTGAAAGCCCCACTCCCATCTGTATACCCTAACCTGACGTACCACGATGGGGTTACTCAGTCAGATTAAGTTTCCTGAGCGATTCTAATAAGGGCCGGATGTCTTACATGTCGGTGAAATACTGCAGATATTTAGTGACATGGGTGCCCTCACCTGGTCTACGATATTAGGTGTATTGGAGATCAGATGCAGTGTGCAGCTTCTCCAGTTCCAGGCCAGGCCCACAGGTTTGGACTCCATGGATGTATCCTGTCGGCACTGCCCGTCTAAGAAAGATGGCCGATGACTATCCGCTATAACAAGGCGGGGGTGTGAAAGCAAAGTAACTCGACTCATGCTCGTAAGGAACGTGGGCTGGCTTATGGGATAAAAATGCCATTTGTGCCCATCCAATAAAATCTATCTAGTTTTGGTGGGGCTTTACTAGACTAGACTGTGGTGAAGACTGAAACAAAAGGAGATCTAAAGAAGGGCGTAGAGCGGAAACACGTGAGTATTTATGCTTCTGCTTGGTGACTTAAACCCAAACCAGTAGAAAGCGATGGCTACTGCTGCATATAGTTGTGGATTGGGTCCTTAGACAGGAATTTGCTCCTTGGAGCATCTACAGAATGCACAATCTTTGTTAGTAGACGAAATCGATGCATCTTTACCCACAGGAGAGCTAGAAAAACAAAGTGTATCCTGTTTATTTCAAAGGCTTAAGTACCGTCTACTTATACTTCCTCAACTGTTACCAAGCCTGCGCAGATGACAGTTTCACATGCTGGTTTTTCCGCAACTTAAACATAAACTCAACACTAGAAACCTCTAGTTGCCTCCGAATTGCTCCGTTAGGGCATAGCATTGCCTGTAGAGTGTGATAACTAAGATACCACACAGCGCCCAGATGTATTATACCGCACATAAAACTGCAGCGTGGAATAGTGTTGGAGAATATCGGTAGCTGATATTGCATTATTGCAGCGCGACTTTTTATGGCCCTCTCATTTATTTTAAAGTCTCTCTAACTCTGTATCCCATCCACAGAATTCTAGCGCCCATATCTCCCTCGTTAGTCCTACCATAAAATCTCAGGTATAACGAACTCACCTGGACTGGTCGTGCAGTTTTCGGAGCTTTGAATGGCCCAAGAGGAGGTCAAGAGGCGCTTGGTTATGTTGTTTGGCCCTGTTCGCAAGCTCTCTGACTCTGCTGCATGACCAGTCCAGGCGGGTTCGTAATACTTGAGATTTTGTTGAATTTTGTCCTCCCCTTAGACTTCCACGCATGCAGAAAAACTCTCTCTCCTTCGGTCCCAATAATGTCTTAGTACGAGCAACCTTTCTACCGGAATTATCCCCAACATTGAGCTTTGACACTCTACGAGCAGCAACCGCAAGGAGACAGAGACGTATCGCTATCTATTACCCGGTCAGGAAGGATGTTTTTCTCTCCTCCCTTCGATAATTCCTAGTGAACACCTGGAAAGCAACGTAGGTTCCTGGAAGCAATCATACTTCTCCAATATAATGGAAAGCGCTTAAAAGGTGTATTATACCATGGGGGGCGTTTTTGTAATGCCTCTATTCTGCGAGGGTAAAGGGTTATGAGTGTTCAGAAATAAATTTGTAGGCGTATATACATGTTAAATTTGTATCCAAATCCAGTTTTTTTATAATACCATTATACAGTGTGTATCATACATTCTAATTTTTCATCCATTGCATGAGAGGAAAGGATTCAAATAGTTTTTATTTGTTATTTTGTATTAGGGGATCGAAAGTGCATGAAAAGTCAAACTGAGCAGAGAATTGAATCACTGCTCTTCGAATTATTATTTTTGATATTCATAAGCCCTTTACCCTCACTAGGGAGAAGCATTACAAAAATGCACCCCCCGGTACACATTTTAAGCGCATTACACCATACCCCATGTTAGTAAAGTATGGTTAGGGACTGTCCTGTTAATATAGGATATCCTCCTGCACTACAATCAGTTCAACCCGATTTGAACCCTCAACCCAATCACGTAATTGCTCTTTCGTAGTGTCTAAGGTCTTTCAAGAACTCTGTACTCGATTGGGGCCACTAGGCCGTGCCAGCGTCAATAGAATTGGGTACTGAGAGGGGAAAAAGGGCCGGAGAAAAGGGTCCCCGGTTGTAGCAGATAAATCACTCTGCTTAAGGTCGAGTTCGGTTTCTGAGAAAGAGAAAAAGGCAGAGGAAAGAAAATAAAGTATGCGGTATGGGCAAACACCGCTCACAGCACCGGCATTCTTATGTCTCTTAGTAAAATCGAGGAAGGTCACAGTAGAAGAAAAGAAAAAAAACAAAGGTTCACGATGTTGCAAAGGCCTCATTCACAGAGGTTGTAGTTGTCGTTGTCTTCTTCATCTCTCTCGCTAGCTATCTAACTACAGGTGTTTAAATACCCGTCTCCACCGCTTAGCTCCCATGACAACGGCCCGGCTTTCCCACTCACTATGTCTATGAACCCGTAGACCTCAAATAAAAATAATATAAACATGTAAAAAAAGAAAGGTGCTAGCAATTCATCGTGATGCCCCCACAGTACCAAGCTATTGAAGAGGGGGACTAGACTCGTCCGCCATACAATGGATTATAGCCAACCTCTGACGTCCGATGAGTTCGAAATCAGATCATCTGAGTGATGCAAGGTGATTTCAACAGCCAGCTTAAGTGTTAAAATGCCAGTATCCTTGGTAAATTCTCAAGACAACTAAAAAAGGCAGGGACAAAAGAAAGATTAGGAATTACTCACCAACGGTGTAATTGATTACTCGCATGCGATTGGTGCTCAAAGCCAAGAGATATCACCATTTTGCAAATCGGCTCTCCCAGCTTCACCCGCAAACTCGTGGCGGTCCTTCCCGAACCTTTTACACCCGTCGTCATCCCCGTACACTATTCTAGTACATCGGTAGTTACTCGAGTACAAGTAGAACACTACGCAACGTTAAGCTGTCCGTTACTCAAACTGATCATTTTGTAGGTTCGGAATTCTACTCCCACGGTGGCATGGTGGATTCTTCCACACAGAAGCCACAGCTACAATTTTTTAGTGGCGCCACGTGGCCGTAGCTACAAAACGCAAGGATCCCACAGAACCTTACCCAACCTTACCAAGGGCCTCCCTGGTCAACCAACGAACCGATTTTGCGCTCCAACCAGAGTACCAGTATTTCAATGACAGTCAGGTGCTGCTCCCGGAACCGAATTTCCCCGGAGGGTTAGGTAATAATGCATTCACACGTTGACGCTGACCATAGTCATCATAGCCTGCCTTGAAGAGGGCTTTTTCCTCTCTCTCTTCTCTTCCCCGGTAATTGGTCAGTTGGTGGAGGAGCCTTTTTTCCCCCTTCAGTGCTAGGTTTGAGAAAGTCAAAGGAAGGCTTGTTGCCCAACGGTGATTGCTAAGGCTTTCGAACAGTTGTGCGAGAAAATGCAGGTTTCTGTATGAGTTGTGAAGCGTTTAGTGGAAAAGAGGGCTTTCTGTTGCTCGAGTCAACCTTCTTTGGATTTGTCAGGGGATTCCGGCAACCCACAGTTGCGCCTTGGCGTTCCTACTGGCCGCTCGGCAGTGGCAAGGGGAAGGGGCACAGGGACTGTAAAACTATAGATCAAGGATCCTCATAGTGGCAGTTGAGATAGCTACTGCATAGTTGTGAAAAATGATCTGTGGTTGAGATCCCAGGTGGTTCCAGGGTAAGAAAATAAAGTAATGACAGCCTAGATTTGTAGGATGGTTTTTTGGCTGGCTTATATTGATATTATAGGCCACTCCAGCAGTTTGCTTTCGTGGCATATAAGATGTGCATCCAATTCTCATGTTGTTTCAGAAACCGGTATATGATTTTCATATATCACTTTGAGATTTTGTGTGCCGCAGCAGAGGCACTAGGGCACTTAGTTTCAAAATTCTATTGTCATAAAATTGACGAGGATCGCGTCAATCTAGTGACAAGATTGGGCAAAATGGATCCGCAAGAGACAGGGAAGAGACTCAAGTATTCTGATTGAGATGAACATGCCAGCCAACAAGGATCACATAGGCCTCGTGCACGCTTCACTGCTGCGTTCGGAGAAATGCCACTTGAAACTATACCCGAGGATGAGCGCAGCGGGGTATGGGATTACGAATGAGACGCACCGCAGTCGTGGTCTACTGCGCACACGGCCAGTAGCGGTACCTGCGTGTGAATGTGCTTGTGCTCTGTCGGCTTTGCCTCATCATCTTGTGGGAATGATGTATAGTGCATGTCTGCTATCAGACCCTGTTTCTTTGAGTATAGCCCTCCCTTCCATCCGAAACTTCTCCAGACACTTCTCCAAGGGAACTCCATAGAATAACCAAGGGCCTCAGAAGTTGCTAGCCTGGGATCGGTCAACAACGCCTGGTGCATTCCGGGACAATTGGAGCTCATGTTCCCCATCGAGACTACCACTACCATCACTGCTAATAGGAAGGCCCGGAGTTTTCCTTCCACATAAGGCCTCTCATTGGCACCCTAAGCCCCTGGGGAGCAAAGCGGTCGGCTCTTGAGGAGAAATAAGGTACCGAAACTGTATCTTTCTTTCAGGAATTTTCTCCATGACCAGTGGTACCGACAGAATGGAGTATATCCATTCCGTTGTCAAATCGGGTCGGCCTTCTTGTTTCACCCCCATTTTGTCTAGACGGGAGTTTTCATGGAGCAAGGCGAGCACTCCACTTGTTCTGATATCCTTCTGGGCTGGCTCTTGGAGTAAGGAGACATCCCATTTACAATACGTGTCTGTTGGTCGAGTGATAGTCCGTGACTACTTATTTTTTCTCACCCACGTCTATTTAGCCTCAGCATGGAGAGCCAAGACGGCACGTGAATTTTTTTCTTTATAATGAAAAACGAAAGCAGTTGCATCAAGTGGAATGCAAAACTCGCAGTAGCACAAATTTTCCCAGATGACGGAAGTAAGTAACCTGCTTCACTAAGTGGCCGGAATGTACCACTCACCAAACCCACACTGCACCCTCAGCTGAGCCTTGGTGATGAATCTTTACTAAACTTTAGGGCTTAAAGGTGTTACTATGGCTGCAGCGGTACATATCGGGCGGCAAATGTTCCAATATATAAGAAAATATTGTCGGCCTATGATCCAGGATGATAAGCCCAACTTGCTTAGCATCCACACCTGTTCGCCCATGGGGCGGCTCAATCTCGAGAAAATATGTAACATGATATTCCGTAGTGAGTATAACGTGGTGCGAGAACAATAGATTGTGTTAATTCTCCCCCCGGTGTGCCCCGGGTAGAAGTCCTGAGAAGCCCTGCGGTCCCCAAGGGAAGAGCTAGAAAAATTATAGCTAAGGTTATGTTATCCCTCCATATCTTTTAAGTCTTGAGCGGGCACGCACTCTTTAGTTTTGTAACGATATTATCGTACTGAAGTGGTTGCCGGGAGGGAAAATCCCACAACTATCGCAGCATTGCTCGAGTGACCAGTAGCGAATAGTAAGCGACCCGAGACTCCCCGTAATATTTTCTTTCCTGCAGGGTGCTGCATACCGGGGCTCCCTGCGAAGTCCCGGAGGAGGATCTAAGACCGTCCTAAGTCCCAGAAGGTGATCCTACATCGGACTTCTGTGCGACGTTTGATGATTGCATCCTCGGGGATCGGTGCGAGATAAGGCTGAGCTTTCCTGTTTCCTTTTTCCTTTGAGGCGGCCCGCCCAGAGCCTCGGGTTGCCATTCACGATACCCAGGTTTAAGCATATAGCTAGACAAACTGGATCCTGTGAGGAGATGGTAGTTGTGGTCACCATTCCTCACCATAAAAACTGGTGGATCTTTTAGACATTGATGTCACCCAGTTTGCACCTAAAGCCCCTATATAGTCTGGTTTTTACAAGATAGAGTGGGGGCAGTGGGAAAGGGACAGAAGCATAGTCGGTTATAGATTATCTTTTCCAGAGCCTCGTACTTAATCTCCTGGTTTGGAATAGTCCGTCCAGCGGGACCACCAACGGAGCCGATATGTATGATAAAACTTCGATCCCAGGTTCGGATGCTAGAGGTTATCCACCATAGCAACTAGCATATATTTCTCGGGTGGGAAGCTTGTATCGGAAGAAGGCTGATTATAACGTGCTTCTATCATCTTGGCTCCACTAACATCCCAAATCTCACACAATCCCGCGTGCTTGGTTCGAACTAACGTTTGAGATCCTTTAAAGAGGGGGGCCATCTATAATGTGGATAAATGAACGGTGGAAACCCCCATCTATTGGGAGCTTTATGTTAGCTTGCTGAAGAAAGGGGTATGGTTGTGGAAGCTTCGGGGTCCGGCAGATATTTATGGAGCTATTTCAATTGATGGAGGAAGTTCCTCCAGAGGCTCCTTTCCTTGGTTACCACGGGAGTGCTCAGAGGAATTGGGAAATGCACGGAGGTCCAGAGAAACGCGCGGGGATCCACGGAAGGATCAAGATGCTTTATTATGTTTTATACATACTCCGGCCTTTACCGTTGGTTCAGATGGAATGGAAGGGAGCAAGATAGCGGAGCGTGTAGCTTTATCATTCCCACTTTTCCTACTCCACAAATCTAAAGTGAGTTTGCTTGCTTTATAGCTGTGCCACCCCGAGAATTTAGTCAAAACTTGAGAGCGTGAAGAATAGCAAGAGGGCTGACTTAATGGTGTCAGACTTAGATATTAAGTTGATCACAAAGTACTAATACTATCAAGAGGTTGCGAAAATAGCATATCTCTCCTAGGGAATACTAATTCTTGAAGATTCTGCAGTCGTACTCAAGTGCTATAACAGCTTGAATCGTCTCCCATTCGATCAGACTCTCAAACGCTAGGTAGACGCTGTCTCCATTGACGCAGTTCAACTCCTAAGCATTGCTCCTACCAAATCAATCCCTATTAATACCAGAGTACGATCAGAGAGGTACTGTACCCTTGCACGTTACGGTTAATATTCATCAAGGCTGAAGATATTCACCCGGACGATGGCCCAAGCATCACCCCCGCTTCCTTCTCCATTCCGTGTAGGAATACATGCATATGGAGCTCCAAACCCACAACCTTGGTTTTCCATGTCGGGGCGCGCTCTGGCGGAACAGTTACCTGGATAAAGTCCTGGTCAGCAGCGGATGATCCACACAGCCATATTTTCTAGGACCAGATTTTGACCAATTTATCACTTCTAGAAGCTCGGACGTGATTGAGCCTGCTATTCGGCAGAGTGCGCGTCTACATCCGCCTGAAACAGTGACGCTTTGCGCGCTGGTCAACCTACCACCCAGTCAAACCAAAATATCCTGAGGTTTCGCGTCAGAGCTTCTCACCACAAATGCGTACCATCGCCTCACTTAGGGGTCTCGCACATTTCATGGAAGGTATGTCCTAAGTGATCCACCTATGGCTTGCATTAGCGTAATAAGGGCGCTTGAAATGAAAATCGTTTGGGAGAGAAAAGGAGAGGTAAAGCCTCGGATACTAGGGGAGGGAAAATTAAATGAACCAGGTTGGACAAGGGAGGGAAGAATGGCATTGAGGGGGGAAGGAGAAAATCGTATGGTGACCGCAGCGTGAGCTCAAACGCACTCGGTGCAATATTCGATCGAAAAAGAACTCACCGCCTCTACCATGTTCCTACCGGTAATCATACTCATTTTCTATATGATTGAGCACCGGTACACATTCTCCGCTTGCAGGGTTTACGGCGCCGTAAGAACTGTAATAATTGGACAATGTTCCAGGACGTTGGAGTTGCCTCTCCTAGTAAGGTTTGGCGCTTTTTTTCTTTTTTCTTTGTCTCGGGGAACAGGCTTTTAGTTGTTTTCGCCCTTTCCCGAAGAGGAGTCTTGCCGTATCGGTATTTATTCACAGCACCCCTCGAAGAATACTTGCCGAAGCACTGCGGTTTCACCTTCACCTTTGCTTCTAATGAGTGGGCTTAATTCGCTCCTCCAGCATAGGTACTTGTATATAGGAGGGTGAGAAAATTCCTAGAACTGCCCTCTGGAGTTTTCGAAATTCAACCTCTCCACTAACTTAGTAGTAGTACGGTACCCGGCATATCATGAGCTGCCGGCACAGTACAATACACACTCCCGTGGCCTGGATATCGGCCCAAGCCTAGTATGATATCATACCAAAGCGAGTCCGAACGGGCTTGTCTCTTCTCACCCCTCTATTACTTTTACACTTCTCTTTTCGCTGGGGTTGTCCTCCAAGTCCAGTCCGGAGGTTCGAGGTCCTCGATGCATTAACAGCCTATAGAAACATACCCACCACTGTACCGGTGCCCAAGCCGCCAACCAAGGCATGCTTTCCAGGCTGCGATAAGTACAGGATCGGGAGAGCAGGCGCCGGGGACCGCTCTTTTGTGAAGGGAGCGCACTTTTACTACTTGCCGCACAAGAACTTTGAACCTCTGTGCGTATCTGAGCGCCCATACTAAATTGGTACCCGAGTATCCGAACAATTCCCTCCTGTACCCTGCACATACAGTAGGGATTTTTGAAATCTACTGCCTCCACCAGCTCTATAGTCTCCAGATTCACAGACAAATGTTCCCACGAAATGTTGGCCTTTTCCTAACATTGTTCTGGTCCAGCTTGTCGGGGATGATGGATTCCATTAACCACTATTTGCGACTTTGTTACTCTATCAAACTAAACCTATTATAGGCCAATAGACTGGTTTCCACTAATAATCTGATAGCGGATTTCAAGAGCTTTTGCGGTGCTATACCTAGAGTCTCGCTAGCAAGAACAAGAAGCAACATACAAGCCAGTAGAAGACGCCTTTAGGCTTCGAAATCCAACGAAAGGGAACAAAAGGCTGCGGAAAAGCAAATAACCAAGTTAGAGACGGATACCCCAACCCATTCGAGTCGAGAGGGATGAGCTCAGCGGTAGGGCTAAGGTGGGGTCCGAGTCCAGAACGCCTCAAAAATCATATTCCAGAAATTAATCAGATAGATTCGATGATGGTGATGGAGAGTGATGATGATGCTCGATTGTGAGCAATCAATTTCCTAGATTCAAACGGTCAACTAAGCAATGACGCAGAGTGAGATATCACCCACCTGATTGCTACCTTCCTCCCACCACCAACAGTTGTTAGTAGTGGAAGGGGGGGTAGAAAAGAAAGGAAAAGATGACGATTGCAGCGGCGAAACATGGGGTCAGGGCTTACTTACTAGAAGAAGAGCCGCTTTTCTGCTCGAGACACCTTGAATGTGTAACCCCAGGCTCTCCTGCGGGTCAAGGGGTGTGCACTGGTAAGCGCAACTCCTGACTGAGGTGTCTTTGTACCACTGGTAGGTAGAGTAGTCCGCCACCTTAGCTAGAAGAGGGGACATGCGATAGCACTGAACTTATGGATTACTGGTATCGTGTGCCGCGTGGTTCGGTATGTCCTGAAGGCTCCAAATTACTGATTACTAGAACCGTGCCTCACCCTCTCCTCCTTACCGGGTCACAGCAGTAGTCTGGTAGGCTGAAAAAAATTTACTTGGTTGTCTCCCTCCATGTGGCGCTGTACTAGTACAGATCATCAGATGATCCACAAAAGGGATAGAGGTCGTACAATCCCGTAGCTACCCGTTTCCGCATGAGGCGGAATTGGTCGGAACAGAGATTGGATGAACTTGGAAAAAACGGGAACTAATAGGGGGGGAATATCCTCTAATTCCCCCCCGTGTGTTCTAACAGTTAGGCCCAGAGCCTGTTCTTAGAGTTTTGCAATACTGATGCTGTAACTGTACTGTCTTGTCTTGTCCTTTAGGTGATAGCCTGGGACAATAGGGCCAAGTGCGGATGTGGTGGAGAGTTCCATTCACCACCAAACCTTTTTAAAGGTGTGAGGTTGTGTTCAGATGCTCTGTTTTGTACTGTAGGTTTTTTTACTTAGTTTCTTGGATCTATGATAGGATGAAGGGAGGGGATGGTCCTCTGTCAGATGTGCCCAGCGCACTGTGCCCAGTGGGTGGCGGGCTCGCTCGTTGAGATCCACCGTGACCTGTGGTAAATACATAAACTGCGCGATATCTGATAGGTAGGCTCACCCCTCCCTTTAAATCATTTGGATAGGTCCAGAAGGAGCATGTCTAGCTCCTGGACAGTCAAAGCAAACTTCCGGAGCCACCAGGTATCAAAGAATCACAACTGCTAATTCTGAAGCTTTAACTCTAGGAATTAGGATAAGAGTCTTTGCTAGATAAACTCCTATACAAGCGAGCTCGTATGAGCGGCGCTCCCTGTTTGCGAGGCGATATAGGGGGTGGAAGGATTATTGTAGGGTATGTAAGTATCATATGCCTGCGCACCTCTTGGTGATTTTTCCTTAGGTCTCTCCTATCTCTCTACTCCTTTTCCTATAGGAAGCCGGCGGCAGAGGGGAATAACATGGCTGGTTTATGTCCGGGGGTTCTCTCATTTGTACGACACGAATGCACTGTACTACTAGATATTCCTGGAAGTTGCAGAGGCTAGGAGGCGTTGTAAGCACGGTTCTAAGCGAACCAGCAAGGAACAACCATGGGGAGCTCTTTGATCTACTCTCGGCTGTCTGGGTGGCTACAAATACATTAGGTACCCGAGCACATACTGGTATAAGAGCACTATAATCAAGTGGTACTAAACCGGATGTCGCGGGGTTTTGGGAGGGAAGCACTGTACCCGAGTAGAGCCTGGATTCTGCAGGTACCTCCTGAAGTTAATTTATTTGGATTTCTTCTACACACAAATCTCTCTCCTACCCGTAAGTAAGACGCACTCAACGCAATGGGTGAACAGTGTTCACCCTATTTTCTTATGTTTTTACGCGATTCACGGATCTTGGACATGTTGTTTCTCTCTAATCTAGGCTCTGTCAGATGTGATATTCAGATGGAGCGCTTTTCGGATAGGTACTCTAAAGCACATGTCAGGCTCTCACATTCTAGACCAACCAAGTACCGATCAATCACCCTTATTTATCACAGAAGGTATCTCTCCCTCTCTCTAACCCCAAGTCATCCTATCGTATTTGACTTCCGAAGTATCGGAAATGCCATTGAGATGACAAGTCTACAACGCAGGACAATTGCCGTCTTGGAAACCCCCGTATACAATGCCATAGAAAATACCTGACTACTGCAACAACGGCTAACTGAATATCGGTCGTACCAACGTTTCCCCTCAGGTGTTTAGGTTGTGGCACGCAAGAGGAGTAGCTACAGAATCGTAAGTTGGATGAAATTTTAGGATATGTATGTACCCAACCTTTTCTATGGGGAAGCGAATCCCCATATATCCTTATTAAAAAAATTAAAAAATAGCCCCCTAACAAACACATCCCTTTTCCGGAAGTATCCCTAATTTTACTGGAGCTCTAATGTAGCCGGTTCCATCGCTATCCCAGTAGTTGATAGAGGAGCTATAATATGTCTGTACGATCTTGGCAACAAGGGAAATGTGCCCCCCAACAGGTTTTCCATACAAAATTCGGATACTGTACTTAATTGGCTACCAGAAACAACCACAGCAAATCCTCCAAAGTATGGTAATATGAGGGGACCCACATAGGGATCCTAGGGCTATGAACTTTTCGATTTTCACTGACACTCCTAAATACGGATTCCAAGATGCCAAGCTGACCCACACAGTTGCTTTGCAAAATCCTATACAAATTGACACTCTCGCCCTATGCTTCAACTTTGCTCTGCAGAATTCGGGCTTTTAGAGTTGTAAAAATAATTCCTGTGGCCTGCCTTTTAACGCTGTCAATATTTGAGTCTTTGTCGCTAGATACAGTAGATGCGTATTGAAAATTGAAACCAGGGGGACATCTCTTTTATTACGAAGCTCATAGTTTGTCGACCTCAGACGGTAGTAAGATATATAAATATGTTAGTTTTTATACCGCTTGCCATGAACAGCTCAGTATGATTGCCCCCCCGGAGGCTCACCTGTAAGGTACGTGCTCTCCCTGTAACGTATCTCCCCTTTCAGCTCCTTAAGAACCACATCCCACTTCTCAATGCATCCAGAAGCAGAAGAAAAGTACCGTCCAGTAAGGTATCAAAACTCTAAACTTCCCCCGGGTATGGATAAAAAAATCGGTTACTATCGGACCTTGCTACAATAGCTTGTGCCATCTCCTGTAGTATCATGATTGTAGGAATTTGGGTGCGGTTGTGTCGGGTGTGTCTAAGACACCGTAGCTATTCCGTGGAAATATATCGAGAGAGGAAGGCTAGGTCTTAGGGCATGATGCAGCAAAATACGATCAAACAAACATCTATTATATCGTATCGTACATACCTCCCTTGTATATATGGATCGAACGCTTAAGCACAAAGCCCTTTTAAGGTTCCATATCAGCTAGGTCGAATCGCCTCATGCCGCACTTGCTCAACCCTTAACCTCTCATACTGGTAAAAATAACTGAGACCATAACAAGTGTTTTTTTTATCTGATCCCACCACCTTTCTTTTGGATGGGGTGAAGTTGGCGGTCGCCGGAACCATCATGACTATAGGAGTTGCGACGAGAGCCTTGCTTCTAGTTTGGCGTTATGGTATAGACATGAGAAGAGGGAGAACGAGGGGTAAATATCTGTGATTGCTAACGTCCTCTAGCCATTCATTGTTATGATACAGTATAACCCAAAGTTATTCGTATAAGCACTACCGTGTAGAAGCTAGTTAGCCTGCGGGCGAACGATAGGAACAATTCCGATTTTACAATGGAGAAACTTTCTTGAAAATTCTAAATTTAAAGTTTATAAAGAAAAGAAAAAGCTCACTAGAATATAATATTGATTGATAGGATTCTCTCTCGAGTTCTCTTTTTTAGGACATGAGGTAATGCAAGTAGGAGTAGCACAAGTGCAGTACTGGTACCCTTAGATAATACCAGGTCACACCATTAATCACCAGCCATTAGAGTACGTGCAAAACTCCTAAAAGCGATCCTCCAATGGACCCAGAATCCTGGCGCACACGATTTGGGTTGTGGAGTAATAATGCACCTCCTAAAAACTAGAATACTGAATGAATGGGATATCTACTCGTAGCATGGTTTTTTACTGTGGCGTCATGCTGTCTCACCCACTCGCTCGGCTGCTTTTTTCCAGCATGGCTCTGTGTAGATTGCGGCTTTAGTTTCACTTCCAACGAAATTTCAAATCCCTCCCCTTTAATTTTGTTCAATAAAAACAGTTAATTTATTTACTTTCCCTAGAAAAAGCCCCTAGTTTATTCTGCACAGAATTCCCTTGGTCTCCAAGTCCTTTTTCTTTGAATTTTAATGTCACCAGTTGCTGATTAGTCATCAGGCTGTGCTGGTTTTTGCGTAAAGGCTCAGTTGATTAATAGCGAGGGCTCGGATTGATTCAATTTGAACTGGGCTAGTTGATCCACACCCTGCTATCGTATCCCAGATCTCGATAACCGGGATACCTTACTATCCCGGATGAGCCTCGGAGGGTTCTAAAATTCCTTATACCAAAACTTGGCCTGTTGTTCCAGATCGCCCGCTGTACCAGACAGATTCTTCAAATTTGACCATCGGGGATAGATGGGTGCAACAGTGCACAAGACAACCCGATCGACCGAGGGAAAACCAGCCGAAGGGGGTGCAACGAGCCGACGCCTTCCTTCCGATATATTGCAAAAAAAAATAATAATAATTCGGCCCCCAAGTTACTTGGGAAGACAAGAGAACAAAAAAAGAAAAGAAAGAAAGAAAGGAGGAAAAAGAAAGCCATTTCTGAAAACGTGGCTAATCTGCACTTTGCCCTTGTTTTAGACTGACCTGTTCAAATAGCATGTGCTAGCGCAACAGTGGGAATAACTGGTCGATATAAGGGTCATGGGTAAAATAGCATAGTGCATAACTAAGATCTTGGTAGGAATAGTGTATCTGAGAAGGATACCCCCGAGAGAATCTCTCTTTCCTCCTGCTTTATCGAACTTTAACCAAACATATATAATAAGTTTTTGCTAATCCTCATGAAGAAGAGGTCATTGCAGGATGTGGCACTTGAGGCATGCTTAAAGTTAAGCTGCTACTTTGTTATGATACAAATAAAATAGAGAGGAGGTAAGGTTTAAATCCTGTCTTACTTCTTGATGTCTTAATTGCAATTTTTTTGAATAACAATAGCCTAACTGTTTGGTTGGTATTAAATACACCCAAAACCACTTATTGTTATACAAATCTCTCCTCTGACCATAGTTATATAGTAACAACTAGACAGGTCTAGTGTCTTTCAAACTTTGAATCTAGGCAATAGACTATCAGGATACTGAAGGCTTATGGATCAGGTTTGTAAATAGATAGTATACCATTAGTACATGAAAGGAAAAAAAAGAAGTGAGCAGATATGAAAGGAACATAAAAGTAGAGACATTTGTTGATCTGAGATAAATCCCTCTATAACTAGATTGACATTAATGAGAGTAATATGAAGGAGGAAGGAGGAAAAATATAATATTACTTATGTTCCAACTAGATAAACAGCCTACTCTATATAGTTTTTATAGTCTAACTTAGTCATCATGTAATACATTGGGTTTCTGTCCCCAATTTTTGATCTCCCGCTGCTCCAGACAAAATTCCAAGATTTTGGCTGTCCGGGGGGGTATGGGTGTGGCTCTTCTGTTCTTAGTAAATCCTCCACCCTTCTGTGTTACCTAAGGCAGGGCGATAGAGTACCGGTACGGTAAATTCTGGAGCACAAATACACATCTACTCGAGTAGAACCTGAGGATGATACCAAGAGAGACGGAAATAGAGGAGGAACAAAAAGATTTTTTTAGATATACTATTGGCCAAGCAGAGTTATCAGGAACAACCGTAGACAACGACGGTTCCTACAATTCCTTCATCTCAATTCCCGAACATGCCAACCGCCGGCAGGCGAGAATCTTGAATACCCTACTATGCTGGCGGTACTGTACTATCCTTACTAGAAAGAGGGGGTTTGTTTTAGTTTTTTTTCTTTCTCTTTCTTTTCTTTTTCGCCCGCTACATCACAAGTAATTTCTGCCGAAGGATACAACAAGGAAACCCACGAGCTAGTGCAGGATATCAAGTCCATTGCCCAAGGTTCGCCCTCGGTGGGAGGGTCCTCTTTTTTATTATTATGCATTCTCTTTTTGTTCCGATTTTCTTTCTTATTTTTTTTTCCCTCCCCTTCGCTTTCCTGTCAGCCCTATCCAGTGCATCCTAACGTTCTACCAAATGCTTGCAGCGTCGGAAGGGGGAAAAAAAAAAGGGAAATGGTTGAACAACTGCACTGCGCCGGTACAGTGCTCGAGTACTCGAGTACTAGCAAAAGCCCCTCGAGACCTCGAGGGAGGCATATGTTTCTGTAGGTGTTAACTTTAGCCTTTATAGAGACTCCTTCTCTTGCCACATCTTTACCCTCCCACCCTCTCTGCCTTCCTGCCCTCTCCTCTCCCCTGTCTACCCCTGATCCCCATTCCCCCATTCCCC